>OGWU01001721.1_pt1 | contig 12094 bp, 13 predicted proteins | sample 1576071 | NCBI WGS metagenome assembly OGWU01 (sample SAMEA3541582, study PRJEB24748) | human gut metagenome | biome: human gut; feature: human-associated habitat; material: faeces | place: China | collected 2012
TTGTCACGCACACGGACGGCCACAACCACACTGGCAACCTGCATTGCCATATCGTTTTGAACAGCCTGCGCAAATTCACCGTACCTTGGGATGATTTTATGGAGCGCCCAATCGACGCGCAGGCAGGGTATAAGCACCATCCAACAGTAAAATCCATTCAGTATATGCTCCACGCGCTCAACGCCATCTGCGAGCGTGAGCATTTGTATACGCTCGACCTGTCCCTGCCCGCCAATACGCGCATTACAGACCGGGAATATCACCAGCAGATGCGGGAGCAGGAAAAGCTGGATATGAAAAACGCAGATATGCTTGCGGACGGGCTTTCCCCGCGGAATCTGCGCTATGCCAACACAAAGGAAAAGATTCGCAGCGCCATAGACAGCGCCGTCGGAAAGGCAAATACGGAGGAAGAGTTTTTGGCTATCATGAAGGACGGAGGCGTCAGCGTCCGTTCCCGGCGCGGCGTCTACACCTTTACGCTGCCGGACTACAAGCGCGGCATCCGTGGCCGCAGCCTGGGCTATGCCTATGAACGCGAGGCGATTCTGGAGCGCATCAGCGGAAGTTTCGTTGACCGGGAAAATGTGCCGCCGGAATTTGCCGCGCTGCCCCGCATTTTCCTGATCCATTCAGACCTGCGGCTGGTGGTGGACTTGCAGAACTGCGTAAAGGCGCGGCAAAGCCGGGCCTATGCGAGAAAGGTGCGGATTTCCAACCTTCAGGAAATGGCGCGGACGGTCGCCTTTATCCAGGAGCAGGGCATTGACACGCTGGATGCGCTCAACGCAAATTATGAAGCAACGCAGGCGCGTTATCGCGCCGCTTCCGCAGCCCTGCAGGAAACCGGCGCGCAACTGGCGGAAGTCAACGAGCAGATTCACCACATGGGTGTTTATCTTTCCGGGAAGAAGACATATCAGGCGTTTCTTCACGCGAAGGACAAAGCGGCGTTTCGCGCCACCCATAGCGGCGAAATTAGCGATTATGAGAAAGCCGCCCGCTTTTTGAAGGAGACATTTGAAGACGCCGCGCTCCCCTCCATGAAAGCGCTGAAAGCGCAAAAAGCGGTGTTGTGCAAACAGAAAAGCCGGCAGAAGGAAATGCTCCGGCAGAGCCGGGAGGAGCACCGGCATATAGAGATCGTCCGAACAAATGTGGGAAAAATCCTTGAACCCGCGCAAATCCGTTCCGGCAGGTCTGCGTTGTCGCTGTGAAAGAGGTAAGGGCGTTTTTTATATCAGAGTCATCAGGCATAGTCCCAAAAAACGCACAAATTGGATTGTTATAAGCGTGTGGCTGTGAGCCTTGCCTCTTTCTATAAGTGGCGATAGGTATTTCAACTTTTACTCTCATACATTAGAAATTTTCAGAAAGGTTGACATTTAAGGTCATATAAATTACAATAATTGTGACGTTCAAAATCACAAAAGCGTATTGGAGCGCTTGTTGACTTTTTGCGGATTTATCTAATTCTAATTTGGGGGCTTGAACATGACGTTTGCAGAAAAACTGAGAAGTTTGCGAAGGGAAAATGGGCTTTCCCAAGAAGCGTTGGCTAAGGAATTAGGGATAACTAGGCGCACATTAGCGCGTTATGAGGCGGGCGACTGTTATCCGCGGTATCGAGAGGTGTATGAGAAACTTGCTTCTTTGCTGAAGGTAGATGCCGATTATCTAAGAACAGAAGCCGAAGGGCTTATGAAGCAGGTTGATACGGTATGCCATCTGCGAGGGCGATGTCTAGCTCAGAATATACTTGCCCAAGCGGAAAAGATGTTTACAGATGGAGAGCTGTCTGTCGACGAGGAGATTGCCTTCCTGCAAGAAATGCAAAGGCTGTATTTGGACACTAAACAATGTGCGAAGAAACTTACCCTGAAGAAGCATCGGAACAGTAATCGACCATCAAGTAAGTAAAAGGAATTTGAATCTTTGAGCTGCGTACAGTGCAGTCATGAGCAGGGCGGCGCATGTGGTAAATGCGCGCCTAAGTCTGCAGAGTAGTGCGCAGATGGCGGGTATGAGGCATACATCTTCTTTCCGACGACGACATGGTAAAGCAGATGTAATTTGAAAAGGAGACTTAAGTATGATTATATTGCCGAGCGTTATATTGTCGATGCCTGCGGGAGAAGATCGAGACTTCATGGAGCAATTATATAGGGAGCATTATAGACTAATGTTTGCAACAGCCTGGAAATACTCCGATAATAAGGAGGCTGTTGAGGATATTGTTTCAGATGGCTGTCTGTCGTTGATGAGAAATCTATATACACTACGAAATCTCGGCGATCACAAATTGAAGGCTTATATAGTTACTACTATTCGAAATACATCTTTTGACTATTTTGAAAAACAAAAAACTAGCCGAAGCGTACCTTTAGATGACAATGAGGGGATAGGGCAACTAACGGGCAAGCATGATTTGGAAAGAAAAGTATTTCTTCGAGAAGAGCTTGCCAGTGTTTGTGAGGCGATAGATATGCTGTCCCCCAAGGAGCGACAGGTTATGAGAATGAAGTTTTTTATGAATTTGTCCGACGAAGAGATTGCTGGGCGTGTGGGTATATCCGTTAACAGCATACGAAGCTATATAAGCAGGGCAAGGAAAAAACTTAAAGCTATGATTTATGGCGAGTAAGGAGGTAAGCTTATTAAAATGAGCAATTATAATAACTATGATGATATTCAAGATAGGCATATGGACACCATGATCCGACTGGCTTATCTGCAAAAAGAGGCACTGGAGACTGAGGATATATTGAAAGAAGTTGAGAAATCTGACAAGGAAAATGAGCAGGTGCATCCTGACATTGCCTATCAAATGTTTTTAGATAAACTTGAAAGAGAGACGCGAAAGGAGCGGAAAACTAAAAGGCTCAATGAGGCGAAGAAAGCAATGTCACGCCTCGTTCTCATTGGCGCTTGCGTCGTACTTGTCATTGGGATTGCAGCTCCGATTGCTATCGCAAATATCGAAGCTATACGTGTCCGGGTTATGGAACTGCTGATTAACATACAAGATGAATATACGGAGATCAGCATGGTGGAAAATGAAGAGATGACTTTTGATGTGCCTGTTGCATGGCGAGGAAAATATTATCCATCTTATATTCCTGATGGTTTCGTTCTAACACAGATTAACAGTAGAGGAAGTACAGCTTACTTTACAGAGACAGGCGGAAGCAGGGGGATACGCTTTGGGGAATATTCATCTGACACTTATACAAATATTGACAGTGAAGGCGCTGAATTGACCCATGTCACGATAGGTATGACCGATGCACTGGTTGTCGAAAAAGGGAATACTATAACAGTAGTTTGGAGCCTTAACAATAGATATTTTGTATTGCGCGTGGATGGCTCCAAAGAAGAGGCGCTGAAGATAGCGGAAAATGTAAAAATAATTTAAGCGAACGGCCCGCAATTTGTCACGTCTTGGCCTCCCAACCCGTCTTCTATGTATAAGGAGATGGATTGGGAGGTCTTGTCATATGAAAAAGAAGATGCTTGGAGTATTTACAATAGTTATTTGCTTCGTAACTATTGTTATGTCATTTGCATTTGCCTATGAGTCTCGAGAAGAAGCCCCTATTGATATGGCTAGATATGACCATACCAGTTTTATAAGCGCGGAATTAAGCATCTCGGGGGGCAAGGCACATGCCTATGGTGAAATAGACCCGATTGAGAATAATAGAACCACAATTACGGTTCGACTCCAAAGGAAAGAAGATGGTAGTTGGACTACAATCAAGACGTGGACGGGTCAAAACAATAACGGGCCTTGCGATGCAGGCGGGTCGGTGAGTATTAGTAGTGGATATCTGTATCGAACTTACGTTACGGGAAAGGTATATAGCAGCGCAGGATCTGTCATTGAAACTGTAAACAAGTATTCGGGGACAAAGCCGTAGTGATGGACATGATGAAAGGGATGATTCCATTGGGCAATTAAACAGAAGGATGCTTTTGTTATTCTGGATACAGACACGACCATAATTTTAGTAATGGGGAGGAAGAAGAATGAGACGCGGGACGAAGTTGTTTATCCTTCTACTCGTGGTTGCTATAATAGCGACGTCAGCTGCTTACGCGATTCAGATTCATGAATATGCTCTTCAAGGATCGAAGAGCCGTCCGATGAGAACCAACACGTCGTTAAAGAAGGATACGACGGGTTCGGCGCTTGTTGCAATCACATCTGTTTACAATATGGAGTCCGAAAGGTATCTCGGAGCAGACGTATATGGTTGGGCAGATGTGTACTTGTATAGAGATGCTTACAATTTCCAGATAGCCACATCGACAAGTGGAACCGATAATAAAGTAACAGTTGGGATGGGGATAAACGGAAAAGAAATTCCCTATCTGGCTGGGCGAGGAATCGTCAACGCTAATTATCGACTTCAGATTCGAGTGCCAAGCGAAGCTGCGTCTTCAGATTACATCTATGCCGGTAGGTGGAGTCCGAACTAACTTAGTGTCCGACTGAGAATGCGTATGCTGTTGCCGGTTTTGGACCGGCAACAGCATAACCAACGGAGCGGAGGAATCAACTGTGAAAAAGCTTGCGATTATGATGGTCATAATATTATGCGTGAGTGCCACTTCAATATTGGGATTTGCAGAGGGAGTGTCTGGAGGGGTTTATACCTATCGAATTATTGCGCAGGAAATAAACGATGTGCAAAGTATATCTGCCGCTTGTTTTGGAGAGCTGGCAGAAAAGCTGTCCTTTGACGTTGAAGATGAGAATAGTATACGCTATGCATATACAGACCAAAGTACGGGATATGTGTATGACATATATATAGGAAAGAATAATAGCGGCATATTTTCTATGCACAAAACGTCGGAAATTGATCGTCAGCCATTGACCGAGGCAGAGGCAAATGCTAACGGTTGGGCAGCGCCTGCGCAAAGGACCCAGAATGGCTTGTATACAGAAGAAGAGGCCATAGAAATTGGTTATCAATTTCTTGCGGATGTAGTAGGAATGGATACCAGTTGTTTGTCGGTTGGGATGATTGAAAACAGTTATGCGTGGCTGGAGCGTTCGCCGATTTATAGAGTCTCTTATGAGTACAGGCTTGATGGCCTTTCAGTAGCCAATTGGCCGGACAATACTGGTGTTGTCCTATGGGTGGGAGACAACGGCGTCGAAGAGGTTGAGACTAGCCGCATAGTAAGATTTGAGCGAGAGGAAGAGATAAGCGCAAGCTCAATCGTTGATGTGTCGTCTTTACAGCAAGGCAATTTAAGTGCGAATTTGGCATTGACATATATGACGAGCGCAAATGATATGAACCGCCTAGAACCCGCTTGGTATGGAGAGTCGCAGTATGGGGAGCACTATGCTTTTGATGCCCGCACTGGGAAAATACGTAATACTGAGGGAGTATGGTAACGCCCAAATGTGTACTCATTGTTGAACTTGAGGAGGATGATCCGCGAAATGAAATCTCGTATCGTGATTGTGTTTTTGGTCACGCTGATGTTGCTGCCGACTATGCTTGCGCAAGCCGCACCCCAAGAAACACTTTATTCTTATCGCGTACTTCCCCAGCCGCTGCCGAGTGCTGAAAGTGTTATGGAAACCTTCTTTGGCGAGGAGGGAACAAAGCTAGAGAAAATAGATGATACTCATTATAGCAGTACAGATGGGAGCTATACTTTCTCTTGGCAGACCGAGTATGGAGCTTTTGCAATGGATAAGCCGGGAGATATTGCACGTGACTATCGTATCGAGGGAGTACCTTGGTCATATGCCAATCCTCCGGCAAGCACAGAGCCCGGAAAGTACACCGCTACTGAAGCAGCTGAAGTAGGACTGGCATTTTTGCAAGATGAAATGGGAATAGATGTTAGTTTTTTGCAGCCGGCTTCGATAACACCGTGTGAGCCAGACAAGGAGCGTTCGCATATTTATAACATTATTTATCGCTATTATTTGGACGGCATGGAGGTCACGGCATTTCCAGGGGAAATACAAATAGTATTATATGTTTCCGATAATGGAGTTGACGCTGTGACATATGGCAGGGCGGTACAGTTTGAAAGAATCGAAGAGGTCGATGCAAGTACGATCCTAAGCATTGACGAAATTGAATATATTGCCATGCTGCAAGATGTGGTGCCTGTTCTTACATATCACCCCATTCCCCAAGAAGATGGTGACGAGATATTGGTACCAGCTTGGAGATATACGATAGGGGATTCGTATTCTGTGTATGACGCAGTTTCCGGCGAGCCCTTGCGTGCTACTTGGTAATTTGATGAGCGTAGGCTGCGCGTTTGAGTTTAGCTCTGAGTAGATGTGTGCGAATGGGGGGACGGGGAGTATGAGAAACTTTATTTCGGAACTCAAGCGCGCCTTTGGCTTGCCGTGGATATTTGCGGTAGTCGTAATGTGGATACCAATGATTGTGGCAAACATCGAGCCTATTTCACAGGCCATGTTTTCGGAACAGATAAGCATGCATATGACTAACGTGGTCGTAAATGCAATAAATAAGAGTGCTGTTTTGCCAGTTAGTCTTTTTGCGCTAACATGTCCATATGCGTGTAGTTTTATCTCTGATCAAAGCAGTGGCTATATAAAATATCAAATAGCTCGCACTGGGCGTGTCCAATATGCAATGTGCCGATTCCTTGCAAACGCAATAGCTGCCGCTATCGCTGTGTTTTTTGCACAAATTGTATTTGTTTTATTTTGCTCCATTTGCTTTTTGCTTGCGGATGTTCCATATTACTCAACATATGTATTGACAGACTTTTATAAGGAAAATTTGCAAGTAGTAATGGAGGATGTATTTCGATCCAAACCGATTTTGTATTATTTAGCGCTTTTCGGCTTGCAAACCTTCAGCTCAATGGCATGGGCATCTTTTGCATTGGCTCTATCAGGGTATGTAAGGAATCGCTATATCACGCTGTGTATACCGTTTCTTACATATTCTCTTGTTGCTGCCTGCACTAGTAGTAGCGATATATTCGCTTTGATTTATTCCGCTATGTGGACGATTTACAGCGGAAATTTGCTGGCTTCAATGTGGCCTGCCAGATTGAGTAGTTATCTGCTATTCTTCGCTGTGATGTTGGCAATTTCGTTTGGACTCTTCTGGCGAAAGGTGAAACAATATGATGGGGCATAAGCGCAAACAAGGGGATTATAATTCCCTTTCTATGTTGAAAGATCCAGGAATCATCCTCTCTTTTGCGTGGTTAGTTTTTATGACGTATCGTTACGCAGTCAGCCTGCCGTTGCTAGAGCAAGGGGAGAAGCTGTTTTATTTGCTTGGAGAAGTCCAGTATTTTAATAATGCTCTTGGGATTGGTTTCCTGCTTCTCATGAGCTCAAACTGGTTCGCAAGGAAGCTTTACAAGGGGATATTTTGCGCGCTAAAGTCCATGGTCGCAGTTATAACAATTTCAATCTCCATGTTGATTGTCGCGTATTTTTTGTTCACTCCAGACAAAGTACAATGGGGCAGTACCGCAAAACAAATAGCGGAGGGAATGGAAGATTATATAGTCGTTGTTCCTTTTGCACCCATTACAAGCAAACTGATTCAAGGCATGTCCCCGTTCGAAGCGACAGTACGGCAGATATGCTTTATAGGGCTAATTTGCTGGATATACGGCATGATAATATGTTCTATTTCTGCCTTAACGGAGAGACGGCTTTGGGGACTAGGAATATGCTTCATATTCCACCTACTCGGTAAATATGCGCTTGAAGCATGGCCTTCTTGGGTTAGATATGTACCTCATAGCTATTTCTTCATACAAAACTATGATGAATTGGCTCCGCTGCCAGCAAGTATAACAAGCGCATCTTTTAGCAAGATTCTTTTGATTTCCACAGGCTGCTTCATTTGCTGCCTTGTAGTATCGTCATATATTCGTCGGCGTAGGCACAGTTCGGAGGATAGATAAAGATGGTACACAATGATATTATCAGGCGAACAAAGAATATGATGCGTTCCCCAATATTTCCAATAGCGATCGCGCTCAGTATCCTCATAGGAGTGATACAAACTCCTGATAGAGGGTGGGTCGGGCGTTTATATACGTTTCAAGCCGGCCAACCATATATGTTTCAGGAGCCGATAAATTTAGAATTGTTGATGTCTTGGATTTTTCCACATGCTTTTTTGTCGATTCTAATTGGAAAATGTATGGAGGCGGATTTGCAATTTGCTCGTTTTATGCTACCAAGATACACTAGCGCATTTCAGTGGTGGTTTAGGCAGTGCGTTGCAACTTGGTTGCTTGTCTCGGTTTACTATATCGCGATTAACGCAGGGATTTGTATGTTTTCAATTCTACGTGATGGAGCGGCGGTGCTATGGATATCGCCGATTCGCAATATTCACGCATTCACACTATTATGGTTGATTACAGGTATGCAAGTAATAGTTATGTGTGCACTAACCTCAATGCAATTATCCTTCCAGTCTTTAACAAGGATTTCTGCGTTGGGAGTAGCTTCATTCTTGCTATGTATGCTGTTATCAGTGTTCTTTCCAGTAAAAGGAGCTGAGTATCTCCCGGGAAGTTGGATGATGATAGTCCGCAGTAATTTGGTGAATGAATATGATGGCTATTTGCTATGGGTTGCCTGCGCTTTATCAGTCTTGTTCATCGGTATCGTTATAGTTATAACTTACATAGGATACCGGATGCGCAAAAACTATTGGTAATGCATTTGGTAGAGGCCACATGAATCTAGCTGAAAGTGAGGGGAGCTTAGTGGAAGGTATCGTCGTGTCAGATGTGTCCCTGAGTATACATAAGAGTGTAATTTTGCGCAATGTCTGCGCGGAGTTTCCTGACGGGGAGATAACGGGTATCATTGGTAACAATGGCTCTGGGAAAAGTATGCTCCTTAAATGCATATGTGGTTTTATTGTGCCTTCGCAAGGTACAATAACCGTGCATGGTGTGAATTACCACGAAAAAAAGAGATTCCCAAAGTCAATAGGGTTCATTATTGAAAGTCCCGGTTTTCTTGGAGAACTAAGCGGAAGAGAAAACCTCCTGCAACTTTCACAAATTCAGAATAAGATCAAACCACAATCGGTAAATGAGGTTTTGAAGACAGTCGGACTAGATCCGTTGGACTATAAGCCTGTGCGAAAATATAGTATGGGCATGAAGCAACGACTTGGAATTGCGCAAGCAATAATGGAAGATCCAGATACGCTTATCTTGGACGAACCGATGAATGGTCTGGATAAGCAAGGGGTGGCTGACATGCGTAATCTTTTTGCAGAGATTGGAAAGAGAAGGAAAACTATGATTTTGACCAGCCATATTCAAGAAGATATTGATTTTCTCTGCAAACGTGTATACCAAATGGATGGCGGGATTCTCCAAAGAGTTCGATAATCGCTATTTTTAGAATCATTATGAGGAGCTGAGACTTTATGAAAAGAATATTTCGACATATTCCGCCGGGGGTTTGGTTTATGCTGAGTATTGGCATTATCTATTTGGTCTGCTTGCCATTCCAGACTCCGTCACTCAGTGAGCTGAATAGTAATACCTACTATGAGGTAGATGGCTCTGAGACAGCGACGGTACTTCATAACACCCCTGTTCATATGAAAAGGCTCATCATAGGCAATGGGTGTAAAGTGGTGGTAGATGCAGACGTGCATTGTCCATCTCTTGAGGTTATGCCTGTGTATATAGGGAAAACAGTAGTTCCTAGCCTAGAAACAATAAAAAAAGTGCTATTTCCGGGCATTACAGGTTTTGAGGACTTAGAAAGTTATACGATAGAGTCATGGAGGTTTTGTGATATTAAAAAGGTGGAAAGCTACTGTGAAGTTGGACATATCAGCATAGCTGAAGATGGAGCGATTGACATTACTTTCTTTGAGCCGTTGATTCAAGCAAATGATGAGGAAGAGGTGCGAAAGCTATTACAACAAATAGGTTTGCCAGTTGAAGATGCACAAATATATTACGATGAGAGCATGTCCAGCTACTTTATTCCTACGACTATGAACGGGCTTGTTGTTTCTGATAAGACTGCATGGGATCAAGCAACGGGGGTTCCGACGGACGGTGATACTCATTTATGGGTATCAATAGACAATGGTTATATAACAAGAATCGAAGGCTCTTGGTGGTATGCGGAAGAGACAGTATGGGACAACACGAATATTGTTCCTTTATCTGTAGTATTTGATAATTTAGAAAGCGAGCTGTTTGTGGATGGCTTATATACGGACATACGTTTGAGCTATCACCCGAGAAATATTATGGGAAATCCCCGAGAAAAATTATATTATCCAGTTTGGGAGCTGACGAACGACAATGCTCCAGAAGAAGCGACTGTAATTAATGCAATTACGGGGCAATGGGAGTTGTTTTTGATGTCAGCGAGTAGTTAGCGCATAGGCCGTAAAACATAAATTTATTCATAAAGTCATTCAATATTATACAAACGTTAAACAAAAACACATCGGGTTCTTATATAAAATTATTATTTAACGAAATAATTGCTTATACTGCGGTATGATGTCAAATTTACTCTGTATACTTAAAATAAGCAGAATGTGATGGAAGGAAGTAAAGGAACTATGAGGCGTAAAATGAGAAGAAACTTTATTTTGGCGATTGCAGCAGTGATGGTATTCGTGATGGAAAGCGCCTTTGCCACTAGTGGGAGAGTAACTCAGGATGGACTCCCTGTTTTCAATACACCTAGCTATACACAGAGTGAGCTGGCTGGTTATCTTTATAGCGGAGAGATTGTCGAAGTTATAGAAGTGCGAGGAGACTGGGCCCAAATAGCTCGTGGTAATAGAATTGGTTACACCGGAGTAAAGTATCTTGAACGTATTTCGGAATCCAGTAATTATGACTCGCCAGTACCGGGCTATACAACACAAGCGGTATCGATATATGTGTCTCCATCTACATCCGCAGCAGTATTGGCGACATTGCCTTGGAACACGAAGGTATCGGTGATCGGTACCGTGAACGGTTTTTGTAAGGTAAAAAGCAGTGGCAACGGAACCTTGGGTTATATTAAATCCGACTATTTAAGCAAAACCGAGCAGAAGTTTGAAATTGGATATACAACACAAGAAACGGCAATTTATGCTGCCCCAAGTTCAACATCGCAGAGACTAGCTGTTTTGGCTCCGGGAACGCAAGTGCGCGTTATTGGAGTAGAGGGAGAGTGCTGTCATGTAGTCAACTTGCGTGGTACATCTGCTGGATATATTTACAGAGAACATCTATCTAGAACGAAAAACAATTCTCAAGGCACGCTAAGAGATAGGGTTGAGAAGGTAGACTGGTTTGCGTCGGCTTCCCATGTGCTTAAACATGGAGCGTATTATACGCTCTATGATGCAAATACGAATCAATATATACGAATAAAGTATACCACAGGATCATCACATATGGATATTGAGCCTGCTACTGCCGAGGATACAGCAAAACTCAAGGCTGCCCTTGGAGGAGAGTGGACGTGGGAGAGGACACCATTTATACTTATAGCTGAGGGTAAGTATATTGCGGCATCGCTTTATGGAGAACCGCATGGAAGCACCGATACTATAGCGAATAATAATATGGATGGAGTTGTTTGTTTGCACCTGACGAATAGTCGGACGCACGGGACAGATCGCGTTTGCGAGGATCATCAAGCAGCGATCCAACGTGCATACAATTGGGCTCATTCGTAGCTCTACGGAGGTTCTCACGCGCTTGCCTCTTTTGAAGAAGTTGGCATTGCATAATAACGTAAAGAGGGCCGCGGCCTAAAGCCGCAGCCCTTTGTGCTATATCAGCACATCCATGGTTATACCCAAATGGGCAGTCTGAAAATCCGTCTGCTTCGCTGGTGTATTATAGCTTTCCAGCGCGAAAATAGGTGTCAGGAGCAGAATATACAATATTAGGGTTGCATTTTAACCTGTAATATAATATAATGATATTGCGTCACGGGGAGGTGTTTTCATGCAAGAAGTCGCGGAAAGATTGCGCCATTTGCGAGAGGGTGTGAAACTGTCGCAAATGAAAATGGCAGAAGTCGTAGGAGTGAAGCAGTCCAGTCTCAATC
>OGWU01001729.1_pt1 | contig 12079 bp, 9 predicted proteins | sample 1576071 | NCBI WGS metagenome assembly OGWU01 (sample SAMEA3541582, study PRJEB24748) | human gut metagenome | biome: human gut; feature: human-associated habitat; material: faeces | place: China | collected 2012
CTTAAACAAATACTAAAACTTAAAGGATAATTTGCAAAAGGCATATTCGATATGTTTTAATTAATTATAGTTTACATTTTGTTAAACTAGTAACTGTTAAAGTATAAATAATTAAATTGGTTTTGAAAAGAAAGGGCTTATTATGAATGAAAATCAAATGATTAATGATGAAATGGAAATTGATTTGGGGGAACTAATCAAAATTTTAAAAAAGAATATTTTAATGGTTATAGTTGCATCTTTATTATGTGCTACTATTGGACTAATGATATCGGTATTTTTAATCAATAAAAAATATAGCAGCGAAGCAACTATTTATATAACTCCAAAAGTTACAGAACAAGGAACAATTGATTACAATAGTATTCAAACGAACTCTCGTATGGTTAATAATTATATGGAAATTTTAAAAGGGGAAACCATCTTAGCTAAAGTAGCAGATCAGGTAGGAATGGAATCTTATGAAGATGTGTTTGATACTTTAACAATTAGTAATCCTGAGAATACTGAGCTTATTTCTGTAAGTTCAGAAACAACAGATCCAGAATTATCTCAACAAATTGTTTCTTTGGTTATTTCTACTTTTACTGAAGATATGATGGATATTTTGAATTTGAATAACGTAACAATTATAAATGATGCAAAAGTCAATGAAAATCCAGTGTCTCCTAGTGTACCCAAATATACTATTTTAGGGTTAGCTGTAGGTTTGGTGATTTCTTGTGGTTATGTCTTCATTACTTTCTTATTTGATAAGAGACTTCGTACTAGAGAAGAAGCGGAAAACTTTCTTGGAGTTCCTGTGTTGGCTACAGTGCCATTGAAAAAGTAATGGTTTATGTATATAGATACCCATACACATATTACTTGGGGCATTGATGATGGTATTCAGACATTAGATGAATGTTTGGATGCTTTAAATCAATGCAAAGAAGATGGAATTGAGAGAGTAATTGCTACTCCTCATTTCATTCCAGGAAGACATAATAAAGCAACTGTATCTAAGATGGTAAAACGTATGATTGAAGTTCAAAAACTCTTTAATGAACAAGGAGTTAAATATTATCCGGGTTCTGAAGTTTTTTTGAATCGTGATTTCTTAGATATGATTGATAATAAATTATTTTTTACATTGGCAAATTCAAGATATTTACTTTGTGAATTCAATGTTCGAGAGAATATTGGGTCTACCTCTAGAGTAGAAGATAGATTGTATGAACTTTGTATTCGAGATTATGTGCCATTGGTTGCTCATGTTGAGCGTTATTTTCATAATGGAATTGACTTAGATCGAGTTAATAATTGGATTGACATGGGTTGTAAGATTCAAGTGAATCGTACGAGTATTTTAGGTTTACAAGGTAAAGTGGTACAGAAAAATGCTTTATCTTTACTTGAAAGTGGTATGGCTCATATTGTAGCTACAGATACGCATAGAACAACAGGTAGTCGAGTATCGAGATTATCAGATGTTTCAGAATTTTTAGAAGAGCGATTTGGTGAAGACAATGCTCGAATACTAACGTATGAAAATCCACTTCATATTATTGAAGATGAGGATTTAGATGATATGATTAAAGTAGAGAGAAAAAAACATTTGTTTTTTAGAAGGGATCGATAAGCATGAAAAAAGTTGAAAATAAATCAAACAAATCTCAGCAGTTTGATGAAATGGAAGTATATCGCCATCTACGTACAAATATTGAATATTCTTCTGTAGATAAAAAAATACAGGTCATCAATGTCACTAGTTCTCAACCAGGAGAAGGTAAAACTACCACTTCTACAAATTTAGCAATTGTATGTTCTGGCCAATATGGAAGAGTGTTATTGGTTGACTGTGATATGCGCAAACCACAAGTACATAAAAGATTTAATATCAGTAATCGTTTTGGTTTAAGTAATATTTTAGCGGGCGATAACGTAAATATCTCTGATTCTTATTTCTCTAAATTTAAAGATAAAGATACGGATGGAGTTCTTTACGTGCTACCGGCTGGTGTAAAAGTACCTAATCCACTAGAATTATTATCTAGTGAAAAATTTAAAGATTTTGTTGAATTCATGAGAATGCGTTTTGAATTTATAATTTTGGATTGTCCACCTGTATTATCTGTGTCAGATTGTATTCCTGTTTCTCATGTTTCAGATGGAACATTATTTGTTATTTCCAGCAAAGATACGGATAAAAATGAAGCTAAAACAGCTTTACAACAATTACAAAGAAATGGTGCCAACGTACTAGGAACTGTATTAAATAAGGTAGATAAAACAAACGAAAGTGCTTATTATAGTTATTATTAATAGCTACCTGTAGGTAGCTTTCTTACCATAAGGAGGTTCTTTATGAAAAACGATTTAATTAAAAGAATACTATCTATTGTATTCTCTGTAGTATTAGTTGGTTGTTCGCTGTTTCTAATGTATGAATTAATACAATTGAATGTATTGCCTTCAAAATTCTTATTTATAGTAGTGGCGATTATATTTTTAATTGATACGATTATTGTTCTGTTATTGAATTTCTATTCTAACAAATTGATTTCAAAAGTGATTTTGACTGTTGTATCAATTGTAATTTCATTTGGGTCTGGCTTTGGAGGCTATTATTTATTAAAAACAAATGACATGTTTTCAAATGTAACAGATGTGAGTGGAAAATCTACTAATACAGTTTCTGTTATTGTAAAACAAAGTAGCGATATGGAAGATTTAAGAGATATTGAATCTAAAAAGGTCGGAACTCTCAGACTTGTTGGGTTAGTAGGTACTGAAACTTGTTTAGAAGATATTCAGGGTAAGAATATTACAATTGAGCAAGTAAACTATGATAGTCTATCTAATTTAATGGCTGCATTCTATGCAAATGAAGTGGAGGCTATTATATTAAATGAGTCTTATCGTTCAAATGTAGAAGATATTGAAGAATATAAAAATTTTAGTGATAATACTCGTGTGATATATCAGACAACTTTTGAAACAGAAGATACAAATAGTGCCAATGCAGTCAGTGATATTACACAACATCCATTCAATGTTCTGATTACGGGTAGTGATTCTCGTGTAGGTATAAATGAAAATGCAAGATCGGATGTAAATATGGTTATTACTGTTAATCCTACAACAAATACGGTTTTGTTAACGAGTATACCAAGAGATTACTATGTAACAACAGTATGTGATGCAGCAGATGGATGCCAGAATGGTGCTATGGACAAAATAACACATACGGGTATGACTGGTGTTAATACGACGAAAAGAACAGTCGAAAATTTATTAGGTATTGAAATTAACTATACTGTAAAAGTAGGCTTTGAAACTGTTACAGAGATAGTAGATGCTCTAGGCGGAATAGATGTAACAGTTGAGCCAGGATATGCTGTTCCAGAATTATTACATGGTAATGGAAGAGGTGTTACAGAAGGTGTAAATCACCTTGATGGTGAACTGGCCTTAGCGTATGCAAGAGAACGTTATGCATATACAGAAGGAGATCGTCAACGTACAAAGAATCAGCAGCAAGTTGTAATGGGTATTATTGATAAAATGACGTCAAGTAGTGTTTTGGCAAACTACAGCGATTTGATGGAAGCTTTAGGAAATACATTCCAAACAACAATGTCTGCTGCTGAAATTCAAGCATTAATTCAATATCAAATGGATCAAATGCCAGGTTGGAAAGTTGAGCAATACATGGTTGATGGCACAGGGGATAATTTAATGTGTGCAGAATTAGGTCAAACAGCTTATGTTATGGTGCCGGATCAGGTTACTGTTGAGCTTGCAAAGAGGAAGATTGCTGCAGTCATGGATGGTGGATCTAGTGACAGTATTACCTCATTAGATGATGCTAGCTCTACACAAACAACAGAATAGGAGTAGTATATGGAAAAAAGATCAAAACGAAGAAGAAATAGTGAAGAGATTCAAGATCTTGGTTTGGATTTGGATGAAGAAATTATAGATGAAGAGGATGAAGCCGAAGAAGATTTGGAAGTGGAAATTGAAGAAGTAGAGGAAGATTCTATTGATTCAGATTTTAGAGAAATGCCTAAAGTTCGAATTGATGCAGATACTGGTAACAATGGACATAAACATTTAAGCTCTCAAAAAGGATCAAATCAAAATTTAAAATGGGTACTGGTTTGTATTCTCTGTATTGTTCTAGGTGTGGTTATTTATGGAGGATATAAGGTTTTCTTTAGTGGTAATGAAGAAGATAAAACTTCAGAAACAACAACCAAACAAGAAGAAAAAGAGGATGTTACGGTAGTAGAAAACCAAGATACAGAAGGGCCTTCATTTATTGGTTTCTTAGATCGAGTAGTTATTAACTTGAACGCAGTTGATGTAGATTACTCAAAATATTATCTTGCGATTGATAATGATCAACAAATGCAGGTAACTGTAACGGGCGATGTAAATTTAGCTGCTGAAGGAGAATATCCTATTACTGTATCTGCTACAGATCAGGCAGGAAACACAACTACACAAAATGCGGTTGTACAGGTTATTTCTGAAGATACTATGGTAGCTATTCCATTAGAACTAACTCCAATGATTGATGGAAGTATTCCAATGGCTGTAGATACAAAACAACGTGTAGATGCAAACGTAATCATGTATTACTATGGCGAAGTATCTCAGGAAATACAAAATGAGATAGCTCGTTTAGGTCTTGATGTTTCTGGGTATCATTTAGATACATATTGGCATCCAAATGATTTAAACGTTGCATATTAATTGATATGATTCTAGACTGGTTTCTGATAACATGGAGACCAGTTTTTTTGTTTTGTATCAATGATTTATGCACGATTGTGTAAGATGCTTTGACATGCTAAAAACTTCACATTGTTTTAGTGGAAAAGCGCTTGCAATTAGTCTATACTAGACACGAAAAGAGGTTGTGAAAAATGATTATAAATGAACTAGAGAAAAAAGTGACTGGCTCAGGGACCAGAATTGTATTTACAGAAGGTTGGGATCCACGTGTTCAGGAAGCTGCAATTAAACTGGTAGAAAATAATATCGTGGTACCTATTTTATTAGGAGAGCCAGAAGAAATTGAAGCTTGTGCCAAAGAAAATGGTTTTGATGTTTCTAACATCCAGCAGATGTCACCAAAATCTTTCGATAAAATGGAAGAAATGGCAACCAAAATGGTTGAGTTACGTCGTGGTAAATTAGACATGGAAACATGTAAGAAAATGCTTCAACATACAAACTATTTTGGAACTATGCTTGTTCAAATGGGATATGCTGATGGATTATTAGGAGGAGCTACTTATAGTACAGCAGATACAGTTCGTCCAGCTTTACAGTTAGTTAAAACAGCTCCAGGTAATGCCTTAGTAAGTTCTTGTTTCTTACTTGTAAAAGGTGATCAGCAGTACATCATGGGTGACTGCTCTATTAATATCAATCCAAATGCAGATGAATTGGTTGAAATCACAATGCAGACAGCTCATACAGCTAAACAGTTTGGTATCGATCCAAAAGTAGCCTTGTTGTCATACTCTAGTATGGGTAGTGCAAAAGGTGAATGTGTTGCGAAAATGACTGAAGCTTCTTTACGTTTAAAACGTATGCCTATTGACTTTGAAATTGATGGGGAAATGCAGTTTGACTGTGCAGTAAGCCCAGAAGTTGCTGCATTAAAAGCTCCAGATTCTAAAGTGGCAGGTCATGCAAACACATTTATCTTCCCTAATTTATCAAGTGGTAACATTGGTTATAAAATTGCCGCTCGTTTAGGTGGTTGGGAAGCAATTGGTCCAGTTTTACAAGGTCTAAATGCGCCAATCAATGACTTATCTCGTGGTTGTACATCTCAAGAAATTTATAAGATGGCAATTGTTACTGCAGCTCAAAAATTCTTAGATATTTAATATAAGGTATTTTTACAGTTAATAAAAAGGATACTTTCTTGCAATAAACATGAAGTATCCTTTTTTAATGGATTTACTATTTTTTTTAATGAAAGTTATGATACAATGCGAATAAATATTTTATGGATGGTGAAAAGATGAGAAAGAAATTACTAAAATATATATCGGGGTCTTTATTGGCATTAATTCTATCTGTTTCAACTACAATGACACCTATATTTGCAATGCAAATTTTTGTAAAAACTCTAACAGGAAAACACATTACTCTTGAAGTAGAACCTACAGATAGAGTTGAAGATGTAAAGCAGAAAGTTCAAGATAAAGAAGGTATTCCAACAGAGATGCAAACATTGAAATTTGCAGGAAAGATTCTTGAAGATGGTAATACATTACAGGATTATTCTATTCAAAAGGATAGTACAATACATCTTGTGCTAAAACGATTAGACGGTAGTGATAAAATCAAAGAGCCTGACAACTTAATAGCGGTATTTGGACAAAAACTTTCTGATGTACCATTAACAGAAGGATGGACATGGGTAGATCCTGATATTTATTTGACTGTTGGAGAAAATATTGTTACTGCACGTTTTGATGTATCTTCTTATGAAAATGAATATTATTTTATAAATGTTCCTGGATATAATTCTGAAGGGCATTATGTTGAGCGTAAGCTTAAAGTAAATGTAGGTAAGGCAAACAGCTCAATTGAATTTATACCTTTATCCTTGGATAAAAAATATGATGGAATACCTGTAAATAATCCAGATGTAGAAAAAACAGGAAGTATAAAAGATGTCACATTTACTTGGTATCAAAAAGATGGCGGAGATTGGAAAGAATTGTCTTCTGCTCCTGTAGATGCAGGAAACTACAAAGTTATTGCTAGTGTAGAAGCTGACGACAATTACAATGGAGCTTCTGCTGAATTAGAATTTGCTATCAGTAAGACTGAAAATGAATGGGCAGAAGAGCTTTCTATTGAAGGTTGGACATATGGAGATGAAGCTAAAAAACCTATAGCAACATCAAAATATGGAACTGTTACATTCACCTATAGTGATTCCATAAACGGTACTTATGCAGAGTATGTTCCAACAGAAGCAGGAACATATTATGTAAAAGCTACTGTAGATGGTAATGAGAACTATACAGGTTTAGAGGATATTGTTAAATTTACGATTAAAAAGGCGGAAAGTTCAATCTCTTTTAAAGAAGGTTTTACTCTAAATAAAACTTATGATGGCGATACAGTTGTCATTGATAAAAAAGATTTAGAAACCAAAGGCAGTACCGGTAACATTGTATTCACATATGAAGAGAAAATTGATGATACATGGACTATGCTAGAAAATGCTCCAACAAAAGCTGGAACATATCGTGTAACGGCTACATTGAATGAAGATGCAAACCATAACTCAAGCACTTCAAAAGCTCTAGAATTTGTGATTGAAAAAGCTGATACAGTTTTAGAATTTTCAACAGACAATATGAACAAAACTTATGATGCAGAAGCCGTATCAGAACCAACAATCAAGAAAGCAGGTAGCAGTAATGAAGTTGTCTTTACATGGTACAAAAACGATGGAGTAGACTGGCAAGAAATTGAAGGCAATCCTGTAGATGCAGGAAACTATAAAGTGGTTGTAAGCGTTGAAGCTGATGACAATTACAATGCTGCTTCAGTAGAAATGGAGTTTACAATTAGTCAGGCAACAAATACATGGACAGGCGAGTTATCCATTAAAGGCTGGACATATGGAGATAAAGCATATGCTCCAATAGCAACTTCCAAATATGGAACTGTTACATTCACCTATAGTGATTCAAAAGATGGCACGTATACAGATGTCGTTCCAACAGAAGCAGGAACATATTATGTAAAAGCTACTGTAGCAGGTAACGAGAACTATACTGGATTAGAGTCAATTAAATCATTCGAAATAAAAAAAGCAGACAGCTCAATCACAATTACAACATCTTCTTTAGATAAAGTATATGATGGTAATGCAGTAAACAATCCTGATGTAGAAAAATCAGGAAGTACAAAAGAAGTAATATTTACTTGGTATCAAGAAGATGAAAATGGATGGAAAGAATTGTCTTCTGCTCCTGTAGATGCAGGAAACTACAAAGTTATTGCTAGTGTAGAAGCTGACGACAATTACAATGGAGCTTCTGCTGAACTGGAATTTGTTATCAGCCAGACTGCAAATGAATGGACAGATGAACTCTCTATTAAAGACTGGACATATGGAGATAAAGCATATGCTCCAACAGCAAAATCAAAATATGGAACTGTCACATTTACATATAGTGACACGAAAGAGGGTACTTACGCAGATACAGTTCCAAAGAATGCAGGAACATATTACGTAAAAGCTACTGTAGATGGTAATGAGAACTATACAGGTTTAGAAGAAATAATGTCTTTTGAAATTAGCAAAGCTGTTCCTGAATATAGTATTCCAACAGATTTGACTATCGAGCAAGGAAATCCATTATCAACTGTCAAGCTACCTAAAGGATTTACATGGAAAGATGGAACACAGAAAGCAGATAAGTTAGGAAAACAAACATTCAAAGCAATCTATACACCAGAAGATACAAATAATTATCAAACGGTGGAAACCGATATCACAATGAATGTTGTAGCAAAGACTCCATCAAAAGATGAGAGCGATGATTCTAGAACAGAAGGAACATACACATCGACACAAACAAATCAAATGATGTGGGTATCAATTGCAATATTATCTGCACTATTGATTTCAGTTTTATCTGTATTGAAATTAAGAAAACATAAATAGGATTAGAAAGGTGCATATATATTAAATATGCATCTTTTTTTTGTGATTGTTTTATTATTTAAATAGTATCTTTTTATACGTTATTTATTTAGAGTTATTTTAAAAAATGTTGTGAAAATATACAAAAGTAAATAAGTTGACAATTTTTTCGAAATAATGTTAAATGTTAAAAAAAGGTCCTTGGGGGAGGATTAACATTGATTAAGGGGAGAAGAATGAAAAAGAAATTTATCATATTAGTAGGCGTATTATTTGTAATTGCAGGATTGTTTGTTCCAGTGTATGCGGAAGAAGATTCTACTTTTGAAGTAGGTGAAGTTCAAAGAGAAGATCAACAATTGGTGAATGTGGATGAAAATGGAAATGTTACACCAGTTGATACAGAGGCACTTGAACAGGAACTTGCACAAACGCCAATGACAATGTCTGATGATTCATCTAAGAGCATTAGTGTAGGTGTTGTAAATTTTAGAACTAAAGCGAGCGCAGCTTATAATACTTTATATACGGAAGATGGTACAAATAAACAGGGTTATTTAAATGGGTATTCCGCAAGTGATGGTGCTTTTTTAGGGTATAGTTCGGATGGCTCTAAAGTAAAATTTAAAATGGCAGGAGTTACAGGTTGGGTATCTTCATCAGAAGTTCAAGTAGTGGATTATGGAAGTGTAGGTTCTGTTAGTTATTACTCAGTATATTCTGGATATATTTATCATACAATTACTAATAATATTAACTCTAGTGCTTATGCATCCAAGATAATGGTTGGCATTAATCCAGGATATTTACAGGAGGGTGTACCTTATTATAGCTATGATGGTCATTATTTTTATACCTCATATGCTACGATGGTTTCTGATTATAAACAGAATATATATTCAAATAGTGTGAATAGCAGTTCTCCTTATTATAATTACTATCAATACTTACCTCATCGTTCAAAAACCACTTTTACTGCTTCTGATTTTGATAATATGACAAATTCCAAAGCTAGTGGTAAATTAAATGGACTTGGTTCTTATTTTATACAGTATCAAAATACATATGGAACGAATGCTGCCTTAGTTTATGGTGTAGCAGTATTAGAGAGTGGATGGGGTACAAGTTCTATCGCAAAAAACAAGAATAATTTGTTTGGTCATGGTGCTATGGATAGCAATCCATATTATGGAGCTAATGGCTATAGTACGGCTAGTGATAGTATTTTATATCATTCTAAAGTGTTTATCTCTGAAGGGTATTGTGATCCTTTAGATTATAGTGGTCGTTATTTTGGTTCGCATTTAGGTGATAAGGGCAGTGGGATCAATGTAAAGTATGCTTCTGATCCATATTGGGGAGAAAAAGCGGCTTCAATTTGTTGGCAACTAGCATCTAGATATCAAAAGAATGATCGAAATGCATATTCTTTAGCTATTAAGACAAAAGGTATTAATCTCAATGTTAGAAAAGAAGCTTCTACTTCATCCACAAGTCTTTATCAAACAACGACTGCGGATAATTATCCAATGATCATATTAAGTGAAGTACAAGGATCCAATGTATCAGGTAATACAACTTGGTATAAGATACAAAGCGATCCAACTTTAAATGCATCTAGAACAGGAATCGTTCAAGATAAAGGGGAATATGATTTTAATAATTTTTATGGATATGTTTCAAGCAGCTATGTTTTTAAGATAACACAAGGAAATAATCAAAAGCCTTCTCAAGATATTCTTTTAGGAGATGTAAACCAAGATGGGTCTATTACACCTTCAGATTATGTAAAAGTAAAAAATTATATTATGAAGAAAACTTCTTTAGAAGGTAAGGCATTACAAGCAGCAGATATGAATCAAGATGGAAGTATAACACCTGCTGACTATGTAAAAATTAAAAATACAATTATGGGGAAATAGAAAATGAAGAAATTAATTAAATATATCAGTATTGTTATCGTTTTTTTTATCAGCATTACAAGTATTGATTTACCAATACAAGCAGCGGGAGCCAGTGTTTCTGTTAGTGCAGGACAAGTCTATGTAGGAGATAGTGTAACGTTTACTGTCAGCGCAACAGGTGCTGGATATGTCAATATCAGCGGGGCTGTAAATACAAGTGTATGGTTAGAAAACAGTTCACAGTCTTTTACTGTAAGTGCATCGAGTCCTGGTTCTTTATCGGTTTCTATTAGTGGTGTATTAGCGGATTTTACAACTGAACAAGATGTTCCTGTTTCAGGCTCTGCCGTAGTTCAAGTTATTTCTAGACCACAAGAGCAACCTGTTCAGCCTCAAACACCTTCTCAACCATCACCAGAACAAACACCAGCACAAGAAGAAACTACAGAACAAGAAAGCACAAGTGAGGAACAAAAGAAAGAAGAAAAGAACAATGAAGAAAAGGAAAAACAAGAAAATTCTTCAGTTAATTTACGACTTGCAAGTTTAAGTGTTTCTCAAGGAACTTTAAGTCCTGAGTTTTCTTCAGATCATTATACATATGATGTAACAGTCAATAATTCTGTAGAATCAATTGAAATTGATGCAAGTGCACAAGAGAATGAAATAGAAATTCAAGGATTAGGTAAGAAAACACTTGAAGTTGGTACTTCTACATTTGAAATCATTACTTCTTCACCTCAAACACAAGAGACAAGTACCTATACCATTTCGGTTCATCGAAAAGAAAAAGGTCAAATAATCAAAAATAAAGAAGGGAAAAAGTTTGAAGTGATCAATGATGAAATACCTGCCTTAGATGGATTTGAACAAACTACGATTTCAATTGATGGAAAAGAGGTAAATGCATTAGTTTCAAGTACAAAGAATATTACTCTGATTTATTGTTTTAATGAAGACCAGGAAAAGAATTTTTATATCTATAATGCAGAAAAAGAACGTATTGAATCGATTTATATTCCAGTGACTTTATTTTCAAAGAATTATGCAGTAATCGATTTAGAAGAAGAATTGAATACTGGTTTTAAAGAAGCAGAGATTGAAATCGATTCTCAAGTACTTCCTGGATATGAATTTGAATCTAAAGACTTTAGAAATTATGCTTTATTGTATCTAATGGATGAAAATGGGGATACAAATTTCTATCAATTTGAGCGAAGTGAAAACACACTTCAAAAGTATTCTTTAGCTGCTCCAATTACAATCAAAAGGTATGAAAGCTTATTAAAAAGACAAAGTATGGATCATAAGATTATGATTGGAATGTTGGTTGTCGATATTCTTCTTGTGATTGGATTGATTGTATTACTTGTTCTTTATAAGAGGTCTATGAGCTAGCCTATATGTGAAGATGCATATAGGTTTTTTTATGCAACAATTGGGTAACCAAAATCATTTGGGGTTTTAGCGTAAACAATTGGGGTCTAATTTGGGG
>OGWU01001734.1_pt1 | contig 12055 bp, 6 predicted proteins | sample 1576071 | NCBI WGS metagenome assembly OGWU01 (sample SAMEA3541582, study PRJEB24748) | human gut metagenome | biome: human gut; feature: human-associated habitat; material: faeces | place: China | collected 2012
TGCTTTCTCAGGCAGACAGTTTCCGTGTTTGGAGTGCCACTGTCAAAAAGGATTTGGATGGGGTAGCCTACCAGTTTCGTGTGTATCATGAGGAAAGTTTTTATCAGGATACGAGAGACCCCTACAGTATCGCCCTTAGCTTAGATAATAAAAAAAGTTTGGTGGTCAATCCTAAGAGACTTGTCCCAAGAGGGTATGAAAAGGTTACTAAGCAAAAAGCGAGCTGGCGTAAGGCAAATGCTTGCTCATCCGTTATCTGTGAGATGCACCTCCGTGACTTCTCGATTTCAGAGACGTCTGGGGTTAAGAAGTCCTATAGAGGAACCTATCTAGGTGCCTGTCAGAAAGGGACTAGAAATGCCCATGGAGATGTGACTGGTTTTGATTACCTCAAACGTATGGGCTACAACTATGTCCAACTGCAACCAGTCTTTGATCACCATAAAACCTATGATAAAGGTGGGAAGCTTCTCTACAACTGGGGGTACGATCCTGAAAATTACAATGTTCCGGATCGTCAGTTTGCTGCTGATCAAAAGAATCCCGTGGCACCAATTTTAGAGCTTAAGAAAATGATTCAGGCCTACCATGAGGCAGGAATAGGGGTTATCATGGATGTGGTTTATAACCATACTTACTCATCTTACAGCTCTCCTTTCCAACTATCTGTGCCGGCTTATTACTACCGTATGCATGACAATGGGTCTTTCCAAGATGGATCAGGCTGTGGAAATGAGACAGCCAGTGAAAAGGAAATGTACCGTAAGTATATGATTGATTCCTTAACCTATTGGGCAGAAGAATTTGGAGTGGATGGTTTCCGTTTTGACCTCATGGGCTTGCATGATGTTGCTACGATGAATGCTATTCGTTCGGCTATGGATGATATTGATTCTAGGATTCTTCTTTATGGTGAAGGATGGGACATGGGAATTGGACTTCCTGTAGACCAAAAGGGCAAGAAGGATAATGCAGCCTTGATGCCTAGAATCGGATTTTTCAATGACAATGCGCGTGACGCGGTCAAGGGGGCAGAGGTCTATGGGTACATCAATAACGGCTATGTGTCTGGAGCCCCATTGGAAGACCAGATTGCCAAGAGTCTGCTTGGTAGCCGTGGTTTTGTAAACTACCTCATGCCAGGTCAGGTCCTCAACTATATCGAAGCGCATGACAACTACAATTTGAATGATTTGATGCATCATTTGCATCCACATGATTCGCCAGAGGATATTGAAAAACGTATCTACTTGGCTAATGCCCTCAATCTGACTATGCAGGGGATGTGTTTCATGCAATTGGGACAAGAATTCCAGCGTAGTAAGATGGTTGCAACAGGTGAAGATGGAAATTACACGGAAGCGGATGTTAAGCGTGCCATGAATAGCTACAATGCCCCTGATGCTGTTAATCAGGTGGATTGGAATCAAGTGACTCTTAAGAAAGACTTGGTTGCTAAAGTTGCCAAATTAATTGAGCGTAAGCAAACCGTACAAGAATTTTCATATCGTTCATATGCAGATATTTACGATAATCTCTATGTCGCAAAAGCTGAGTACGATTCAGGTATTGTTGAATTACATATTTCTGGAAAATTACGTAAGAGTTTTGTGTTCGATAATATGAAAAAAGATTTGGAGATTTACTGACAAGAATGTCAAAAAATGTTATAATACAGTAAACGCTTACATAAGTGGTTTTGTTTACTTGTAAGCCCTATCGGTCTGAAGGGTTTTCTAGTGTATTTACATATATTTCAATGTTTTAATTTCTTGATAGTTAGAACTATCAAGGCTAGTTTAAGAAAGGAGTGATGGTATGAATCTCGATGAAGCCATGTACACATTTGGAACAGGTGAGAACTTCCACCTTCAGAATTATTTGGGTGTGCATGAATTAGAGGGAGAAGAAGGTTTTATCTTCCGTGTGTGGGCCCCTCATGCTGAGCAGATTCAGGTAATTGGAGATTTCACAGGTTGGTTTGATGAACCTCTGGATATGACCAAAAACCATATCGGTGTTTGGGAGGCGACTTCAGCTCTCCCAGAGGAAGGACAACTCTATAAGTTCTTGGTGAAACGTAAGGGAGGTCAAGTCGTCGAAAAGATGGATCCTTTTGCGACTTACTTAGAGCCTCGTCCTGGAACAGGAGCTGTGATTCGTAAGAAGAAAACTAAAAAGTGGAAGGATGGCCTTTGGATGGGTCGTCGTAAACGCTTTGGTTTCCAAAAACGTCCGGTTAATATCTATGAAGCTCATGCATCATCTTGGAAACTAAAAGAGGATGGTCAACCTTATACTTTCAAAGAATTGAAAGAAGAGTTGATTCCATATTTGGTTGAGATGAACTATACCCACGTGGAATTCATGCCACTCATGGCTCATCCTCTTGGGATGAGTTGGGGTTACCAGCTTATGGGTTACTTTGCTTTTGAGCATACCTATGGCACACCAGAAGAATTTCAAGATTTCGTAGAAGCATGTCACCAGAATAATATCGGTGTCTTGGTGGACTGGGTCCCAGGTCACTATACACAGAATGACGATGCTTTGGCCTACTTCGATGGTACACCAACTTTCGAATATCAGGATCATGATCGAGCTCATAACTATCGTTGGGGCGCACTTAACTTTGACTTAGGAAAAAATCAAGTTCAGTCTTTCCTTATTTCAAGTGCTCTTTACTGGATTGAAAATTATCATATCGATGGTATCCGAGTGGATGCAGTATCTAACATGCTCTATTTGGACTATGATGAAGGTCCATGGATGCCTAACAAGGACGGTGGAAATCGTAACTTGGAAGGCTACGGCTTCCTTCAAAAACTCAATCGTGAAATTAAAAAACGCTATCCAGATGTTATGATGGTTGCGGAAGAATCAACTGCAGCAACGCCAATCACCCAACCGATTGAAGAAGGTGGTCTAGGTTTCGACTTCAAATGGAATATGGGTTGGATGAACGATATCCTCAAATTCTACGCAGAAGATCCAGTTTACCGTCAGTATGACTTCAATCTGATGACCTTCAGTTTCATGTATTGCTTCAATGAAAACTATGTTCTACCTTTCTCACATGATGAAGTGGTTCATGGTAAGAAGAGCATGATGCATAAGATGTGGGGTGACCGCTATAATCAATTTGCTGGTCTTCGTAACCTCTATGCTTACCAACTCTGTCACCCAGGTAAGAAATTGCTCTTTATGGGTTCTGAGTTTGGTCAATTCTTGGAGTGGAAGTTTGATTATCAACTCGAATGGGGTAATCTTGAAGATGAGATGAACCAGAAGATGCAGGCCTTTACTAGCCATATGAATGCTTTCTACAAGGACCATAAATCTCTCTGGCAGATTGATGATTCTTACGATGGTATTGAAATTATCGATGCGGATAACCGTGCTGAAAGTGTTCTTTCCTTCATTCGTAAAGATGATAAAGGCGATAAGGGTGACTTCCTCGTCTGTGTCTTCAACCTAGCTCCAGTGGAACGTCAAAACTTCACTATTGGATTGCCAGTAGCTGGTATCTACCAAGAAGTGCTTAACACTGAGATGGAAGAGTTCGGTGGTGTCTGGAAAGAAGGAAATCCTGAAACCCGTACCCAAAAGGCGAAGTGGAAGGACTATGAAAATACCCTTAGCTTCACCCTACCTGCTCTAGGAGCAAGTATCTGGCGTGTAAAACGTCGCTTGAAATAAAGGGTAGACTTAAACGTGTACACGATTTGTTTTTCGGGGTGATAGATAGAAAATCACAATTCTAAGATGCTTTTGATTTTCGAACTGTTACCATTAGTGAAAAACTTACTTTAATTGTCATAATCAGTTTCGACTGATTATCTCGTCATCCTTTTTGGGATGAAACTAAAAATCATGAGGGGGACTATTCATGAAAAATGAAATGTTGGCTTTGATCCTTGCTGGTGGGCAAGGAACTCGTCTTGGAAAATTGACCCAAAGTATTGCCAAACCAGCTGTTCAGTTTGGTGGACGCTACCGTATCATTGACTTTGGTTTGTCAAACTGTGCCAATTCAGGGATTAACAATGTTGGTGTCATTACACAGTATCAACCACTTGCTTTGAACAACCATATCGGAAATGGTTCAAGTTGGGGCTTGGATGGTGTTAACTCTGGTGTATCAATTCTTCAACCTTACTCAGCTAGTGAAGGTAATCGTTGGTTTGAAGGTACCAGCCACGCTATTTACCAAAACATTGACTATATCGACAGCATCAATCCTGAATACGTTTTAATCTTGTCTGGTGACCATATTTACAAGATGGACTATGATGATATGCTCCAAGCACACAAAGACAACAACGCGAGTCTTACTGTAGCAGTTCTTGATGTACCACTTAAGGAAGCTAGCCGTTTCGGTATCATGAACACTGACGCTAATAACCGTATCGTCGAATTCGAAGAAAAACCTGAAAATCCTAAATCTACTAAGGCATCAATGGGTATTTACATCTTTGACTGGAAACGTCTTCGCAACATGTTGGTTTCAGCTGAAAAGAGTGCCGTTGATATGTCTGACTTTGGTAAGAACGTTATTCCTGCTTATCTTGAAACAGGTGAAAGCGTCTATGCTTATGAATTTGAAGGCTACTGGAAGGACGTAGGTACTATCGAATCCCTTTGGGAAGCAAATATGGAGTATATTTCTCCAGAAAATGCTTTGGATAGCCGTAACCGTCAATGGAAAATTTATTCACGTAACATGATTGCTCCACCAAACTTCTTTGGTGAACATGCTGAAATTGAAGACTCACTCGTTGTTGACGGCTGTTTGGTTGATGGAACTGTTAAACATTCTGTGCTTTCAACAAGTGCGCAAATCCGTGAAGGAGCAGTTGTTGAGGATTCAGTAATCATGAGTGGTGCAGTCATTGGTAAAGGTGCAAAAATTAAACGTGCTATTATCGGTGAAGGTGCACACATTTCTGAGGGTGTGGAAATTGACGGTACAGAAGAAGTGCAAGTCGTAGGATACAATGAAGTAGTGGGGGTACCAAAAGATGAAGATTGATAAATATTCTGCAATTCTAGGAAATACCGTAGGATTCCATGACATGGATGGTTTGACTGAGCACCGTCCTATTGCCAGCCTACCATTTGGCGGAAAATATCGCCTCATCGACTTCCCATTGTCTAACTTGGCTAACGCTGGTATCCGTAGCGTCTTTGGTATCTTCCAAAACGAAAATATCAGTTCTGTTTTCGACCACATTCGTTCAGGTCGTGAGTGGGGCTTATCAACACTCCTCAGCCACTACTACCTTGGTATTTATAACACTCCAGTTGAAAGTTCAACTGTTGATGAAGAATACTATCGTCAAATTTTGACTTACCTTAAACGTTCAGGTTCAGACCAAACGGTAGCGCTTAACAGTGATGTTTTGGTCAACATTGATCTTAACCAAGTTTTCCACCTCCACAATACAACAGAACAAAAAGTTACTGTGGTCTACAAAAAACTTTCTAAAGAACTCATTTCAGATGTAAACAGCATTTTGGAAATTGATGAATCTGACAAAGTGCTTAGCCATGAGCTCTTCCAGGGTGGAGATAAAGAAGCTTACAATATGTCTACAGACATCTTTGTTGTGGATACACCATTCTTGATTGCAAAATTGGAAGAAGAAGCAGCTAAAGAAGAACCACGTAAGCTTCGTTATGTACTTCGTGATTTGGCAGTTGCTGAAAATGCTTTTGCTTACGAGTACACTGGTTACCTTTCAAATATCCACTCAGTGAAAGCGTACTTTGATGCTAACTTGGATATGTTGGAATCAGAAAAATTCTATAAACTTTTTGCACCAAACCAAAAAGTTTATACAAAAGTTAAAAATGAAGAGCCAACATACTATGCAGCTTCATCTGATGTTAAAGTTTCTCAGTTTGCCTCAGGTTCTCTTGTCCGTGGTAAAGTAGATCATTCTGTTGTTTCACGTAATGTTGACTTGGCAGAAGGTTCAACTGTAAACCATGCAGTCATCTTCCCACGTGTTGAAGTTGGTAAGAATGCTACTGTTGAATATGCTATTGTGGATAAAGGTGTTAAAATTGCTGACGGCGTTACTATCCGCGGTACAGAAAACAACCCAGTTGTCATCAAAAAAGGTAGCGTTGTAACAGAGGATATTGTACGATGAAAATTTTATTTGTAGCAGCTGAAGGTGCGCCTTTCGCTAAAACAGGTGGCCTAGGTGACGTTATCGGTGCCCTTCCTAAATCTCTTGTTAAAAATGGTCACGAAGTTGCCGTAATTCTCCCTTATTATGATGTAGTTTCGGCTAAGTTTGGCGATCAGGTTGAAGACCTTGGCTTCTTCTATACAAATGTTGGTTGGCGTCGTCAATATGTCGGCATCAAGAAAATCGTTCGCGATGGTGTGACTTTCTACTTCATTGATAATGAGCAGTATTTCAACCGTGGAACGGTATACGGTGAGTGGGATGATGGTGAGCGTTTTGGCTTCTTCCAAATGGCTGCCCTTGAGTTGATGGAAAAAGTGGACTTTATTCCAGATGTTCTCCACGTTCATGACTACCACACAGGCATGATTCCATTCCTTCTTAAGGAAAAATACCATTGGATTCAAGCTTACCAAGGTATTAAGACAGTCTTCACTATCCACAATATTGAGTTCCAAGGTCAATTTGACAGTGGTATGCTTTGGGAAATCTTCGGTGTTGGTTATGAGCGTTATGCAGATGGTACCCTTCGTTGGAATGACTGCCTCAACTGGATGAAAGCTGCTGTTCTTTACGCAGACCGTGTAACAACAGTTTCACCTTCATATGCTGGAGAAATCCAAACACCTGAATTTGGTAAAGGCCTTGATCAAATCATGCGCATGGAATCTGGTAAGTTATCTGGTATTGTTAATGGTATCGATACGGACCTCCTTGATCCAGAAACGGATACTCACATTCCTTACCACTTCTCAGTGGATGATTTGTCAGGTAAAGCCAAAGACAAGGCAGCGCTTCAAGAACGTCTTGGTCTTCCAGTTCGTGAAGATGTACCAGTCATTGGTATGGTGTCTCGTTTGACAGACCAAAAAGGTTTCGATTTGGTGGTCAATGAGCTCCACAATATCTTGCAACATGATGTTCAGATTGTTCTTTTGGGTACTGGTTACAGTGACTATGAGAATTCTTTCTCTTGGTTCGCTCATGCCTACCCAGAGAAAATGTCTGCCAACATTACTTTCAACCTAGAGTTGGCTCAACAAATTTATGCTGGTTGTGACATTTTCCTTATGCCTTCAGCCTTCGAACCATGTGGTCTCTCTCAAATGATGTCTATGCGCTATGGTACCTTGCCAGTGGTTAGTGAGGTTGGTGGTCTTCGTGACACTGTTGAACCTTACAACCCTGTAACAGGCTCAGGTACTGGCTTCTCATTTGGTAACTTCTCAGGTTACTGGATGGTTCAAACCCTTGAAAAAGCTCTCGATGTCTACGAAAATCATGCTGAAGCTTGGAAACAACTTCAACACAATGCGATGACACGTGACTTCTCATGGGATACAGCAAGTTTGGCATATGTTGATTTGTACAAACAATTAGTATAGTTCCAAAGATAACTTTTCTCGTGAGGGAAAAGTTATCTTCATGTAAAGAGTTTGAAAATGCTTCTATACTTATTTAGTTCTTTAAGATTCGCTTGAAAGCAATTATGGAGATAACATCTAAAAATCTGAATAGAAGAATAACTCTAATCATGTTATAATGAATTTAACTGCTTTAGCAGTTTTGTAAAAAGATTTTGAAACCTTTGTTTTGAATCTTATCTGGCAAGGTTTGGGAGTTAAAAATTTCCAATCCCCCTTATCCTAATTATTCTCTTTTAGAGGTGGATCCAAGGTATAGAAGTAGTAAGAAAGGAATTCTATGCAACTAGAAAATTTAACAAAAGAACAATTTATCCGTGACTTTAAAGATACTCTCCATCAAGAGCAGTTGATTAAAGTTGCTAAGGCGACACCAACAGAAATCTTTACAGCCTTGGCTGGTTTGATCCGTAAATATTACACAAATACATGGATTGAACGTAACCATGCACTTTCAGACAATCAAGAAAAGATTGCTTACTACTTCTCGATTGAATTTCTTCCAGGTCGTATGTTGGAAACTAACCTTCTCAACCTTGGTATTCTTGACCTTGTTAAAGAGGGATTCGCAGAACTTGATATTGACTTCCGTGAAGTTGTAGAAGCTGAGCATGACATGGCACTTGGTAATGGTGGTCTTGGTCGTTTGGCTGCTGCCTTCATGGATTCACTTGCGACTACTGGTTATCCAGGTTTTGGTAATGGTCTTCGTTACCGTTACGGACTTTTCAAACAACGTATTGTGGATGGTTACCAAGTGGAATTACCAGATGGTTGGTTTGGTTCTACAGGTAATGTTTGGGAAACACGTAAAGACCACGATATTGTCTATGTGAAACTCTTTGGTGATGTGGTTCTTGAAAGCAATGAAGATGGTCGCTTTGTCCCAACTTATAAGAATGCTCAAGTCCTTCGTGCCGTACCTTATGATGTGCCGCAAATTGGTTATAAGAATGGTGTGATTAACAACCTTCGTCTTTGGGATGTAGAAATTCCTGAAGAATACGAATTGGATTATCCTACGCTTGATGCACGTCGTCGTGTGAAAGATATTACTGCTATTCTTTATCCAGATGATTCAACGATTGAAGGTAAAGAATTGCGTTTGGTTCAAGAGTACTTCATGACAAGTGCCGGTCTCCAAACAATCATTAAATCTTACCTCAAGATGGGCTTGCCATTGAAAGATATCCACGAAAAAGTATCTGTTCACATCAATGATACGCACCCTGCGGTTGCACCAGCTGAATTCATGCGTCTCCTCCTTGATGAATATGGTCTTTCATGGGAAGATGCTTGGAATGCGACTGTTAAAACTATGAGCTACACTAACCACACTATTCTTCAAGAAGCCCTTGAAAAATGGGATCAACAGCTCTTCAAACGTGTCCTTCCACGTGTTTACCAAATCATCTTGGAAATCGACAACCGTTACATCGCTGAAATGGCTGGACGTGGTATTGCTGCGGATGTTATCGAACGCACACGTATCGTTAAGGATAACCAAGTCCACATGGCTAACTTGGCGATTATTGGTGGTCACTCAGTCAACGGGGTTGCCAAACTCCATACAGAACTTCTTAAAGAAGATACCCTCCACGATTTCTATACTATTTATCCTGAAAAATTCAATAACAAGACAAATGGTATCGTTCAACGTCGTTGGACACAAATTGCAGCTCCAGAACTTTCAGCAGCCATTGATGACGTGATTGGTGATGGTTGGCGTAACGACATCCATGAGCTTGAAAATCTTACAACTTACTTGGATGACAAGGAAGTCTTGAACCAGTTCTATCAAGTTAAGAAGACTGCTAAACAACGTTTGGCAGACTACATCAAAGAAACAACAGGCGTAGAAGTGTCTACAGATGCTATCTTTGATGTTCAAGTGAAACGTCTTCACGCTTACAAACGTCAATTGCTTAACCTTCTTCACATCATCAAACTTTATTGGGATCTGAAAGATAATCCAGATAAAGACATGGTACCTCGTGTATTCATCTTTGGTGCCAAAGCTGCCCCTGGTTATCACTTCGCTAAATCTGTTATCAAACTCATCAACGAAGTTGCCAATCTTGTTAACAATGACGAAAGCCTTCAAGGAAAACTTAAAGTGGTCTTCCTTGAAAACTATCGTGTCAGCCTTGCGGAACTTATCATCCCAGCAGCAGATGTCTCTGAGCAAATCTCATTGGCTTCTAAAGAAGCATCTGGTACATCAAACATGAAATTCATGATGACTGGTGCTATTACCTTGGCAACACTTGATGGTGCCAACATTGAAATCAAGGATGAAGTTGGCGATGAGAATGTTGTCATCTTCGGTATGGACAAGGACGAAGTTTATGAACACTATGCACGTCACGATTACTACTCTCGTGCAGTTTATGAAAATAACCCAGTCATTCGTCGTGTCGTTGATACCTTTGTTAATGGTACGATTCCAAATGCTCAATCTGAAGGTACTGAAATTTACGAAGCCCTCATCACCCACAACGATGAGTACTTCCTCTTGGAAGACTTCGCTGCTTATGTAGAAGCTCAAGAGAAAATCGATGCGCTTTATCGTGATCATGACAAGTGGGCACGTATGAGCTTGGCTAATATTGCTAAATCTCATAAATTCACTTCAGATGATACAATTACAGAGTATGCTAAAGAAATTTGGGAATTGAAAAAATAGGCGATAGCTTATGAATCACAAAAACACAGCTGCCCACGGCGGCTATCATGTTCTCGCATATGGCCTGCGTAGCGCCGCCGTAGTTGCCGACGACCACGCCGTCCACCGTGTTATAAAGCTGCTGCAAAAATTGTCCGGCCATGATGGGCAGTGAAAAGAGCAGTATCTCCTTCCACTCCGGCCCGGTGGTCATGTCTCTCCGATTCAAGTCCTCACTCCACAATCCCATAATCTCGTAAAGGTAATCTTAACACACGGCAGGCCCAAAGTAAATATTAAGCCTTGCAATATGGCAGATACAGTGATAAAATTCGGGTTTGTGAGAAAATAAGAGGTGGTATTATTGGATAAGCTGAGGAACGTTGCGATAATCGCCCACGTCGACCACGGCAAGACCACGCTGGTCGATGAGATGCTCAAGCAGTCGGGCGTATTCCGCGATAATCAGGAGGTCGAGACGAGGGTCATGGACTCCGGCGACCTCGAGCGCGAGAGGGGCATAACCATACTCGCGAAGAACACCGCCGTGCGCTACGGCGACACCAAGATAAACATAGTCGACACCCCGGGACACGCCGACTTCGGCGGCGAGGTGGAGCGCATCCTCAAGATGGTCAACGGCGTCATACTGCTCGTCGACGCCGCAGAGGGCCCCATGCCCCAGACGCGCTTCGTGCTCTCCAAGGCGCTCGAGCTCGGCCACAGGGTCATCGTCGTCCTCAACAAGATCGATCGCCCCGACCAGCGCATACTCGAGGTCGTGGACGAGGTGCTGGAGCTCCTCATGGACCTCGGCTGCACGGATGAGCAGCTCGACTCCCCCATGCTCTTCTGCTCCGGCAGGAACGGCACAGCGTCCTACTCCCCCGACGTGCCGGGTACGGACCTCAAGCCGCTGTTCGATACTATTATAAAGTATATCCCCGAGCCTACCGGCGACGAGACGGCGCCCTTCCAGATGCTCGTCTCCTCCATCGACTACAACGAGTTCGTCGGCCGCATCGCCATCGGCCGCATAGAGCGCGGCACCATCCGCGCCAACCAGGAGATCGCCGTCTGCAATTACCACGACCCGGACGCCGCCCCGCGCAAGGCCAAGGCCGTTTCGATGTACCAGTTTGAGGGCCTGCAGCGCGTCCCCGTTCAGGAGGCGACCGCGGGCAACATCATCGCCATGAGCGGCATAGGCGACATCACGATAGGCGACACCATCTGCGCCCCCGAGGCCGTGGAGCCCATCGAATTCGTCAAGATAAGCGCGCCCACCATGGAGATGACCTTCTCCGTCAATGACAGCCCCTTCGCCGGGCGCGAGGGCAAGTTCGTCACCTCCCGCCAGATACGCGAGCGGCTCTTCCGCGAGACGCTCAAGGACGTGTCCCTGCACGTCTCGGAGCTCGAAGGCGCGACGGACAGCTTCGTCGTCGCGGGCCGCGGCGAGATGCACCTCTCCATCCTCATCGAGACCATGCGCCGCGAGGGCTACGAGTTCTCCGTCTCGCCCCCGAGGGTGCTTTTCCAGACGATAGACGGCAAAAAGGGCGAGCCGATCGAGCGCGTCGTGGTCGACGTGCCCAGCGAGTACATCGGCGCGGTCATCGAAAAGCTCGGCTCCCGCAAGGGCGAGTTTGTGGAGATGCTGCCCGTCGGCGCGCGCACCAAGGCTACCTTCCTCGTGCCGGAGCGCGGCCTTTTCGGCTACCGGAATGAGTTCCTCACCGACACCAAGGGCGAGGGCATCATGT
>OGWU01001735.1_pt1 | contig 12050 bp, 8 predicted proteins | sample 1576071 | NCBI WGS metagenome assembly OGWU01 (sample SAMEA3541582, study PRJEB24748) | human gut metagenome | biome: human gut; feature: human-associated habitat; material: faeces | place: China | collected 2012
AAGCCATTCCATGACGCTTCCATAGCTGTAATGATTAAGGCTGTTCATGCCCGCGGGATTGATATGCCCATCTGGCAAAATACTATTCCATCGCTCCCATACCGTTGTCGCTCCAAGCAACACTTCATTTAACCAACCCGGCGGAGCTTTGCGCGTAAAAAGACGACAAGCCACATCATGCATACCGTTTCGGCTCAACGCCCGCATCAAACAGGGCGTGCCCACAAATCCTGTACGCAAGCGCATCCCGGCTTTTTTCAGCTGTGCCATCAATCCTTCCGCCAGGCGTTTCTTCTGCCCTTTCTCTGACAACCCTTCGTCCAAAGCCAGGGCATAGGCGGTTTGTGTACGAATAGCCAAGGCGCCGTTGGGCGTAAAATATTCTGCGCGAATGGCATTGCGCACTTCAGCGCTAAGACGCGCATATTCTGTTTTTTCCTTTTCAAACCCCAATATGCCGGCGGCACGTCCAAGAATGCCAGCGCTTTTCATATAACAAACGCCGTTTATAAAAGTATCGTCCGTCGCGCCCTTAAAGCCGTCTCCATCCTCCAAATCATCTAACGCCAGCCAATCGCCAAACTGAAAACCCGTATGCCACAGGCCCGTCGCTCCCGACGCCCTGTCAATCTGCCGCACACAGTCAACCCACGCTTTCATTCCAGACCAGCAACGGCGCAGAATTGAGACGTCACCAGTTCGTATATACAGCGTCCAGGGAATCAGGACAGCCGCATCCCCCCAGAAAGCGCATGTGCCATCTGATCCAAAGGCGGGAACATAAAACGGAACAGCGCCCTCTCGTCCAGCTTGTTCGGCCCGCATTTCGGCACAAAACTTGTCCAAAAAGGCGACGCAATCCGTTAAATAACAAGCTGCTCCCGCAAACACTTGCGCATCGCCCGTCCATCCCAACCGCTCCGCTCGCTGAGGGCAATCCGTTGGAATGTCGACATAGTTGGAGCGTTGTCCCCACAATACATTTTCTACAAATCGATCCATCAATGGATCGTGCAGCTTCAGGAAACCGATTTGTTTCATATCCGACCAAAGCGCACAGGCGGTAAACTGTTCCTTGCGCACATCGGGCCAGCCTGAAACTTCTACATATCGGAAGCCATAATATGTAAATCTGGGCTCAACAATGCGCTTTACGCCATCAGAAATATATCGATATTCTTGCTTTGCTGTTCCCAGATTATCCGTAAATAATTTCCCGTCCTGAATATGTTCAGCATATCGCAACACCACTTCTGCGCCGGCGGGCAAATCACATACAAAGGACACAAATCCCGCCATGTTCTGGCCAAAATCGAGTAAGAATCTGCCATTGCCCAACGGCAAAACACTCTGCGCCTGCATCCTGGTCTGTATGCGCAAAGGGCTTCCGGTGCGTTCCATTAAAAAATGGCGTTCATTTTTCAATACCATGGCCGGCTGCAGTTCGCCAACTTTACCGGGCATCCAGCACTCGCCGTCGTAGATACTGCCGGAAACTACATCGCTTTTAGCCGCCAGCCAACTGGCATCCGTGGCAATTACCGTATCTCCGACATGTATTTCAGCAAGAAAGGCATAATGATCCCCATAGTGTTCGCGCTGTTCATCCATGCCAAATCTGCCCATATACCATCCATCGGCCAATCTGACGCATATTTCATTTTCTCCGGCACGCAAATAGCCATCCAGGTTAAAGGTCTGATACATTACATGATGGTTATAAACGCAGCATCCCGGCAGCATGAACTCTTCGCCCAGTTTTCTCCCATTTACCTCTGTTTCATATAGCCCCAGACCCGTGGCATAGAGACGGCAACCCGAGGGAACATTGTCAAGGGAAAAGCGTTTTACCAATATGGGCGTCTCCTTCCGGGACGTACCAATCCACAGTGCGTTCCAGGGTTCGTCAAGCTTTCCAGTTTCAAAGGAAGCTACTTCGCTATGCGCCTGATTCCCCTGTTCATCCCGCACAGCTACCTGCCACTGATAAGCCGTGCGCGGATGCAGCTGAACCGGCAATGCCGTACCAAGATTATCGAGCTGCCTCTCGCCGCTGTCCCAAACTTCTCTTCCCCCGCTCCAAACGCGAATGCGACTGGTTAGAACTCCCCTGGCCGAACCCCGCACCTTCCATGCGGCCATCAATGCCGGAAGCATAAAACCCAGCGGCTCGGTATGGTGGTCAATCTCAAGACATTCGACAGCCAGCGCTTTGGGCCGTATCATAGTCGCACTCTCCTTTGACTCGTTACTCAAAATCCTCAAGTCTCCAAGCATCCTGCCATTCAATATATGGCGTATCTCCGGCAAATTTAATTGGAAGCCATACATATCTGGCTATCGAGGTATCAATATCCATGTGCAGGCAGGAAAGGTCAACTCGGGGAGCTTCAGGGTTGCAGATGCTTTCAAACGCCGCCGCACTTGTCTCATAAGGCAAGTTCATTGCCGAATCAGGAATCCAACGATCGGCCAGGGCTATATACAGATCTTTTTTTCCGGGATGCCTGAATACGCTGGATATCTGTGAATTGAACGAAGTCTTGTCGGTATCGTTGATATGCGGATGACCTTTACAGACATATGGCCCGTGGTAAGAAGGCGCATCGTGCGTCAGTGTGGGGTTTGGATAATATCCTGTTGTTCCAGATGAAAACAAGTAATGCTTTCCTTTTCTGAAGAAATGCGCCGGCGCCTCGCGCGCAAATGGCGGCCATTTTTCCGGCGCATGGGTCGTATAATAGCCTGTTGTCGAGCAATAGTCCTCGCTCAGATCTGCGCAAATGAGTTCGCAATGGGGGCGCGAGAAATATACGTATCCTTTCCCGTCAGACGGCTCCACAACGAGATCAAAATCACCACAGTACATGCCACACGGACGCATGTGCTCTGTGACAACGGTATATGGTCCACGCAGGCTGTCCGCTGTCAGCACGGTTATGGTCTGCTCAAAGAAACCCTCGCCCATAATTTTGACCCAGCAAACATATTTTTGCGTAAAACGATTGTAGATTATGTGCGGACGGTCCAAATGCCTGCTGGGATGCAGCGTGCTTTGAATATCGTCCGGCCGAGGCTGGATGATATTTCCCAGATCGTCCCAATTATAGAGATCCTTGGATGCATAACAGCGCACGCCCCAGTGCCAGATGCCCTTTCCGGGCAATGTTTTCTCTTTATTTTCTCCATACCAGTAAAACGTATTGTTCTCAAAAAATATCGATCCCCCATGCGCCTGGATTGGTTTTCCGTTTGTGTCCAGCCACAATTTGCCGGGATAAATCGCCTGATTCTCAGTCATAACATCACTCTCTTTAAAATTTGGCAGGGAGTCGGCACATTGAAAGAGCCGCCCCGATGCGGCCAGGGTATAATAATCCCAAAGAAACATCGGGGCGGCGGATGAAACGGTCGCAGTCGTTATTCTTCTTCGGGCTGTTCGCCGCTGAACGATGCATAGGGATTGTCGCTCTCTGCGCTGGCAGTCGCTTCAGCAATCATTTCCAACAGCGCCGCATCATGATAGTTGCTGACGCCGCTTTCCACGTCGAAAATCATGGTCTCGCCATTTTCCACAGTGAACTGCGGCCAGGGCAGCTCCTCCGTAGAGGGGTCGCCAGTATAGGCGTAGGCGATCAATGCGTCGGCACAGACGTCCTGGAAAGCATAAGCCGTTTCCTCGTCCCCAGCGATCAGATAAGATTCCTTGTCCGCATTGTGGAACACGAACGGCAGATCGCCGCCGGTATGCCAGGAATTGATGCCGCCAAGCGCCGGCAGCTTATAGGAGAACACAGCCTGCCATACGTTGCCATCGGCGTTCGCTTTGGCAATGGCCATATCGTTGCTGCGGCCCGTATTGATAGTCAAAACGTCAATCAGGTCGCGGCAGGGATAGGCCTTCTGGAATTCCTCGGCAATTTCTTCCGCCATATCGCCATACTGCGCGGTAAGATGATCCATCGGATCCCCGGGATACATTTGCTCAACGCTGTTCAGGTCCGTATGAACGAACATCATCAACTGCAACTGGCTTCCCATCTCGGAGAACACGGTGCTCAACACCAGCGGATAGCTTTGCGCAAGCTCAGTAAACTCGCCGTCAATCACGGTTCCCTGGTAGAATTCGCCATCGTTGACGGGGCTGTAAGATGCGCCCACCGCGCTGCAAGCCGCGGACAGCTCGTCATAGCGCATTTCCTTGAGTGCCGCAACCGGATCTTCTTCATCCTGCAAACCGAGATACTCAATCAGCTTTACGCCATCCTGTCTGGACTCCTCGGGATCGCGGCCAGTTGTCTGCGTGCCCGAGAATGCCCATACGCGCTGGAACAGACCCTGCGCGGAGGGAATGCCCATCAGGGTCATTACTTTGCCGCCGCCGCCAGACTGACCAAGGATCGTCACATTTTCAGGGTCGCCGCCGAAGTTGGCAATATTCTTGTTGACCCATTCGAGCGCCTTGACATTGTCCATCATGCCCAGGTTTCCAGAGTTCTTGTATTCTTCGCCATAAGCGGAGAGATCAAGATATCCCAGGCAATTCAAGCGGGCGTTGACAGATACGAATACGATATCGCCATACTCAGCAAGGTTGTGGCCATCGTAGGTTGCGCCTTCGATGCTGGAACCGGAGGAATAACCGCCGCCATGGAACCAAACGATGACAGGCTTCTTCGCTTCCGTATCCAGTGACATAGTCCATACATTCAGATTCTGGCAATTTTCATCCTCAAACTGGTCGGTGCCGGCATATTCAGAGAAATCTGTAATATTGCCGCCGTTTTGATACGCCGTATATTGGGGAGAAATCGGGCCAGGGGTGGCGCAGTCAAGCGTTCCTTCCCAAGAGGTGTCCTGCGGCTCTTCAAAGCGGTCTGCCTGCGCATAAGGAATGCCCATGAACGTGTAAACGCCATTGTACCTGTAACCACGAATGCGGCCGCCGGTAGTATCGGCAAATTCGAACGTAGTGTAGCCATAATCGACTTCTTCAGCGAATGCGCCTATTGCCATAGTCAGGCACAGTGCGATTGCGACCAGGAGTGACAAAACTTTTTTCATTAAATGTTCCTCCTCTTTTTCTTATAAGATACAGTGATTCTGTCCGCAAAAGACGTGCACTTTTCTCTTGCGATGATTTCACTGTCATCTTTTCAATAATCATGTGTGTTCCAACGATTGCGTGCCTTTATTGAACTTTTGTTTTAACCATGCGGCCAGGACGGGGCCTTTCGCGTCGGCCACATTGATAAGAAGCAAAAATACGCCCGTCATCATGGTCGTCACAGCGGAGCCTAGCTCCGCCGTAAGCACGGCCTCCATGGCGAAATTCATCAAACTCATTGCGATCACCCCCAACAAAATGCCAATCGTATCCCCGCAAAAACGCGACAGAATCAGACCGACAAACACAGGAAGCAGGTTTGTAAACATGCCGCCTATCGTTGACAAAGAGGAAAATGACGCATTGATGATACCCGTGGATGCGTAGACCATCGTGGCAAAACCAAGAAGCGCGCCGCTGTAAATATAGGAGACCAATATATTGCGCCTCTCATTGATGCCGATGTTGACGCCCGCCTGCTGATTGTTGGCCAGCACCTGCGCTTGCCGTCCCGAAATGGAAAGGTAGGAAAACGCCGCGTAAATCAGTACTGAAGCCACCAGCGGGATTAATGCCATTGGGAAAATGGAAAATTGCCTGAGTGCAACGTTGGCCGTCAGATTGACGCCGCGGCCATCAAAAACGACCGCCGTGATGGACTCGTACAGCAATGCCATGCCCAGCGTAGCAATGATGATCGGCAACCGGCCATAGACATATACCAGAGCCACTCCTATATTGAGCAGCACGCACAGGATCATGCACAGCGCCGCAAAGACAAACGGATTGTTTCCGCAGATCTGCGCTACGTTTCCGGCGACAATCGCGCTGAGCAGCATCACCGCTCCGGCCGAAAAATCCAGACGTCCGGATTTGAATTGCAAGCCTATCCCGTAAGCGCAGGTCGCGGAGGCCGCGATTGTACCAACCAGGCTGCGCCACATGACCAGAGAGCCAAAATACATTTTGTTATTGGCAAAACAGAAGATCATCATCGCCACATACATAATGACGGGGAGCGCAAGGGCCCCAACGACATTTTTGCAGGCGTGTTTCAAGCGGTTTGCCTTCATGATTGTCCCCCCATTAGCGCGGAATTACGCCGCTGCGTTTACGGCAGGTGATCAGTACCACGATGATAAATATCAGCGCCTTGATCATGAATGTCAAGTTGACCGGCACACCGATCAATGGCAGTCCGACATTTAACAGGGAGAATGTCACCGCACCTATAAGCGCGCTGGACACTCTGGATCTCATGCCGCCCGAAAGAGGCATACCGCCCAGAATCAAAGCGATCATTACATTCAGCTCAAAGCCCGTGCCTGTGGAATCTGAAGCCGAACCCGTATAGCCCATTTGAAACAGCGAAGCCGCGACCGTGCATACGCCCATAACCACATACGCCATGATCTTGCAGCGGACAATGTTCGCGCCGCTCTGGCGGGCGACTACCGCGTTCGCGCCAATGGCCTTGGTATACTTGCCCAGCCTGGTATCGTTGAACATGAATGCGACCAGCAGGGTCTCCACAGCCAGTACTGCCACCATCAACCAGGGTTCCTTGAAAATGCTGTAATCATAGTTGTAAAGGCTGATGCTCCGCCTTCCAAGCGTGGAGTATATGATCGTACTCAGCCCGGAGAGGATGAACATGATCACAACGGACGGAATGATTGCGTAGATGTGGAGAAGCTCTCCAGTTGCCGCGTTGATAATCGCAATAACGACCGCGATCGCCAACGACAGCAGTATCCCCCAGATTAGGCTCCCTGTCTGCTGCTGCAAAGTGACCATCAGCGTTGCGTACAATCCGACCTGTTTGCCGGTACTGATGTCAATGTTGCCAAGCGCGTATACGAATACGGCGCCAACGGAAAGCAGTGCGGTGACGATGACATCTGTGATCAACGTGTCCAACTTCTCCGCGCTCCAGATGCTTTGCCCAAAAAGCGGCGTCAAAACGGAGAAAAATACGATGCAAAAAGCAAGGCCGCCAAACATCATCAGGTTCTGCTTCGCCGTGCTATTCAATCTTTTCTTAGCCCCTTGTACCATATCCGACACCTCACACCATGTAATGAACGATATCCGTTGGGGCCAGATCAGGGGAACGCCTGAACTCCATAGTAACCTTAAAATCCTTCATGATCAGCAGCCGGTCGGCCATGCCGATCAACTCGGAAAGCTCTTCGGAGATCATCAGGATCGCCTTGTTCTCCTTTTTCATCCTCGCGATCTGTTGGTACATGAACTGCTTTATGCCTACGTCCACACCCCGTGTCGGGCAATCCATGATAATAATGTTTGCACCCTTGGCCGTCCACTTCGCAAAGGATACCTTCTGCTTGTTGCCGCCGGAAAGCGTGTTTACCCACTGCCGTCCGTCCGCACACTTGATGCTGTACGTTTTGATCTGCGCATCGGACAGACGCTTTTGCGCGTCTCTGGGGATAAACACTCCCTTTTGCAGCTGTGGCAACGATGGCAAAACAATGTTCTCCTGAATCGAGCCGTTGAGGATCAACGCCTCCGTGTCGCGGTTCTTGGAAATATAGCCGATGCCATGCGCAAGCGCGTCTTCACAGGAGTGAATGTTGGCACCCTGGCTTGTGATTCTGCCCTCGCGAAGTTTTTCAAGGCCAAACCCAGCTCTTCCGATTTCGTGCATGCCGCATCCGGACAACCCGCCGATCCCGACGATTTCACCTGCGTGAATTTTCAAATTGAACCCTTGAATCGCGCCGAAAGAAACGTTTTCAAAGGTCAAAAGCGCCTCCTCGCCGCAGCCGGGGTCATAATCCCCGCGATAATAATCGCCCGTCATTTCCCGACCAATCATCATATAGCGGATGGTATCACCTATATTTGCCCGCGCCAAATCATTCTGCGTCAATTCTCCGACGATCTCGCCGTCGCGCAAAACCGTCACGGCGTTACAATGCTCCAATATTTCGTCAATGTCATGCGAAATGAGCACTACGGCCCGTTGATCGTCCGCAAGCTGATGCATTAATTTATACAGCACCTTGCGCCCATTGTGGGAAAGGGCTGTGGTCGTCTCATCGACAACCAGAATTTGCGTATTATCGTCAATCGAGCGAACGAGCTCGATGAGTTTTCGATCTTCAAATCCATAACGGTCAATCGAATCCTGCGCGTGGATATATCCAATGCCATAACGGTCAAGCAACGCCTGCGCCGCCCGGATCATTTTGCGCATATGTACGATCCCGCAGGATGTAAATTCTCTTTCTCTTCCCGCAAATATGTTGTGCGCTACGCTTATCCCCGGAATTGTATTCGCCTCTTGCAGGATCATGGATATTCCCTGCCGTTGGGCGTCTATCATGCTTGCGGGATTCCACTTTTTCCCTTTATAGAGCATTTCCCCACCGGTCGCGCCCTGCATACCTGCCGCGATGGACATAATCGTGGATTTTCCGGATCCGTTTTCACCGATCAAACCGCGTATTTCTCCGCGCCGGATGGTGATATCTGCGCCTTTGAGCGCAATGGTCACGTCAAACTCCTTGCGAACATTGATAGCTTGAAAAATAACTTCACGCTCGGCCACGGTTTTTTCTACACCTCTTTATTTGGGGCGTGGGAGGATCGCAAGGATCCTCCCGCAGATTGTCGTTGCTCAGAAACGCTCAACGGTCATGGCATCAGACTCCATCAGCGCCATTAGGTCGGCGTAGGTCGCCTCGGCGTTAAATCGAAGCAGCACATTCTCAAACTGTTCCGCCGTTACGCTGCAGTTGGAGAACTCCGGAACGCCCAAAACGCTCTTGGTCGCTACATTTTCAATATCTTCCGCGCTGTCGATGATGTAAAGCGGGCTGTCCACCGCTTCGGACGCCGTGTGGTCGGGATAGCTCAAGCCGTTGACGGCATTATCAATCAGCGCCATGCAGTACAGAATGCTTTCGGGCGCAGCTGTGTAGATCATCTGTACAGCGCCCTCACCGCCGATATCGTTCTGGAAATTTTCATCCGCGAGGTAGCCGACGGCAAACAGCTTCGTATCGCTGCTGATCAGGCCCATATCGCGGGCATTGATCATGGCGCTATACACAAAGCCAGGGTCACAGAAAGCTGCTATGCAATCCAGGTCGGCATGATCGCTCTCCATGAAGTAAGAATCATCCAGCGGCGAAAACTCCAGCACGTGCGCATCGCCCACGATCTCGATCTTATCTTCATCGGCCGCGGTTTCATTGTAAGCCTCGATGGTGGCGCGGAAGGCGGCGTCTTTTTCAGCCATTTCCGGATAGGCATAGACCGGGAAGACCATGGTGCTCACTTTGCGATATCCATTCGAGATGACCTTTTCCGCAAACATCTGCCCGATCTCACCAGCCTCGACGCGGTCGCCCGCCACTGTGCCCAGGAAGCGCTCGTTGTCAGCGGCCGCTGCAGAAGCGCCATCTTCTGTGTACACAGAGTTCATCGTCGTCGTATATCCGACCACATACAATTCGGGATACTCGTCCAAAATGTTTTGTACGCCGCCATCCTGCATCATAATCAAGGCCTTTACATCGTCAGTCATAGCGTTGCGTACAGCCGTCAGATTTCCCGCAGGATCGTTGAACGGATCGCCATACGCGACCTTGATATCATATCCCAATGCGTCGCCCATTCCCTCGAGGATACACATCAAGGCGTCGTATGTAGGTCCGGAGGAAACGGTCGACAGGAACATGATCGAACCATTTGCCGCTTCCGCCATGCCAACGGGCATAGAACACAACAGCAACGCTCCTACCAGCGTGACCAAGATGAGTTTTTTCAAAGTTGCCATTAGATCGCCTGCTTTCTATAGTGTATTCAGGATTTCTCCCAGCAGCTTCATTATAGCTAAAATCAACCGATATTTTTTGCTATAAAGTTTGAAATCTACGTTGATTTTTGTTCTGTTTTTCTGTATTTATTTGTTTTTTGCAATATCAGTCGAACTTCGTTGGGAGGGATATGCTTTGCAGGACGCGATTGACAGTCCCAATGCAGTGCACTATAATATTCAGCAGAGGAAGCGTTTCTTTTTCGTTGTGGGGGCTGATCCTGTGGTTGAATATGTAACGATGGGCCAAATTGAGTCTGCAATCGAGGAATATTATCAGGCACACGGCACGATTATGAGCTTCTATGCAGCGTTGATCTATCTCCAGCAGCAGGGGAAAACCTTTACGCAGCAGCCCATCGCGCCGGATTTCACAAAGTGGAATTTGAATGACCTGAACGGTTTGCTGAACATGTTTGCAGGCATTCCCATTCCACTGATGGTAGATGAAAGCGGAATCGCAGATGAACGCACGCATCGCGGATATTACGAAGCATATACTTCTGTCTTTAAACAGCCCTGTCTTTTGCAGACGCTTGACCACCCCGAGCATGAACGCCAGCCCAGCAACAGTGTGCGCATCATCTATGTGTTGAAAGGCAAATGCCGTATGACGCTTGGCAAGTGGGTGGAAGCATTGGAAAGCGAGAATGTCGTTTTGCTTTCTTCCGATATGAACATATATCTCGATACCGGACGAGAGGACATTGTGCTGAACATCTTTATTGACCGCTCATATTTCACGCAATCTTTTTTTGCAAATATGTCTGGCGACAATCTGATGAAGCAGTTTTTTGAACGGACAATCTATGATGCAAAAGACGGCATTCTTCAATTTAAAGTGCTTCAGCCAGACCACGTTCATAATATTTTTCAACGCCTTATGATTGAAATGTGTCATCGGGACAATTATTCCGAAGAAATAATCCTCGGATATATTCGCTTACTTTGCGTTGAACTCAGCCGCGCCTCACGTATCTATTCTGATAGCATTACGGATGCATGGTCCGGAGCGAGGAATAGATTGGTGCAGATCTTCCCCTCAATTCTTTACTATATTCGCAGTCACTATGATAATATATCTTTGGAAACATTGGCGGATCATTTTCATTATGATTCTGCGTATCTAAGTAAAATGTTCAAAAGGTTGACTGGTAGCAATTTCATGGATATATTGACGCAGACGCGCCTCAATGCTGCTAAACAACTATTAAAGAACACCAAGAAGGCGCCTAATCTGATCGCTGCCGAAGTCGGGTATGACAGCTATGACCACTTTGCGCGCTTATTCAAGAAAGAATATGGCGTTACACCGAAAGAGTACAGAGCGAAAACATGATAAAACCCATTTTTTGCGATTTATATACTTAATTCCGAACAAGCCAGCGGATATATTTTGACGGCCAGTTCATGTCCCTCTGCGTTGCTACTTGTCAAGCATCCGGCAACAGCACCGCCAACATAAGCTGTGCGCCCATGCGGAAGCCGAGGACGAAATTCTCAATGCAGGATATGCCACTCAAATCCGCGCACGCCTGTGAATACGCCGCCAATAGTTTCATTTCATCCGGGTTCAGCTTTCCCCGCAACGCTTCTTCGCATCGCGTGACCTCCGAGATCGCCCGGTCATATTCAGAACCGCGCTCGATCGGTCGATTGACCGCCGAGAAGCGCCCACAGTAAATGTCCTCAATGATTTTGCGCATACGTTGCACCTCCGCACAGACAGTAGCATATATAGCCTTTCGAAGGAAGTGGCCGTGAAAATTTTTTGAGAAATTGACCGAAAAGGCTTGCTTTTTCACGCACCGTGCGTAAGCTGTGACTCAGCCGCGAGGCACACAGAATAATTGGAGGCATGAATCATGGAATGCGGAAAACTCACAGCGAAACTCAGGGACGCGGTGCCGGTTTGCTTCATAGTGGACGGTAAAGAGGTCAAGCGCTACAAGAACATCGAAATCCCGGACGAGGTCAAGAAGCTGCCCTTTAAGGCGTTTGACTTCAACGTACCGCTGACCGGGGCCATTACCTTCAAGATCAGCTTCGAGCCGGGCGTATTGCCGGAAGTCTGGCCGGAAAAGCGCCAGCGCA
>OGWU01001738.1_pt1 | contig 12042 bp, 8 predicted proteins | sample 1576071 | NCBI WGS metagenome assembly OGWU01 (sample SAMEA3541582, study PRJEB24748) | human gut metagenome | biome: human gut; feature: human-associated habitat; material: faeces | place: China | collected 2012
CTCCTCCGTATGGATGATGCCGATATGAGACTTACCGAAAGAGCCTGGAAACTCGGACTTGCAAAGAATGACCGCTACGAGTTACTAAGAAGCAAACGCGAAGCCGTTGCAAACATCATAAACTTCACCCGGAATTATTCGATGAAACCAGCATTAATCAATCCGGTACTGGAACAACTTGGCACCACTCCACTTCGCCAGGGATGCAAGCTGATAGATTTGATAAACCGTCCGCAAATAACCCTGGAGAACATGGCACAGCATGTCGGCGCTTTCCATCGGGAACTTGATAAAATTACGGAAAGAAAAGATGAGATTATCGAAGCGGCAGAGATACTTATCAAGTATGAAGGATACATCGGACGCGAACGAATCATAGCAGATAAACTGGCACGACTGGAAAGCATAAAGATTAAGGGAAAGTTTGACTATAATTCCATTCAATCCCTTTCCACCGAAGCAAGACAGAAGCTGGTAAAGATTGACCCGGAAACCATTGCTCAAGCAAGCCGAATTCCGGGAGTGTCTCCAAGCGACATTAACGTTCTGCTGGTACTTTCGGGCATGCACCGTGGGCTGAACTTGCTCTGCGGCAGAATCGCGGAATACCCTTGTGCCGTCCGCGCCGAACTCCGCTTCATAAGCATTGATGGCGGCTTCGGCCTCATGATCCACGGAGCGCAGGGTGTAGGTGCGCCGCTCTGGGCTGTTTTCGCCCTTTGTGGAAATGGTCACGTCGTACTTATCTCGCAACCTTTCCACATATTCTTCCAGCCGATCCGCCGGAACGCCGCACATCTCCACACGGCCAGCACCGGGGATATTGCGGGTGGTCAGGTTCATGTTCAGCAGATCCGACGCCTGTTTTGCATCCTCGCCATACAGCTCAAAGAAATCCCCTACCTGAAACAGCACGAGGTCGTCCGGGTGGGCTTCCTTTACGGCGTTGTAGTCATTCCATGCTGCGCTTCGCGCTGCGGTCTGCCGCTGAAGCTGCTCAAAGCGCGCCTTTTCCTCCAGCGTCAGGAAACGGTCTTTGCGGATCAGCTCGGAGATACGGGAGGCAACCTTGCTCCATTTTAACTGCACATCGGGACAGTCCTGCTTTTTCAGGCTGACGCCCTTGCCGCTGTGATCCTCACCGCTGTGGGATGCGCCGGATACCGCGTGGGAGCGTCCCCCAATGCCGTATTCATCTTTCAGGAAATCCGCCTGCTCCCTGGGGCTGTGTTTCTCTTTGAAATAGGCGTAGATACGCCCCTTGCTCCCTTCAATATTGCTGCCGCGGGTCAGGGTTGCGGCGATCTCGTCCTCCGTAATGAACCGCTGCACGGCGGGGATTTCTGCCATTTCGGTGCGGTACTCCCTGCGGGGCAGGGACAGCTCCCGCAAACCCTGCTCGATTTTGTCCGGCTTGTGGTAGTGAAAGCGCAGCAGGCTCCTGTCCTCCCGGCAGTCGGATCGGAGCTGTGCTAAATCATCCATGAGGACTTCACGGAACGCAGGGTCTCTCAGCCGCTCGGCAAGCCGCGCCGTTTCCTCCGGGAAACCGCCGCCCCGCATATCCGACAGGCAGGAGAGGTAGCCCTGCGCCCGCGCCTTTTCACTTAAATCCTGCCGTAGATACCAGATAGACTGCGCCAGCTCCGTGCGCTCGTGCCCCGGCGCTTCCGCAAACTCTACGTTGGTTGCGTATTCGCCCTGCTCCAAAAGCTCGGAAATGCGCGCTGCCGCCTCCTGCCAGCTTACGACCTTTGCGGAGGTCAGGTATCTTGCCGCGTCCCCATTGGCGATGTGGATGCCGTCGTCGGCGTACCACGCGGAATATCTGCCGTTTTCGGTGACGACGCCGTTGCCGCCGTGGAAGCTGCTTTGAAGAAACGCTGCGATTTCTTCCACGCTCTTGCCCTTGGAGAACTCCGTGGCGATCTTCATGCGGGCATAGTCGGCGTTGCCCTCCATGCGCAGAATGTGGTCGATATCCGCCTGCGGGATGGACATGGAAAAAGCGGAGGGCGTGTAGCTCTCCGCTTCTGCGATATATGCGATTTGCTCTTCCTCCGTGGGGAACAGGCTCAGTTGATATGCCGCCAACGGCTTCGCCGGCTCATCCTCCGGCTCGGGCTGGGTTAATTGTACACCAGCTCGCTGAGGATGATCTCCTCCGCCTGCGCTTTCAGGCTGTTCATCAGCCCCACCCATTTCATCTGATCGCGGGCTTTCAGCTTCTCTGTCACGCCCGCCGATTTCATCAGCTCCGGCATCATCTGCTCCAGCCTCCGGTTCGCCGTCTCGTCGATCTCCCGCAGGTGCGGGAACAGCTTCTCCGACAGCACCAGACGGCTGTACAGCCCCGGTCTGTGCTCCTGAAGGTAGCTCCTGCGCAGTCTCCCGTACTTGCCCAGGGGTCTCGCGTCCTCCGGCGTTTCGCTCAGCGTCAGGTCGGGAATCAGGTAGTCCCCGTTCTTGGTGTAGGTCAGCTCTGTCATGGCTATGGCTCCTTTCCGCGAGTTTCTCGCGCTCGTAATTCTTGATAGTGACTTCGATCTGCCGCAGCACCTCTCCGTTGATCCTGCTCACCGCCGTGCCCAGCTCGGCGGCGGCTTCCGGGGTGTTGAAATCAAAGATGCTCAGGAAGTCCTCATGCTCGAAGCGGTCGTCCGCTTCAAGCCCACAGCGGGACATGAGCGAGTAGGCGATGCTGACGGCGGCGGCGCTTTGGAAGGCCGCTCCTACGTTAAATTCATCATACCCGTAAAGAAAGGAATCGTCAACGATGGCGAGGATATCCCGCTTATAGTCCCGCCAGTATTCCTCCGCAAGCTGAGACGCGATGCGCTCAAGCTGATCGGGGAGCCCTCCTTTTCCGTCCACACCGTAGCGGCTTTCCAGCATGGTGCTTACCGCATCCGCGTGTTCCGCCCGGTATTCCCACAGGTAGCGGCTCTTGGGAAATTCTCTGCCGCCCGTGTCAGACACGTCGAACACATACCGAAGCCTCGGCCTTTCGCCGCTGCTGTCGATGAGGGCGATGCCCTTGGAGCCCCTGCGGACATACCGACCCATCCTTTCGTTCCAGAAATCGTACTCCGCGCAGGCGGTGGCGTCCGGACGCTGGGCGTGGATCATGATCTGCTCGGCGTAGGGGTATTTGTACAGCCTTGCGGCGGTGGTGAGAAAGCCCGTCCAGCCCCGGTAGCTGCCGGTGATCTGCCGCTGCGCCTCGTCCGCCATCTGCATATACGTTTGTAGCTTGCTCGGCATATTGCTCCTCCTTCATGGCATAAATTTAGAGCGCCCGGAACGGACGCTCTATGTAAGGGGCGGTATATCCGAAAACGTCCCGAATCCTATGCAGGAAACGGGACGCTTGCTCTTTTTAAGTTGGTTTTTGTGTTCCAAGGGACATTACGCCGCTTGCCTTGACGCTTTTCCAAGGGATTCTGACGCGCATACTGACACTTTTTCTTTTGCGATGCGCTCTGTTGAATGTTTTTGCGGTTACACGCATTTTGTCCAACAATGCGGCAGTGCAGACAAGTGAAGCATCACCATCTATTTCCCAAAATCAATATTTTTTCGATTTTGGGAAATAGAGCCGAAGAAGCAAAGCGGGAGCGACCCGAAAGCCGCTCCCGCCGCATCCGCCTTATTCGTCCGTGTCGAAGTCAGGCACCAGCTCCAGCGCTGCGAAGTCCTCGTCGGTGATTTCGCCCAGCTTTTGCAGGGTGCTGTCGGTCAGCTCCCGCAGCTCGGCTTCGTCCTCGTCCAGGTATCCGCGCATTTCGGTGAGGGCGGCAATCAGCCCGCTGCGGCTGTCGCTCTGGTAGATGCACATGAGGTTCATTTCATCGTTCGTAAAATTCATCATAGCAGCTCTCTTTCCGCGCGCTTTGAACGCGCTGTCTTTTTCGGCTCGTTGACGGGAGGACAGAGCTTTGCCAGCACGGAGGGCTTCTTCTCCTGCCGTGACGCTTGCGCCTGTTCCCGGCGCGCCGCCTGCGCCAGCTCCATGAGGGAGACGGGCTTGCCGGATTTTGCCTGTTCCTCCAGCTCTGCCACGGTCTGCTTCGGCCCGTTGTTGATAACGCCGTCGATCATGCCGTAGTCGTCCTCCATGGTCATCTCCGCGTTTTTGAGATAGTTTTCCGGCTTGAGGAAGTCGGGCAGCGCCTTGAAGCCCTGGGAATCCACGTAATGACAGGATACCACGCCGTTCTGCTTCAGCGCCACGATGTCGCTGACGGACAGGCTGTGGCCGCGAAAATCCTCCGGGCGGCGGAGGTTGAAGGTTTCATACAGCTCGTCCAACCTGTCCTGCGTATCGCCCCTGCGGTCGAGGCTGCCCGCGTAGACGGCGGCGTAATTTCCCTTTTCAATGGAAAGCCCCTTCTTCTCCAGATACTCGGCGTTCATAAAGCGGAGCTGCGCCGTGTCGTCGCTGCCCCTGAGCTGGTAGATTATAAAGCTGTCGGCGGGGTTGTCGAGGAACGCCTTTTCATAGTCCGGCGGTGTAAGGCGGTCTTTGACCGTCTCCCATTCGGAGACTTCCACGCCGAAGACGCCGTCAAAGCTGCGGATATCCTCTGCATCGAAGGCCATGGCCTCGGTGTTGTCCGTGTGAAGCATATACACGCTCACGTCCCGTTCCATGAGCTCCAGCGCACGCTCCTTTGTCAGCGGCAGCATATTGGAATCGGTGTAGCCGTAGGCGTTCATGCTCTCAATAGAGATGGCAGGATCGGGGACGCAGCCGTTGTCCGGCGCTGTGACCGGCTCCGGCTCCTGCACGGCAATCTCCTGCACAGGCTGGGCGGCAAGGCTCTCCGTCTCCTTATCCAGCCCGCGCTCCTTGCAGATTTCCGCGTAATGGCGGTCGATATCCGTAATCAGGGAGGATGAGGTTCGGTTGATGGTCTCCAGCGATGCGCGAAGCTCGGTCAGCTCCCTGTCCTTTGCCCAGGTCGCCAGATACCCGAAGCTGTTTTCGCCGGTCTCAATGCCGTAATAGGCGCAGACGGCAAAGGAGATGCTCTCCGCCTGAATCTCCTCGGCGGCGCGGGAGAGCTTTGCCTTTTCCGGGTACTGTGCGTGCAAAAACTCCTTCACGGTCTGCTCGCCGCCTGTGAAGTTCAGCCCGTCCTCGCCCAGATACAAAAAGCCCTGCTCCGGCAGCTCAATGGGCGCTGCTGTGATGACAGAGGCGGCGTGATTGACGGTGACATGGCTTTCAAGCGTTACCGGCATACCCGGATCGTAATCCGAGCCGCGCAGGTCATACGCATACAAGCCCTCCGGCAGCTTATCCCGGTCGATGCGCCCGTTGGAGAACAGCGCAGGCTTGCCGAACAGCTCGACCGCCTGATATTTTTCTCCGATTTCGTCCTTATTGTGGAGCTTGGAGTGGGCGATCTCATGGACGGCGGCGCAGACCGTCTGTACCTCGCTCATGCCTTCGCGGACAGCGATGCGCTGTTTGTCCACGGAGAAGTAACCGTCCATATTCTCCGCCAGCTTCTCAAAGAAGATGGGGACGGGCGCGCTGCGGCGCAGAGCTTCCATGAACACCCCGTAATTCTGCACGTCCCCCGTAAGGTTCGCCGCCAGCTCCGGCAGGGGCTTGCCTGCGGTCTGCTGCACGTCGAACACCACCACGGGCTTGTACATGGGGATCTGCACAGTCTTTTCCTCCGTGATAATATCGCCGTTCTCGTCCCGCAGGGGGAGCTTGGTGTCGGGGTCTAACTTCTGCTGCTCGATTTTCTTCTTGAAGGGCGTGGGGGCGATGATTTTAATGCCCTTTTCGCCCTTCTTAACGCTCCTTCCAAACTGATCGCGCCATTTGTTGAAGCCAGCCACATGGGTGGCGTCGGGGCGCTGCATATAGATGAGCATGGTGTTGTTGACGCTGTACTTGTGAAAGCGGCTCATGGTGGCAAGGTACTGCCTGTATTTGTCGCTCTCAAACAGCTCCTTTATGCCCGTCTCGATGCTGTCGGTGATGTCTTTGAGCCGTTCCTTGTTGGTCTGTTTTTCAGCCATTTCATGCATACCTCCTTTGGATCATGGTAAAAACAGCGGCTCCCGCAGGGGAATGAAACGCCCGTGCGGGAGCCTGCGAGGGTCATTTGGTGAAGTCCAGCTTATAGGAGGAACGCGCGCCGTCGTCCTCCAGCACGATGAATGCGTCGTAGGTCTTGCCGGTTTTCTCGGAGTAGATACCGCTGGCGTAGGCGCGTCCCTGCGTCAGGAGCGAGGAAGCCATCTTTTTTGTCAGGCTGATCTTCTTGGCGGCAAGGAAGCGGTTGTCCCGCCACAGCCCGAACTTGCAGCTCCGTCTCTCGCAGAAATAGCCGTTTTTGCTCTCCGTGACCTCTGCGCCGCAGCGGGGGCATTTGCCCACAACGGGTCTGCCGGAGGGGAACAGCACCTCTGCGCCGTCCACAGGCGCAGCGTCCCGAACCAGCGCTGCGACCATATCGCAGATGCCTGCGAGGAACTCGTCCGCGCCCAGCTCGCCGCACTCGATCTCCTTGAGGCGGTGCTCCCATTCGGCGGTGAGCAGCGGGGACTGGAGCTGTTCGGGCAGCACGGTAATGAGGGAAACGCCCGCTTCGGTGGGAACGAGGCGTACAGATTTTTTCGCCTTTCTGCGCTCCGCAAAGCCCGTGGCCACCAGCTTTTCAATGACCGCCGCCCTTGTCGCGGGAGTTCCCAATCCCTTTCTCTCGGCATCTTCCGGCATATCCTCTTTGCCCGCCGTCTCCATGGCCGACAGCAGCGTATCCTCGGTGAAGTGTTTGGGCGGGGTCGTTCTGCCATCTTTGACCGCGCAGGAGGAAACGGGAAGCAACTGTCCTTCGGAAAGCTCCGGGAGGGGCTTGTCCGTAAGCTCCGCATCCGCATAGGCTTTCCAACCGGGCTGAACCACCGTTTTTCCCTTGGCGGCAAAGCCATTCCCGCCGCAGTCCAGCCTTGCCTCGGTCTCCAGATAGACGAAGGGCGCGCTGACCGCCATAAGCACCTGACGGGAAACAAGGCGCAGGATTTCCCGTTCGCCTGCGGGCAGCGCCTCCAAGTCCGTTTCGCCCGCTGCCATGGTGGGAACGACGGCGTGGTGGTCGCTGACCTTTTTGCTGCTGCACACCTGCCCCGAACAGACGGCTGCGGGCGGCTCCGTGCCGCAGATGCCCGCACAGCACAGCGCCAGCGCGTTTAGGCCGCTCTCCATATCGTCGGTGAGATAGCGGCTGTCGGTGCGGGGGTAGGTGCAGAGCTTCTTTTCATACAGGCTTTGCAGATAATCCAGCGTCTGCCGCGCCGTGTACCCAAGCAAGCGGTTCGCGTCCCGCTGGAGGGTGGTCAGGTCGTAGAGCGCCGGGGCTTTCTCTGTCTTTTCCGTCTGCACGACGGAGGTAACAGCGGCGGCTTTGCTGTTGCAGTCCCCGGCAAGCCGCTCCGCCTCTGCCTGCTCCTTCATGCGTTCGCCTGCGGCGGAGAAGCCGTCAAAGCCCAGATGGACGGTGTAAAAGCTCTCCGGCTGAAAGGCGTTGATCTCCGCTTCCCGCTGCACCAGCAGCGCAAGCGTGGGCGATACCACGCGCCCTACGTTCAGTGTGCGGTGGTACATCACGGAAAACAGGCGGGTGGCGTTGATGCCCACCAGCCAGTCCGCCTTGCTGCGGCAGAGGGCGGAGGCGTAGAGGTTATCGTACTCCGCACCGTCGCGGAGATTGTCAAAGCCCTGAAGGATCGCCGCATCCTCCATGGATGAGATCCAGAGCCGCTTTACGCGCTTGCGGCAGTTGTTGAGATTATACGCCGTGCGGAAGATCAGCTCGCCCTCGCGCCCGGCATCGCAGGCGTTGACCACTTCATACACATCGTCCCGGTGCATGAGGGCGCGCAGAGTGTTCATCTGCTTCTGCTTGTCCCGCGCCACGGCGTACTGCCAGCTTTCCGGCAGAATGGGCAAGTCCTCCCTTCGCCATTTGCCGTACTTTTCATCGTAAACGTCCGCATCCGAAAGCTCCGCAAGATGCCCGAAGCACCAGGAGACGAGATAGCCGCCGCCCGAAAGAAAGCCGTCCCCGCGTTTGCCTGCGCCAAGAACGGCGGCAATGCTCCTTGCCACGGAGGGCTTTTCACACACAACCAATCGGTATTCGTTCATATTCCTTTATTCCTCCTCATCGTTGATATCGAAATCATCCGGCGCGTCCCAGCCCTTTGCCCGCAGGAACTCCTTGCGCAGGGTGTTGTTCCCGCAGTCCTCGATGGCCTTCTCCACATACAGGTCGCAGTTTGCGTAGCTGTATTCGTCGAAATAGTATTTGAAGTCGTAGTAGATGGATTTGACGGGCTTGGGGGTGCGGAGCAGCGCCTCTGCGTCCCCGCAGCCCGCCTCCACGGCTTTTACGATCTTCTGCCGGATGAAGTATTCAAAGGCTTTCTTGCCGCCCCGGTATCCGGGCTTTTGGGAGAGCGTCTGCCGGATGAAAAGCGCCTGCTCGCGCTTCATGATCTGAATAAGCCGCTCGCGGGGAGACAGCTCCATGGGCGATTCTGTGCTGACAGTCTGTGTCATGCTTCGCTTTCTCCTTTCACAACCGTTCTCAACGGGTTGTCGGTAAATGCCAGGGGGACGAACCCGTACAGATTTACGCAGAGCGTTTTCACAATCTGGATGCAGAAGGAATAGATATGCTGCCTGTCGGGGCAGTGCTCCCGGAAGAACGCAAAAATCGAATAGCATGACAATCCTTTGTGATCCTCCATAACCAGATCCGCAACGGATTTCCAGTCCTTGTCCGCAGCCTCCGGGATTGCCGCATTTTCCAGCAGCGCCAGCACCGTGGTAAAATCCTTCTCCTGCTCCACGCTGATTTCCAGAATGAATCCGATAAACGCACTCAACGCCATGCGCGCCCAGCCCCGCTCCTCCATGGTCATAAAGGACAGCATCCTCGGAACGGCGGGAAATATCTCCTGCTCCACGAAACAGGCTTCCCGCCCGGGCTTCAGCTTTTGCAGCGCATCGGCGCTGAGCTTCGGGATATACGGCTCGTCCTCCTCCGCAGCGGCAAAGCCCTCGAATACAGGCGCATCCGCCCTGTGCTTCTTTCCTCTGAGCGTCCGGCAGAACTCCTGAACAATGAAGCAGAGGAAAAGCAGATGGGTCAGGGCGATCAGGCTCATGCCCGCGATATTCAAAATTCTCATTCTTCCGCATCCTCCCCGGCGTCCGTCTCGTCCTCGGCTTCAAACTCGTAATCCTCTTCTTCCTCGTCCTCGCCATAGTCGTAATCGTCCAGATCGTCCGCCCCGCGGGTGTCGGCCTTGGGCTTGCGGAGCTTGAACCAGTACAGCGCACCGCCGCCGCCCAGCAGCAGGAGCAGCAGAACGGCGATGATACCCGTGCCGCCGGTCTTCTTTTCGGGCGCGGTCTCCGCAGGCTCGGCGGGCTGTGGCGTGGGTTCCGTCACTTCCTTGCCCGCGCACTCGCTCATATTGGTTCTGCACACCTTGCAGCCCGTGTTGATTTTGCCCACGGCGCATTTGTCCGTGCAGGTGCAGGCGGGGACGATGCTCTCGCCGTCCTTGGTCAGAGCCAGCAGGTCGGCCTCGTCCACAAGATTCAGGAAATGGACGTTCTCATTGCCCTTATCGTCCCGGTCGATGATGAGATAAAAGGTGTTGCCGCCCTTGGTCGTCACGGTGATGAACTGCTTGCCTGCGCCGAAAGCGGAGCCGATATCGTCCATGAGCGTCAGGTTGCCCTCCGGGGTCAGGGGCGCGGAGCCTCCGGCAGCGGCGTAATATTGCAGCAGTATCTCCAGCAGTCCCGCAGTATCCGTGTCGTTCTCACCGCCTCCCGCAGAGGTGTTGAGAACCTCAAGGTATTTGCCGTATACATAGCCGGTCTGCTCCGGCACGACCACCTTGTACCAGCCGTTGCTTTCCTCCAGCACCTTCACCTCCGCGCCGTTGAGCAGACGCCCGATCACGGTGTAATCCGTGCCGGGGCCGGTGCGCAGGTTCAAATAGGTGCGGACGTTGACCACCTTTCCGGCCTGCTCCCGTTTGGCGGGAAGCGTCCAGCTCCGATCCCCGATGGTCACGGTATGGCTTCCGTCCGCATTTTCGGTCACAATCACGGTCAGTGTCTGTCCGTTTGGGGTCTGCTCACCGGTATTCGTATTCTCCGGCTGTGTAGTTGCAGTTGGGGTTTCCATGGTCGGGTCGCCCATTGTCGAATCGACCATATCGCCGCCTGCATAGGCCGTAACGGAAAAGACCGTCATGCAGAGCACGACGGCCAGCGTCACGGCAAAAAATCTCCATTTATTCTTCATCCACAAAATCCTCCGTTTTTCTGTATTCGTCGGGCAGCGCCGCCGTGGGACGCTTTTCCAGCATCGCCATCAGCGCCGCGAGCTGCTCGATGGTCAGCCCGTTCTCGCGGACGATGCCCACAATATCCGTGTTTTCCAGCTTCAAAATCTGCTCGTCCAGGGCTTTGAGTCGTGCGGTCAGCGATGCGAGCTTTTCCGCCAGCTTCTCGCGCTCCTGACGCAGCTTTTCAAGTCGCGGATTCATAACATCCTCCTTTTTGCGTTGATATGGTTGTTGTTAAGGTAATCTACCAAACTGGAGAAAATGGCTTCGCCAGTAGCTCGTGTCGATGGAAGCGTAGTGAATGGGGTCGCCGCAGTGGAGCATCCTGTTATTGCCCACATAGATGCCCACATGGGACGCGCCTGCGGTGTCGTAGGTTTTTTCAAAGAATATCAGGTCGCCGGGACGGGCGCTCTCCGGGGAAACATAGGTGCACATACCCCGCAGCCCCTCCGCGCCCAGCCTGCCGAAGCTCCAATGCAGGCCGCAGTTGTTGTAGACATACGAAACGAAGCCGGAGCAGTCGAAGGAGGTGTCCGGCGAGCTGCCGCCCCAGACGTAAGGGTAGCCCAGATACTTTTCCGCTTCCTTTATAACTGCGGCGAACTGTTCATCCGCCAGCGCCTCCGGGGGTATCTCGTACTTCTCATACTTGGTATAGTAGTAGCGGTTCACATACGGGGAGCCGGGGAACAGGTCGGGGCGGTTGCCCAGCACGCTCATATACACGGCGTACATGGAGAGCTGATCGTGGGACATGATATGCACCGGCACATGGGAGAGGTTGAAGTTTTCCAGCTCCACATGGCAGATATAGTAGGTGTAGGGAACCTCCGCCTCGTACTCGTAGCTTTGCAGATTGCCGTTTTCGTCGGTGTAATAGCCGATATGCGTTTCGGTGCGGTATCTGGTTTCCGTGGTGACGGTTTCCGTTAAGATATACTGCTTTTCAAACAGCGTCTCCAGAAGCCCGCCTATTTCGTCAATCGTCCATTCTCCGCCCTTGAGGGCGGTAATCATGGAAATGAGCACATAGGGGTCGTGCTCAATCTCGTCCAGGTCGAAGTGGTACTCGTCGTAATCGTGGGTGCTTTCGTAGCTGTTCAGGTATTCCCGCAGCTCGTCCTCCATGGCGCAGTAGGCGGCTTCCGCCGCCAGCATATCCGCATCCTCCAGCGGATAGGTGGAGGCCGCAACGCCGGACAGCCCGCCCTGAAACAGCGTGGAGCAGGAGGAAATGCAGGTCATGAGCAGCAGTATCGCGGCGGCGATACCGCCCGCGATGAGGAAGCCCTTCTTGTGCCGGACAAAAAAGCTGCCGGCCTTTTTGCTTCCCTCGGCGGCGCGCCTGGCCGCCTTTGCGGTGGTCTCGGACGCTTTGACGGTATTCCTCGCGCCGTTCCCCGCTTTTGCGGCGGCGTATTCCTTTTTAATGGCCTGCTTCTGCCGCCAGCGGGAATAGGGGTTGGAAGCCCTGCCGTATTCCTGCTCGTACTGTTTGTTCAGCGCCTTGAGATTGGCTTTGTCTGCGGCGGCTTCCGCCTTGTCCGCCCTGCGGTAGGGCTTTTCCGCATGGGAGCGGTGCGCCGATTCCGCAATGCGCCAGGTGCGCTCCGCCGTCTCGGTCAGGGTGTCCTCAGAACT
>OGWU01001741.1_pt1 | contig 12017 bp, 7 predicted proteins | sample 1576071 | NCBI WGS metagenome assembly OGWU01 (sample SAMEA3541582, study PRJEB24748) | human gut metagenome | biome: human gut; feature: human-associated habitat; material: faeces | place: China | collected 2012
TTGTGGAAGCCTGCCAGATGATTGATTATATCGAATATCTGGCAGATATTTTGACCGTAGGTGATCTGGAAGAACGTGTTGCCGTGGTGGACGAGCTGATGAAAAATGGCAAGATCACGTTCCTACAGGACTACACCACAAGAAAGAAAAAGGAGGATATGCGCCATGAGCGAAGAAATGATGCAGACCTCGCCCTTTGAGTGTCCGGCGTGGTTTGACGGAAAGAAAATCAATGAAACTGTATTCTGTGAAGAATTTCTCCGTGATTATCCGATGGTCACGGTGAACGATGCTTTTTTCACGGTCAATGGCAGAGTACACGATGAAAACCGCTTGAAAAAGGTCATCTATGACCGCATCAAGTATTATGTGACCAGCGGCGTTGCAAAGAAAGTCACCAATCTGCTGGATGTCATGCGTATGGAGTGCTGCACCGCAAAGCTATCTCTGTACCAAGACCGTATCCATGTGGCGAACGGCACGTACTATCTGAACGGCACATTCAGTCCCGAAAAGGATTTCTGCCGCAACCGTCTGCCCGTTGCCTATAATCCCGATGCTCCGCAGCCTGTGACATGGCTGCATTTTTTTTCCCAACTTTTAGAGCCGGAGGACATTCTGACCTTGCAGGAGTTTATGGGATATTGCTTTATCCCCTCCACCAAGGGACAGAAGATGCTCCTGCTGATCGGTAAGGGCGGCGAGGGGAAAAGCCGCATCGGTATCGTCCTTCGTGCGCTGCTTGGCAGCAACATGAACACAGGCAGTATCGCAAAGGTGGAGACAAGTCCCTTTGCTCGTGCAGATTTGGAACATGAACTTGTGATGCTGGACGATGATATGAAACTGGAAGCTCTCCCCCAGACCAACAACATCAAGGCGATTATCACAGCGGAGCTGCCGATGGATTTGGAGAAAAAGGGACAGCAGAGCTATCAAGGTGATTTGTATGTACGCTTCATCGGCTTGGGTAACGGTGTCCTGCAATCTCTCTATGACCGCAGCGTTGGTTTTTTCCGCAGACAGATCATCCTCTCCACCAAGGAGAAAGACCCGAACAGAAAGGACGATCCCTATATCGCTGAAAAGATGTGCGCCGAAGCGGAGGGCATCTTCCTGTGGGCGTTGGAGGGCTTGCACCGTTTGATCGACAACGATTACAAGTTTACGGTCAGCCAGTCGGCACAGGACAACATGGACGCTGCCGTATCGGACGGAAACAACATCATCGAGTTTTTAAGCTCCGAGGGGTATATCCGCTTCAAGGCAGATTATGAGGTCAGCTCCAAAGACCTGTACGCCGTTTACAAGCTGTGGTGTGATGATAACGCTTTGAGCAGCCTTTCCCAAAAGAGTTTCTGCTCGTTTCTCAAACAGAATGAGAGTCGGTACAACATCGAGTACACCAATAAGGTCAATATCGGCGGCGGGAGGTATGCCAGAGGATTTGTCGGCATCGAGCTTCTGCAAAGACCATTTCTGTAAAAATGATATTGACCCGAAAATACGTGTACCATCCGTACCAAGTGTACCACGGTACAGCAAGTACACTTGGTACACGTACTTTTCAGTCCGTTTCACTATTATTTTTCAATGCTGTTGGCGGATGCCCTGTTTTTGGGCATTGAAAATCAATGGTAATGAAAACAGGAAAGATTTTGACCGCAGAACAAAACCATTTCACGAAATCGTGCTTCTCTGAACAATGTATCCCGCTTACGGAACAATAGGTATTTTCTCTGTTCCAGAGCAAATCACACGGAACAGTAAAGTGGGATATGGTCATATATGGGCAGGACATCACAAGCAAAATTCTGAACGGATTTCAGAGATTGCAGATTTTCACTAATCGGTGAAGTGGGTATGCCGTAGGGCGTACCGTTTTCGCCGCATTACAAACAAAATTTATGGAGGATTTTATCAATATGAATGTACGCAACGAAATAAAGGCACAGATCATCCGTACCGGAATGACTATGCTGGTGAAAGGATATGATTTTAAATCTTACCCGGTGGGAAGTATTTTCAAATGTAATGAGGTGGTGCTGGAGATCACACAGATAGGGAAAAAATGCCATTCGGAATGCGAGATCTTCCATATGGTGGGGGACTGCATCATGCCCAGAGAGGGCGTGTTCGCCAGGGTACTGCATGGCGGCAGAATCGATGTCGGTGATACCTTAAAACTGATCAGTACCAGAAAACTCCATGCGGGGATCATTACTGCCAGTGACAAAGGGAGCAAAGGAGAGCGGGAAGATGAGAGTGGTCCCGCTATCCGCAGTATCATAGAAAAACAGGGTTATGAAGTGGTAAGTCAGGTGGTACTGTCTGATGATGCGGAAGGCTTATACCGGGAAATGGTAAGGCTTGCGGATGAAGAGGATGTGGATGTGGTATTCACTACCGGAGGAACCGGTTTTTCTCCCAGAGATAATACCCCGGAAGCCACCATGCGGGCAGCTACCAGAAATGCACCTGGAATCGCAGAGGCAATGCGCTATTACAGTCTGCAGATCACTCCCCGGGCGATGTTAAGCAGAGCTGCCAGTGTCATCCGTAACCGGACGTTGATCGTAAATCTGCCGGGAAGTCCGAAAGCAGTGAAGGAATGCCTGGAGGCAGTACTGGATACACTGGCTCACGGAATCCGTATCTTACGGGTAGAAGACGGGGAATGCGGTAATGGTACTTCGCTAAAAAAATAACAGGTTTGTTAAATAATTAATCTAATTGAAGAATGTTTCTCAAGAAGGTATAATGTAAGCACTTACATTATACCTTCTTAAGTATTCGGGGTAGTCGGTAAAATCTTATGCCTGTTGGAAGAGATACAGTACTCATCATGACAGGACGTACACAGGAGGGTTTCATGCATTCCGAGAATATTATTTACAAAAATGAAATGAATGAAAAGACAACAAAATTCCTAGATAAATTTGTAAAGAGGGTGAAGGGAAATCCTCCCGGTGTCTGCCCGATCGCAGTGCAGCTTTCTTTTTTACAAAGTGCCAGAAGTCAGACCTGCGGTAAATGTGTTCCGTGTCGTGACGGACTGGAACAGGTAGAGAATATGATGCGCAGCATTCTGGACGGTAAGGCGGATGTGGATACTTTTAACAATATGGTATCCCTGGCGGAAATGATTCAGGATACGGCAGACTGTGCCATAGGATATGAGGCGGCCAACATCGTATTGCAGAGTGTGGAGCTGTTCCGTGATGAATACATGAGCCATATTGAACAGCACAGATGCCAGGCGGAAGTGGGACAGAAGGTTCCCTGTATTTCCCATTGTCCCGCACATGTGGATATTCCGGGGTATATTGCGCTGATCGGTGAACATCGTTATGCAGATGCCATCAATCTGATCCGCAGGGACAATCCTTTTCCCACGGCATGCGCATTTATCTGTGAACACCCTTGTGAGGCAAAATGCCGCAGAGACCTGATAGACAGCCCGGTCAATATCCGTGGACTGAAGAAATTTGCGGTGGATCAGATCGCGGCAGATCAGGTAAAGGTGCCGGAGTGCAATGTCACCACCGGTAAAAAAGTAGCTATCGTAGGAGGAGGTCCTTCCGGACTGACGACTGCCTATTATCTGTCTCTGATGGGACATAAGGTAGATGTATATGAAGAGAGAGAAGCGCTGGGAGGAATGCTGCGATACGGTATTCCCAATTACCGTCTGCCCAAGGACAGACTGGACGAAGATATCAATGCGATCCTGTCTACCGGTAATATTACAGTGCATTACAATACTGCCATCGGCAGGGATATCACCATGGAGCAGCTTAAGGAGCAGTACAATGCAATCTATATTGCTATCGGTGCCCAGGTAGGTAAATCTGTAAACGTAGACGGCGTGAACAGCAACGGAGTCTATTCCGCAGTGGAAATGTTGGGCGAGATCGGTAGAGGCAACATCCCGGATTATACCGGCAAACGTGTGGTGGTCGTAGGCGGCGGAAACGTAGCCATGGACTGTGCCCGTTCTGCCATCCGGTGCCATGCAAAAGAGGTAACGGTGATCTACCGCAGACGTCAGATCGACATGACAGCACTGCCTTCCGAGATCCAGGGAGCCATTGAAGAGGGCGTGGAACTGTTGACGCTGAATGCACCGGTGAAGATCAATGCGGATGCGGAGGGGAATGTCTGTGGATTTGTGGCACAGCCCCAGATCATCAGTGTGTATGACAAACAGGGAAAGCCTTCCGTAACGGTGGCAAATAAACCCGAGATCGAGGTGCCCTGTGAAGTGGTACTTATGGCCATCGGTCAGGATATTGTCTCTGCACCTTTTGCAGAGTATGATGTGAATCCTCGAAGAAAGACATTTGAGACATTAGATACCACCAGACTTAAGAGCTATGACAAGATTTTCTCCGGCGGTGACTGTGTATTCGGTCCGGCAACCGTAATTAAGGCTATTGGTGCCGGCAAAGTAGCAGCGCTGAACATTGATGAATACCTTGGGTATCATCATAAATATCTGGAGGATATTAAGATCCCGGAGCCCAGAGAGAATGACAGAACCCATTACGGCAGAGTGCATCTGACAGACCGTTCCGCAAGAGAGCGTAAGAACAATTTCGAACCGGTGGAAAACGGAATGTCCTACGATGAGGCGATGCAGGAATGCGGTAAGTGCTTAAGATGTGATCACTTCGGATGCGGAGTGGTAGAAGGAGGCAGAGTATAATGGTAACGATCACCATAGATGGAAAACAGATTTCCGTAGATGAGAATTTATCCATACTGGAAGCTGCACAGGAGGCGGACGTCAAGATCCCCACACTCTGCTACCTGAAGGATGTCAATGAGGTAGGAGCCTGCAAGATGTGCGTGGTTGAAGTAGAAGGCAGCAGACATCTGGTAACCTCCTGCAATACAAAAGTAAAAGAGGGAATGGTGGTGAACACTCATTCCGAGAGAGTGGTGAACAGCAGAAAACAGGTATTGAACATGCTGCTTGCCAACCATGATGTCAGATGCTTTTCCTGCAGTAAATCCGGTGACTGTCGACTGCAGGATCTGTCCAATGAATATGACATTACGAAATCCTGCTATCCCGGAAGTGCAGCCAAATTTGAAGCGAAAAAAGAGAATCCTTTTCTGACGTATTATCCGGAGCTGTGCATCAATTGTCAGAGATGTGTCAGCACCTGTAACAAGGTGTCCTGTAACGGCACCCTGCATAACAGCAAGATCGGTACGAGAACGTTGATCGATGCTCCGTTCGGACCGGACTGGAAGGAGACAGACTGCGAGTCCTGCGGTAACTGCGCGGCAGTATGTCCTACCGGAGCACTGGTAGCCAAAAACCGTAAAAAGTACCAGGTTGGCAAGGTGAAAAAGGTGCTGACTACCTGCCCCCACTGTGCTACCGGCTGTCAGTATTATCTGGTGGTAAAGGATAACGAGATCGTGGATGTGGAACCGGCAAACGGCCCTTCCAACAAGGGACTGTTGTGCGTTAAGGGCAGATTTGGCTCGTTTCATTTCGTACATTCGCCGGAGAGATTAAAATATCCTCTGATCAAGAACCATGAGACCGGAGAGTTTGAGCGTGCTACCTGGGATGAGGCACTGGATCTCATTGCAGCGAAATTTACAGAGATCAAGAAAAAGTATGGTTCCGATGCACTGGCAGGCTTCGCCTGCTCCCGTTCTCCGAACGAGGACTGCTATATGCTGCAGAAGATGGTCCGCTGTGCGTTTGGTACCAATAATGTAGATAACTGTGCCAGAGTCTGTCATTCCGCAACCGTAGCCGGACTTGCCATGACACTGGGAAGCGGAGCCATGACCAATCCCATCAGTGATATTACGAATGATGTGGATGTGATCATGCTGGTAGGTTCGAACCCGGAGGAAGCACATCCTGTCATCGGTATGCAGATCCGTCAGGCAGTGGAACGGGGTACCCGGCTGATCGTGGTAGATCCCAGAGATATCGGTCTGTCCAGACAGGCAGATATTCATCTGAAATTAAAGCCCGGTACGAACGTTGCATTTGCCAACGGTATGATGAATGTGATCATCCATGAGGGACTGGCAGACGAAGAATTCATCCGCACCAGGACTGAAGGCTTTGAAGAATTGAAAAAGATTGTAGAAGAATATACTCCGGAGCGTGTAGCCGAGATCTGTCATATCGATGCGGACCACCTGCGGGAGGCGGCACTGATGTATGCCAAGGCGAAGAAGGCTCCGATCATCTATTGCCTGGGCGTAACGGAACATTCCACCGGAACCGAAGGTGTTATGTCCATGTCCAACATGGCGATGTTAGTAGGAAAGTTAGGACGCAGCGGCTGTGGCGTCAATCCCTTACGTGGACAGAATAATGTGCAGGGTGCCTGCGATATGGGTGCACTGCCCGGTGATCTCCCCGGCTATCAGAAAGTGACAAATCCTGAGGTTATTGCCAAATTTGAAAAAGCATGGGGAGTGGAGCTGAACAAAAAACCCGGCGTACATGCAACGGATGTATTCCCTGCGGCAATCCGTAAGGAGATCCGCGGACTCTTTATCTTCGGCGAAGACCCGGTCGTAACGGATGCAGACCAGCATCATATCCGCAAGGCACTGGAAAGCCTGGATTTCCTGGTATTGTCCGATCTGTTCATGACAGAGACCGCGCAGTATGCGGATGTGATCCTGCCCGGTACCAGTTATGCGGAGAAGGAAGGCACCTTCAGCAATACGGAGAGAAGAGTACAGCGTGTCCGTAAAGCGGTGACACTGGAAGGCGAGATGCGCCTGGATACCGATATTTTTATCGACCTGATGAACCGTATGGGATATCCGCAAGCCCAGCTTACTTCCGAAGAGATCATGGATGAGATCGCGTCCCTGACCCCCAGCTTTGCAGGTATCAGCCATAGAAGACTGGATAAGGGTGAGAGTATCCAGTGGCCCTGCCCGGATAAGAAACATCCCGGCACACCGATTTTGCATGTGGGTAAATTCTCCAGAGGTCTGGGATGGTTCTACCCTGCAGAATATGTGCCCAGTGCGGAACTGCCGGATGAGGAATATCCGTTTATCATGATGACGGGACGTATCCTGTACCATTACAATACCAGGGCTATGACCGGAAAAACTCCGGGACTGATGGAGAAGGAAGGTCATTCCTTCATCGAGATGAATACGGAGGATGCAGTGCGCCTTGGCATTGAAAATGGAGAAAAGGTAAGGGTTACCTCCAGGAGAGGTACCCTGATCACGACTGCGAGAGTGGGAGATAAAGTATCCCCGAAGGAGACCTGGATGCCGTTCCATTTCCCGGATGGCAATGCCAATATCCTGACGAATGCGGCATTGGATAAATATGCGAGAATCCCGGAATACAAAGTCTGTGCGGTAAAAGTGGAAAAGCTTCCCGCAGAGGACAGACTGGCGGAGAATTTTTAGAATTTTCTGAACTTATAAGAAAACGTAGCATGGAAGATAAAAATAGGGTATAATCAGAATTCAGAGACTTTGAGAAAGTAGGAAATGCTATGTTTTTTAAAAATAGATGTAATATCACCGCGGTATTGATCGCGGGACTGCTAGGCATAAGTATGGTGACGGGGCTGACCGCCTGTGGTGGGGCTGACGGCACGAAAGTAGTCTTCACCACGGGATTCGGGAAAAATGAAGTCTTCCGTATCGGAGATGAATCCTGCTCTAAGGCAGAGATCATGATCTATCTGACTACGATACAGAATCAGTATGCGAATGTCTACGGAACGGAGATCTGGAACACTTCCTTAAACGGTGTGACACTTGAGGATAACGTCAAGGAGACGGTACTGGCTCGGATCGCGCAGATCAAGACCATGTATCTGCTGGCAAAGGAAAAAGAGGTCACGTTAGATGAAGCCGAGGAAGCAAAGGTCGTCGAGGCAGCGCAGGAGTATTATTCTTCCCTGAATGACACAGAGATCGAGACCATGGGCGCCACGGAGGAGATCGTGGAAAATCTGTACCGGGAATACGCCATGGCAGATAAGGTCTATCGGCTGATCATTCAGGATATCAATCCGGAGATCAGTGATGACGAGGCGCGCAAGATTACGGTGCAGCAGATCTTTTTCGCAACAGCATCCACAGATATGGACGGTAACTTAAAGCCCTATTCGGAAAGCTCTATCCAGAAAGCTTACGAAAAAGCCTGTGAGGTGAGAGCCATGGCGGTGGACGGAGAGCATGATTTCACGGAGCTGGCTTCTAAATACAGCGATGATTCCGAGATCACCTATTCTTTCGGTAAGGGTGAGGCGGAGAGTGCTTACGAGGAAGCAGCATTCAATCTGGCAACGGATGAAGTGAGCCAGGTGATTCAGTGCGAAAGAGGGTATTATATTATCAAATGTACCAATACCCTGGACAGAGAAGAAACCGATGCCAATAAGCTTAAGATTGTAGAGGAACGGAAAAGGGAAGTCTTCGGACAGGAGTATGACAGCTTCGTGAATACGCTGGTGCGTCAGCTCAATGACAAACTGTGGGATGAGATTACCCTGATCACGGACGAACAGGTGACCACGGATAACTTTTTTGATGTGTATGCAAAGTATTTTCCGGAGGAGTAATTCTTAGGATCACCATATGCTTTATTAAAATTTTAGAATTGCGGAAACACTGATAAATACTGGATTTTCGGCAGATTGTTAGCACTCATTTGAAATGAGTGCTAAATTTGTCTTGACTTTTTATTTTTGCAGTCCTACACTTAGAATCAGTTAGATAACAGTCAGCCATGACTGTGCAATTATAGAAAAGGATGTGGTAAAAATGGCAGCAAAAAGCGGTAGCTTATCAATCAACAGTGAAAACATTTTTCCGATTATTAAAAAGTGGTTGTATTCCGATCACGACATTTTCTACAGAGAGCTGATCTCTAACGGCTGCGATGCTGTGACCAAGCTGAAAAAGCTGGACATGATGGGAGAATATTCTCTTCCCGAAGGTTATAAGGGACGTGTGGATGTCATCGTGGATCCTGAGAAGAAGACACTGACCTTCAAGGATAACGGTCTGGGTATGACCGCCGACGAAGTGGAAGAGTATATCAACCAGATCGCATTTTCCGGTGCTACGGATTTCATTGAGAAATATAAGGACAAGAGCAATTCCGACCAGATTATCGGTCATTTCGGACTGGGTTTCTATTCCGCATTCATGGTAGCGGATGAAGTACATATTGATACGTTATCTTACAAGGATGGCGCCAAGGCAGTACACTGGGAGTGTGACGGCGGCACCGAGTTCTCCATGGAAGACGGAGATAAGACCGATGTCGGTACGACTATCACTCTGTTCTTAAATGAGGATTGCCTGGAGTTCTGTAATGAGTATAAGGCTCGTGAGGTAGTGAAGAAGTATTGTTCCTTCATGCCTACGGAGATCTATCTGTCCAAGGCGAACACCAAGGAGACCCAGATCATCAAGGAAGAGGAAAAGCTTCCCGATGATGAAGTCCTCGAAGAGATCGAGCCGGAGAAGAAGGAAAAAACAGAGGGCGAGAATGCAGAAGCCGAGGCAGCAGAAGAACCCAAGAAGCTGAAGATCAGAAAGCGTCCCGAACTGATCAACGAGACACAGCCTCTGTGGACCAAGCATCCCAATGAGTGCACGAAGGAAGAGTATCTGGACTTCTACCGCAAGGTATTCCAGGATTACAAGGAGCCTCTGTTCTGGATCCACCTGAACATGGATTATCCTTTCAATCTGAAGGGTATTCTGTACTTCCCGAAGATCAATATGGAGTATGAGTCCATCGAGGGTACCATCAAGCTGTACAACAATCAGGTATTTATTGCAGATAATATCAAGGAAGTCATTCCAGAGTTCCTGCTGTTGTTAAAGGGTGTCATCGACTGTCCGGATCTGCCGCTGAATGTATCCAGAAGTGCATTGCAGAACGACGGATTTGTCAAGAAGATCGCCGAGTACATTACCAAGAAGGTAGCGGACAAGCTGGCCGGTATGTGCAAGACCGACAAGGAAGAGTACGACAAGTACTGGGATGATATCAGTCCCTTCATCAAATTCGGCTGCCTGAAGGATGACAAGTTCTGTGAGAAGATGAATGATTACATCCTCTTCAAGAATCTGGATGGCAAGTATCTGACTCTGCCGGAGTGCCTGGAGATCAAGCCTCAGGATGAGGAAGAGAACAAGGAGAATGCCGTAGACGAGAACGGCAACAAGGTAGAAGCCGAAGTCGTAGAGGACAAGGCGGAAGATGGGGCTTCCGGGGAGAATACCGAGGAAGAGAAGAAGGAGAAGATCATCTACTATGTAACGGATGAACAGCAGCAGAGCCAGTACATCAATATGTTCAAGGCTGCCAAGATGGATGCTGTGATCCTGACCCACAATATCGATCAGCCCTTCATCTCCCAGTTGGAGCAGAAGAACGAGGGAATCAAGTTCCAGCGTATCGATGCGGATGTGACCGATGCCCTGAAGTCCAAGACTTCCAAGAAGGCTGAAAAAGAGATGGAAGAGCAGGCTGAGAGTATCAGCAAGCTGATGAAGAAGGCTCTGAAGAATGACAAGATCACGATCAAGGTAGAGAAGCTGAAGAACAAGAAGATCTCTTCTATGATCACGCTGTCCGAAGAGAGCAGACGTATGCAGGATATGATGAAGATGTACTCCATGCCCGGCATGGATATGAGTGCTTTCGGCGGCGAGGGCGAGACCCTGATCCTGAATGCCAACCATCCTCTGGTACAGTACATTACGGAGCACCAGGACGGCGAGAATGCAGAAATGATCTGCGAGCAGCTGTATGATCTGGCTAAGCTTCAGCATGCCCCTCTGGATGCAGATGCCATGACCAAGTTCGTGGCAAGAAGCAATGACATTATGATGCTGCTGACGAAGTAAATGAAGAGAAGGTCCGGTGAAGGACAATAAATAGAACAGGAACTGTGATGAGTGTTTTTGCATAAGTCATAGTTCCTGCTTTTTGTTAGAAAAATTATGGTAGTTATTCAGAAATTCATGCAATCATATTTATATGGCATTGAATAGCTAGCATTTAAGCACATCTTCGCGTAACGGAGCATATTCTGTAAGGAAGATTTATTGCCTGACCGAACATGCGCAGTTTGGCACCGTGCAGATCGGCAGTCAGCGGTGCCATGCACAGCCGCACCGAGGGCGACAGACAGGCCGCTTTGCTGAATACGGCGTTGTACATCGCCGCGGCATACAGGCTCATCAGACCGCCCATGCTGGACCCGCCGATGGCCGTGTGGGCCCGGTCGGGCAGGGTGGAGTAATGGGCATCCACCCAAGGTTTCAGTTCCTGCACCAGCCAGTCCATATACTGCTTGCCGGTGCCGTGGATGCTGTTGAACCAATCGGATTCATAGGGGCAGTATTCCTCCAGCCGGCGGTTGCCCTCGTGGTTGCACTCCGGCGCTACAACGATGGCCTCGGGGTGGGCATCCAGATATTCTTTCAGCCCCCAGCAGGTGCCGTAGGTGGCGGTGGAATCAAAAAACAGGTTGTGCCCGTCGAACATATACACCACCGGATACCGGCGGCCGGAAGTCTGCCAGTCGTCCGGCAGATACAAAAAGACGTTGCGGTCCAGACCATAGGGCGTGATATGGGTGGTAAAGGTTTCTACCATAATGGTCCGCGCTCCTTTTAACAGAATCAGCTTGTATGTTATATTGTACAGCAACCCGCACCTTTTTTCAATCGGCGGGTTGCATTTTGTGGGAGGCGGTGCTAAAATACCGTTAATTTCTGGGAGGGAAGTGTACTTATGGAGGAAATACGTTCGTTTTTCAAAAAGAAAGATGTCATCATCTCGGCCCATCGTTACGGCATTGATGCCATGGGCGCCATGGCGCAGGGACTGTTCGCCAGCCTGCTCATCGGCACCATCATCAAAACGCTGGGCGAGCAGCTGGGCATCGCGTTTCTCGTTGCGGCAGGCGGGTATGCCACTGCGGTGGCCGGTCCTGCCATGGCGGCGTCCATCGGCTATGCCT
>OGWU01001742.1_pt1 | contig 11994 bp, 12 predicted proteins | sample 1576071 | NCBI WGS metagenome assembly OGWU01 (sample SAMEA3541582, study PRJEB24748) | human gut metagenome | biome: human gut; feature: human-associated habitat; material: faeces | place: China | collected 2012
AATTAATGTTTCTATTGACCGTCGCCGTAAGGCAGCCGGCTCGGCCGGCTTTTCCACGGGCTTGGCCTCGGGCTTTTTCTCGATAGGCTTCTTCTCCGCCGGTCTCTTCTCGGCGGGCTTCTTTTCTACAGGCTTGCTCTCGGCGGCCTTCTTTTCGGCGGGCTTTGCCTGGGGGGCCGGGGTCTTGACCTCCGGCTCCTCCACAACGTCCAGCTCGTAGCGCACCCGCACCTTGGCCGGGCTGCTGCCGATGCCTAAAAATCCGCTCTTGGAACGCTCCAATATCTCCAGGGACACGTCATCCCGCTCCAGATGGAGCTGCTCCAGCGCCTTGCGGACGGCCTCCTCCTCGGTCTTGCCTGTTACATCAATATAACGCATGACAAAACTCCTTATTCGTCGTAGTGATGCTCGCTGTAAGCGCGGCCGCGGGCATAGGGACGCTGGCCCACCCGGCCGTTTTCATTGGTGCCGGCCTTTTTCTCCGGCTTTTTGGCAGCTTGATTCTTTTTCTTATTATTGTTATTGCCGGACTTGGACTTCTCATACTGCTGTTGCTGCTGCAGCATCCGCTCCCGGGAGGCCATCATCTTGGCGGCCCGGGCCTCGCGCTTGGCGCGCTCCTTGTCCGTTTCCTCCCGGTCCAGGATCTTGTTGAAGTACTTATTGAGCACCTGCTCCTGAATGGTGGCAAAGGCGGTGTTGGCAATCCAGTACACGCACAGGGCGGCAGGCAGGATATAGCCCATCCACAGGGTCATCAGGGGCATGAGGTACATCATCATCTTGCCCTGGGAGCCGGCGGCATTGCCGGTGGCCTTCATGCTGATAAGGGTCATGAGGAACTGCAGGGCTGTGGCAATGACCGGCAGCAGCAGCACACCGATGACCGGCCAGCCGCCGGTGGTGATCTGCTTAAAGAGCTGGGAGCCCTGGCTGGCCAGGTCCATGCCCAGGAAGTTATAGTCCAGGTTGATGAGCCCGTCAAACTGGCCCTGGAAGCTGTCCCAGTTCTGATGGACGAACTTGGCCAGGTAGATCTGCTCATAGGCCGCAGCCTGGCTCCCCTCTGCCACGGTGTAGCCCAGCTTGGTGGCCGCGTCGGTGATGGCGCTGATGGTGTCCACGCTGAGGCCCATGAGGTAACGCAGGGGCTGGCGGATGATGGCGTACAGGGCGATGAGAATGGGGAAGGGCAGGAAGGACCACAGACAGCCGGACATGGGGTTCACGCCCTCCTGGGCGTAGAGGTTGGCCATCTCCTCCTGCTGGCGCTGCTTATTATTGGCGTAGCGGGTCTGGATGTCCTTCATCTTGCCCTGCATACGGTTCATGCGCAGCATGCTCTTCTTACCCTTCAGCTGGAAGGGCAGGATCACCAGCTTCACCACCAGGGTGAACAGGATCAGCGCCAGGCCGTAGGACCCGGTGAGGGAATAGAACAGGCGGGTCAGCCAGGCAAAAGGCACACAGATATAATATCCGAGTTGTGCGAACATATTTTTTTCCTCCGTTTAGTTCTTGGGAAAAGCCGATGGTTACGGAACGGGATCATACCCGCCCTTGTGGAAGGGATTGCATCGCAATATACGCTTGGCGGCAAGAAAGCTGCCCTTTACGGCGCCGTATTTTTCCACCGCCTCCAGAGCGTACTCCGAGCAGGTGGGAATATAGCGGCACCGGGGCGGAAATAGAGGAGAAACCTCCCGCTGGTAAAACCGGATGGCGGCCATACATGCTTTTTTCATGCCTCGCCCTCCTCCTGCAGCAGGGAGAGCCGGCGCAGGCAATCCAAATACGCCTCGTTCATCTTCTGATATGGGCCTGCAGCGCTGCGGCCACGGCCCACCACAATCACGTCCCACCCGGGGCGCATTTTATCCCGGTTCAGGCGGTAAAGCTCCCGGATCCGGCGGCGCACCCGGTTGCGCACCACCGCATGACCCAGCTTCTTACTCACCGTGACACCCAGGCGGCTGGCCCCGGCCCGATTCTTCAGGCAGTACACCACAAAATAGGGGCTCACAGCGGAGCGGCCCTTGCGGTAGATGCGGCGAAATTCGTAATTTTCCTTGACGGTTACGGCTGCTTTCATGGTTTTCTCCCGGCTTAAAGTTACACGGCCAAGCAACACTTGCATAGACGAATAGGGACGGCAGTTTTCCCTTCCACCGTCCCTGTTTTTCACGAGCTATGCCGGATGCACCTTCCGTGACCTCAGAGGGTCAGACGAGCGCGACCCTTGGCACGGCGACGAGCCAAAACCTTGCGGCCGTTGGCAGTAGCCATTCTCTTGCGGAAGCCGTGCACCTTGGAGCGCTGGCGCTTCTTGGGCTGATAGGTACGGAACATTGCAGGACACCTCCATTACATAGAAAATCCGGCGGCGGCAACCGGGCCGCCACACTTACTCGACGGCGGGCGAAGTTCCCTCCGCCCCGCAGTTGAAAAAGTCAGGTGCCGAAAATACGGCACTTTGTTCATTATACATAATGTAAAAGGGCCTGTCAACAGAAATATTTCTCCGCAGGCGGCGTGTTTTCCCGGAAAAAGAAAAAAAGATTTATACATTATCTAATATATAAGTGTGGACTTTTTTATGTCTTTATGATATACTTACGGTGCCTATGTGCCGCCCCTTCCCAGTGGGGCGGTAATCGGTGGCTGACACAGAAATATTTCCCGCAGCGTTGTCCCAGGATGGGCAACACCGGGCCGGATTTACCCTATAGATAGAATTTGCTTTTGGGAAAGGGGAGCTATCACTTTGAATTCACTGACCGATGTATGGGGCAGCGTGCTGCAGCAGATGTCACAGCAGCTGGCCCCCACCACCATCAACACCTGGTTTGACGAGGTGGACGTGGTCACTATGGAGGATTCTGCTTTCGTGCTGCATTGCGGCAACGAATTCAAGAAGAAAACCATTGAGACCCGGTTTCTGTCCTATATCCGGGACGCCCTGCGGGATCTGTTCTCCGCGGATTTTGAGATCAAGATCCTCAACGACGATCAGCTGTCTGCCTATCACGGCATCAAACCCGACTATCCGGGGGACCTGGAGGACTCCGGGACGTTCACCTTTGAGACCTATGTAGTGGGCCCCAGCAACAAGCTGGCCTACGCTGCCGCCCACGCCGTGTCCGACAGGCCGGGCGTGAACTATAACCCCCTGTTCATCTACGGGGATTCCGGCCTGGGCAAGACCCATCTGCTCTACGCCATCGCCCACGGATTAAAGCAGAACTATCCGGACGCCAAGGTGGTATACATCAAGGGAGACGACTTTACCAACGAGCTGGTGGCCTCCATCCGGGAGGGAAAAAACGCCGAGTTCCGGGAGAAATACCGCCAGGCGACACTGCTGCTGGTGGACGACGTGCAGTTCATCGCCGGTAAGGAGCAGACCCAGGAGGAGTTCTTCCACACCTTCAACTCCCTGTACGAGGCCGGCAAGCAGATCGTTCTCACCTCCGACCGGCCGCCACGGGAGATGACCAAGCTGGAGGACCGGCTGCGCACCCGCTTTGAGTGGGGCCTGATGGTGGACGTGACGCCCCCCGACTACGAGACGCGCCTCGCCATCGTAAAAAACAAGTCCGCCATGCTGGGGGTGAAGCTGTCAGATCCGGTGTCCGACCTCATCGCAGAGAACGTCACCGCCAACGTCCGGCAGATTGAGGGCACCCTGAATAAAATCTTAGCCTATTACGACCTCATGGGCAGCACCATGAGCCAGGAGGACATCCTCAAGGCCATCCGGGATATGATCAAGAAAAACAACGAATACATTCCCACAGCCCAGGCAGTGGTGGACTTCATCTGCTCCACCTATCACATTGACGAGGATGTGCTCCGGGGCCAGAGCCGGGGCCGGGAGGTGGTCAACGCCCGGCAGATCGCCATGTACCTCATGCGGCGGATGATCTGCATGAATCTGGTGGACATCGGCAAGGAGTTCGGCGACAGGGACCACACCACGGTGCTGCATTCCCTGGACAAGGTGGAAAAGCAGATGCGCTCCGACCCGGCCTTTGCCGAAACCGTGAAGCAGATCACCACCAATATCAATAACAGCGCCCGGGGGTAATTTCTCCACATAGCTTGTGAACTTTCTGTGGAAAAAGGAGCAGCTTCCGTTTTTGCCCAATTATCCGTGGAAACCTGTGGATATTTTCCCCGCCCCCATGTGGAGAAAAAAACGAGCCGTTTCGCGGCTTTGCTTACTTTTTCCACAATTGTTTTCCCTACGACTACTGTTACTAAAAAATACTTAGCTTATGTTCTGTGCGCATAAAATATGCGCGGGATTTTTCGGAAAAAAAGAAAGGATGATCCAGATGCTGAAATTCTCCTGCGAAAAGGCGCTGCTGCAGCTCGCCGTGAATACCGCCTCCCGCACCGTGGCCACCAAAAGCTCCATCCCCGCTCTGGAGGGACTGCTGCTGGAGGGGACGGACGTGCTGACCCTGTCCGGCTACAACATGCAGACCGGCATCCGCACCCGGCTGGAGGCCGATATCCGGGAGGGCGGACGTATCGTGCTCAACTCCCGGCTGTTTGGCGACATCATCCGGAAAATGCCCGATGACGTCATCGTTTTCTCTGCGGATGAAAAATTCATGGTCACCCTCACCTGCGGGGACGCCCGGTTCGAGATTCTGGGCCTGTCTGCCGACGATTATCCGGAGATGCCCGAGGTGGAGAGCGACTACTCCATGACCGTGCAGCAGGGGATCCTGAAGGCTATGATCAACCAGACCTCCTTCGCCGTTTCTACCAACGAAAACCGCCCCATCCATACCGGCTCCCTCTTTGAGGTGGGCATCGATGGGGTAACGGTGGTGTCCGTGGACGGCTTCCGCCTGGCTCTGCGCCGGGAGAAGATAGAGCAGCTGGAGGGCGGTGCCTTCCGGTTTGTATGCCCCGGCAGCGCCTTAAACGAGGTGGAGAAGATTTGCGAGGACAGCGAGGAGGCTATCACCGTGATGCTTGGAAAGCGTCACCTGCTGTTTGAAACCGGCTCTACCCAGCTCATCTGCCGGAAGCTGGAGGGGGATTTCCTGGACTACAAGAACGCCATCCCCCGGAACAATCCCATCCGCCTCACCGTGGACAGCAAGACCATGCTCAGCAGCCTGGACCGGGTGAGCGTGGTTATCAGCGAGAAGCTGAAAAGCCCTGTCCGCTGCATTATGGGCAGCGGCTGCATCACCATGTCCGCCAAGACCGGCAACGGCGAGGCAACGGACGTGTGCCCTGTGGAGGGGGACGGCCAGGGCCTGGAAATTGGCTTCAACAACCGCTATCTTATGGACGCCCTGCGCTTTGCCCCGGCGGATCAGGTGGTAATGGAGCTGAATACCGGCATCAGCCCCTGCGTCATGACTCCTGTGGACGGCGGCGACAGCTTTCTTTATATGGTGCTGCCGGTGCGGCTGAAGGCGTAAGGAGCGGAAAATATGAAAATCGTGACCATTACAACGGAATTTATCAAATTGCAGGATCTGCTGAAGCTGGCGGATGCAGTGTCCACCGGCGGCGAGGCGAAAATAGAGGTGCAGGAGGGAGCTGTGCTGGTAAACGGCGATGTCTGCACCCAGCGGGGAAAGAAAATCCGCCCCGGCGACACCGTGACCTTTGATGGGGCCGACTACGGCGTAAAATATGCAGATCAATAGCTTGACCCTGGTGGGCTTTCGCAACTACCGGGAGCAGACCCTGGCCTTTGACCCCGCCTGCAACGTCATCCATGGGGAGAACGCCCAGGGAAAAACGAACCTTCTGGAGGCCATAGTTTATCTCTCCTGCGGCAAGTCTCCCCGGACAAGAAGTGACCGGGAGCTTATAACCTTTGACGGACAGCAGGCCCGCATTACCGGGAAAATTTTCGCCCGGGACAGAGAGTTTGTGACGGACATTACCTTGCAGGCCGGCCGGCGGCGGAAAATGACCGTCAACGGCGTTGCGGCCAAAAATGCCGCAGAGCTGTCCGACGTGCTGCACACGGTTTTCTTTTGCCCGGAGGATCTGTTCCTTATCCGGGAGGGGGCGGCGGCCCGGCGAAAATTCATGGATCAATCCCTGTGCCAGCTGCGGCCTCGATACGCCCAGGCATTGGCGGAGTATCATCGGCTTTATGAGCACAAGACCCGTATCCTGCGGGATCGGGAGGATAATCCGGGGCTGCTGGCCATGCTGCCGGACTTTAACGAGCGCATGTGCCGGGTGGGAGCCATCCTTATCTACTACCGGGCCCGGTATTGCCGGGCGCTGGAGGGCTACGCTGCCCCGGCCCACGAGGATTGCAGCGGCGGACGGGAAAAATTGACCCTGGGCTATGAAACGGTGAAAACCGTTTTGGACCCCTTTGCCAAGACAGAGGACATCGCCCAAAATTTACGCGAGCACCAGGAGAGCCATTATCATGCGGAGCTTGCCTCGGGGCTGTGCCTGTCGGGGCCCCATAAGGATGACTTTATCGTAGAGGTAAACGGAAGGAGCGCCAGGCAGTTCTGCTCCCAGGGGCAGGTACGCACGGCGGCGCTGTCGCTGAAATTAGCTGACCGGGAGATACACCGCAGCGCCGTGGGGGAGTACCCGGTGATGCTGCTGGATGATGTGCTGTCAGAGCTGGACCCCAAGCGGCAGGAGTATGTATTAAATCGCATTTCCGGCGGTCAGGTGTTCATCACCTGCTGTGAAAACGACCGGCTGGACCGCCTGCGGGCGGGGCGGCTGTTTCACATCCAAAACGGGGAGGTGCTTTTGTGAGCTATCTGCATATCGGGCAGAATGCCATGATCCCGGAAAAGCGGATCATCGGCATATTCGACCTGGACATTACCTCCCAGTCGAGGCGCACCCGGGAATTTTTGGAAAAAGCGGAGCGAGAGGGTGTGGTGGTGCCGGTGACGGAGGACATTCCCAAGTCCTTCTTGGTGTGCGACCACCCGTACCACCGGCAGATCGTGTATATTTCGCAGCTGAATCCCCAGACCCTGCAGAAGCGGAGCAGGGGAGAGTAGGAGCGCCTTTGTATCGTGTCATTGCGAACCAGTGACCGATGTCACTGGTGTGGCAATCCGTTCTTTTTTTGATTTGTGCGAGGGAATTACGGATGACCCTGCTGCGGTGCCCAAAATTTCTACGCTGCCTTACGGCGGACGCTGAAAATTTTGACCGCGGCCACTCGCTCGACTCGCTTCCGCTGCCACCGGCAGCGCTCGGCTCGCTCCCCACGACCAGTGTGCGCGCTGGCTTCGCAATGACACCGTTAACAAGAGGTGCTGTATAAGCCCGGGCGGGCCGATGTTGGCATCGGCCCTACGGAGGGTTTTTCGATAGAATTTCGTAGGGGGAGATGTGAGCATCGCCCCGCTGCTCCACATCGTTTTCACCCCCGTCTTTGTTTTGTAAATACAGCGGAAGATCATCTTCCCTTGAGAAAGGAATCGGATTTATGTCAGAACTGGAAAAAGTCATCGCCGTGGATACGGAATATGATGCCTCGGAGATCCAAGTGCTGGAGGGCCTGGAGGCCGTGCGTAAGCGGCCCGGTATGTACATCGGCTCTACCTCCTCCTCTGGTCTGCACCACCTGGTGTACGAGATCGTGGACAACGCCATCGACGAGGCCCTGGCCGGCTACTGCACGGACATCACCGTGACCATCAATCCCGGCGATACCATCACCGTTACCGATAACGGACGTGGCATCCCCGTGGACATCCAGCCCCAGACCGGGCGGCCTGCCCTGGAGGTGGTTTACACCGTGCTCCACGCCGGCGGCAAGTTCGGCGGCGGGGGCTATAAGGTTTCCGGCGGCCTTCATGGCGTGGGCGCCTCCGTGGTGAATGCCCTGTCGGAGTGGCTGGAGGTGCAGGTCTACAAGAACGGCCACATTTATGAGATGAAATTCTCCCGGGGCGACATCACTCAGGAGATGAAGATCATCGGCGACACAGACCGCACCGGCACCACCGTCACCTTCAAGCCCGATCCGGAGGTGTTTGACACCCTGGTGTATGACTATGACATCCTCCACACCCGTATGCGGGAGCAGGCGTTTCTGAATGCGGGGCTGCGCATCACCATCACCGATGCCCGGCCCGGCAGCGAGCAGGGGGAGACCATGTGCTACGAGGGGGGCATACGGGAATATGTGACCTACCTCAACCGCAACAAGACCCCCCTGCACCAGGAGGTCATCTACCTCTCCGGCGCCAAGGGGGACTCCACGGCGGAGATCGCCCTGCAATATAACGACGGCTACAGCGAGACCCTGGTCTCCTTTGCCAACGACATCCATACCCCCGGCGGCGGTATGCACGAAACCGGCTTTAAGGCGGCGCTGACCCGGGTGCTGAACGCCTACGGCACCAAATACGGGATGCTCAAGGACGGGGACGACAAGGTCTCCGGCGAGGACTGCCGGGAGGGCATCGCGGCGGTGATTTCCGTGAAGCTGACGGAGGCCCAGTTCGAGGGACAGACCAAGGACAAGCTGGGTAACGCCTACATCCGCACCCTGGTGGACGGCATCGTATCAGACCAGCTGGCGGTATACATGGAGGAGCATCCGGCAGTGGCCCGGACCATTTTGGACAAGGCCCTCACCGCCAACCGTGCCCGGGAGGCCGCCCGGAAGGCCCGGGAATCCATCCGGCGCAAGACGGCCTTAGGTGGTGCGGCCATGCCCGACAAGCTCCGGGACTGCAATGAAAATAATCCGGAGCTGACAGAGCTTTACATCGTGGAGGGCGACTCCGCAGGAGGCTCCGCCACCCAAGGGCGCGACTCCCGCTTCCAGGCCATCCTCCCCCTGTGGGGTAAGATGCTCAACGTGGAAAAGGCCCGGGCGGATAAGGTCTACGGAAACGACAAGCTCCAGCCGGTCATCACCGCCCTGGGGGCGGGCATCGGCGACGAGTTCGACGCGGATAAGCTCCGCTATCACAAAATCATCATCATGGCTGATGCCGATGTGGACGGCGCGCACATCCGCACGCTGCTGCTGACCTTCTTTTTCCGCTTCATGCGGCCGCTCATCGAGAACGGATATGTGTATTCGGCGGTGCCGCCGCTGTATAAGCTGAGCCGGGGCAAGCAGACCCGGGTCGCCTACTCCGACGAGGAGCGGGATGCGGTCTCCGACCTGCTCCGGGGGGATAATCCCGACGCCAAGGTGGACATCAGCCGCTTCAAGGGCCTGGGCGAGATGAATCCCCACGAGCTGTGGGAGACCACTATGGACCCGGAGAAGAGGACTCTGCGCCGCATTACCCTGGACGACGCCGTGGCCGCCGACGCCACCTTTACGGTGCTTATGGGCGAAAAGGTGGAGCCCCGGAAGGAGTTCATTGAGCAGAAGGCGAAATATGCGGTGAATTTGGATTATTGATGGGATAATTTTTGCTGTCATTCTGAGCCAGTGACCGGTGTCACTGGCGTGAGAATCCGTATTTCCTATATGTACGCTCCCTGTTTGGGGATACGGATTGCCGCACCAGTGTGCGCACTGGTTCGCAATGACAGAAAAAGGAGGGCGCTGCGGAATGAATCGCAATGACAGGGAAGGAGGAGAATACCATGTATTATGTATACATCCTCACCAACGCAACGAATGTATCCCTGTACACTGGCGTGACCAATAATCTGGAGCGGCGGCTGTGGGAGCATAGGAACCATGCTGATCCAAGGAGTTTTACCTCCCGATATAACATTTACAAGTTGGTGTATTTTGAACAGACCCCCGATGTGCAGGCGGCGATTGCGAGAGAAAAACAGATCAAAGCTATGAGTCGTGCCAAGAAGAATAAAATGATTGAAAAACAGAATCCAGAATGGGATGAATTGCTTTTGAGCGGTATCCTGTGATAAGGAGAGAAACGATATGAGTAAAAAACCCCAATACGATCCGGAGGAGATCCGGTATCCCCAGCAGCACATTGTGGAGTCGCCCCTGGTACCGGAGATGGAGAAGTCGTACATCGAGTACGCCATGTCCGTTATCGTGGGCCGGGCGCTGCCCGATGTGCGGGACGGCCTGAAGCCCGTCCACCGGCGTATTCTCTACGCCATGTACGAGGACAACCTCACCTCCGACCGGCCCTTTAAGAAGTCCGCCACCTGCGTGGGCGATGTGCTGGGCCGGTATCATCCCCACGGCGATGCGTCGGTGTACGACGCCCTGGTGCGTCTGGCCCAGGACTTTTCCATGCGCTACATGCTGGTGGACGGCCACGGTAACTTCGGCTCCGTGGACGGCGACCCCGCCGCCGCCTACCGCTATACCGAGGCAAGACTCTCTAAAATCTCCAATGAGATGCTCCGGGACATTGAAAAGGACACCGTGGACTGGGATCCCAACTTTGATGAATCCCGCAAGGAGCCGAGAGTGCTTCCGGCCCGGTTCCCCAACCTGCTGGTGAACGGCTCCTCCGGCATTGCCGTGGGTATGGCCACCAATATTCCGCCCCACAACCTGCGGGAGGTCATCGGCGCGTGCATCTGCGTGCTGGATGACCCGGACGCCACCCTGGCAGACCTCATGGAGCATATCAAGGGCCCCGATTTCCCCACAAAGGGCATTATCATGGGCCGCAGCGGTATCCGGGCCGCTTACGCCACCGGCCGGGGCCGGCTGGTGGTTCGGGCAAGGCACGAGTTTGAGGAGTTCGGTAAGGACCGCACCCGCATTGTTATTACGGAGCTGCCCTACCAGGTGAACAAGCGTATGCTCATTAAGAACATCGCCGAGCAGGTGGAGGACAAGCGCCTGGACGGCATTTCCGACATCCGGGATGAGTCCGACCGCAATGGTATGCGCGTCGTCATTGAGCTGAAGCGGGACGCCAATCCTCAGGTGGTCTTAAACCGCCTGTTTGCCCAGTCTCAGCTGCAGACCACCTTCGCCATCAATATGCTGGCACTGGTGGACAACCAGCGGCAGCCGAAAATCCTGTCCCTGCGGCACATCATCGACGAGTACCTGGCCTTCCAGGAGGAGATTATCATCCGCCGCACGAGGTTCGATCTGAACAAGGCTCTGGAGCGGGCCCATCTGCTGGAGGGTCTGCTCATCGCACAGGATAATATTGACGAGGTCATCAAGATCATCCGGGAGAGCTACGACGATGCCCGGGAAAATCTGATGGCCCGCTTCGGGCTGGACCAGGTCCAGGCCCAGGCCATTTTGGATATGCGCCTGAAGGCCCTGCAGGGGCTGGACCGGGAGAAGCTGCAGAAGGAGTACGACGACCTGGAGGAGAAGATCGCCTACTTCCGCCGGGTGCTGTCCGACGACGCCCTGGTGCGGCAGATCCTCAAGGAGGAGCTGTCCGCCCTGGCCGAAAAATTCGGCGACGAGCGCAAGACAGAGATCCAGGATGTGGAGGACGAGATAGATATCGAGGACCTGATCGAGGAGGAGCAGTGCGTCTTTACCCTCACCAAGGCCGGGTATATTAAGCGCACCCCCGTCAGCGAGTATGCCGCCCAGAGCAAGGGCGGCATGGGCAAGAAGGGTATGTCCACCCGGGAGGAGGACGAGGTGGTGTCGGTGTTCACCGCATCCACCCATGACTATATCCTCTTTTTCACTGACACCGGCAAGGTCTACCGCAAGAAGGGCTATCAGATTCCCGAGAGCGGCAAAACCGCCAAGGGCATCAACATGGTCAATGTCATTCAGGTGGAGACCGGGGAGAAGGTCCAGGCCATGCTCCACTTCCGGGAGATGGAGGATAAGCCCCTGTACCTCTTTATGACCACCCGCAGCGGCACTGTGAAGCGGCTGCCTGTGGACCAGCTGAAGAATATCCGCCAGAGCGGAATCCGCGCCCTGACCCTGGACGAGGGCGACCAGCTCATCAGCGTGCAGGAGACGGACGGGGAGCAGTTTATCCTCATCGCCACCCACGACGGCCAGGCGGTGCGCTTCCACGCATACGGCACACCGGTTCCGGAGGCGGAATACGTGATGTAGATCTT
>OGWU01001743.1_pt1 | contig 11991 bp, 11 predicted proteins | sample 1576071 | NCBI WGS metagenome assembly OGWU01 (sample SAMEA3541582, study PRJEB24748) | human gut metagenome | biome: human gut; feature: human-associated habitat; material: faeces | place: China | collected 2012
AAATATTTCAATAGATTCAAATGAAAAAATTATAATTATCGTTGAGATAATCTATGATAATCTGAACGATATATTAAAAGGACATTTAAATTTGAATCGATTGCAGTTTTAATTGCATCTTTATAATTTTCTTTAAAAGGAAGTTTTTTATTTAATTTCCCATTGATGTTCTTCCCTACTTCTCCAGTTAATATTATATTCAAATCATCTTTTCCAGTTAACAAACTGGCTACTTGCTTTTCGTCAATCTCCTCACAGGTTATTCCATAATCTCCGCCTATTACTATAGAATAATCATGTGGATTGTTTAACATGTCAATTGAAAACTCAATAGCTTTCGTATTGATTCCAGGATTAACCTCTTCAATTATTTTTAAATCTCCAAGAGTTTTAATATTGGTTCTTCCTTCTATTCCTTTATAATTTTTCAACCCTTCAGCTATTTTACTTTCAGGAATTTCTAAGGTTAAAGCAGTCGTTACAACTCCTAAAATGTTCTCAATATGATGAGGTCCTATTGCAAAACATCTAATCTTAAACTCTCCAGAAATTAAATTATCATCTATAGTTTTAATATTCTTATATATAATTTTAAGAGTTGTCCCGTCAATATTGTAGTTAATGTCTGTTGCAGTAACATTGCTTTCATTATTGTCAATTGAAAAAGTATTTATTTTATCTTTAAATTGGTCATATTCTTTTTTATAATATTTATCTAAAGCTTCTTTTTGTATAGCTATTTTACCGCATTTAAAGACTTGGGATTTAGCAGTTTTTGCATCCTTTCTATTATTAGCTATCGGATAGTTTTCAACAATATTTGTAAGTAATCCAACATCTCCAATTCCTGTAACTCCAAGGGAGCTTTCTACAATTAAGCTTTTATAGTTTATCTGGTCACTATTTTCTGTTTTTATACATCCCATGTTGCATCTTGGATTATCAATTCTATAAGCTAAGTCTACAGCTTCCTTTATGTTTGCAGGTGTTATGCTTACATCTTTTTTAAGGATAATGTCGTGATATTCTCTTGATTGTATTATTCCAAGGCTGCTTAGTATTAAAGGGTGTGTGTCTTTTAAAATCTCTTTCAACATAAACACGGAGCTGGTTTTACCTTTAACTCCAGTAACTTCAACTTTTAATATTTTTTGATGATTTTTAAAAAAAGATTCAAGAAGGATTTTAACTCCTTCATGATGTGTGATAAATTTAGGGTTTTCTGAGTTTATTTTGCTGGCTATTTCCTCATTGGTTAATGGTAAATGGATAGGCGAAACTATAATTAGGTCTTTAGAGTTTATTTCATTTAATTCAACAATCTTAACATTTTTAATATCTAATCTGGTTCTTTCAGATGCATTTAAAGTGTTGTAAATATCATAAAGGTAGATATTTTCATATTCTCCAAGTTTAGAAAATTCAACAGCTAGCTTAACTCCACCATGTGTTCCATCTATAACCAGCATGTCCATTATAAGCACCTTGGTTCGTTGTCGATTCCGCTTCCAGTTAGTTTTTCTTTAACTTTTTTATAGAAATATTTTTTAGATGTTCTAATGAATAAGACGTTTTTCTCTGCTTTTTTCATTTTGATTTCTTCTTCATATTCTGCCTTTTCAGCTATTTGACCATCCATAACAAACATTGCATGCTTGCCCTTTTTAAGTAGTCTCACCACTATTTCGCTTTTATCTGATACAACAAAAGGTCTTACTCCCAATTTATAAGGGCATATTGGTATTATGATAAATGCTCCAATGTTTGGATCAACAATAGGGCCTCCTGCTGACATGGAATAGGCAGTAGAACCACTAGGTGTTGATACGATTAATCCGTCAGCTCTAAATTCTTCAACGACTTCTCCATCAACCTCTATTTCAAAATGTAGCATTTTAGATGGTGTGTCAGTTACGATTACAACTTCATTTAAAGCATTGAAGTGATGATTTTCATGAGATACATTAAGTTTTGATCTTTTTTCTATGAAATAATCTCCTTTCAATATTTTTTTAAGAGTTTTGAAGGTATCTTTAACTTCAATTTCAGTTAAAAATCCTACAGTGCCCATATTGATTCCGAATATTGGAATTTCTTTTGTCATCTTGCTCTGGGTTCTAAGAAGAGTTCCATCGCCTCCAAGAATAATAATCATATCAGATTCAAAATCTGAAATTTTTTCGCTGATTAATTTGTAATTAACGTCTAATTTAAGATTTTTAATCTGGTCTGCAATTTCTGGTGAGCTTTCCATTGTTAATTTTATTATTTCCGGCAGATTAGGGTCTTTTTTAAGTTCTTCTAATTTTTCAGCCAATTCTTTTTCAATAACTACTGCAACACCATTCATTAACAGGTAATTTATTATTTTTGCAGAGTATAGAATAGACTTAAATTCGTCTAAACGACTTACAATAGCTACTTCTCCAATAACGTCCGCTTCATTATCATTAAGAATATTTATTATTTGTGAATGCAATATTTCATTATTAGCTGCTACTACTATTGTTTTTTCATAAATGCTGAGCTTATTGTCTAGTTTTTCTCCGTATTTATTTGTTATAATTCCCCCTACTTCTTCAAGAATTAATTTTGATGCAGCAATGTCAATAATTCTGCTTCCTCTAAGGTCTAAAAAAGCATCATATTTTCCACTAGCTACATATGATAATTCCAACACTACTGAACCTAAAACACGCATTCTTCTAGCATTGTCTACAAGTTTTGAAGCGGTTGTTGTGCTGCTTTTTGTAAATCCTCCAAGAGTCATATTGCTTATGGTAAGTATGTCTGAAGGTGTTACCTTTTCATTGTTTAGCCAGGCTCCTTTTCCTTTTATAGCTTCGAAAAAGTTACCATTACTAAAATTACTTACAAATCCAAGTTCAACATCATCTAATGTAGCTAATCTTCCTTCTGGAACATTTGCAACAGCTACGGAAATTCCATATGCAGGGATTGCTTTAACTGCATTGTTTGTTCCATCAATAGGATCTATTAGGAATATGAAGCGAGGTTTTTTATCATCTTCAATATCTGTTCTTCTTAATTCCTGTGTAAGTGTAATGCTCTCTTTTTCACCACGACCTAACCTTAGTTCTCCTATTTCTTCACTTATTAAATAAGAGTAATAAGGTGAATTTCTAAGAATATGTATTATCTTTTCTTCAGCAATAATATCTATCAATGATGATGGGGTTCCATCAGCACCTATTTTCACCTGCTCTCCAGATTCAGGATTTCCAACATAAGGTCTGATAGCTTTTCCCACTTCCCTTATTATTTCATATGCTAAATCAGAAGCTATTTTTCTATCTTTTTCGTCCATTATTTCACCTTATTATATCATCGTTTAAATAGACAACAGATGCAACAACACTGCCTATTTCTTCAACTTGGTGAGTTACATCTTCTACAATAAGTTCTTTTATTTTTATGTTTCTTTTTTCCATCATGTATTTTACCATGTATATAGCTCTATCTGATACTGTTTCCGGGTCTTCATTTACCCCCTGAGCTTCAACAACACATCCCAACTCTTCGCCTATAGCTACTGCAACAGCAGCAGTTATCCTCTCCTTTGGATTGTCAGATGTGAGAGTTGATAAAACACAATTAACCATTGATCCAGGTTTCAAAGGAACTATATTTTCTACTTCTGTATTTCCAGCAAGCATACTTGATACTTTAATTAAATTTACATCACCAATTCCTGCATCTGTAAGAGCATTGTCAAAAGCATTTAATTTTGTTGGTCCTTCATCTTTTCCAGATACTATTGCAATTTTCATTTTATCACTTGTTTTTAATATTGTGTTTTATAATTTTTAAACATTTAATGTACTTTTTTTGTTGTTCGCTTTAAAATTAATATTCGAATTAGGGGGATAATAATAAGTTTCATTGTTTAAAACTACGATCGAAATGCCTGAGATGGTGTGGTTAGTTGTTATGTCTACAATACCTTTTCCACCATGCATGTTTAAATTATCTTGAGTATAAATTCCATTGAATTTGGAATTTGTAGATTTACTGTTAATAAAGCTACAATTAAACAGATTACTAAGTTTATTAAAGTAAATAGCACCGCCATATCGATTAGCAGAGTTACCAGTAAAAGTAGAACGAGTTAAACTACCATTATCAGCTGCACAATAAATAGCACCTCCATCATAACCAGTTGCATGATTATTACTGAAGGTAGAATCAATTAAACTACCATTAGCACTATTCCAGAATATGGCTCCACCATTACTATTAGCAGAGTTATTAGTAAAAGTAGAATCAGTTATCTTGGAATTTACAGCACCTGAAGTCCATCCAACAGCACCCCCATATCGATTTGCAGAATTATTATTAAAATTAGATCCGGAGATTGTGCCATTTGCAGAAGTCCAGTAAACAGCACCCCCATCATAACCAGTTACAAGGTTATTAATAAAATTAGAACCTCTTAAAGTACCATTACCACCATACCAGAAAACTCCACCCCCACTAGTATTAGCAGCATTATTAGTGAAAGTAGAAGAAGATATAGTACCATTAGAACCATCCCATGAAATTCCACCACCATACACATTAGCCTTGTTACCGTTGAAAGTGGAACCAGTTATAGTACCATTAGGACCATTCCAGGAAATACCCCCACCATTATTATTTTGAGCAGTATTGTTAATGAAATTAGAGTTAATTATAATACCATTAGCACCCAACCAGTAAAGACCACCACCATGAACCCTCACTGTGTTGTTAATGAAGTTACAATTTTGTAATACGCCATTCTTACCCATCCATAGCATTGCTCCTCCATAACTGCTGGCAGTTAAATTGAAGTTTCGGAAAGTAATTTTCTCAATTAAAATGTTGTCTCCAGTCACTTCAAAGTGAAGATTTCCTCCTTTTGCATCGAAGGTTACACTACCTTGGCTAGAGATGGTTATGCCTTTTTTATTTAAAACAATTGTGCGTGTGGGTGTTCCATTACCATTTTGAATCCAGACGTAATCGTAATCATTGATTTGATTATATTTGTTTAAAAAGTCGGTTACAGTCCAAATCCAATAAACATTATCTCCTTTAGATGCATGATTATTTGTGAATTTGCAGTCAGATATATTACTATTAGTGCCTGCCCAGTAAACTGCACCACCAAAATTATTAGCACTATTGTCCGTGAAAGTAGAGCTAGTTAATGTACCATTATTGGCGATTGAATTCCAGAAAATAGCTCCACCATTACTATTTGCTGTATTACTTGTGAAGTTAGAATGAGATAATTTACCATTAGATCCACTCCAATAAATAGCTCCACCATTACTATTTGCTGTATTGCTTATGAAATTAGAATCATTTAATTTACCATCAATACCATTCCAGTAGATTGCACCACCATTACTCTTAGCTTGATTATTATTAAAAGTAGAATCTGTTAAAGTACCATTTGATACAGGAGTATTAAAGAAAATAGCTCCACCATTAGCACCAGTATTGTTAGTAAAACAAGAATTAGTTATATGGCCATTAGCTGCATTCCAGTAGATTGCACCACCATTACTTTTAGCAGTGTTGCTTACGAAATTAGAATGAGATAACTTACCGTTAGCTCCACTCCAGTAGATTGCACCACCATTACCTGTTGTAACATAATTGTTAATAAAATTACCATTGATTAAAATACCTTGAATACCGCTCCAGAAAACACCACCACCATTAGAACCATAGTTGTTGGTGAAATTAGAGTCTGTTAAAGTACCGTTAGCACCACCCCAATGGATAGCACCTCCATAAGGACAGTTATTATCATTGAAATTAGAGTCTGTTAAAGTACCGTTAGCACCACTCCAACGAATAGCACCACCACCATTAGAACCAATGTTACTAATGAAAGTAGAATTAATTAGTTTACCATCAATACCAAGCCAATAGATTGCACCACCATCAGAAGCAGAATTATTAATGAAAGTAGAATTAATTATTTTACCATTAGCAACATCCCAACGAATAGCACCACCTTCATAACGGCCTTTATTATTGATAAAATTACAACCAGATATAATACCATTAACACCGCCCCAACGAATAGCACCGGCAGCATTAGTAGCAGTATTATTGGTGAAATTGGAGTCTATTAAAGTACCATTAGCACCAGCCCAGTTAATAGCAGCACCATTAGAAATTGTATTATTAATAAAATTACAATCAGTTAAGACTCCATTAACACCATTCCAGAGTACACAACCCCTAAGACCAAGTTTATTATCATCTACAGTAAAGAAATTGTTGGTAAAAATACAATCACTCAAATTACCAGATGTACCATTCCAAAAAACAGCAGCACCACCTACAAAATCAATATTAGTAACATTAATAAGATTAATAGAATTACCATTAAAAATACAATTACTTAGTCTACCATTAGCACCATTCCAAAAAACAGCACCACCACCAAAATAAGAAATATTATCCAGATTTCTAAGATTAACAGAATTACCAGTGAAAATACAATCAGAGAAAGTACCATCATCACCAGACCAAAAAACAGCACCTCCAGCCCCATTTGAGAAACTGAAGTTTACGAAAATAAAAAATTAGAATATTGAAAAGAAAAAACAACTGATTAATTGACAAACTCAATGTTATAATAAATTTTGAATAATATCTCCATCAGAGATAATACCCACTAGTTTTCCGTCGTCAACAACAGGCAATTGGTTTATAATTCCAATTTCGGGTGTAGCTTTAGTCATTGCTAAAATAGCTGATTCAATAGTATCTTCAGGAGATATTGTAAAGACATCCTCAACCATTATAGAGCCAACTTGAGTTCCTAGTTCATATTTATCTAAAATTAAATTATGTCCTAAATCAGTTGCAGTTATAATTCCAATAATAGCTCCTTTTTTATCAATAACTGGTATAGCACTTATTTTATACTTCATTAATTTTTCAAATGCATAAACAACGTCCATTTCTGGATCTACTGTTATTACATCCTTAGTCATTATGTCCTTAACTTTCTTTTTCAACATTTTCCTCACCGTACGTTTCAGTAATATCATCTATCATAATGTCAATTGTGTTAACAATGTCTACATTATTAATAATATGAGAATCAAATTCTTTTGCTTGTTCAATCATGAAATCCTGAGTTCTGCGAATAACATCAAAATTATCTAGATACCTTTGAAGAGATCTTTTAACCCATGGTTGTCTACATCTTGAGTAAAATCTACCTTTATGTAACTCAGGATCATCAATTATTAAAGTAAATTCTACGATATTGTGATTTTCCATTAATTTAGGATTAATAAAACCTGGAATAATATGTACTCCTTCTATAATAGTACTAATGCCCTCTTTAATAGACCTTTCAATAATAGCTTCTACACCTACATTTACCATATCGACATGATTAATAAAACCTTCTAAAACAAGATCTGCACTCTTTGTAGGTGTTCTTATACTTTCAAATGCATCAAAGCTTGATTTATGGATAACTGGACATAAATCTTTTGATACTATTTTACGCATGACCTCACGAATCATGTCTGTACTAATTAAGTTCTTAACCCCTAATCTACTAGCTAATTCAAAAGCCATAGATGATGTTCCAACTCCAGAAGCTCCACCAATTAGAATTATTAAAGGTTCTTTAGTTCCCCTAATTATTCTCCATTTCTTATATTTCTCTGCAAAAACAGGATAACTTTCTTCAAGATGTTTAATAACAACATCAGTTAAATCAGTGACAGAAATTTCATCAACATTTTCCAATACTAAATTCATTTCAATAGCTGTAGCTATTTTATATGCGTCTTCTACCCCTAAATCAGCGACTGTAAGAGATCTAGCTAAAATACCTTTAGAAAAAGGTTCTTTATATTCTTTACCATCCACTTCCCCTATAACATGAATCATAAAAAATAGCCCCCTAATATATGAGTTTATTTATAAAACTACTGTTAAATATAATTTGTCATTAAGATTTTTTAAAAAAATTAATAAAGATAAAAGAAATTTTTAAAAAAAATTAAAAAATGTTTAATAATGGTCATTAATCAGAGAGATCCACTAACTCCACGTTATAGTCTGCACCATCATTAATAGTTATTAAAACTGCCCCATTGTCTTTAAGCATACCGGGATTTGCAACGATAGTCTTATCTCCAATTTTATCTATGGATTTTGCTTCATGAATATGGCCACAAAGGTTAATTTCCGGTTGGAATTCATGAATAGACTTTAGAATTCCCTGACTTCCAACATGATCTCCAGACTCTGTCAAATCAGCTTTAGTGTTGTATGGTGGCGCATGAGTAAGTAATATTCTTACTTTTGAAACTTTATCATTGTAGACGTAATCATACTCAGCCAATAATTCATAAACATCTCCATAAATCTTATTATCTGGTATTTCTCCCGGTGTATTAAATGGTGTTTCATTAGATCCCCCATATCCAAATAGAATCGCATCCCCATATGCAATAATATTTTTATGCAAACAGAATGCACCACTTTCATTAATTGCATTGCAGATGCCATTTGGATCACAATTACCTGGAATAGCTATTATATCTACATCGCATTCTGCTATTTTATTAAAGAATTCTCCTACAAATTCCAAAGGACCGAAATTGGTGATATCCCCTGAAACAAGAACTAAATCAATATCGTTTTTCTTAAGGTATTTATATAAGTTCTCGTTTTCTTCACCATGAACATCGCTAATTGATAAAATTTTCATGTTTATACACCCCTATTCAATAAGTAATTAATATATTAAATTAAGATGTAATAAAATTTATGATTAAAAAAAAAAGAAAAAAATTATTCTGAAAAGAATGGCCCCATTTCTTTTAAACCATTCTGAACATCACTTTTGTCGCCGTATAAAGCGACAGTATAATCGTCATCAAATTCAATTATAAGACCATTCCACTCAGCTATTTCTTGTACTCGTTCTTCTGCTAATGGATTTCTAAGTGTTATTCTACCACTAGACATTCCTGGAGGAGTGTTAATTAAGAATTTTGATCTTGATTGAGGCATTTGAAAAACTTCTTCCCCTCTTGTTGATCTGGATAATAATTCCAACCACTTATTAAGATATTCTTCTCCTTCCTGCTCTGCCATTGATATTAATGATTCCTGAATATCATTCATCATCATGTCAGCTTTAGCTAGCGCATTAATCATATCAATATTTGACGGATCTTTTTTATAAAAATTAATAGAAGATCGTGCTAATGCCAAATCTGAATTAAACTCATCAGGAATCTCATAACCTTTTTTCTTTAAATCTGTTAGAAGTTTAACGAGTACCAACCAATTTTGTTCAGAAGGTACATTCATAAGTGTCCACCTATAATTTTTAAAGTGGTGTGATTGATTTTTGCATCTGCATCTTTTAATTCTTGTTGAATTTCTGCAATATCGTCATAAGCATCTAAGAAAAGTACGTGGTAACTGTCTGTTCCTGTAATTTTCAATATAGCTAATTCATCACTGTCTTTTAACTCTCTTTTATCAATTGTTGCTTTGAATTGTACATAAGGATTGTAATTTTCTGGAAGATCTCCATATTTAAAAATACCTTCTAAAGTTGCTACAAACATATAATCACCTTTTAAATTTTTTACAGTATTTTATTTTAAATTTACTACTATATAAAAGTACTTGCGAAAAGTTCGTATATATTGAAACTAATAAAATTTTTATAAAAAAAGAGGGAAAATTATCAAAATTTTCCTTCCGTCATGTGTTTAATTAATAACATCATTCGAGTTATTACAATAGAATATTCTTAAGAACCATAATGAATTTTAAATTAACTACCGTAATAAATTGCGCAAATGATAATCACGATGATTATCCAATGTTAATATTTTCAATGCCTAAAATACTAAAAAAATAAAAAATTATAAGGAGTGAATCCTTACAATTATTCTGTTGCTAATCTGTCGTATTCTTCTAATGCTTTAGCGAGAGCTGGAGCACAGTCGATTAAGTGGTTGTCTAAAGTTAATTCTTTAGGATCTAATCCCATAGCCATACCGTATAATTGAGCTAAGTGGAATACTGGAATGTTGAAGTTAGTTCCGTATTTTTTGTTAACTTCAGTTTGACCTACGTCAAATTGTAAGTGACAGAATGGACATACGTTTACAATTGCGTCAGCACCTGCAGCTTGCATGTTTTCCAATTTTTCTTTGGTCATGCTTAAGGTTACATCGATATCTCTAGCTCTTAATCCTCCACCTGCACCACAGCATAACATTTTTTCATTGTATGGAATGGATTTTGCGCCGGTAATTTCTATAAGATCATCTAAGATAGATGGGTCTTCTGCAGATTCTTCAATACCTACTTCTTTAGTAGGTTTTAAGAAGTGACAACCGTAGTGAGCAGCGACATTTAAGTTTAATGGTTTTTCAACAAGACTTGCTAATTTTTCAAATCCTACATCGTCTCTTAAAATTTGTGCAAAGTGTTTTACATCAACAGTTCCTTTGAATTCTCTTCCTACTTCAGCAAGAACTTCGTTGATTTCTTCTTTTGCTTCAGGATCATCTTTTAATAAATGGTTACATTCAAGTAAAGAACCGAAACATCCATTACATTCGGTCATGATGTCCATTCCCATATCTTCAGCAATGGTTAAGTTACGAGCTGCAATAGATGCCCATGTTTTTTCATCGAAAGAACCGAATACACCAGGAGCAGGACAACAGGATGCTCCTTCCATATCATTTAATTTAATATCTAATGCGTCGAATAAAATTCTGGTTGCTTTTTCTACACCAGGGTAACGGTTGTTCATAATACAACCTAAGAAATATGCTACTTCCATATTATCTCCTCAATAAAAATAATTTAGTCTTTTAATTCTCCAGTTGCTTCGTCATATCCGATTAAATCATCAAATCCGGTGATTTTACAGATTTTTTGAACTTCTTCTAATGCTTCTGGGAACATGTGAGTAGTAGGTGGTAAAGGTCCGAGTCCTACTCTTTCTCTTAATTCTTTAGTTACAGGGTTGATTGGTACTCCGTGACCAGTAGTAATTACGAATAAACCAGTCATTTTGTGAGCTTTTGCCATGTATCCTGCATGTGCTGCAATGTTTCTTGCTTTTTTAACAATACCTACGATAATTACACTTCTAGGACATCTTTCTTGGCAAGTGTAACAGGTAGTACACATCCATAATGCATCGTCAGAAATTACTTGTTCTTTTAATCCTAATAAACATTTTCTGACTAATTGTCTTACTTTATAAGGAGTTCTTCTTCCTGAAGGACAGGATCCACCGCAAGTACCACACTGGAAACAGTTTTTAACAGTTTCAATACCTGCATCAATAAATGCTGCAGTAAAGTCTTTGTCGAGACTTTCACTAGTAATTAATTCTTTATCTGTTAATAAAGTCATATTATCTCTCTTTTTATTATTTTCGTTGGTATTTCCATCTTCTTTTTTAACTTCAGTTTCAACTTCTTCTCCAGAAGTTTCAACCCCATCAATAAGATTAGAACCGTCAGTTTCTTCCTCTTGAATATCCTCATTACTTTCAGGATTTTCTTCAGAAGTCTCCTCTACTTCAAGTTCTTCTACTTCAGAAACTTCCTCCTTAGGAGGTTCTTCTACTTTAGCTGTTTTTGAAGCTTCAGTAACTTTAGTTTCTTTAGCATTATCTTTCTTATGTAAATCTTTTTCAGAAGGCATGTCTTTAGAACCTGATTCTGGGTTTGAAATCTTTTCTGAAGTTTTATTTAAAGAAACCACATTATCAGTTTTCTTTGAAGATGTAACATCAACTTTTTCTTTGGTTTGCACCTTAGAATCAGTTTTTTCTTTCTTATCCCCTTCTCCAAAAATTAGAGATTTGAGACGATTTAAAATAGACATTGAAAACACACCTTGGATAATCATCGGACATACTTCCTCAAATCCTTACTATAAATTTTAATAAATATTATATATAAAGCTTGC
>OGWU01001755.1_pt1 | contig 11966 bp, 15 predicted proteins | sample 1576071 | NCBI WGS metagenome assembly OGWU01 (sample SAMEA3541582, study PRJEB24748) | human gut metagenome | biome: human gut; feature: human-associated habitat; material: faeces | place: China | collected 2012
CCGGCACGAGTGCAAAGGCGGTGGGTTCGCTCACTTCGGGTCAACCTCTTTAATTCGCTCTGCAATCGCTTTTCCTTGTGCATGGCTGCGGTCAGCTTTCGCTCGACCACATATTTCTCACGCTCCAATTTTTCCAGTTCTTCTTTACTCATAGACAAGCTCCTTTCGCAATAATGGATAAAACAAAAGCGACCAACTTTTTACGGTTGATCGCCTTTGGCTTAGACAATACTTATAACTATTTTTCTATCTTTGCAAGTGTATCCTCTCGTATAGCTTGTCGTAATGTAGTAAGATATTCTGAAAAACTCACTCGGTCATCTGCATAAGTCAAATTTAATTTATACTCTTTCGGAATCCATGTAGATAAATCAGAAGCGTTATGCTGAATTAAAGCTTCCAAGCTATCAATAGCTTTATATATCTTAGCTTCGACAGTTTTTCTTTCTGTCATCTCATTATATAGAGCTTTCATTTCTTCTGCATAATAAGACGGTAACGTATCTATCCAGTTAAATAGTAAATTTTCTTCTATATCCTCATGCACTTGCTTTTTATCAAAGGTAGGAATGTCTCCTGTAAAGCATTCACCCAAATCATGAATAATACACATACGAATAACTTTATCCATATCAACATCTGGAAACTCATCCCGCATAAAAAAAGCCATCAGCGTCATCATCCAGCTATGTTCTGCTACACTCTCGTGTCTTCCTTTCGATGTATAGCAATGCCTTGTCGTATCTTTTAAACGCTCAGCGACACTTAGCGCATTTAATAATTCTCTGGAATTCATAATTTTACCTCCACATTATCAAATTACATATTCATTTTCTCTTACTCCATATAATCTATCTCCGGTATCTCCATTATACGGCAGTAAATACCCATCTTCTCTAATTCCGTCTGCCATATGGACTAAAAATAGCTTCACTTCTGGATGCTCCTTAAAAATTCGTTCTATTCCAGATTGACATCCGAACATTGCCATAATAACTACATTTTCATCTTTGAAACCATACTTTTTCATGTGTTCCAGTGTTTTCAAAATGCTACCAGCTGTAGCAAGTGCCGGATCTGTGATAAAAACTCTTTTACTTTCTGGTTCTTTTATCTGTTCAAATTCATCCCAAGCAACAAATGGTTTTAATGTATGCAAATTACGTCTCATGCTAATTCGTGCAACATCTGCTTTAGGCAACCTTTTTGTCAATCTATTTGACATAGACATTCCTGCTCTCAGTATTGGGATAATTACAGCATTTTCTCCAACATCATTTTTAGACACGGCATATGTTGATAATTCATCTGTTAAATCACCAAGTAACTTTGCATATTCTTCTCCAACAACGCTTAAATCAAAATAGCCTGATACTCTATTGCGTTCTTCGTATGGTATCATAACGAATAAATTAGGATGCTTATAATTCATATCAAAATCCTTCTTTCCGTATACAGCTTATGTTTATAATTTATAATTGCAGGACTATGTCCTTACTCGAAGTATATCATATCTGTATTTCTAATTCAACATTGTACACCTCATATAATCTGTATTTTTCAGCTAACAGCCAAAGAAAACATCAAGTGCAGACCCGACATTTTGACCGCAAATCAACCCAAAATGCTACATCATTCCATCTGGCTATTGAAACCGTTTTGCTTGGCGTTCTCGCTTGCTTTTCGTCTGCGTTCCTCGCTGTACGGCGGTTGCAGACGGATAGAAAGTCTGGACTTGTCCAGAAGATAAGTCACACCGCCTTGCTCATGGGATTTTTCCAGTCGGCAGAGATCGGGGTGCTTTTTACTGAACAATGCCAGTCGCTTTCGCAGGCTGGCATTGTAGGTGTAGATATTGGCTGTGTCCTCGCCCTCATTAAAGAGGATGATAGTTTCTTTTTCATACTTCGTCAGCTTCGCCATAACTTTTCTCCATGTGATGATTCCAGTAGCTATCCATAATGACTGCCTTGTGCTGGTAGTATTCCTGCATCTGCAAACGCAGATTGTAGTAGAAACGACGATACCATTTGTCGCACTTCTCGTCACTCAGCTTGACCGACAGCATATAGAACAGTTTCTTTGCCGCCGGATCAGGAGTAAGGGCAGCTACATAACGCAAACGCTCAACCGTTGCTTCACGGTTCGGACAGCCAAAGGTATACAGGGTTTTCATTTCCTTCAGGTTCATTTTCATTCAAAAGTCCTCCTTGATAGTTGATAAAATAAAAGCGACAGATACTCAGAATAGAAATACCTGTCGCTTTGCTCACGATATTAAATTGTTGGTTCTGCACTTGACTTTTTTACTTAAAGTCGGGCAGTTCGTATATCTCTTTCATCAGCAGAACGCCCATTGTAAAACCATACTTGAAATGTTCCTCGGTCTGCATAGTCTGGCAGTCTGCAAAATTGTCATTGAGCTTATCCAGCTTCGCATAATCTTCTTTGCTCAATGTCTGCTCAAAGTATCGCATGATGTCTGCGATTGCCTGTCCTGCTTCCCGAAACTTCTCTGATTTCGGTACTACCGTTTCTGCCGGATAAATCTCTCCATTGAAGATTGCTTCTAAAATCATAAATTCATGCTCCTTTCTCAGCAGTAAATCAACTCGCCCTTGATAGCTTCCTCAGCCTGTGCAACACAAGCGTTCATCTGGCGAACCCATTCGATTTGATTTTCGGCTTTGAGCTGCTCCGTCACGCCGTATGCCTTTGCAAGCTGTGGCACGATGATTTCCATACGCTTCTTGGCGGTTTCCTCAATCTCCGCACAATGCTCATAGAGAGTTTCATTCAGCACCATGTCGGAGAACAGGACTGGATTAGCCAGTCGCAGATACTCCTTTCGCATCCGTCCCCACTTGCCAAGACGGATATTCGGATTTTTCAGCTTGATGTCGGGGATGTAGTAGTCTCCACATTTGATAAAATTCAGTTCCATATTCAAGCACCTTTCTTTCTGTGATATTCTTCCCTGCGTTTGGCAAGGGTAGTTTCATAGCGTTTGATTGCATCGGGGTCTCCGGCTTCTGCATCGGCTTTCATTTTCTGATAGCTTCTGACAGTAGCTTGGCTCTGATACTTTCGCATTTCAGCCAGCTTCTTTGCTGCTTCTTCATCGGTCTTGGCAAGCTCTACAAGGGCTTCACGCTCTGCCTGTCGCTTGGCAGTTCTTGTCCTCGTGTATTCAGCCTTGCGTTCTGCCATCATAGCGGCATATTCGGGGTCTGCCGCCATGCGTTCTTCCTCACGCTCCTTTTTTCGCTGTCTGGCTACGGCTTCTTTTTCTTTCAAGGCTTGCCATTCCTCGGCGGCTTTCGGGTCTGTCTTGGCGGCTTCTTTCAGCTCCTTTCGGGAAAGTTTCTTTTGCCTGTTGGCTCGTTCTGTCCGTTTGCGTTCCGCTTCCAGTAGCTTTTCACGCTGTAAGCGTTCCTTTTCTTCCATTTGGGCGATATAGGCAGGGTCGGCTTCTCTGGCTTCCTTGATTTTCTGCTGTCTGCGGTGGTTTCGCTCACGCTGCAAGGCAAGTTTGCGTTCATATTCAGCAATAGCTTCCGGGTCTCCGGCTTCAACAGCTTTCATCAATGCTGCTTTTTTCTGTTTCTGAACCTCTGCGGCTCGTTTCGCCTTTTCCTGCTTCTTTCGCAACTGCTCGGCTTCGATGGCGGCAATGCGTTCTTCTTCGGAAACAGTTTCAACAGGGGGATAGTAGTTGCCGATGAAGTTGAAATAAATGTCGATATTCTGCTGACGGTAAACGGTGCGACCACCTGTGGCTTCGTGGACTTCCACTCTGTCAATAAAGGCATAGAGCATGGTGTCCGTCAGTTCCTCGCAGTTTCGGTACTTGTTGACTAAGGCGATAAAGCGGTTGGTGTCGATTTTCTCAACTTCTTCCTCTTGTATCTGTCCCTGCAATTCCTCAACTCGTTTTTCCAGCATAAGCTGTTCTTCATCGTACTGCTGTATCATTCGCTGTGCCTGTCGCTCCGGCAACAGACCGCTGATGGCACTGTCATAGAGCTTCTGTATCTTTGCATCCAGTTCAGCCATTCGTTTCTTGGCTTCGTCAATTTCCTGCTGTCCGTTGTTGGCTGACTTGGATTTGCTCTCATTCCATACGGTCTTGAGCTGGGAAATAAACTCTGCTTCGTTCTCAATGACATATTGGCTGACCGCTTTGATTGCCTGCAAAATCGCCGCTTCCAGAGCAGAGGTTTTAATGAAGTGGGAAACACATTCATTGTTCTGATTTCGATAATTGCCACATTGAAAAGCAGAATCGGAATCATAATGTTTTCCGCTTTGCCTTGCTTCGGGGCTGATGAATCCCATTCGTGAACCACAATCCGCACAATAGATCATGCCGGACAAACGGTGGGAATAAGTTCCGTTTGCGGCTCTCGGTTTTGCACGAACACGGAGCTTCTGGGCAATGTCCCATGTGTCTTGGTCAATGATGGCTTCGTGGGTATCGGGGAATATCATCAGTTCTTCCGGCGTTGCGGCTCTGCGTTGCTTTGTCTTGAAGTTCTCGCAGATGGATTTGCCCAACACGGTATGACCGAGATATTCCTGCCTGTCAAGGATATAGCCAACTGTGGTTGCACTCCATCGGTAGGGGTTTGCAAGCTCTTTGTGTCTGCAATTCTTTGGGTTGTGCAGGGCGGCATAGGCTGACGGTATCAGCACTTGCTCCGCAGTCAGCATTTCCGCAATGGCTGTGGTGCTGTTGCCTTGGCAGACAAGACGGAAGATTTTTCTGACAACCTCTGCGGCAGGCTCGTCCACGATAAGGGTCTGCTTATCATCCGGCTTTCTCTTGTAGCCGTAGGGGATAGAACCGCTGCACCTCATTCCGTCTTTCATTCTGGACTTGAAGATTGCCTTGATTTTGTTGCTGGTGTCCTTGGCGTACCACTCGTTCATGATATTCAAGAACGGCGTGAAGTCATTGTCCTGTGGGGTGGCACTGTCCACATTGTTGTTGATGGCTATGAACCGAACGCCCTTCTTCGGGAAAAGGATTTCTGTGTAGTAGCCAACTTGCAGATAGTTTCTGCCAAAACGACTGAGATCCTTTACCACAAGGGTCTCCACTCGTCCGGCTTCGACTTCTTCCAGCAGGGCGGCAAAACCGGGACGATTAAAGTTCGTACCGGAATAGCCGTCATCATAGAAGTGTCGGATATTTCTCAGCCCATGCTGACGGGCATATTCTTCAAGATATTTCTTCTGGTTCTGGATGGAGTTCGATTCTCCAGCCTGTTCATCATCTCTTGATAAACGCTCATATAGAGCTGTAATTTTGATTTCTTCTTTCTTTGCCACGGTTTTAACCTCCCTTCTGTATGTAATCTGCGTTTTGTAAACGCTACCTTTTTCTATCCTCTTATAGTTTAGCCGTTTGGATCGGAGCAAACGTAGCTGGCATTCATCTGGAGGAGGTTCGGTTTGATGTGGTATCTGGTCTTACCTGAGCCACTACCACCAATCACAAGTACATTCAGGTTGACATTTCGTTTCTCCGGGTCTGCAATCTTTCCCAGCGTCAGCCGTTCCGTATCGGACAGCAAAATGTTCTGGGAGAAATCCGGGTCAATGAACGGTTCAATGTCTTTGGCTGTGCCCCATCGGGCAGTACCATACTCCGCACCACGGCGGTATTTTCTGGCGTTCTTGGCTTTCTGATAGACAATGAACCAAATGAGGACACCGCAGGCAGCACCCACCATCAAATCAAAGGGGTGGAAACTGGGAAGGGGATTCTGAAAGGCAGTTCCGATGTTAAGGAACGCTCCCAGCATTTTATCCAGCACATCGCCCTCCGGCACCATGCGGTAAGCCTGCCCCAGCTTGGTAGTCACAAGCCCGATGAAGATATACGGCAGAGCCGCTTTTAACAGCTTGGCTGTATTGATTTTCGGCAGTTTCTTCATCTGTCCACCTCCTGATGTTTGTTCCGGGAGAGGGACTTTGCCATGTCCTTAACCGCTTCCTGCAATTTGGCAAGCTGTTTCTTGATGGACGGCTTTTCCTTTTCCTGCTTCTTGACTAACTTACCGGAATACTCCTGAAAGGCGGCTGTCAGAGCATCAGCATCTTTGCTTTTGAAAAAGACCAGATACCGGGGCGGGCTGGAAGAACTGTCTTTTTTCAGAGCAAAATCAATCCCGTATTTCCGGGCGACACGCTCAAAGGACTTAATGTTGCCGTCTGTAACTTCAATGTTGCTGACCCCTGCGCCCTGCCGGACAAGATGTTTCACACTCTGTTTTCCCTTATAGACCTTGGGATTTCTCTGTGTTTTCTCCATCTCGGCAAGGGCTTTCAGAATAGCCGCTTTCAGCAGGTTGGCTGTCAGCTTGGTTGCTTTGATACTCAGAGCAACCGATTTGTTTTCAACTTCTTCCTGCATATCTCATCACTCCCTTCTCTGGCAGGAATGCTGAAAGGAGCCGGTTCTAAGGCGGAACCTCCAGACGATGAAGCAGACAGCGCAGGAAGCGGTGTGGATATGCAGTCATCAGGCACCCACCTCATTTTCTCCCTGAGAGCGAATTTTCAAGATACCCTCCAGAGTAGTGGCGGTAATCCCCAGACGTTGTGCCATAGCAATATCATTCTTGACCGTTTCGTCGATCTCGTCCCCACAGACGATAAGGACACGGCTGCGGCGCAGGAACTCCCTGCCGATGTCAATCCCGTCCTTATGCTCTGCAGGAACACTGTCACGGAGGAAGTGGGGAAGATACAGAACCGGGCAAAGCGGTGTGAATCCTGCTTCATAAACTTTTCGGCAGTAAACAGTCGCCTGGTCGATTACTGTGAACTCGCCGCCTTTCCAGACCGCCGTAACGTAGGCAAAGGGCTTTTTCATGGATAACTCCTTTCTCCGGCAGTGCCGGTGGCAAAAGAAGCAGCCCTATGTCAAGAATGAAATGAACGCACACCGTGTGCGTTCTTGACACAGTGCTGTTCATTTGCAGATATAGTAATTAAGGGGCTGACCGGAAACCGGCGCAGCCGCCCAGATGTGAGTATGAAAAAAACAGTTATCCACCGCCGTAAAGGTCATGGTTGACCAAAGCTGTGTAATAACTGTTCATGGTTGTGGGGGCGTTATAGAGTGAGGTCAGCAGGTAAGCCCGTATGTTTCGGACTTTTGTAGTGTTGTCTTTTATGCTGTCCACCACATATCCGATGTGTTCCGAATTGATTTTGAGAAGCCGGTTCTTTACAATTTCCCGTGGGTAATCCTCGCCGCCTATGCGTATCATGCGTTTGGAACTGCAAACCGTGTCCACCATAATGTCCAGAATGTCATCCAGCAGATCGGCATTGTATCCAAGCCGTTCCCGCATAATGCCATATTCGATATTCTCTTTTATGATTTCTCGGTAAGCACCAATCGTATCAATCGTATCAGCCGCCGCAGGCGGTCTATCTTCCGGCAGCCCCCTGTCCAGATAGATAGATGGATCAGTATCATTCAACTCAGTATTATTTATATCAGTATTATTAGAGTACGTTTTCCGGAAGTCTTGACTTCCAGTTTGCGGAACTTTAGACTTCCGTTTTTCGGAAGTCAAGACTTCCGCTTTCCGAACAAAGTTCTTCACATAAATTTTCGTAGGCTTTCCCTGACCCTGCTTTTTACGCTCAATCAGTCCGCCCTTATCCAGTTCAGCAAACAGCGATACCGCCTTCGTATGCCCGCAGCATAAATACTCCAGGGCGTCCTCCAGCGTAAAGTAAATGAATACCCGTTGGCAATCGTCCAGCCAGCCATTCCGAACTGACAGCGCCATGCGGTCGAGCATAAGACCATAAAGGATTTTAGCGTCGGAAGAAATACGCCGATAAGCCGGGTCTGTGAACAGCACCTTGGGTATCCGGTAAAATGTGTACTGTTCCGCTTCATCGCCGTAGAAGTAGTCCAGCATGGCGGGGTCTGGCATTTTTTTAACCCCCTTCCTGCCTAACTCTCTTAATAGGCAAAACAAAAGGTGCTACCCGAAAGTAACACCTTTTGAATCTGCAATGCCTGAGAACGGCATTTATTTAATTTTCTAAATCATCTGAAAATGCTTGAGTGCGTCCATAATTGCCGCTTCTTTCTCTGGCGGGCACTGCGGTACTCTGGCATCTTCCTTCTTTGACTTGTTGTAATTTACCCTCTCGATAATTCCACACTTCCGTTTTATCTGAGCGATATAAAGCTGGCTGACTTTTAATCCGAACTTCTCCAGCACATACTCCTTGATTTCCTCATAGGTTGCTTTGCTCTCCGCAGCCGTCAAATCCAGCTCGTCCATTGTGAGTTCTACTTCGATATGATGGTCGACATTGAGTTTGGACAATAATACTACCGTCTCAACGGTATTACCTTTGTCCCACAAAAGCTCCGTAACTTCCCCGCCATCCTTGAACACCGGAAAATTCAGACCAATCCGCTTTAGCGGATATTCAGACTCGTCATTCCTGTAAATTTCAATTTCCTTAATCAAGGCTGTGACCACATTTCTCTTTTCTTCGTCATTTATTATATTATAAACGCAGTCGAAATTCACCATGATTTTGTAAATATTCTCAAGAGTAATTGCCTGCTGCTTAATTGCATCTCGCCGAAGTCTGGCATCTTCGATTTTTTCCTCCAGCTCAACAATGACATCATATAGGGAATCTAACCGCAAGGTCATATCATGGAGCTTTCGTTCCCGATATTTTGCATCAGCAGGGAGGCTGTCAATTTCCCGTTCCAATCTTGTTTTATTCAGATCAACTTCCTTCAGCTTTGCCTGATAGCCCTCCAGTTCTTTATCCACTGCTTTCGTGTCAATCTGAACGCCAATCCGTTTTTTAATGGCCTGGGCATATTCCTCATTCCTTACGATCTCACGAATTGCCTCAATGACCATCGGTTCAATATCGGTCTTTTTCAGCATCGCCTTATATTCACAATGCTTACCCCGGACCATCCTATTCCGACTACATACATAATAGTAAATTTCTTTGTAAGTGCCATCTTTATTTGTCCATGCGTGTTTATTCGTATACATGGGACTTCCACAAACCGGGCATTTCAGCAGACCTGATAACAAATGAACTCGATCCCGCCCAATTTTTGACGGTTGCTTTACTCCGGTTCTAAGACGCTTGGCATGAGCCTTTTCCCATACCTCCTCACTAACGATTCCTTTATGCTGTCCCTCTGTCAGAATGTAATCGTCATTTCTTTTCATCTGGTAATCGTTTTTTGTGCCTTTGACTTTTTCCTTCGTTCTCCGTCCATAAGCAATTTTACCGCAATAAACCGGGTTATCCAATATCAGTTTAATAAAATGTCCTGTCCAATCCTCTAATGTACCATTCTGCCTCGGAATTTTCCGTATACCTTGTAAGTTCAACTGATTCGCAATACCACCCAAACCGATTTCCGATGAAGTATATAATTCAAAAATCTTCCGTATTGCCACAGCCTCTGTTTCTTCAATCATCAGCTTGTTATCTTCCAGTGTATATCCGTAGGGAGCAAAGCCACCATTCCATCCACCTTGCCGTGCCTTTTCGCGCCGCCCGTTCATCGTCTGCTCGATAATATTCTCACGCTCAATCTCAGCCACAGCAGATAGTACAGAAATCAAAAGTTTTCCGCTTGTCTGAGAGGAATCAATCCCTTCTTCTATGCAAATCAGATTTACACCATAAGATTGAACCAACTCCAAAGAGTTAAGTATATCTGCTGCATTACGGCCAAACCGTGACAGCTTATACACTAAAATATAGTCAATGTCCAAGCCATCCTCAATATCTCTGAGCATTTTTTGAAAGGCAGGCCGTCCCTCAATGGATTTACCGGATTTACCGGCATCTTCATAAGTATCAACAACGATCATTTCCTCACGATCCGCAAATCGTGTCAGCATATTTTTTTGACCTTCCAGGCTGTATCCGTCCACTTGCATCTCTGTGCTGACCCTCGGATACAAAACACAGCGTTTTCCATATCGGTTCATAATTCATACCTCCAAAATTAACTTTTGGAAAATATCCTATGTAAAGCTGCGATTCTCACGCAGCTCCGTCAACCTCGCCCAGCACTCTCATACCATATTTCTCGATGATATGTGCCAGCGAAGTGATAAACGCTTCAAATTTTTGTTCCGCCAGAAGTTCTTCTGACCGGATTTCATCTGAAGGAATCAATGCGCTTTTATTCTGGATATTCTCCATTCAGAATCACCTCCGCAATTCCTAACGAAATTATAACTCTACTTGCACAGCCTGAAAATGATACGGCCTTTCGGCACTTTTATGTAATCCCCAGACTGCACAAGAGCGTCTTGTTTATGTTTTCCATGTCATCCTTGTTTAGATGACCAATATAGTTTTTTAACCTCGACTTGTCGATTGTTCTGATCTGTTCCAGCATAACAACAGATGGTTTCACCAAACCGCATCTGTCATTTAAGTGGTAATGCGTGGGGAACTTTCTGCTTTTTTTGCTTACACTGGTAATTGCTGCAATAATAATCGTAGGACTGAAACAATTTCCCACATTGTTTTGAAGAATGAGTACAGGACGAGAGCCACTTTGTTCGGAGCCAATACCAGGACTTAAATCAGCCGAATATATGTCACCTCGATGGAATTTTTCAAACATCACTCTCGCCTCCTTAATATCTTAATACTTAAACAGCCGCACCAGTCTGAAAGAAATCTTCGGATAAAAACCTGGTGCGGCTACTGTTATTCTGTTCGGATTACTCGTCATATTTGCCACGCCCCCTGACGATGGGAACACAACAGGTCTCCGCTGGCGCGGCTGTCATAACTCCGCAGCGTCGTTCGTAGCGTGCGCCGCAGGGTTCCCCCCAAGTCTTTGGCGGGCCGTGAGGAAGTATCTTTAAGCCCCCGCGCCCTCATCGCGCCGGATGTGCCACCATCCGGGTCACAGGGACGTTGATCGCTCCGAAACAGCTTGTCCATCACCTCCTGGCTGCTCCATCTTCGCGGCGTCCTGCACTCGCTCATACGCGGGTTATGTACCTGTTCTGCCGTGTATTCAGTTGTCAAAGGTCAGCGAAAGAAAAGCTCCTTCTTGACAGCCATGACAAAAACAGGCGATTTGTCCTGTCTGTACTGCGATTTATTTGAAAAAAATATTTTGCCTTGTCCCTTCATAGAAGCTGCGGACAGCGCAAGCTCCTTACAAGCACAATAAAATAGGTACTATCGTACTCAAAAACGCCTTTTATGAGGTTCTTCCCGCAAGGAAATGGGCACGATAAAATATGATTAAGGAGACGATAGTGCCTATGGAACTGATAAAAGAGCTGGGACGAAGGATACAAAAAGCGCGTAAGGAAAAAGGATTGACGCAGCAGGAACTCGCAGATCTGAGCCACGTTTCTCTAAAGCACGTTCAAGGCTGCGAAAGAGGGGTGAAGAATCCTTCTTTTGAGGTTCTGCGCGCTTTTTGCAAAGTCTTGAATTTATCCTTAGATTCCCTGATGAATCTCGATCTGCCTGAAGATGAGCAAGCCGCCAACGATATGCGGCAGCTTTACCTTTCGTGCCCTCCGGCTGCCAGAAAAGTGCTGTTAAACTCGACCCGCGCGTTGACTGATGAGCTAAAAGAGATGGTGCAGACGGCTGGGGTTGACCCAGATGAACATTTAGAGAATAAGTAAGCCGGTGGAGGAATAAAAGTCCCCCACCGGCTTTCTTTTTGCCGTTATGCGTCGGTCAGGTTATCGGGCCGTGTCCAGCAGACGCGCCAGCTTCTTCAGCCCGCGCCGGATGCTGTCCCACACACGACGGCGGTCAGCACCCTCGATGCGGGCGATCTCGGCCACCGTCATGTCCAGGTAAAACCGGGCATAGATACGCTGGGCCTGGATGGTGGGCACGCGTCCGCCGCAGTGCGGGCAGGGCTGCTGGCTCTGCATCACACCAAA
>OGWU01001756.1_pt1 | contig 11962 bp, 7 predicted proteins | sample 1576071 | NCBI WGS metagenome assembly OGWU01 (sample SAMEA3541582, study PRJEB24748) | human gut metagenome | biome: human gut; feature: human-associated habitat; material: faeces | place: China | collected 2012
ACGACAAACGGTGCGAAGACGGCGATCTGGTGCTTATGGACATAGGCACGGAATACGGGAATTACAACTCCGACATGACCCGCACCGTTCCCGTGAACGGAAAATTCACCCCCCGCCAGCGCGCTGTGTATGAAAGCGTGCTGAATATGATGACCTACGCCAAAAAGATTCTGAAACCCGGAATCTTGAAATCGGAGTACGAACGCCTGGTGCGCGTTTTTGCCGCCGGGGAACTCGTCAAGCTGGGGCTGATCACACCCGCGCAGGTGGCGGAAAAACCGTCCGATCCTCCCATTGTCCGGAAATATTACATGCACGGGTGTTCCCACTTCCTGGGGCTGGATGTGCACGATGTAGGCGAAGCCAACCCCGTTGTGTTGCCGGGCATGGTTTTCACCGTGGAGCCGGGCATCTATATTGCGGAAGAAGGCATAGGCATCCGTTTGGAAAACGACGTCCTGATCGGGGAAACAGAAAACATCGACCTGCTGGGAGACGTGCCTTTGCTGCCTGATGACATTGAACGGCTCATGGCCCGGTAAAATGGGCCGGATACGGTTCTGAACTTGACAATGGGGCCCGTGTGGGTTTTCATTCCCGTCCCATCATGTCGAAGAAACTCAAAATAGCTCTTCCCAAAGGCAGTTTGCAGGATTCCACCGTGGAATTGTTCCGCAAGGCCGGCTACAATGTGTATGTGTCCAGCCGCGGATACCGCCCGACCTGCGACGACGACGATCTGGAGCTCTTCCTGATCCGTGCCCAGGAAATAGGCCGTTATGTCAATGACGGTTTCATCGACTGCGGCATTACCGGGCGCGACTGGATTTATGAAAACAGGGCGGACGTGGAAGTGCTGACGGATCTTCAATACTCCAAGGCTACCTCCAAGCCTACCCGCTGGGTGCTGGTAGTCCCGGAAAATTCCCCCATTACCTGTGCGGAAGACCTTCAGGGCAAGCGCATCGCCACGGAAGGCGTGGGCATCACGGAACGCTGGCTTCAGGAAAAGGGTATTGAAGCCCACGTGGAATTCTCCTGGGGAGCTACGGAAGTGAAGGTGCCGGAACTGGTGGACGCCATCGTGGACATCACGGAAACGGGAAGCTCCATCAAGGCCAACAAGCTCCGCATCGTGGACACCCTGATGACCTCCTATCCCCAGTTTATCGCGAACCGGGAAACCATGCAGGACGAGTGGAAAAAACAGAAGCTGGAACGCCTGGTTATGATGCTCAAGGGCGCTCTGGAAGCGCGCCGGAAAGTGGGTCTGAAAATGAACCTTCCTGCTGCTTCCCTGAACGGCCTGGTAGAGGCCCTTCCGTCTCTGCGCCGTCCCACTATTTCCCATTTGGCGGAAGAAGGCTGGCTGGCCGTGGAAACGGTCATTGACGAATCCGTTGTGAGGGATATCATTCCCCAGCTCAAGGCCCTGGGAGCGGAAGGCATCATTGAATACCCGCTTAACAAGCTGGTTTACTAGATTTTTTTCTCACCACAGTAAAACAACAAACGAACCACAATCATGGGATCGCTCAAAAAACGCCGTAAAGCAAAAATCAACAAGCATAAGCGCAGCAAGCGCATGCGTCAGAACCGTCACAAGAAGCGTTTGCGTTACAAGTCCTAAGGTTTGTGCGCTTCGCTGCTCAAACTGGCAGTCTGTCCGATTTCCGGAAAATTCCGGCGTCCTCCTTATCGCGGAAGGACGCCGTTTTTTATATGGACACAGCTTTTGCATCATTCTCATGGATTCATTGATAAAACTTTTTTTATTTTTCACCGCCTCATGACAATGATTTGTAAAAATTGTTTCATGATTTCCTGAAATAAAAAAGTAGTCGATGAGAGGGAGGGACTGGAGGAATTTGGACTGGCTGGAATCATATCAATTTTCCGCATGGAAAAAGACGGCCATGTTTTTAGTTTTTGATTACCTGATATAAACTCGTGTATGGATTTGTGCGTCACGGGAATCGAACAGGTTATATCTATGGAGACGGTTGCTTAAAACAACGTCTGTCTTCCATTTCTGTTCCCTTTTAAGGAAAACCGGAATAATGCTGATGAGCGGAATGGAGCCTGCGCATATTCCATAACGCAGGGGATGAAAAAACAGGCGGATGTCTCGTGGGCCATCCCTCCGGGTTGAAAGGATGCCTTTTTTCCGGTTTTAACGGCAGGCCATGTCAGACTGTTCCGCATCGGCGTTTTACGCCGCCTTTTCTTCCCGGAACCTTTTCAGGGGAATGGTGATGGTAAAAACAGTTTCCCGGTGGGGGATGCTGGAGACGGTGATGGCTCCGTCGTGGGCTTCCACGGCGCGTTTCACAATGGAGAGGCCCAGGCCCGTTCCCCTGATTTCCGAGGAGTGGTGGGTTTCCACCCGGTAAAAGCGGTTGAAGAGGAAGGGGATGCTTTCCGCAGGAATGCCCACGCCCGTATCCGTGACGGTGATGACGCAGGCGTCCTGTGTTTTGGCGGCGGCCACAGTAATGGAAAGTCCCGGCTCCGTGTTTTGCTTGAGGGCGTTTTCCACCAAATTGAACAGAATTTGCGTCCAGTAAAAGGGATCTCCATAAAGTTCCCAATCCGTGGGAATGTCCATGTGCAGGACGGCCTGTTTTTTCTCCCGGATGGAATCCAGACGGGAGAAGACGTCGTCCGCGCAGGAGGTGAGGCGGAACCACTGCTCCTTCAGAATCGCCTTGTGGCCGGATTCGAGTTTGGAGATCATGAGCATGTCTTCAATAATGTTCATCAGCCTCTGGCTGTTCTGGTGCATGACTCCGATGAATTTGCGGGCTAGTCCGGGACTTTCCTCCACCAGATCGTCCTCCATCAGGTTTTCCAGATATCCCACGATGATGGTGAGGGGCGTACGCAGCTCGTGGGAGGCGTTTGCCACGAAGTCCCGGCGCATCTGGTTGGTGAGGTAGTTCTGCGTGATGTTGCGCAGCAGGATGCGCTTTTCTCTGATTGGGGCGTCCGTGATGGCGCTGTCCAGATGCCACGCCGTGATGCCGTTTTGCACGCCGCCGGGGGAATTGGCGGCGCTCAGCGTGAATTCCTTGGTGACGGGGCCGTCCGTATCGAATGCTTCCTGAACATGCCCCAGCAATTCCTGGTTGCAGACCAGGGCCCCCACTTTGCGCCCTTCCAGCTTTTCTTCCTGAAAGAGTTCTTTGGCCAGCGTATTAGCCAGCACGATGTGTCCGGATGGACCGATGAGCAGGAAGGCCTCTCCCAGAGCTTCCAGGAAGCGCCGTTTGTCCGCGATGGCCTGTTCCTGCGCTTCTTCCCCGCGCTTCAGCAGGCGCTGAGCGTCCCGCAAGGCTTTTTTCCGGGCTTTCATGGCGGACCGACATACCTGGACCAGATGCCAGTTCAGGTACAGGGAGGCCAGAATAAGGATGGTTAGGATGTAGTCGATGGCCGACATGGAACCGGAGTGTTAAGCCTTTTCCTCCGGGATGCGGCGTCCCGGCAGGGTAAAGCGGTAGCCGATGCTGCGGACGGTTTCAATGCAGTCCGCATAGGGAGCCAGTTTCTGGCGCAGCCGCTTCATGTGCGTGTCCAGCGTACGGCTCTGGGCCTGGTGGCTGTACCCCCATACGCAACTGAGCAGGTCGTTGCGGTTCAGGGGCTGGCCCTCCCGTTCAACCATATGGATCATGAGCTTGAATTCCGTGGCCGTCAGGTCTACTTCCTCCTTGTCGATATAGAATTTGAGGGCGTTTTTGTCAAAAGTGAAGGGGCCGTATTCCGCAATGACGCTGCCCGGCGTGTGCTCGCACCGTTTCAGCACGCTGGCCACGCGCAGGACAAGTTCCTTGGGGCTGAACGGTTTGGTCACATAGTCGTCCGCTCCCAGTTCCAGCCCCTGGATGCGGTCTTCCGCCTGGGCCTTGGCTGTCAGGAAGATGACGGGAATGTTCTGGGTGCGGCTGTCCCGGCGCAGTTCCCTCAGTACGCCGTGTCCGTCCATGCCCGGCATCATCTGGTCCAGCAGGATCAGTTCCGGCTTGTCCCGGCGCGCCACTTCCAGCGCGGTCAGACCGTCATAGGCCGCCAGGGGCGTATGGCCCGCACGTTCCAGGTTATAGGCCACAAGGTCTGAAATGGCGTGATCGTCTTCAGCGATAAGAATGGTTGCCATGTCTGTTTTTTACGATGAAAGAAGGGGCGGTGTCCCGATATTAGATGTGACGATTCGTTCACATTTCCCCGCCCGGGAGGCGGTTCCGGACAGTTAAAGCCTCCTCTTATGCAAACATACTGTAACGGAGGCGTTTCCGTTTTGCAAGGCTGGCCCAGATTCAACTTCTCTTCCCTGCGTCATGTGATACACTTGCCCCGCAACAGTTGTATTGTTATGCGAAGCGATAGAGTTAAAGCAGGGTTCGAGCGTGCGCCGCACCGCAGTTTGATGCGTGCCACCGGAATGACGGATGAGGATTTAGGCCGTCCTTTCATTGCCATTTGCAATTCTTTTAATGAAGTGATTCCGGGCCATGTCCACCTGAACAGGGTGGCCGCCCTCATCAAGGAGGAGGTACGCAAGGCCGGAGGAACTCCCGTGGAATTCAACCTTCCCGGCGTTTGTGACGGCATTGCCATGGGCCACGGCGGCATGAAGTTTTCCCTGGCCAGCCGTGAGCTGATCGCGGACAGCGTAGAGACGATGCTGAGCGCCCATGCGTTTGATGCCATGATCTGCATCCCTAATTGCGACAAGATTGTTCCCGGCATGATTATGGGCGCCCTGCGCTGCAATATTCCTACTATTTTCTGCAGCGGCGGTCCGATGGCCGCCGGCATGGCGGAGGACGGCACAGTGCTGGACCTGAACAGCGTGTTTGAGGCTGTCGCCCGCTTTAAGGCAGGCAAGATTAATGAGGAGGAACTTCATTCCCTGGAATGCCGCGCCTGCCCCGGCGCCGGTTCCTGCTCCGGCATGTTTACGGCCAATTCCATGAATTGCCTGAGCGAGGTGATCGGCCTGGCCCTTCCCGGCAACGGTTCCCTGCTGGCTACTTCAGAGGAACGAAAGGAGTTCTGGAAGCAGACTGCACGCCGCGCCGTGGAGATGGCGAAGGCGGACGGCCCCCTGCCGCGAGACATCGTAACCCGTGACGCTATCGACAATGCTTTCACAATTGATATGGCCATGGGCGGCAGTTCCAATACCGTGCTCCATACGCTGGCTATCGCCAGGGAAGCCGGCGTGGAGTATGACCTCCAGCGCATCAATGATATTTCCAGGCGAACCCCTAATATTTGCAAGGTGGCTCCTTCCTCCCGCTTCCACATGCAGGATGTTTTGCGTGCAGGCGGGGTGAGTGCCATCATTCATGAAATTGCCAGGATTCCCGGAGCCCTTCATCTGGACGCCATGACCGTCAGCGGGAAAACGCTGGGTGAAACAGTGGAGGGATGCGGCATTGCGGATGAAACCGTGATTCATCCGTTGGAAAATGCCTATTCCCGTGATGGCGGCCTGGCGATTCTGTTCGGCAATCTGGCTGAGGAGGGCGCTGTGGTGAAAAAGGCGGGTGTGCATCCGGATATGATGAGTTTCCGCGGGCCCGCCGTGATTTTCGAGTCTCAGGAAGAGGCCTGCGAAGGCATCCTGGCCGGGAAGGTAAAGTCCGGCGATGTGGTTGTCATACGCAATGAAGGACCCAAGGGCGGCCCCGGCATGCAGGAAATGCTGGCTCCCACTTCCTATATTATGGGGCAGGGCCTTGGCGCGGAAGTGGCGCTTATTACGGACGGCCGTTTTTCCGGAGCCACGCACGGAGCCTGTATTGGCCATATTTCCCCGGAAGCGGCGGAAGGCGGCCTGATCGGCCTGCTGAGGAACGGGGATATTATTGAGTATTCCATTCCGGACCGCACGCTGAACGCCTGTTTGAGCGGGGAGGAGATCGCACGCCGCCGTGCGGATTGGAAACCTACCTATAACAGGGTTTCCTCCTCCTGGCTGAGCCGTTACCGCCAGCTTGCCACGAATGCCAGCAAGGGGGCAGTCCTCCGGCGCGGGGAATAATAGTTTCCCTTTTAACAGCAGCCGCTTCCCGTGATAGCCGGGAAGCGGTTTTTTATGCCTGTTTTCCTTGCTCTGTAGTCTGGCAGGCTGCATGGTCGGATTGCCCGCATCCGGCATTGAAAAAACTGCCTGGGTAAAGCGGAACCGCTTCCTGTGAAGGGAAGCGGTTCCTAATCAACAATTCATGTTTTTCCAAGAAATGTTTTATTTGGAAATTCTGAGGCGGTCGCTCATTTTTTTCAGGGAAAGGGCAATTAGTTCATTTTGAGTGGATGGATAGCGTTTCTTTATTTCCGATGGTGAAAGTCGTTTTCCCGGAGTTGGTGATGGAAAGGGAGCGTCCCTTCCGTCTCGTCCCGTTTGCCGGAATTATGGATAATAGGGTGGAAACGGGTTTGAGCGGCGCGTACATTTCGGGAAAATAGCCTCTTCCTGCGCAGAGAGGGAAATGATTTTGTAAAAAATTCCGTTGCTGTCCGTTATGCTGATGATGTAACCCGTTTTCAGTATTCGCAGGAGGGCGCGGTCTTGATAAGTCTGGTTTACCGGAACTGATGTTGCAGGAAGGCTGCGGAATGACGCAGGACGGGACCAGGACATGGCGTTCCTTGTTGAAGGAAGCGTTGGAGATTTCCTTCCCGGTTCCCTGCGGAACCGGGAAGGCCGGAATGGACATCCGTTAGAATGAGTAACTGACGGAGCCGTTGATTCCCTGGGCCGTCAGTCCGGCCCTGCTTTCCAGAGAGTATCCGATGCGGGCCCCCCACCTGTTGCCGAAGGCGGCGCTTATCCCTGCGTTGACGCGCAGAGCGGTGCGGCCTACGTTGACGCCGCGCGCCGTCCAGGCGCCCAAGTCACTGCTGACAGTCCCTTTGGGATTGAGGCGACTGAGATCCTGCGTCACGGCAACTGTCACGCTGGGCGTCAGCGTGGCATTGGTTCCTGCCGCGTAGGTGCGGGAGAGGGTGATGCCTACAGGCAGCGTCCAGTTCTGGGCGCGCGCTCCGCTGAAGGTCCGGGCCAGGTCTCCGTGTTCGGAGAAGCTGTCCGTTTTCCCGGTCATGAATTCCAGCCCGGCAAATGGTGCGATGACCAGTTTGTTGCGGAATTGTTCCGTCCAGGTGGCGTAGATGGCGGCTCCGAAAGAGTCAGAGTCAAATTTCCCGGCAGCGGAGGTGTCCGCCAGGCGGGCTTTCCCGTCAAAGGATGTGGTTCCGAAGGCTGCATACCCGTCCAGAGACAATTTGGAGGTTCCGGCGGGCGTGTAGCGGCCGTAGAGCATGGCCATGAAAGAATCCGCATCATAGCTGGACAGTCCTCCCTTGTCCTGGAAAGTTCCGTAAGATTGGCCGATGGCCACTCCTGCCAGGACGGAGGAGGAGAGCTTGCAATCCGCGCCCACGGCATAGCCGCCTGCGTCGTATTTGTAGCCGTCAATGCCGCTGCGCGAATGTTGATCCGTCCAGGAACCCAGGCCGCCCACCCATACGGAGCCGCGGCCTGAAGCCACCGGCGCCATGGCGATGGGGGAACCCTTGGCGTCTGCAGACTGGACGGGCTTCGCTGCCGTAATATTCAGTCCCTGTGCGGCGGAAATGGCTCCCTGCGTCCTGCCCAGGGCGGCAAAACCCTTGAGAGCATCGTTGGAAGCCCAGGCCGCATTGATCACGGTTTCCCCGCTGACGGATTGAATCATGGCTGCCGCCGCGTCTGCGCTGGAGGTTCCCAGAAGGGTTTCGAAGAACCTGTGTGCGGCTGAACCGTCCCGGACGCCCGTCCGGACCTGTTCCATGCCGGCTGCTGCGCCGGATATGTTCCCGGAATATCCCTGCATGGGGGCGGCGACTCCGTGCATATTTTGTGTCAGGCGGATAGTTCCGTTTTCATGGGGCGTTGCGCTTGTGGAGACGAAAGCGGTGTTGAACAGAGGCAGTTCGCTTACTTCGGCTCCGGTGATGGTGACGTTGTCCACGGAAGAAGTTCCGGCGGCGGTGTGTGTGAGGTCGCGGCCGTTGCCCGCTTCATCGACATTCCAGAGCTTGATGGAGGAGTGGCCGTTGAACGCGATGTCATTGAGGAGCAGGGAGGAACCTTCCCCCATTTCAATCACGGCGTTTCCGTTAATTTCCAACGTGTCTCCAGCCAGTACGGAATTTTCCGTCAGAATGACGCCTGCGCCATTCATTTCGTAGTCCGTCAGGTCTTCAACTCCCAATTGAGCTCCTTCCATGACCATGATGTCATCCACTTCGGCCAGGTGGCCCACGATCAGGGAGCCGGCTCCGGATTGCTGGATCAATGTTCCGCCGAATCCGTTATCCTCCGTGTCCCGGCCTCCGTAAAGCAGGTCGCCGCCGCCTGTCTGAATCAGCGTGGCGGCGCCGCGCGTCCACGGACCGTCGTCAAGGGAGTAATAGTCTGCGTCGGAAATGCCGCTGTTGATGATGGTGATATCGTTCGCGTCCGTGTCCGCCAGAATGACGGAGCCGTCTTCCGCAAAGATGTCGTTAGCTTCTTCCCCGGCCGTGTTGCCGTCAAAGAAGGATCCGGAGCCAATCAGAAGAATGCGGTTCTCCATCAGGTGGATGGCGCCTCCCAGCCCGGAGGCGGCATTATCCGTGAAGGTGACGTCCCTGCCGAGCCAGATATTGGCCCCTTCATTTTCAAAGAGGTCCTCCACATTGTCGCCATCCTGCTGCGCGAGGTTGCTTGTCAGTTCGGAAGCGATGGCTCCGCCATTGGCTCCAGCCGTGTTGCCGGAGAAGACAGTTCCGTTTCCTACCGTGATATCCAGCACTTCCGTGGTCAGTTTGGAGGTGCGTTCCCCGTCCGTATAGGTTATGGATTCGGCAATATTGTTCTGGGCGAAGACGGCTCCGCCGGATCCCGCTGCCGTATTGCTGATGAAGCTGTTGTTTTCTCCAATAACGATGTCTCCATGTGCATAGAGGGCGCCTCCCCTGGAGATATCCATGGCAGCGGACCTGCCCGGGGCCTTGCTGTTCATGAATGTATTGCCGCGGCCCGTGGTGATTTTGTTTTCGCGTTCCGTGACGGTAACTGTTCCGTTGAGAATATTCCCGTTTTCATCCGTGTCAATGATGCTGGCGCGGATAAGGCTGTTGTCCGCATCGCTGAAGGCGCTCATGTGGTAAACGGGAGCATCTTCCGTTCCCTGATAAGTTACATTGTTCCCCAGCGTGATGGTATTTTCCGCAGCTACGGTGGTCATGGTCAGCGTAACATTGTCTCCAATGACTACGTTCCCGCCATAAGTTCCTTCCGCATATTCTCCGGAAGCCAGCACATAGTCTCCTTCCGTGTTTTGCTTGAGCGTCCCTTCAAAGGAGACGGTTCCACGGGTGGAAGCGCCGTCGTCTCCAATGGAGCCAACCGTGTCCCCTGCCCAGATATCGGCCATCTGGCTGCCGGAAAGATCGTTGTCGCCTGTAATTTCAGTATTGCTTCCGATATAGATATTCCCTCCTTCCGCGTAAATATCCACATCGTCCAGCGTAGAGTTTGCTCCAATGGAGACGGTGGCCTGGTCTCCCGCTCCGGTGGTCATGCGCACGGTGCGGATTCCGTCTTCTCCTTCGGTTATGGACAGGGAATCCAGTTCCACGGATACGGCATCCAGTGTGACGGATGTCAGTTTTGCCCCTTCGCCGATGAAGATGGAACCTTGCGCATCCATGTCATAGTTTTCAATGGAACTGCCGTTGCCGACGGTGATGTCTCCGAACAGCCCCATGGTTTCCTCCATGCTGGTTCCGGGAAGGTAGGTTCCGTCTTCACCTTGTCTGGCAATGCCCTGGGAAAGGACAAGGGCTTCTGTCGTGATTTCCGCCCTCTCCTTGGCTGTCAGCGTACTGTTATCTCCCAGCAGTATTTCACCCCCAGTGGATTGGCTGTCGCCGCCCACGGTGCTCAGGTTCGTATCCTGCATCGTCACGGCTCCCGCGCTGAAGTCGATCCCTCCGTGAGCGCCGACGGTTTCCGACTGACCGATCAGGATGCCGGAATCTTCATTTTCATAAACGGATGTCGTATTGACGGCGCCTGTAGAGATGAGCGTGGAATCAGATAAGGAAATATCTCCATGGGAGACAATTTGGCCGCGGACTCCATCATTCATGGATAAATCCATTTCATGGATACGGACATTTTTTCCCAGATCCATGGCAATTTCTCCCGGTGTAGAGGTGACTACCGTGGAGATGAGGGCTCCTGTTTCGGGATCAATTCTGGTTTCTATGGAGGCGGAATGCCCGGTAGTGACCTCATTCCGGCTGAGAACGGCTCCGTCTCCGGCCACCAGCTTGTTGTTTTCCAGCACAAGCCAGGTTCCTTCCAGCGTGGAAGCGTTTTCTATGGAAAGGGTGTTTCCTTCTTCGTCCCATCCGCTGAGCATGCCTTCCGTCATGTTGCCCACGTGAACGGTTCCACGGCCGCTCACGTTAAGATGCTGCATGTTCACGGCAGACATGTCCTTGTAGTTGAAGTTGGAGATGCTTCCTTTCCCGTCTGATTTGAGGACAATGGAGGCGTCTGCGGGCAGGGAGCCCAATTCTACTCCTTCAAAGTCGATGGAGCCGGTAATGGTCAACGTGTCTCCATCAGCCATCTGGTTCCAGACTGTTTGAAATTCTTCCAGGGTGGAAGCTGTATATTCGGCGGCGAAGGTTTGGCTTCCAAGGACGCACATGGCTGCCAGAAGGGCCCGGCGCAACGGGAGGGGTAAACGAAGGTTCATGGTTTGTTATATTCAGATTAATTCAGGGAAAAGTGGAGATGAATGACTTTTCCCTGCTGTTTATGTACAGGATTGTTAATCCTGTTATCAAGAAAAAATTACAATATTTTTATCCATTAATCTCTTTTTACGGACAATTCTTTATGTACAACCACAATTCTATTTGTTAGATAAACCGTTGATTCAATCTTCCGAGGCACCATGAGCATTTATGTGCCCAAAGCGGAAAAAACGAATGGGATATATTCAGAAACACAGGATTAACAATCCTGTGATGTATCAGGTATTAATATAAAAAACATGATATTCGGAATGGCGAGACATGGAAAAAACCAGAAGGAATATCTGGCTGCGGAAATGTTATTGAAAGGTAGCGGATTGAATATGCTGGATGCTGCCAGCCTCGCAGTAGAGCTGCTGAGCCTGTGCGGAGGCAGCCGCAGCATGCGCCGGGCCAGAAAGGCAATTTTTCTGGGTGCTGAGGAATTGAGGAAAGGGGAAAGGACGGTTTCCTTTTCCGCCGCCGTGGAAGAAATGCTGAAGGCGAAGCGTAATCTTCGCCCTACGACGTTGCGCGATATCAGGTATTTCACCGGAGCTTTGATGCGGAGGTGTCCGGAATTGAAAGGTTTTCCGGTCCGGAAGCTGACGCCGGAGCATTGCGCCCATTTTCTGGAGGCTGCTTTTACATCCCACAGGCAGCGTTACAAGGGCCGGGCGGTGATGAGCGGCGTTTTGTCCTTTTCCCTGCGGCGCGGATGGTGCGGGGAAAATCCTGTCGCCCGTGTGGACTCTCCTTCGTTTCGTGAACGGACGATTGCCATTTTGGCTCCGGAAGAGATAGGAAGCCTTCGGACGGTGGTGGAAGCTCCGGAATTTCGTGACTGCGCTCCGGCTGTTTGGGTAATGTTGTACGCCGGAATCAGGCCGGGGGAGGTGGTGCGCCTCCATTGGCGTGATGTGGATTTGGAGGAGAGGGTCATTTCCGTAAGGTCCCGAACCAGTAAAACGGGGGGAATCAGGCATGTCACCATTCATGCTGTGCTCTGGCGGCTTCTGGCGGGATACGGAGCAGGGGGGGCAGCCGGACTGTTATGTCCTCCCAATTGGCCGGTGCGCTGGAGGCTGCTCCGGAAAAAAGCCGGATGGGGGCT
>OGWU01001761.1_pt1 | contig 11951 bp, 16 predicted proteins | sample 1576071 | NCBI WGS metagenome assembly OGWU01 (sample SAMEA3541582, study PRJEB24748) | human gut metagenome | biome: human gut; feature: human-associated habitat; material: faeces | place: China | collected 2012
CGGGGCGCTGTTGCCGCCGGTGAAGCGCTCGCGGTAGTAGGTGAACAGCGGGTGATGGTAGAGGATCACGCCGCTGAATTCCTTCGCGGCCTCGGTTTCGCCCGGAAGCTCGCCGGGCAATTCGAACGCTGTGCCGCCTGCCGCCGGGATCGTCACGCGGTCAAAGGACACGTCCATGCCGCTGAGTTCGTCGTTCATCGCCTCCGCGAGGTTGAAGTCCTTGAGCGCCGTATAGCTGTTCACGGGGAGCATTTCATTCTTGTTTATTTCAGCCATCCTTTCCTGTTCAGCGCGCCTTGCGCACGCCGACGGTCGTTTTCTCGAATACATTCACAAGGCCATGCAGCCAGCTGGGGAGTTCGTCGCCGTTCTCCGCGATCTGTTCCTTGACGAAGCTGGACAGGGAATTGGCGTTGACCGTCTCAGTGATCATGTCGCCGTAGCCCTCCGCCCGCAGCGCGTCAAAGAGTTCGTCCTTGCGGCCCGGCGCGGCATTGGCACGGGTCTTGGTCGTCAGGCAGAACATCGTGCCCGCGCGGGTGAAGTTCTGCGTTTCGCTCTCAGCCATGAGGTTGGACAGATGCCAGTCCGCGTTATCAATGTCCATGTTGACCTGCTTGAGTTCGGCTTCCAGCGCCTCCTTGCGGTCGCGCAGCGCCTTGAGCCGGTCGGCCCATTCAAAAAGTGTGCTTCCTTCCATAGCGTGCCTCCGTCATGGGGTAAAGGGGTTTCGCCCCGCGCGGTAGTCGTCCACCAGCGCCTTGGCCAGATTCGCCTTGTCGCGCAACGCCTTGAGCACCTTCTCGTCGATCGTCCCTCGGGCAACGAGGTGGATGTAGGTGCAGGGCTGCTTCTGGCCGACGCGGTGGATGCGGGCGCGGGTCTGTTCATAATTGCTCATGGAGTAATCGAGGGAGTAGAAGATCATCGTCGAGGCTGCCGTCAGGGTAATGCCGAGGCCTGCCGTGGCGATCTGGCCCACGAACACCCGCACGGCGGGGTCGTTCTGAAAGGCGTCGATCTGCGCCGCGCGGTCATGCACGCCGCCGTGAATCACGGCATAGCGCAGGCCTTTCTTCTGGAGCAGCTTCTCGATGGCGCGTATCTCCGGCAGAAAGCGCGCGATGACCACCAGCTTGTGGTTGTCATTCTCTGCAAAGTCGGAAACCCTTGTGGTTTCCGAGTCCCGAAGGGACTGGCGTTGACGATTTGGAAAATCGGCGACGCCACTTGCGTCTATCAGGTCGGAGAGCGCGTCCAGCTTGGCGGTGGAGACCTGCTGTGTGGCCTCAGAATCGTCGCTTCCAACGAAACCGCCCGTGAGCTGCGAGAGCCGCAGCAGGCGCGTCAATACGTTGGTGACAGTGACGCTGCCCTCGGAAAGTTCCGCGTAGCTGTCCTTCACCAGCTGGCGGTAGGCGCGCAGGGCGGCGGGTTCCAAGTTCACGCGCTGCACGGTATCCGTCGTCTCCGGCAGGTCGAGGCACTCGGCCTTGGTCGCGCGGAAAGCAATGCTGTGCAGCTTTTCCGTGAATTCCGCCTCCATGCTCCGCTTCATCACCGGCGTGTGGTTGCCATAGCCCACCATGTCGAAGTAGCGGTTGCGGAACAGGTAGAAGCTGTTGCCGTAGACCGAAGGGTCGGCGAATTTGTACTGGCTGAACACGTCGATGGGCTTGTTGGTGATGACTGTGCCGGTGAGCAGCAGGCGGTATCTCGCCTTCGCGCCCAGCCGGTGCAGCGCCCTGCTCGCGGCGATGTTGTGGGTCTTGATCTTGTGGCCCTCGTCGCAGACGATGCAGTCCGGCCTCCACGCGGACAGTTCCTTCTCCAAGCGCCACGCAGATTCGTAGTTCACCACCAGTACCTGCAGGGCGGCCCCGTTCATGTGGCGGATGGTATCGGCCTTGCGCGCGCCGGTACCGGAGAGCACAGCGAGGTTGTAGTCGAAGGCGGCGAAGCGGTCAAACTCGTCCTCCCATACGCCGAGGATGGACAGCGGCGCGACCACCAGCAGACGCTGGATACGCTCCTCCTGCCAGAGCGTTCCCACGATGGCGATGGTGGTCAGTGTCTTGCCCGTGCCCATTTCCATGAGCAGCGCCGCTCCGCCGCCGGATTCCAGACGCTCGAGCGCGAAGGCGGCGGCCTTGCGCTGGTGTTGATAGGGCGCGGCCCTAATGGGAAAGGTGCGGTACGTCGCAGCTTTTTGTGATGCCATTTTCTCATGGCCTCCTTTTCCGAGGACGCTTAACGGCCCTCTACTTATAAGCCATGGGAAAGGCAAATCGTGTCGGTCTATTCGAACATTTTTTTCAATCGTTTTTGTATTCGTTCCAAGCGATGAGATATCGTGGCGGGATGGACGTTTTCTGAACGCGCAATGCTCGCAATCGAGCGCCCCTCGAAATACGCCATGCGCACCAGTTTCCGCTGCTGCGGTTCCAAGCCCTGCATTGCCCGCAGCAGCGCCGCTTTGTCAAGCGCCGCTTCTGCCAGTTCTTCTACGCTGGCCTGTTGCGCGGCAAATTGCGCGCCCTGTTCCACCAGCGCCTCGAATGAATCGTGGCGGCGGCTTTCCGCCCGGTCGCGCAGCTTTGCCTTGTGCGCGATTTCCTCCAATGCCCGGCCCAGCTCCTCGGAAACCTCGATCTCTGAAACTTCGCCCGTGGCGAATTCGTACCGTATCTTCATCCCGGCCTGCTCCTTTTCCCGGAGCCGAGGCGGGCAGTTTCCATACGCCGACCGCTTTACCCAAAACAGAAAGGCAGACAACGGGCACCGATACAAAAAATCGCCGGAAATCGTGCTTTGAATAAAGCAGTCATTCCGGCGATTTGGTACTCCCTGTATCGGCGTCCGTTGCTCGTCTATGGTTGCGGTCATGCGCTATATCAAGCGACCGGACTTTACCGGAGATACATCCGTAAGCCGACCTGTGGCTGTAACGGCTTATTGAACCGTCGTGGCAAGAGATTGACGCCCCTCGCTCGAATTCATTTCCGGTCGCACGCAGCGCTATTCGATTTTACCGATTGCACGATCCGGGCTTCCACCGGCCTTTTACAGTGCTTACACCGCGCAACCAGCTTTGTCGGGTACCCTCAATGCGAAGAAGAAACAGCTTTTCTCCGCATTGAGGGCAATATATGATTTTGGACATCGCTTCTCCTTTCCGGCCCGGCTTGTGGGTTCATTCCACCAGTTCCAAGAGCCATCTCGCTGTTGGCCGGGCCAACAATCGCGCATTTTGATAGGCCATCTCCAGCGTCAGGCAGGTATGGCCGATGTAATAGCCATCCATGACCGACAGCGCAATCGCCAGATCGGGCGCGTCCATGCGCGTCAGATGAATGGGCAGAAGGTATTGCACGCGACTCTGGAACAACTGCGGTACCGCAAGATTCCAGTCGATCCGTGCTTTGCGCCGCGCCAACTCCACCGCTGTTTCCAGCAGCAAGGGCAGATTCCATGCTCCACGCACGGCCTCCGGAAGCCGCGCCGCGTTTTCCGCATCGCTTAAGATATGGCTCGCATTGATACGAATTTCCCATTCAGGAGAGAAGTAAGTCATCCATTGCCGCATTGGAAAGGACGGTTTCTGGGGCAGCGGGTGGACATACTTGAGCCATGGCGAGCTGTTCGTCGTAAATCCCTTGAAGTACCATTGTTTTAGCGTGTCGCGCTTCTTGTTGCGCTCAAAGCACATGTAAATATCTTTATATGCCTGTGTATATAACCCTGTATGGAAACAGGCAAATTCGTTGCGTACATAAAAAGCTGCGTCTGCTTGCGCTTCAGAGGCGCAATTATACTCCACCGCCTGTTTTCGGAATATCTGGTTGATATATCGCTCAAGAATTGGAGTTTCCGTATTTTGCGTTTCGTATTCGGGGTTTTTATATCGCCAGGGTTCCGGCGTGGCAAGCTGGGCCAGCGTATATAACTGTTCAAACCATGCCGGAATATAAGCGAAGCTGAAAAGATCTGTCTGCATCGTCATCGTCCTTCACGCTCCGTATAGAATTCCGCAACGTCTTTCACGATCTCTCTGGCCATGTGGCCAATGTAGCAATCCATCTGCTCTGCCCGTCTACTCCCATCCCACGGATTGCACCATGTTTCGCACTGTGGGCAGACCTGTGCCGATGCCTTTTGCAAAAAGCGCTGCATGGACGAGAATACAGCTTCGCCATCTTCGCTCAGTCCCATCGGCTTGCGCATCTCCAGCCGTTGACATGCACGCTGATGATAAGCTCCCATTGCAATCCCACCTTCTGTTTCCTTAATAAAACTTTCCAAAATTCTGTCGAGCGAGATGCGATGCTTTGCGCAGTAATAGACAGCTTTGCTGAATGCTGTCGTGCTTGCCTTGGCTTCGCCCATATTGGCAAAGACCTTTTCCAATGTGCGCGGCTGCATCCCCAGTTGGCGCGCCATCTCCGCTTTGCTCTCAAAGCGATGCTCCAACAGGAATTGGAGCACATGCGCTGTGATCCGCCTATCCACACGACGGCCCCCTCTGTTTTTGTACTCTCTATAAAATTGTACATAAGGATGGAAAAAATTGGAATCCGTAAAGTTTTTCGTTTTTGACGACACGATTTGAACGCCAGCCCGCTTGGGACTGGCGTTCGGTGAAAATTACTGCTATACTCTTGTAGGAATATGCGCGGAAATGAGCGGGCGATTATCGGGGCGCTTTGTCCTCTTCCGCCACTGCCGCGCATAAGCGAAGCATGAGGCGCAATGCCTGCGGTGAGCAGCCCTTGGAAATGCCTTCGATGGAATCCAGAAAACTCGTATCTTCATCGGCAAATTCAAACTGCACCGCGTTGTCATGTCCCGCAACGACCGCGCCTTCGACGAGTTTTTCCAGCGGTACATCCAATGCCTGACTGAGCTGTGACAGGCGTTGAAGATTGACCGGGCGCTCGCCGCGCTCTACCTTGCCGAAGTGCGCCGGGGACATATCAATCATGTCCGCGACATCTTCCTGCGTCAGGCGTTTTTGCTTCCGGGCGGCGCGGATATGCCTGCCGATCACCGTGTATTCGATAGCCATAGCGCACCTCGATTCCATCTGAGTCTGTACCTATTCTATCGACACGGGAAAATTTTATGAAGGAGCCTATAAAGGAATATATTCCCTTATAGACGCTTATTGTGGTACAATACAGGAGGTTAAAATTCTAACCTTATGAGAGGAGATTAGCCTTTATAAGGGCCGAAACTACCATGCAGTATTGGAATGGAAGAAAATGCCAGATAACGGATGTGCCAGATAAAACGACGCTGCGGAAAATGCTGGGGGACTATCGGTGGACGTTTTCCATAGCGGAATTGCAGGCGATTATCCAGAATGAATTTTTCAACGATGAGAATACATTGGATGCAGAATTGGTAGATGCCGCGCTTGTCCGCTTGCTCCGTATGTATGGAAAGAAAGTGGACAAAACGGGGATACAACGCGAGCGAGAATTATTGATTTGCGATTTATTGCGCAGATTGGTAGAAAACCAAAAATAGAACACGGCAGGGCGTCCATGACGAACGCCCTGCCGCACAGAAAGGCAACAATTATTTTTCAAAAACCTGCTCAAGGGGAATGCGATTTTGTATGCAGAAGCGGAGAATATGTTCTACCACCTCAGCACAGTTTCGGTGGCTTCCATGTCCGGACGCGGCGTCGAGCAGACAGCGGTAGCGGACGCCGATCTTATGGGCGAGTTCCTTCTTGGTGTGGGCGCTGCCTTCCAGAAGAAATTCTATCAGGCAAACTGTCAGAGAGCTCACGATGTTTCATCATCTCTTTTCATTCTTGTGGAATTTAGGCCGTCTTACTCAATCAACAAAGTTTTAAACTTCCACAGAAAGTCGGGGGATATTTTCTGCCAAACAGGCAATTTACTGGCCGCCAACTGTTGTATGGCCTCGGATTGTAAATGGGCAGTCATCAAAATAAAGTCCGCCTTGCAGACATGTTTTTCCATAAAGTTATATATATCTATACCCGTTCCATCGCGCATATTGATATCTGAGCAAATAACATCCCACCGTTGTGATGCAATCAACGGCAGTGCTTCATGTACGCTGGATGCGATGGATACTTGAGCGTAGGATGACAGTGCCCTTTCTAAAAGGTTCAAAAAGACAGTATCATCGTCAATCAGCAACAGTCTTTTCATCGTTCTCGCCGTCCTTCACGCTTCAGCAAAATCAAAGCGGTTCCTGCGCAGCCCGCCATACTCAGAGCACTCAAAAGCATTTGCGGCAGCGTTGCTTCATAATACCCAGAAAGACAGAAGGCTGCGGTAATTGGATAGAGAGAACGCAGCAAGCCATTCATTCCGGCGAACAGGGCAAGAAACGAATAAACTTCCGCAAAGAGCAGCGCAAGCCAATAGCTCTTTTGCATCCGCGCGACAAGGGCGACAATGGGAGCGACAGCGACGAACAGAAAGAATCCCTGAAGGATATATATCTTCACCTGTTCCAGTATGCCGCCAAGGGAAAGCGCCTGAACATGCAAAACAGCTTCGACCGCCGCCGCGACGCAAAACAGCGATAGATACAGGATAATGGCGAATGCTCCTGTCCAAATCATCTTCGTGCCCAGAAGCTGGACCTGGCTTACGGGAATCATATCGAGTGCCTTTTGCGTATCTTCCTGTCTTTCGCGACAGATCGTGTAACTGCCGATCAGCGCGATCATTGCGGGCAGGACGTAAATGCTGCCCAGCGATTGCGCCGCCGTCATCAGCCAATACGCCCCATCAATATAGCGGCTTCCATGATAAAGAAATTGTCCTTGCAAAACGACAATCATTGCGACCATGGCGGTGGCAAAGCCAGCAATCCATAGTGTTCTTGACCGCCGCATCTTGGCCTGTTCCGCCCAAAGCAAAATGCGCATTGTTTCCTTCACTTCCTTTTTGAGAGTGTAATGACAGCCCAAACGATGGAGGCTATCCCCCAAACGCCGATGCAAACAAAGCCTCGCAGCAAATCAACCGGTTCCTGCATGACAACGCCGGGTATATCACGCATCACAATCGCCGTCATGCTGGACAAGGGATGGATATACATATCCACCATCAAGAGGATAAACCCAAGAAAGGTATAGACAAGCGACGCGCAAACTGGAAGGATATAGCCCCTTTGCGAGGCGGCGATTGCCAAGATTGGCAACATGCATAGGGGAGCGATTCCTCCGATCTCAAGACATTTCCGAAAAAGATAAATGATGTCCGCTCCAGATGGGGAAAGCGACGCCGCGAAAAAACCTGTCAGAACAGAAGCCCCGGCTGTGAGCAACATAAATGCGATGGAAAATGCCATAACGACGCTCGCCTTTGCCAGATAGTACAGCGCTGGACGCACTGGAATCATCCATAGCTGCTTGAGTACGTCATGTTGATGCTCGTCGTACATCAACATCGTGCAGACAAGTCCGAGCGCCACTGGCAAAATGATCCATGGCGTATAGGAAAAAGCCGTCCATTTAAAAAACTCTACTGGTTCCAATCCTGTCTTATCCAAAGGAGCGAAGTAAAATATGGAAAACAGAGGCATGACAAGCGCGGTCAGCAGCATAAGACCGACGAATTTTTTGCGCCGCAACTTCAAAAACTCCACACAAATCAGATCAAGCAATCCCTTCGCCTCCAGTTACTTTCTTGAAATAGTCCTCCAGCGAGTCGTTGCACATTTGTGAAGAGATGACGGCAATATTCTCCAACATTAACGCTTTGTTGATGGCGGCGATGTCTGCATCTGTGTCATAGAGCCGGATGCAGGCGTCATCCTCGATTTCATATTGCCGAAGCCCGAATTGCTGCTCCAACACCAGAGTCGCACGCTTGGGATCAGATACCTGAATCTGAATATACTTTCTGTTTTTGCGTTCCAAAGCGGCAAAGCTGCTTTCCTCCAACAATACTCCACCATGAATGATGCCAATATCATCTGCAAGCATGGCGATTTCTGACAAGATATGGCTGGAGATCAGGATTGTTTTCCCGCGTTCCTTGCTGAGCGACAGGATAAAATTTCTCATTTCCGCAATTCCGATAGGGTCAAGGCCATTGGTAGGCTCATCCAGAATCAACAACTCTGGATCGTGGAGAATGGCGTTGGCGATGCCAAGCCTCTGTTTCATGCCGAGGGAGTACTTACTGAATAGTTTTTTGTCGCGGTATGGCAAGCCGACTACATCCAGCGCTTCTTTCACAGCGTTGGGCTGCGCGGTGCCCCGCAGTTTGGCAAATATCTCCAGATTTTCCGTGCCGGTGAGGTTGGGGTAAAATCCAGGGGTTTCAATGATCGCCCCGATCCGGGGATAGATGCGCCTTTCATTGCCCTTAATGTTTTTTCCGAATACGTCTACCTCGCCGGAAGTAATGGCCGTGAGTCCCAAAATCATCTTCATAATCGTCGTCTTTCCCGCGCCATTGCGTCCGAGCAGGCCATAGATACGCCCTTTTTGCACATGCAGGTTGACTTTATTGACGACCGTCTGCTCTCCATAGACTTTCGTAATATCCCGTGTTTCAATTACATATCGTTCCATTTTGCGCATCCTTTCTGGTTAATGAACCCAAACCACGTAGTTATAAAGACTGCCTTCGAGCGTATAGTTGATGAAAAAGCAAAAGTCTCCTTTCTCGCCCGGAATGGAAAACTCCACGCGCAACTGATTAGAGAATTCAGGTCGGTAGAGCGTTACCGTAGCGGTATCCAAGGAAGGAGATACGCCCATCTTGTGTGCCTCCTCTTCCCAAGCGCTTTTGATATCCTCCGGCGTTGTCTGGCTTTTTATGCCACTGGGCAATGCTTCGTGAAATGTTGAAAAATCGCCCTTGCACATCCTTTCAAAGTACGCCGAAGCGTCGGCAATCAAGGCATTTTGGTCAATTTCGGGTGGAATTGTGGTATCTGGCTCGGATTGAAAATTCCCGTTGATCAATGCCGGGATCAGGGCCAGCACAGCCAAAGCAAGAACACAAATGATACAGATACGTGCCAGTTTTCTCATAACGTGTACTCCTGTCAATAGTTTTGCCTTTTCAGAGATACGATTGCAGCTGCGCTGCATAGTACGGCAATGATTCCTATATTCAAGCAACAAACCAGAGGGTTTGCCGCGATCCGTGCACCTTGCGTTAATGTCATCACCATTTCCGCCGCGAATGAAGAGGATTGCGCGTAGATACATAAAGCGCTGGCAAGCGGATGGATCTCCATAGCATAACTTGGAGCAATCACTACAGGGATGAGATAAAGCAATGTGGCGCTGATCGGGAGCAAATAATCTTTGCTTCGCAGAACCGCCAAGAGCAATATGGGGGCCATAGCCATGGGGGTCAGAAGTCCGCCTTCCATAAAAAGCACAAAGCCATCCATCAGCATTTCCAGCGTAAAGTCCGGGAAGCCCTTCGCCCATAAGCCGCCAAGCGTTGCGCCCGCATATGTGAAGACGCACTGGCTGATGGAAACCAGCATTACGATTGCCGCTTTGGAAAAATAGAATTCTGCCTTCGTGACAGGAACGATAAGCAATTCTTTCAGCGTATCGTTCTTCCTTTCATCGAAAAAAACGGCCGTCGCCAGAATCCCTAAAGCAATTGGAAGATAGAGGCTGGTAAGATTTTTGAACGTCAAGGCGTACAAATCCCCTAAACTATCCATAAGCCTGCTTTCGCGTGAGATGGAAAATGCTCTTTGAACGGCGAAAATCAAAAGCATCGCTGTAAGTACCCAAATACCTTCGAATACTCTCTTGCGCTTGAGTTTCATTCGCTCCGTTTGGATGATTGTTAACATATCCATTCCTCCATCATGGCATTCCTTTGGCCCTGTGATGATGAGTATACCACGCGAACCTTGCCGTAACCTTGCCGGTTTCTTGCTTGTTCCTTGTTTTAAAAAAGAACCCTGTGCTAAGACAGGGCTCTGGAGAAATAAACATGAAACGTTGCGCCTCCGTCGGGGGAATCTTCTGCGGAAACCGTTCCGCGATGCGCCAACACCAATTCTCGGACAATAGATAGTCCAAGGCCGTTTCCTTTTGCGCTTCTGGAAGTGTCACATTGATACATTCGCTCGAATATCCTGGTTTGCTCCATTGGCGGAATTCCCTTGCCGTTGTCGCACACCGTCAGGCAGGCGCCTGTCTCGTCGGTCGAAAGGGCAATCGCCACACTCGTCGCCTCGCTATGCACCAAAACATTTTGCAGCAAGTTATTGATAATGCGCGTATAAGCCGCAGTGTCTATACGCAAGCGATATTCCTCTTCTGGAATGCATACTTCATAGGTGATCCCTGCGTTTTCAAGGGCAGGTATCCAATCAGCCAGAATATCGCGCGTCAATTCGCAAATATCCTGTTCCTCGAAATGAAAGATTTGCTCCCCAGAATCCAGTTTGACCCACTCGAAAAGCGACTGGACAAAATCGCTCAGATGTCGGGCCTTTTCATAGGCAATCCGCAAATAATCATCGCGCTCTTTTCCCAGAACCACGCCTGTTTGAATCGCTTCCAAATATCCCATCAGGGAGGTAAGCGGGGTCTTCACATCATGGGAAAGACTTGTCATCAGGCGCTTATATGCCTGTTCCGATTGTCGTTGCGCTACCAGTTTTGCCTGATCATTTACGGCGATCCGGTTGATATCATAGCATATTTTCCGCGTCATATCGCTCTTGCGGGCCAGCACACGGCGGTTCAGGTTTCCGTTTTTGATATCTGTCAGCGCATCCTGAATCTGCAGTAATTGCTCTCGTACACGCAAAAGGCGCGCGACCGTATACCAAAGCGCCAATATCAATAGCAGGCAAACAATGCCCCAAAGGATGTTCCAATCCATTTGTTTTACTCCTTTGCAAATCGATAGCCGACGCCGCGCACTGTCTGGATATACGAGGGATGTTCCGCATCGGGTTCGATTTTCTTGCGCAGCTTGCTGATAAAGGCCATGATGTTGTTGTCGTCAAAGGCATAGTCGTCCTGCCAGACTTGTGTATAGATCTGTTTCTTGGTAAATACCTGCCCGGGGTGCTGCGCAAGAAAGAGCAGGAGATCAAATTCTCTGCTGGTAAGTTCGACCGCATTTCCGTCAACCGTAACGGAACGTTCGCTTGTGTTCAAGCACAATTTGCCGACATGGAGCGTTTCTGCATTCCGATAGAATCCCGTGTACCGGCGAACCAAAGATTGGACTCTGGCCAAAAGCTCCTGGAGGCTGAATGGCTTTGTCAAATAGTCGTCAGCGCCCATGCGCAGGCCAGAAACCTTATCCGTCTCACTATCTTTCGCCGTCAGCATGAGAACAGGAATATCCGATTCGCGTCGAAGTTCGGATAATACCTGAAAACCATTTGCACCCGGCAGCATTATATCAAGAATGACCAAATCGAAGGCATAGCAGCTTTCACGTAGCTTTTGAAGCCCCTCCACGCCTGTATGGACGGAGGCAGCTTCAAAACCTTCCTGTCTGATACATTTTTGAATCAACGCGCAAAGATCCTTATCATCATCCACGATCAGTATCCGATTGGTCATTGATGATCTCCTTCCGATAGCGTTTATCCTTGGGCTTTTCAGCATCCAAAGGAAGAAACCATACGTTACCTTTTTTCTCAACGCCAGGTATGCGGCCAGAAGCGCAGTAGTAGGCAATCATCCTGCTGCTCAATTTCCACTTCTGGCCTGCTTCCTGCGCCGTCATAAACTCCATCAAGTTCCTCGCCTCCATCGTCATTTTCAGTATATTTCAGATTGCTGAAATAAGCAAGTACCGTCGCGTAAATTTGCCTGCATAAATAGGCGATTGTGCAATGCTTCGCAAGAGGGAAAAGACTTGGAAAAATTCTTTAAGAAAATGACCAAAAAGGCTTGCTTTTTCACGCGCCATGCGTAAGCTGTGACTCAGCCGCGAGGCAGAAAAATA
>OGWU01001762.1_pt1 | contig 11945 bp, 9 predicted proteins | sample 1576071 | NCBI WGS metagenome assembly OGWU01 (sample SAMEA3541582, study PRJEB24748) | human gut metagenome | biome: human gut; feature: human-associated habitat; material: faeces | place: China | collected 2012
ACCTGTGCCACGCAGCCTCTGGTGCTGCAAAGCGTATTCATCCCCCAGTACATCACCGTGCATCTGGGCAAGCCGCAGAACAGCGCCGCCAATGAGACGGTCAGTTTCCCCTATTCAAAGAAAAACGTCTGCAGCAGCGAGATCTACCCCACCTGGCCCGAAAATGCCATCCGTGCCAACATCTACGCCCAGATCTCTCTGGCGCTGAACCGCGTTTACACCGAATGGTATCCCAGTAAAGGCTACAACTTCAACATTACCAACTCCACCCAGTACGACCAGTATTACGTTTCCGGCCGTAACATCTTTACAAACATCAGCCGCATTGTAGATGACATCTTCAACACTTACCTGCGCCGCGTGGGTGATTTTGCCCCCTATTATGCCGAATACTGCAACGGCACCACCGTCACCTGCAAGGGGATGAGCCAGTGGGGCACCGTAAGCCTGGCGGAAAGCGGCCTTTCCCCCATCCAGATCCTGCGCCGGTACTACGGCAACAATTTTGAACTGGTGACCACCAACGACATCCGCGCCATTCCCAGCTCGTATCCCGGCACGCCGCTGCGTCTGGGCAGTACGGGCAACAACGTGAGCATCATCCAGCGGCAGCTCAACCGCATCGCAAAAAACTATCCGGCCATCGGCCAGCAGTCGGTGGACGGCGTATTCGGCGCAAAGATCGGCCATGGCAGCATCATCGCAGCCGGCGCCGTCGTTCCAGGCGGCATGGAGATCCCACCCGATTCCCTCGTTATCGGCGTGCCAGCAAAAATACGCGGCAGCGTCCGTCCAGAACAGCGTCAGGCGACAGTGGAAAACGCCCTGCGTTACGTTGATCTGGCAAAAAAGCGCCTGGAACGTGTGGAGTAAGAATGTACATTTACACGAAACCCGGCTTGATATATTTCGTTTGTCTTATACAGACGAAATATATCAAGCCGGGTTTATTGTTTATGATGTATAAAAAGCGAAGGAACAATCTAGAAAATATGGAGTCTGTTTTACTAGAAAACTAATACTTGATGTAGCGATTAAAGGGGTTTTAGTAATTTGTTTTGATCTGGGAGTTCTGTACAGTGGAAGAAAGAGGGAGTTTTTCGCTCCCTTGATATTGAATAAAATATGGGAATTCGTTACCAAACTTATTTTGTAGTATGGAGAGAATTTCACTTAAGGCATTTAAACATTTTGATTGTTTTCTAATCATGACAATGCGTGTTGCAAATGTTTCCGGGCGAATTGTTAATATTTGATATTTTTTCTGTTCCAATGGGAAGCAATGTTGAAAAGCGAATCGGTCACATAATAATCCATATCCATCTTTTGAAAGGTAATTATTTAATAATGCGAAAGAATTGCACGAAACAATCGAAGTGTCTCTATCGAGCTGATATTTTTTTATAAAGTTGTCAAAAATAGAGGGGCAGGCAATAGCTGATGTATCCGAGATATTTGACAATATCAGTATTGTAAATTTTTTCATCTGATTAACGGATATGCTTTCACTGTTTTCTGTAAATGATTCTTTTTTGCAGGCAAAAGATATCGGCTCGTTGTAGAAAGAGTAAATAAAGTAATCGTTTGTCAATGATTGTAGGCTAGCAAAATCCATTGAGAGGACGCTGGTAAATATCATATCAAATGTTGCATTTTCCAAGATTTGTCTCATATAGCCCGGTTCTAATGAAAACAGTTGTATATGTGGTGTCCTCTGGTAATAGTGATGTAAGTAGAAATCTATATCTGGTATGAGAAAGGAGAAAGCTTCATTGAACGCAATTGAGATATTGAGTGCTTCTTTTGGTTGGATACATCGTTTTTTGATTTGCCGTACTTCTTCTAAACAGTTTTGAATATGTTCTATGATCGCTTCGCCTGTTGGTGTTAAAAAAGAACCTTGTCTTGATTTGAAAAATAATTGTGAGCCGCAGTCATTCTCCAGATTTCGTATCGCTTTACTTACATTGGTCTTGCTCATATTGAGATTATCTGCGGCATTACTCATAGAATGTGTTTTTGCAACTTCTATCATGATTTCAAACTGCTCTAAGGTCATGGCCCTTTCCTCCTTGAATATGCGTTAACTAAAAGATAACAAACAAGCTTCTTCGTGCAAAAACAGAATATTTAAATTTATTTAATAAGATTTTATAATCAAGACAAGGTTAAGGTATGCGCATACAAATTATAGTATTAATTTTAACACAAATGAGGAGAAAGAACTATGGAGAAAAAATTTACAGATAAACTTTTGTTTCTCGGTGTTGATGGGATGGACCCAAATCTTACAAAACGATATGTAGACGAGGGCAAACTGCCAAACATAAAAAAACTAATTGAGCGCGGTGCTCGACATGAAGATCTACATATGCTTGGTGGTGTTCCAACTGTAACTCCGCCAATGTGGGCTACATTGGCAACTGGTGCAAGTCCAGCTGTACATGGTTTAACTTGTTTTTGGAATCAGAGTCACGAAAGATTGGATACACTGGTATACAACTTTGATTCTTCCAGTGTAAAAGCAGAACGTTTATGGGATGTTTACGCTGAGGCAAAGAAGAACACTCTGGTCTTTCACTGGCCTGCGGGTGCTTGGCCTCCAACTCAGGATAACGAATATCTTTCTGTGATTGATGGGACGGCCCCTGGCTGCGTGAACTACTCTTGTGCTGGTGTTGACAGCGAGGTGCTCATCGTAGCAAATAAAGAAACTGATGCTATTTCGTTCAAAGTTGCAAAAAAGAACAACACTGGCGCAGGTTGTATCATTACAGAAGATTTTTCAAAACCTGACGATGAAGATGAAGTTGATGCACTGGCAGCATGCACCACGGATGCAGATCTTGTAAACTTGATGTTTACGCTGGAAGACGGCGAAAGTGCTTTGGAAATGACCATTTTGGATGAAGCGCATTCGCCGATTCAACCAGCACATGGTTGGGAAATTGAAGTTCCAAAAGACGCATTGGAATTTGTGGCGTTATTGAAAAAAGGTACCGTGCGTCGTGTTGGTTTGATTCTTAAAAATACAGCAGGTAAATATGATACTGTAAAAATTTATAAGAATAAAAAGGCGGAAGAACCACTCGTAACAATGATAAAAGGTCAAGGCTTTGTGCCAAATGTTATAGATACCTTTATGGTTGATGATAAGATGGTAAGCTCGACGCGATTCTTTTCATTACAAGATTTAGCGGAAGATGGATCGAGCGTATCCATTTTTGCGGGGACTGCTTTAAATAATGACGACGATTCTCATTTTCATCCACGTCGTCTTTATCGAGAGGTTATTGATCACTGTGGTACTATCTGTGCTCCAGCCTATTGTGGCGGCGAACATCCCGAAATGGTACAAAAGAATATCTTGCCGAGCTGGGATAATTTCACCGATTGGCAGGCACGTGCTATCAACTATCTGATCAAGAAGGAAAACTATGAGATTGTCTTTTCGCACCTTCACAATGTTGATGCTGTGGGACATCTTTTCTGGCAATGGACTAAAAAACGTCAACGCAACACAACGATCGATCCTATAGATTATCAGGGATTTGTAGAATATATCTATAAACAGACGGATCGTTATGTCGGAGAATTTCTTCATCTCTTGGATGATGATTGGACTATTTTCCTCTTTTCAGATCATGGCTTGATGGTGTGTGAAGATGAGGAAACGGCTCTTTTCGGTGATCCGTATGGTGTTAATGTTACGCTCTTTAAAGAACTCGGCTTTACGGTGTTGAAAAAAGATGAAAACGGTAACGAATTGAAGGAGATTGACTGGGAAAAAACACGTGCCGTTGCAGTTCGTGCTAATCATATTTGGATTAACTTGAAAGGCAGAAACATAACAGGCATTGTTGATCCTGCCGACAAATATAATCTTGAAGAAGAAATTATAAAGGCGTTGTACGCTTACAGAGATGAAAAAGGTAATCGCATTGTATCTGTGGCGCTACGCAATAAAGATGCTGCCATTGTTGGGTTAGGCGGCCCTGAATGTGGCGATATCATTTACTGGATCAACGAAGGGCATAACCGTATTCATGGAGATTCTCTTTCTACTTTTGTTGGCTATATGAACACAACAGTTTCTCCAATTTTTATTGCGGCAGGGAAAGGTATTAAAAAAGGGTGTATTACAGAACGTGTCATTCGAGAAATGGATGTCACGCCAACCGCAGCTGTATTAACAGGTGTGCGTATGCCTGCTCAATGTGAAGGAGCACCAGTATACCAGATCATTGAAGGTTTATTTGATTGATAGATAGAGGATAAGGATGCACAGAGAAAAGTTTATAATAGAGAGTGAGCTTTTTTCTGTGCTACTTTTGAGATTGGAGGGTAAAAAATGAGTGCATCTTCAGCGACGTTTTCTAGATCAAACGTTATAAAATGGTTGATTACTTTTATCATCACCATGATATTTGTATTGATACCATCGCAAGGGTTTTATGATGGAAATATTAAGAAATTTTTCATCATAACAGTGTTTAGTTTATGTGTAATTGCATTTGAATTTTTTCCGCTATTGATTATGGCTGCTGTGATGCCAATACTATGGGTTTTCACAGGTGTTTGCTCATTTGAAACAGCAATGGGTCCTTGGATGGGTTCGACCATGCCGATGATGGTTGGGATTTTCGTCATGGTTGCATGCCTTGAAGAATCGGGATTGATTACGCGTATTGCCTTTTTTCTGATGAGTAAAGTCAGCGGGAGCTACATGAAATTATGTTTTGCAATTTATTTTGTCAGCTTTCTGATCAGTGTCATTACACTAGGCAACGCTCAATATATCATGTGCGTACTTTGTGCTGGTACCTGTTTTGCTTTAAAGGTGCAGAATAAAAAAGCTGGTGCGTGTATTGCTATGGCTGGTATGCTGGGTGCATGTTCCAGTCACGCTTTTACCTATTCTGCACAGGGTATCGCGGTGATTCAGGGAGTGACTGGAGACCTGTTAAGCAATTTACACGTAACGCCTGTTTCATATTTGCTGCATAACTGGCCAATGATTATTATCTGCGGGCTAATTCTTTTTATCACAGTAAAATGGTATAAACCAGAAGAAGAATTCGGAAGCACCTCATATTTTAAGGATCAGTTGACTAAAATGGGGAAGATTAGCAAAAAAGAGATTATCAACGGCGTTATGTTAGCCTGTGTGTTACTTTATATCTGTACATCTGGTTTGCATGGGATGGATATCAGCTATGCGTTTTCTTTGATTCCGTACATTGTATTTTTGCCATTTCTCAAAGGCGGTGATGAACAGACTTTGAAAAAAGTAAACTGGCAGATGATTTTCTTTGTATCAGCCTGTATGTCTATTGGCACTGTTGCTGTTGCGCTTGGGATTGGTAATGTGCTCGGACAGCTCTGCCTGAATATTTTCACCAATATGAATAACATTTTTATTATTTCTTTGGCACTTTTTGGGCTTATTTTTGGAATGAATTTTCTGATGACACCAATGGCGATTTGGTCGTTGTTAGCAAATCCTTTGATGATGGCTGTTACAGAGCTTGGTTATGATCCGTTGCCATTCGTCTATGAGCTGGTAGCTTGCTCTGAAGCAATTATTTTCCCTTATGAATACATCCCTTATCTTTTGTTCTTTAGTATGGGGATTATTAAAATGGGCGATTTTATTAAGCTTAATATCATGAGAAGTGTTGTCTTTTTTGCAGGTTTCATTTGTATTCTGATTCCGTATTGGATGTTGATAGGTATTGTGTAATGGTACTCTTTTGATAATTGAAAGGTCAATAGTACTTAGAAATTGTTTGAAAATATAAATGATCTTTGGATATAAATAATAAAATTCTGGAATAATTCTTTTTATTGAGGAATTTATTCCAGAATTTTAGTTTATCATGCGTCTTTTTGATTCAGTTCGTTTTTCAGACGGCGCAGAATAATGAGCGCAAGAATGGCGGAGAGGGTGGCGCTGGCTGGGAGGTTGAGCCAGATGCCGGTGAGGCCGAGGGGCCAGAGGAGGATGAGGAAGAGCACGGGGAAGGCGAGCGTTGTGGAGACGGAGATGAGTGCGGCCTGGAAGGGTTTGCCGATGGCGATCATATAGCTTTGGGTGGCGAAGCCGAGCCAGCGTGTGAGATAAGCGAAGCTGAAGAGGCCGAGGGCGGCGGTTGCGGTGTTGAGGAGCTCCTGGTTGGCATCGGGCACAAAGAGATGGATGATGAACGTCGGCTCACTGCGCACGAGGAACATCAGCGCGATGGTTGTGACGGCGGCGCCGATGAAACAGCAGCGCTCGATGGCGCGCACGCGGCTGTATTTCCGCGCGCCCCAGTTGTAGCCGACGGCAGGCTGGAGGGCGTCGCAGATGCCGTATAAGAGCGGCTGGATGAGTCCGTCGACAAAGAGCAGGACGCCGTAAACGCTGACGGCCATGGCGCCGCCAAGGCGCACGAGGATGGCGTTCATGAGGATCTCTGTGATGCGCGCGGAGACGTTATTGAGAAAATTTGGCGTGCCGCAGGCGGCGATGTGGCGCACGAGTTTCCAGCTAAAACGCGGACGTGTAAAACGCAGCACAGATTTTCCGCGCAGGAAGGGGATGTAGGCGATGAGCACACAGACACCCATGCCAAGGCTGCCAGCCAGCGCTGCGGCCCAGACGCCCCAGCCGAAAACGCCGAGAAAAATAAGTTCAAATCCTGCGCAGAGCACGCTCATGAGAATGTTCAGCGCCAGGCTGCCGCGGATGAATCCGCTGATGCGCAGGAAATTGTCCATCGCGAACATGGCGGTGGTGAGCGGCGAGCAGAGGGCGTAGACGCGCAGATATTCTACAGCCATGGCGGCAAATTCGCCGTCAGCGCCCAGGAAGCGAATGAGCAGCGGCGCGGCAGCAAAGAGCGCGGCACCGATGAGAATGCCAAGGGCGTGGATGAGCAAACAGGCGCAGGTGAAGATGTTGTTGGCTTCTTTTTTGTCACCGCGGCCAAGAGCGATGGAGATGGGCACGGAGGCGCCGACGCCGATGAGATCGGCCAGCGAAAAATTGATGATCACAAAGGGCATGGCCAGATTGATTGCTGCGAAGGCCATTGCGCCAATGAACTGGCCGACGAAGATGCCATCCAGGGTGTAGTAGAGGGATGATGCCAGCATACTGAGCGCGCCGGGAATGGCGGCGAAGAAAAAGAGCCGCACCGGTGGAGTTTGTGAGAATAGGGTTGGGGAATCCATGTGGTCCTCCTTGGAGATGAGATACTCTATCCAGTATAAAGGGAAAATCGTCGGCTGCCAAGTATGGCGAAAGTAAATTTTGTGGAAAACGCGGAGGCGGCGATTTTCTGGGGAAAACGCTGGTTTTCCGCTGCGGTTGTGGATAAATCTTCGGAAAAGTCGTCGGTTTTCCACAAATCCTGCGGAAAAAGCTGTGGAATCACGGGGGAAAGTTGGCGGAAAAGTTGTCTGCGACCGCTTGCGGCGCGGCGTCGGAGGGCGATGTAAAAGGGCGTGACAACTTTGGAAAAGTTTGCGTGCAACGGAGGATAAGAAATTATGATGAAAATTTCAGATTTTTGATGCAAATTTCGAAAATTCCGCTTGCAATATATGTACGCAGGGTATATCATAGTATCAACTCCACATCACGTGGGATCTCATCCGAGAAATTGTAGAATTTGTAGAACGGAGGAATGTAGGATGAAGATGAAAAAATGGATCGCCGGGATCGCGCTCGGCAGTATGATGTTGTTGGCAGGCTGCGGCGGCGGCTCCGGTAGCGGCGGTAGTGCAGCAGGAGAAGGCAGCGCGGCAGCAGAAGCGAATGCAGATGCGCTGCAGATCGGTATCATCCAGACGCAGGCACACGTGGCGCTTGACCGTGCCCGCGAAGGCTTCGAAGATGGTCTGGAAGAAGCTGGCTACACTGTTGGTGAAGATGTCGTCATCGATTACCAGAACGCTCAGGGTGACCAGTCCAATCTGAACACCATCACCAACCAATTTGCCAGCGACAAGAAAGACCTTGTCTGCGCCATCGCTACACAGGCAGCTGTGCAGATGGCCAGCGCCAGCTCCGATATTCCAATCGTCGGCACCGCGATCACCGATTATGAAAGCGTCGGCCTTGTTGAAAGCAACGACGCACCTGGTGGAAATGTCACCGGTACCAGCGATATGAACCCTATTGCAGATCAGGTCGCACTGATGCAGCAGCTTATGCCTGACCTCAGCTCGGTCGGCGTTATGTACTGCTCTGCGGAAGAAAACTCCCGCATTCAGTTCGAACTGTTCAAAGAAGAATGCGAAGCAGCCGGCATTTCTGTGACAGAAATGACCGTATCTAATGTCAACGAGATCCAGCAGGCAGCAACGAGCCTCATCGGTGAAGACATCCAGGCCATTTATGTGCCAACCGATAACACGCTTGCGTCCGCTATGACAACCCTCACTGGCGTGACCAACGAAGCGAAGATTCCTGTCTTCACTGGCGAAGTTGGGATGCTCTCTGGCGGCGGCACGGCGACTGTCAGCGTCGACTACTACGAACTCGGCAAGCAGACTGGCGCGATGGCTGCCCAGATCCTCAAGGGTGAAGCAGAACCTGCTACCATGGCGATCGAAATGCCAGCCAATAACACCACTGAGATCAATCAGGAAGAAGTGGATCTGCTCGGCATCACCGTTCCAGACGAACTGGCTGAATTCGTCGGCGACTACGCTGCTGAAGAATAATGAATCCCTTGCCGCGTGAGCGGTATGACGAAGGGTCACCCCTGTGGCGACCCTTCGTTTTGTTTGTTTATTCCGACTATTACTTTTTGCCGGGAAGTTATTTGGCGAAGGACGCTTGCTATGCTATAATGCAAGAGTGGGAGATTGCTCCCGGCTATGCACACAATGGAGGCATATTATGGAACTCGTACTTTCGACTGTTGCCCAGGGGCTTTTGTGGGCCGTGTTGGCGATCGGTCTTTTCATCACATTCCGCATTCTGGATATCGCGGATCTTTCTATTGAAGGCACTTATCCGCTCGGCGGCGCTATTGCCGTCATGACGATCACCGGCGGTGGTTCGCCGCTTCTGGCAGTCATCTTTGCATTCTTTGGCGGATGCCTTGCCGGCGCTGTCACCGGTTTTCTGCACACAAAGCTCAAGATCCCTGCGCTTCTCGCTGGGATCCTCACGATGATCGGGCTGTATTCGATCAACCTGCGCATCATGGGCCGTGCCACCACATCCATTCTGGGCGAAGAAACGGTCTACAGCTTTTTTGAAAACAACATGAGCAAGGTTTCCGCGACGCTGATCGTTGGCCTTTTGGCCACGCTTGTCGTCTGGTTCTTCTGCTACATTTTCTTCGGCACCGAGCTTGGTGCAGCCATCCGCGCCACCGGCGACAATCCACAGATGATCCGCGCGCAGGGCATCAACACCGATGTCACCATCATGCTTGGCCTGATCATCTCCAACGGCTTTGTCGGCGTCACCGGCGCGCTGCTCAGTCAGTCCAACGGCTATGCCGATGTCAACATGGGGACTGGTGTCCTTGTCACTGGTCTCGCTTCGATCATCATCGGCGAAGTGCTCTTCGGCACCCGTAGCTTCAAAAACTGGCTGATCAGTGTCGTGCTCGGTTCCATCGTTTATCGTGCCGTGGTCGCTTTCGTGCTTTGGCTGGGCATGAATCCTAATGACCTCAAGCTGCTCACCGCTGTTATCGTTGCAGTCGCGTTGGCTCTGCCGCTCATCAAGAGCAAGATGCAGAAGCTGCGCTCGAATATGTGAGGAGGTTGGGATCATGTCAATGTTAGATCTGAACGGCATCGAAAAAACCTTTAATCCCGGCAGTGTCAACCAGAAAAAAGCCCTGCGCGGTCTTGAGCTGCATCTTGAAGAGGGCGATTTCGTCACCGTCATCGGCGGCAATGGCGCCGGGAAATCGACGATGCTCAATGCCATCGCCGGCGTCTTTCCTGTGGACAAAGGCGAGATCTTTATCAATAATGTCAACGTGACCAAGCTTCCTGAGCACAAGCGTGCCGCCTACATCGGCCGCGTGTTCCAGGATCCGATGATGGGCACCTGCGCGAACATGCAGATCGAGGAAAACCTCGCCATGGCATCGCGCCGCGGTCAGCGTCCAGGACTCCGCTGGAGCTCCCGCGCCAAGGACCGTGCCTTCTTCCAGGAACGCTTGTCCATGCTCGGGCTCGGTCTGGAAGAGCGTCTCACCCAGCGCGTCGGGCTGCTCTCTGGTGGCCAGCGCCAGGCGCTGACGTTGCTCATGGCCACGCTCAAGCGCCCGGATATCCTGCTCCTCGACGAGCACACCGCAGCGCTTGACCCAAAAACGGCTTCCAAGGTGCTTGAGATCACCGACCACATCGTCGCAGAAAACGGGCTGACCACCATCATGATCACCCATAATATGCGCGACGCCATCAACCACGGCAACCGCCTTGTCATGCTTGATAATGGCACCGTTGCCGTCGACATCCGCAAAGAGGACCATCCAAATCTCTCCGTGCAGGATCTTTTACAAATGTTTGAGAAGGCAAGCGGCGACGCCATTTTAAGTGACGCCCTGCTCCTTTCTTGATAAATTTTTCAAATTTCTATGAGGTGAAAGAAAAAAATGATCGTATTAGTTATGAACAGTGGGAGTTCTTCCCTGAAGTTCCAGCTCATTGACATGGACAACGGCGACGTTATGTCCAAGGGCCTTGTCGAACGCATCGGTATGGGCGGCGACGCCGGCTTCGAAGTCAAGGCAAAAGGCGAAAAGATCAAAAAGGATGTTAAGGCTGACGACCACAAGCAGGCCGTTGCACTCGTTATCGACGCACTCACCACTGGTGACCTCGCCGTTGTTGACGACCTCAACAACATCGACGCCATCGGTCATCGCATCGTGCAGGGCGGCGACTCCTTCCCTAAGGCAGCTGTTGTTGACCAGCGCGTAAAGGATCTCGTCAGAGAATACGGCGCTATGGCTCCACTGCACAACTATGCAGCGCTCGCTGGTATTGAAGCTTGCGAAGAGCTCATGCCAACCATCCCATCCGTCTGCGTATTCGACACGTCCTATCACATGACCATGGACCCAGCTCATTACATGTACGCCATCCCTTACGACGATTACAAAGAACTCAAGGTTCGTCGTTATGGCGCACACGGCACCAGCCACAAGTATGTTGCACGCGAAGCAGCAAAGGCTATGGGCCGTCCGCTGGAAGAACTCAAGCTCATCACCTGCCACCTCGGCAATGGTGCTTCCGTTTCTGCTATCAAGGGTGGTAAGATCGTTGATACCTCCATGGGCTTCACCCCACTGGAAGGTCTCGTCATGGGTACCCGCGTTGGGGACATCGACGCTGCAGCAGTGCTCTTCATTATGAAGAACAAAGGCTACAGCATCGACGAAATGGACACCTACCTCAACAAAAAATGCGGTCTCCTCGGCGTCAGCGGCATCTCCAACGACTTCCGCGATCTCGAAGACGCCATGCAGGAAGGCAACGAACGCGCGAAACTCGCTTACGACATGTTCGTGCTCCAGGTTAAGAAGTACATCGGTGCTTATTATGCAGAACTCGACGGCTGCGACGCCATCGTCTTCACTGCCGGCATCGGTGAAAACGACGACCTCGTTCGTGGTTCCATCTGCAAAGGCCTCGATGCACTCGGCATCTCTGTTGATCCAGCCAAGAACGACGGCTGCCGCGAATTCCGCGACATCAGCAAAGAAGGCGCAAAGGCACATGCATTCGTTATCCCAACCAACGAAGAATATGCCATCGCCACCGAAACCATCGAAGCTGTTAAAGAAGCTGGCCTCGTGAAGTAAGCCACCCGCTTGAAAACGATCATCCCCGATGCATATTGACATGGCATCGGGGATTTTTTCGTGTGCGCCCGGCATGGGTAACAACTAGGTGGTGAAAGTCCACTGCGCGCTCGG
>OGWU01001765.1_pt1 | contig 11919 bp, 10 predicted proteins | sample 1576071 | NCBI WGS metagenome assembly OGWU01 (sample SAMEA3541582, study PRJEB24748) | human gut metagenome | biome: human gut; feature: human-associated habitat; material: faeces | place: China | collected 2012
ATCTTGACCGTTTACTTGCTCGGCTGGCTTTGCTATTTTTTTACCTAATGAACCAATTTGAACGGATATTTGAATAATCCATGTTTTACACAGTATAGATACAAATTCCCATCGCTTCGCACAATCGGCATACGGAAAGCCGGACTTTGTTCTGGATAGAGTCGCTGAAACCAGATGTAACTATCATGCACGTAGGCTGCAAAAGAAATATAGTGGGTCTTGCTCATCTCATGCCGGATACTTATATAATAATCTGTATCCATTTCCTCTATGAAGATTTCATGTTCACAGTCACCCGACACGGGTGATAAAAGCGAAAGGTGACGCCCACAGCAGGAAATATTTGCTTTTCCCGTGCTGGTTAAAATGTTTCCACAGACAGGGCAGACATAGAAGCGTATCTTATCGATCTTTCCAACATCAGGTCGGTTAGGATGCAATTCTCCCTGCAAGAGTTTAAGAATATCAGCCCCCAATACAGCCGAGAGTTCTTCCCAGAGGGATATATCGGGGGCGCCATGCCCACATTCCCACTTCGAGATCGCTTTATTACTGATATTCAATCGATCTGCAAGCTGCTGTTGTGTTAGCCCTTTTTCTTTTCGGAGCTGCAAAATCAGCTGTCCGACTTTTATATTATCCATTCAATCACTTCCTTTCAGCCTACCGATTTACAAATATCTTGCAATAATCTGAACCAACCGAACAGGAAGTTGCCGAAGGTCTGTTATATCCAAAAATCGTTCCGGTCCGTAAATATCACAAATGGTTTCCTTATCCTGTCCAATGGCAGCAGCCAAAAACAGAACACCTTTTCGGCCATACTCCTGTATGACCTGTTTCATATCATTATTTGCCAGTTCGCCGGTATAATCCGGCATTGCTTTGGGCTGTCCATCGCTGATACTGATTAGTAGTTTTGTGTTCTGCGACGCTTTCATCAGTTTTTCAGCTAAAATCCGTAAGGCCATTCCATCCCGGTTGTTGCTGATGCTTTCAATACCCATCAATGCAGCTTCTTCATTCAGTTTCGGTTTTTCCCAGTCAATGTAGGAATACAATGACATTTTTTCTCTTGGAGAACGGTCAGCGGTATCCCCATAAATCAAAACGGGAATTTTACAATATTTGCAGAATTCATAGACCGCTACCGCCGCCTGCTTTGCTGCCTCCAATCGCCCAAAAGCGTTCATGGACGCCGACTGGTCAATTCGCAATGCCACCGCCAATGAAGGATTTTCTTCCGGCGGATTTTTTCTGGAGAAATACCGAAAGTCCGGTGAAGCCGTTTTCTCTGCATGAAAAACCGTACCATAAGTCCGGTTTCCAGAAAATGTCGCGGATACCTCATGCTCTAAAAGAGGCTGCGTTTTTCTGGAGAGTTCCAGAATCACAGGGCGAAGTTTTTGTGCGGTTTCTCTGTATGCCTCTCTCTGCGGTCCTGTGGCTTCCGGGCGGTGAACGATCATACCCACTTTTTCATGGATCGAACCTTTGACCGCTTCTCTGGCTTCACTGTTCAGATGCTTTCGGAAAGAGAGCCTTTCCTCTTGAAGCTGTTTTGCATCTTCTGGACTTAATTCGTGATAAATAGGTGTTCCATCCTCGCCAGGTTGCACTTGCTCTGTCTGAACCGTCGTTTCCGATGGCAAATCAGAATGCCCCTCGCTATCGGCCCGTCGCTTCAATGCCGCAGAAGGCGGCAGATCCTCCTTTGGTTCAAACGGTTCCGCCTTGGAACTGCCATCTGCACGCAGCTCCAGTTCCTCTCCGTTTGTATTGGATTTCGGAAGAACACACAATTCTTCTAATGCTGAAATTTGATTTTGCTGCTTCAGCGCCTGTTCCAACAAGGCAATTTCTTCCTCGTCCGTTGTCATCTTATAAATGACTTTATGATAGAGGGCATCTACCGGTGCTACTCCCTGCAAAACTGCGTCCACCCAATAAAAATAGGAACGCATACCAGCCACGCCCTTGATGGCGTTCGCCTTTGCGGTTTTGTCCAGCAGTATGATAATACGGGCAAAGGTTTGAAGCAATTCTGTATCCGAACACCCTGTTTTACAGCCGGCGCGCTCCACCATGACTTTGAGAGACGGCAGATCCATTTTTTCTGCATGCTGGACACGATCACGGAGCGCCTCATTCAATGGCCGACAGCCGTTATAGCCCCGATTGGTTGTTATCACCGCAATAAAATCCGGGTGCCGGTGGACGATACGGGTAGGAAGGTTGATGCTTCCATCCGGCTCTAGCGCTGAGTTTAACGCCATTAGAACAGCCGCATCCCGAATTACTGTAGGCTCTTGTATTTCCAGCAACCAACCGTTTTCATAGGCCCGGACAATTTCAGAGGGGTAATACTGATATTGTACCGCTTCGTTTTCACGACCTGCCACAGGAAGAATCGACCCTAGAATGTCCGATTTATCCATATCTGCAAAGCAGGTGATTTTTGTGTATGGTAAGCCGAAGTCGGCAGAAAGAGCTTTGGCAAGCTGTGTCTTTCCGGAACCTGCGTCACCTTCCAGCAGAATGTTTGTAATTTTCATCTCGCCCCGGTTCCAGTTGCGTTTGACGGCATCGCAGATCCTGCGCTCTGCATCACTCTCTACATGAGAAGCGGGTTTCTGCCAAACCAATGCCTGCTCTTCTTCTGTCAATCGTCTGTTCGGGGACAAATACCAATGTCCCATTTCTAATACAACTCCAATTCCTCGATAATATGGGTCAGTGTCCGCAACCGCTCCCCAGTCAATTCTCCCAAATCACTTAACGACTGAGAAAAGGTTTGAATATCCTCGTTGATGTTTGGGTTATCTACGCAGATTTCCACCGGAAGAACGCCACCCTGTACGCCAATCCGCTCCACAGTGGGATTGTCTGGATTGTAGAGCAGTGGGAAACGGTAAGCCTCCTTGAAGTACAGCAAGGTACGGCTTAAAAAGATCATCAAATCAAAGATCTGATGGATCGGAAGCTCCATGCTAATTGCCAACTCGCCGTCCTTGTTTTCTTTCCAGAGTTGCGCCGCAATCTGCATCTTTTTATTTTCCTCATTAACGGGAGCACCTAATGTCAGTTTTTTTACCGTGGACTGATAGGCGTTTCTCCCGTCCACACGGTCATAGCCCTGTGCAGTCAATACGATCTTTTCATTCATTTTGAAATCCTCCGTGCCTGCGGCGTCTGTGCCAGGTATTCTTCCAGAAGCAATTTCAATTTCTCAGTTTGGTCATCGTCCTTGTTCTCATATTTGAGAATCTTTACAACAGCATAGTCGAATCCATTTTCACCGTATTGCTGCCATAATTGCTGAAGCCTTTTATTCGGATGAAAATTTGCTGACAGCTTAAATCGATGACTGTTAAAAGCGAACTGCGTATCTGTGGAAATATCTACAAACATTTCGCCGGTTGATTTGCAGGTAATCGAAATCAACCCCATTTCCGGGCGGCGGTTTTTCCACTGCAATAAAAGGTCTTTTTTTCTCTTAGCGTCCATTATTCTCACCTCAAAATAAAGTATAACCAGAAAAGTCTACGATGACAATCCACGCTCCGTAGACTTCTACTGCTTGCTCAAAAATATGGAATAGTAGGCCTACTGTCTATCAATTCTTATCTGTTACTTTATGGCACATGAGCATTTTCGTGTGGCTTGTCATTACTCAGCAGGAGAAATATAATGAAGGAAGTTAATTGACACAGACAGGATGTGAGAACGATGAAACGAATATTCTTTGTCGAAGATGATCCAGGGCTGATGAAGGGATTGGTCTTTGCGCTGGAGAAACAGGGCTACGAGGTGGTTTGCGCGCGCACGCTGCACGAAGCGGAAAGATGCTGGGAAAATGGGACATTCGATCTTGTGATCCTCGATGTATCGTTGCCAGACGGCACGGGCTTTGCGCTCTGCGAGGAGATTCGCGCCCAGTCAAAGGTGCCGATCATTTTCCTGACAGCGGCGGATGAGGAAACAGACATTATCATGGGGCTCGACATGGGCGGCGATGATTACATCACGAAGCCGTTCAAGCTGGCTGTGTTCCTCTCGCGGGTGAATGCGCTGCTGCGGCGCAGCACAACGTACAGCGGAACGGCGCAGCTTTTGCAGTCAGGCGGGATCGCGGTGGATCTTCTGGGTCGTACCGTCACGAAAAATGGAGAACCGATCGCGCTCACGGCGAGCGAATACAAGCTGCTGGTGCTTTTCATGGAAAACGCCGACATCGTGCTTACGCCAGAGCAGATCCTTTCGCGACTGTGGGACCACGAGGCGCGTTATATCGACAGCAGCACACTGACGGTTTACATCCGTCGTCTGCGCACGAAGATCGAGGACGACGCGAGCGCGCCACGCCATATCCTGACGGTGCGTGGCATGGGCTACAAATGGGCGAATCCGGAGGGGATAGGATGAAATTTTTTGCAGATCGCAGCGTGCGGACGCTGTTCGCTCTGGTGTTTGCGGCGCTCACGCTCTTTACTGCGCTGACGCTGTGGATGGTGCAGCGCGCAGGCGCCAGCGCTGTGCTGCCGGTGTTGGGGCTTGCGATTCTGTTTGCGCTGGTGCTCTTGGCGCTGCTTGTCTGGTATTTTCGCAGGCAGTCGCGCCTGATCGACAAAGCGATCGCTCGCATCCGCGCGTTTCTTGCCGGTGATGTGGAGGCGCGCATCGATTCTGATGAGGAAGGGGAGTTGTACCGGCTTTTTCACGAGATCAACGCCATGGCGGCGATCCTTGGTGCGCACGCTGAAAATGAGGCGAACGCCCGCGCTTTTCTCAAGGATACGCTCTCCGATATTTCCCACCAGTTGAAAACGCCGCTGGCGACGCTCGGCATTTACAACGGCATTCTCCAGGAAGCGACGGATGATTCGGAAACGGTGCGGGAATTTTCGGCGCTGTCCGAGCAGGAGCTTGACCGCATCGAAGCCCTTGTCAAAAATCTCCTGACGATCTCGCGGCTCGACGCCGGCACGCTGGTTTTCAAGCGCGAGCCGCAGATGCTGTCGGAGATGATGGCGAGCCTGGAGCGCCATTTCGCTTTTCGCGCCGAGCAGGAAGGAAAGACGCTGTGCTTTTCCGGCGAAAAAGATGTGACGCTCGTTTGTGACCGGCTCTGGATCTTGGAAGCGCTGACGAACATTGTGAAGAATGCCCTTGATCATACGACCGCTGGCTGTACGATCGCCGTGAACTGGCGGCGTTTTGGTCAGATCGTGCAGATCACAGTGCGTGACGATGGCAGCGGCATTCATCCGGAGGATCTGCCACATATTTTCAAACGCTTCTACCGCAGCCGCTTCTCCCTGGATACGCAGGGCGTCGGGCTTGGCCTGCCACTGGCGAAAGCGATCATTGAAGCCCGCAGCGGCACAGTGGAGGTGGACAGCGCCCTTGGCGAAGGAACGGTGTTTACGATCAATTTCCTGATTCCTACAGAATTGTAGGCTGGATGTAAGGTCTGTGTTGGATGCTGGTGGTAATCTTTCACCATCAACTAGAAAGAGGTGGAAAACCATGGAACTTCTAAGCGTACAACATATTTCCAAAACCTATGGCAGCGGCGAAGCGGCTGTGCACGCGCTGCGTGATGTCAGCTTCTCGGTATCAAAAGGCGAATTCGTCGCCGTTGTCGGCGAATCTGGCTCAGGCAAGAGCACGCTGCTCAATATGATCGGTGGCATGGATGAACCGAGCGCAGGCAAGGTCTTCATCGACGGGAAGGATATTTTCGCGATGCGGGAGCGCAATCTGACGATCTTTCGTCGACGCAACATCGGTTTCATCTTCCAGAGCTTTAATCTGATCCCCGAGCTGACGGTGGAGCAGAATATCATCTTTCCCGTTCTCCTGGATTACGAAAAGCCAGATGCCACCTATCTCGAGGAACTGCTCACTGTGCTGGGTCTCCGCGAGCGACGTCATCATCTGCCGAGCCAGCTTTCCGGCGGACAGCAGCAACGCGTGGCCATCGGTCGCGCACTGATCACTCGGCCGGCGCTGATCCTCGCCGATGAGCCGACGGGCAATCTGGATACGAAGAACACGAGCGAGGTCATCGCGCTGCTCAAAGAAGCCTCGCGCAAGTACGAGCAAACGATCATCCTGATCACCCACAGCCGCGCCATTGCGCAAACGGCCGACCGGATCCTTTCCGTGAGCGACGGTGTGTTGAGCGATCTTGGGAGGTGTCGAGCATGAGAAGCTATCTGAGCCTGATCCCGCTCTCGGCGAAGGTGCATCGCCGACAGAACCGTATGACATTGCTTTGCATCATTTTCGCTGTCTTTCTTGTGACGGCAATCTTTTCCAGCGCGGAAATGGGTGTGCGCTGTGAAATGATGCATGCGAAGGAGACGCACGGCGACTGGCAGCTACAGATCGCCGATCTCAGCGAGAGCGGTGCAGCGGCGATCGCCAGCCGGGACGATGTCGCAGCGTCTTCCTGGTACGAGGTCGTCAACCTCGACCAGAGCCGCGCTTACACGATCAGTGGTCACCAGACTGCACTCTGCGGTGTGGAGCAGGATTTTCTCACAGAGATCATGCATTATTTTGACGACGACGCGAGCCTGGCTGAAAAAGATGCTGTCATTCTGACGCCGAACGCGCGCACGCTTCTCGGTGTGGCTCCTGGCGATACCGTGACTCTGGAGACGCCGGCAGGAAGCTACGACTTCACCGTCGAAGGATTTCGTTCCAGCGACAGCCGCTTTGCTTCGGGAAATGGTGGTGGCGAAACGACGGCGCTGCTCGTGGAGGATGAGCAGATTGGCGCCTTCGTGAACATTGCCGCGCTGCGCTCGATCCTCGCAGCCAACGACGACAGCGGGCAAACGAGCTACTTCGTCCAATTCGCCGACGACGCCCACATTCGCCAGGCGATCGATGATATAAAAGTCGTTTGCGGATTGGAGGACAATCAGCTCACCGAAAACTTCATTCTCATGGGCCTTGCCGGGCTCAGCAGCAATGAGCTGGTGCGCAATCTCTATCCCCTCGTCGGCGGCTTGTTCGTGCTCATCCTCGTCGCCGGCGTGCTGATGATCGCCGGTAGTCTCAACAGTACGACCAGCCAGCGTACACAGTTTTTCGGCATGATGCGCTGCATCGGCATGAGCCGCGCGCAGGTGCGTCGCTTTGTGCGGCTGGAAGCGCTGAACTGGTGCAAAACGGCGATCCCGATTGGCATTGCGCTCGGTATCGTGCTTACCTGGGGCCTTGGCGCGGTACTGCGCTATGGCGTCGGCGGCGAATTCAGCGACTGGCCGATCTTCGGCATCAGCGTCGTCGGCATTGCCAGCGGTGTGGTGCTGGGAATTGCCACGGTGCTCATTGCAGCACAATCGCCAGCGCGACGCGCTGCGCGTGTATCGCCGATGGCTGCAGTTTCGACAGCTGCTGCGACGCGTGCAGGAAAACCGCATCTCATCCACGGGCGGATCATTTCCATTGCCTCGCGGCTTGGCATTGCCCACGCCACAGCGGCGAAGAAAAACCTTGTGCTGATGAGCGGATCCTTCACATTGAGCATCGTGCTCTTTTTGGGATTTTCTGTGCTCGTACAGCTGTTGAACTGTCTATTGCCGACGTCGCTTTCTGCGCCGGATCTTTCGATCCAGAGCAGAGACTGGTCGAACAATGTTGACCATACGCTTGTTGAAGAGCTGGCTGACATGCCAGGCGTTGCCCATGCTTTTGGCCGCAGCTCTGTGACGGATGTGGCGGCTTCGTTCAGTGTGGCGGCAGAACAGGAGAGTGTGGATCTCATCAGCTACGACGATATCCAGTTCGACTGGCTGCCGGAGGACGAGATGCTGCGCGACGGCGCAGATCTCGCGGCAGTCTACGGTGACAGCCATAGCGTGCTCACCATCTGGGATGAAACGAATCCGCTGAGTGTCGGCGATACTGTGACGCTTGGTGATGAGACGGTGACCATCGCTGGCCTGCTTAAATACAGCCCCTTCACGAACAGCGGCAGCACCGAGGGATCGATCGACCTCATCTGTTCAGATGAAACCTTTCAGCGGCTCACCGGCGAGAGCGACTATGGCATCATCGACGTACAGCTCACAGAGGACGCCGGCGATGCTGAAGTGGCTGCGATCGCTGAGCGCGTGAGCGGCGTTGGTCAGTTCGTTGACCGGCGCGATGAAGCCGATCGCAGCACGTTCTGGGCGTTCAGCCTGTTCATCTATGGTTTTCTCGCGATCATCGCGTTGATCACCGTGCTGAACATTGTCAACAGCATTTCCATGAGCGTCACAGCGCGTACGCGCGAGTATGGCGCCATGCGCGCTGTTGGCATGGATGGCAGCCAGCTCACGCGTATGATCGCTGCTGAAGCTGCGACATATGCTGTGAGCGGATCGCTCTGCGGGATCGCGCTTGGCCTGCCGCTGCACAGGTTGCTCTACGAGCGGCTCATCACCGCGCATTTTCCATACTACAGCTGGGAACTTCCGACTGCCGCGTTGTCGATCATCGTTTGCTTCATCCTGTTTGCTACGATCTGTGCTTTTATTTCGCCGGCCAAACGGCTGCGTCGTCTGGCTGTGTGTGAAACGTTGGCTGAACTGTAAAATAAAAAATGCACGCTATCCTCGGATGGCGTGCGTTTTGCTATTATCCAAAAACCCGACCGCTCCCTGGGGAACGGCCGGGTCTGGGTTAAAAATTCTGCATGAGGTAGATCTTGTAGGTGATGGAGAGGGTGTCCTGAAAATCGACTTCGGAGCTGCCGTAGGGGATGAGCTCTTTGATCTTGTTGATGCGGTAGCGGACGGTGTTTTCGTGGACGTACATGGCGGCGGCTGTTTTCTTATAATCCATGTTGAGCCGGGCGAAGGTGAGAAGGGTGTCGAAGAGCTGGCCCTTATTATCGGCGTCGCTCTGGAGGATGGGCTGGGTCATGTCGTTATAAAACTGCTCGAGGGCGGGGGTGTCGTAGAGGGCGATGAGGATGCGGGAGATGCCGATGTTTTTATAATACACGGTTTCGCCGGCGGCGGCGCGGCCGGAGGTGAGGGCGGTGTAGCTCTGGGCGATGACGGTGCCGAGGGTTTGCAGGGGGCGCAGGTCGCTGATGCCGATGATGGCCTGGGGCAGGTGCTGGTGGATGAGGTCGATGTAGCGCTGGTGGGATTCTTCGACTTCGGCCAGGCGGCTGTCGCTGTAGGTGAGGATGACGAGGATGCCGCCTTTGTACTCGGTGGCGAAGGCGCGGGCGTTTTGGTTGACGGCGTTGCAGAGATTGAGTATGGAGGAGACGGGCACCTGTGGGTTGGTGCGGTCGATGGCAAAGAGGACGAGGGCGTTTTTCTCGAAGTTTGGATTGAGCTCGGCGACGATCTCCATTTTTTCGCGCTGGGAGATGCGCTTGCCGATGAGGGAAGCGATCTTGTCTTCGAGGTTTTTGCGCTGCTCGGCATACATGCGGAATTCGATGATGCTGGTGATGACGGCGGAGTATGGGGTGTGGAAATCGGTGAAGATGACGGGGATCTGGGCTTCGTCAAAGAGTGCGGCGTAATCCTCTGGCAGCTGTTGGAAATATTCGTCAAAGACGATGAGGGCGGCGGCATGATTGGCGGAAAGACGCTGATACACTTTGTCGAGGTAGGAGATATCTTCCTTGGCGAAGTATAGGAAAGATAGATAGATATCGTTTTCTACGAAGCCGATCTCAAGATCTGCGGTGCTTGGTGGATTGTCGTAAACGTTGACGGAATTGACTTCGCGGTTGAGGCCACGTTTACCAGCTACGATCCTTGCGTTCTTCAGAACATTCAACTCGAGAATGTCTGCAACAGTGATAATACTCATGGTTTTCCACGCCTTTCCAGTTGATTGTGATGGTACTATTATAGGATGAATCTGGGGGTTTTGTGTTTGGAATTTTTATAAATTTGTTGGAGAATGGCTGTATGCGTGCCAATGACAGGGTTTTGCAGCTATTGTTAAAATGAATAAAAGGTTTGAAAAAGAGGTGTTGGTGATGACAAACGGTAAGAAACCGATTGAAGCGTTTGCGCTTTCAAAGGTTCCGCGGGAGCAGCGGAAATCCTGGGTGGATATGGTGATGGTGCAGGCGGGGATGGTGATTTGCATTCCTGCTTTTTTGTTGGGAAGCATGCTGGCGGAGGGGATGCCGACGCTGCAGGCGATGGTGGCTGGTATCATTGGCTATGGGATGGTGCTGGTGCTGACGCTGATATTGGGCATCCAGGGGGCGGATCTTGGGATTCCGACGTGCGCGATCTCGACGTCGACTTTTGGACGCAAGGGGACGCGGCTTCTGGTGAGCTCGCTCTTCACGGTGTCGCTGGTGGGATTTTTCGGGCTGCAGGTGAATGTCTGCGGCGAGGCTTTTTCGACGCTGGCGCTGGCGGCGTTTGGCGTGGAGATTCCGGTGGTGGCGAGCTCGATCTTCTGGGGTATGGTGATGGTGGTGATCGCTGTCTGGGGGATGGAGACGCTGAAAAATCTGGATACGATCTCTGTGCCGCTCTTGCTCCTTATTATGATCGTTGGTACGGTGATGGCATTTCGCATCTACGGCACGGCGGGGCTTTCTGCCAATGAGGTGGAGACGCCGACGATGACGATGATCGAGGGGATTGGCACGGCGTTCAGCTTTTTCTCGGCCTCGGCGTTCACGGCGGCGGATCTGACGCGCTTTCAGCGCAATCGCCGGGACACGGTGCGCTCTGCTTTCTGGGGGCTGATGCCGGCAGGGATCATCACCTGTGTGATCGGCGTTTTGCTGTCGCGCGTGGTGGGCGTGTATGACATCAGCCAGGTCATGGCGATGGTGGGGCTGCCGATTCTGGGACTGACGATTATGATTCTGGCGCAGCTGACAACGAACTCGGTCAATGCCTACACGGGCGGGTTGGATGCGGTGATGACGTTTAACCTGCCGGACAATCGCCGCCGCGAGGCGACGTTTGTGGTCGGCGTGCTGGGTGTTGTGCTGGCGGTGCTGGGGATCTTGGATTTTATCGAGGTGTATCTGAACTGGACGACGTTCCTCGGCGCGCTAATCGCTGGTGTGATGATCGCAGATTACTGGATCATTGGCAAGGGCAAACCGGCGAGCTGGCACGCAAACGAGGGCTGGAACGGGACGGGCATCGCGGCGACGCTGATCTCGCTGATGATCCCTTTCGGCGTGTTTAATTTCAATGGGTGATCATTGGCTTCATTGTTTATTTGATATTGGAACATTTCTGGCCGTCGGAATCTAGAAATAATTAGTAATTTTTAATGAGTAATTGTGGTAGCTTTGTCCCTGACGGGCCAAAGCGAATAAATTTTGTGGTGTGCGCACGGCTGCTGAAAAAATAAAAAGGCTAGAGTCGATGCGACGCGCCAGCGGCGTATCGATCTCTAGCCAACAACCATTAATCATTACTAATTTTCAAACCATTTATCATTGAAAAAAGGAGAATGAAATCATGCAGATTTTGAACGAACAGGACATCATCAATGTGATGAACGGGGCGGCGCTGTTGGCTGCCGGCGGAGGCGGCTGTTTTGACGACGGCATGATCCTCCTGGAGAGTTTCAAGAAAAACCATCCGGACAAACCGATTACGGTGCGGCTGGTGGATGTGTCGGAGATGGAAGACGGGGCTTGCGCAGCTGTCGTCGCCGGCATGGGTGCGCCGACGGAAGGCGCAGGTAAGGATTTCACGCCTTGCGCGGTCGATGCATTTGCGGAAGTGCAACGGATGGCAGCGGAGATGGGCAAGGGGGTGCATTATACGATGCCTGTGGAAATGGGCGCGTTCAACACCTTTGTGCCAATGCTGATCTCGCTGATGACGGGGCTGCCAACGCTGGATGCAGACGCAGCCGGTCGCGCTGTGCCGGGGCTGGATACGCTGCTGTCGCACATCA
>OGWU01001772.1_pt1 | contig 11893 bp, 10 predicted proteins | sample 1576071 | NCBI WGS metagenome assembly OGWU01 (sample SAMEA3541582, study PRJEB24748) | human gut metagenome | biome: human gut; feature: human-associated habitat; material: faeces | place: China | collected 2012
ATCGGAGTGGCCGCTCCACAGGCGGCCATCCATCCTGCGCCCCTTCCGCTACTGCAGCTTTCCCGCCAATACAGGGCGCGGGATCTTCCCTCTTTCCCCTCATGTGCGGGCGGAGAAGGAGGGCGTGTAAAAGCCTTTCCCGCTAGTCGCGGTTGCCGCCGAACAGACGCAGCAGCATCAGGAACAGGTTGATGAAGTCCAGATACAGTTCCAGGGCGCCCAGCAGGGCACCGCGACGCATGGCCGTGGCATCGTCCACAGGGGCGTTCATGCCGAAGACGCGCAGCTTCTGGGTGTCATAGGCGGTGAGGCCGGTGAAGATCAGCACGCCGATGCAGCTGATGACGAAGTCCATCATGCTGCTGGCCAGGAAGATGTTGACGATGGACGCGATGATGATGCCGAACAGGCCCATCATCAGGAAGTTGCCCATGCCGGTCAGGTCACGCTTGGTCACCGTGCCGTACACCGACATGGCCAGGAAGGTGCCCGTGGCCGTCAGGAAGGCATTGGCGATGGAACCGATGGGATAGACCACGAAGATGCTGGACATCCGGATCTCCTGCTCCCAATTTTTGTGCGGTTTGCAATAGACTATCGCCTTGGTATTCTCCTGATCCTTACAACTGTGACCGCCGTGGCCGTGGTGGCCGACATTTTGTGGATGGCGGCGCCCAGGGCGATGACCATGCCGAACTGGGCCACGATGAGGGCGATCATGATCACCATGTTGCCCAGGATGGCCATCTGCAGGTCGGGGCTGGACGCCACGGCAAAGGCCGTCACGGCCGTGATGGCCAGACCGGCGGTCATCCACATGTAGACCTGGCGCATATAGATGGAAACGGCGCTCACAGCGCTTTGCGCAATGGTACGAGCAGTCATGTTTTTCCTCCGGGATTTGGCCGCGCGGCATGCACGGCCGTACTTTCATTCCTTGCTTAACATATAGGGATATGGCGCGCAAAAGCAAGTCCCGGCCGGGCCAGGCTGCCGGTCATCGACGAGGCCGGGTTACGAGGTGGGTGTCAGCGATCGGATTCGGTTGGGCCGGCAATTTCCGTTCTATCTGCGGACGGGATTGACCTTTATAAGCAAAGGGTATGAGGTCCGTGGCTTCGACGATAGCCGTACTACGATGAACTACCTGCAAATTCCTGTGGGTATCGATTATACCGTCGCCCTGGGCGAACGCTTTGCCCTGATTCCGCACGCCGGATTCTATTATGCGGTCGGTGTCGGCGGGAAGCGCAAGGTCGGTGCCGAGGAGATTCCGGTTTTCGGAGAAAAAGGCGGGTTTTCGCGTCACGACATGGGCTTTTCGTGCGGAGCCGATATTACGTTCGGTCGGTTCGGGATCGGGGTCGCTTACCAGATCGGCCTGATCAACATCGACAAAACCGATACGATGTACGGGAACGACAGCCAGATGGTCGGCTACAAGAATGTCAGGAATCGCAGTTTCATCGTGAGGGCAGGTGTCAATTTTTAATCGGAGAATACTATGAGAAAGATAATAACTTGCATGATTTTGGGCCTGCTGTCGCTGGTTTCCTGTACGGAGTATGACGAAGTGGCCATGTGGAACAAAAACGAAGATATGGGGTCGCGGCTGGCAGCGCTGGAGGAGCTGTGCAGCCGGCTGAATACCAATATCGTTTCGCTGCAACAGATTGTCGAGGCCCTGCAAGGCAACGACTATGTGACGGGAGTGGTCCCGGTCGTGGAAAACGGTGAAACGGTCGGTTATACGATCTCTTTCAGCAAAAGCGGCCCGGTGACGATCTATCACGGGAAAAAGGGAGAAAATGGACAGAACGGTACGACCCCTGTAATCGGTGTCGAACAGGATACCGACGGACTCTATTACTGGACGCTCGACGGCGAATGGCTCACGGACGACGAAGGGAGCAAGATTCTGGCTCAGGGAATGGCCGGTAAGTCGGCTTACGAACTGGCCGTGGAGAAAGGATACCGGGGAACGCTCGACGAATGGCTGGCCTCGCTCAACGGCAGCAATGGCGACGACGGCAAGTCGGCTTATGAGCTTGCCGTAGAGAACGGTTATCAGGGGACCGAGGAGGAGTGGCTGGCCTCGCTCAAGGGCAGTGCCGGCGATCAGGGCGATGACGGCGTCACGCCGAAACTGGAGGTCCGCGACGACGGTTATTGGTATATTTCCTACGACAACGGCCAAACGTGGAATAAATTGGGCCCGGCTACGGGCGATCCCGGTGAGGACGGCGATTCGATGTTCAGCGACATAGATGTTTCCGATCCGGATTATCTCGTTTTGACGCTGGCCGAAACCGGAGCATCGATCAAGCTGCCGTATTACAAGGACAAATTCGACCTTTTGTTTGTTTCGGGTTCTGACCGGGTAAAGGAGATGTCGGTATATTGCGGCCCGGGTGCGACGGCGGAGGTGGAGTACGAATTGACGAATCCTCTGAACGTGCAGGTCGCCATCGAGTGCATTTCGCACAGCGGATACGAGGTTGCCGTGGACAAGTCGGCTAAAAAGATCACGGTTTCCGCACCGGACGATCCGGCTGCGATCACCGATCCCGAGAGCGAAATTCTGGTGTTCGCTTCGGACGACGAAAGGACCGTCATGCGTAAATTGGTCGTCAAACAGGTGAAGTATATCGACTATAGGGCTACCCGGCAACTGGATTGGGAGAAGAGTTCCGTCAATCCGCGTTTCTGGGGCGAAGATTGTAAATTCCTCGACGAACAGAGTACGTATGATTCCGCTACCGGTGAAGGGCGATGGGCTTATACGGGTACCGTGATCTATATTACGGCTGCCGCTTTTTCGGGAGAGGCGGGGCTGCAGGAAATCGTTATTCCTGCGAGCGTTGTCGAGGTGGGACGCAATCTGTGGAATGAAACCGGCGGCGGAGGTGCTTTTCAGAATTGCACGGCCCTGACCAGCGTGGTATTCGAGGGGGACAACCTGTCCAAGATCAATCTGAATACTTTCAACGGATGTTCGGCACTGTCTTCCATCGAGCTTCCGGAAAGCCTGGAAAAGATCGAGTATAATGCGTTCGACGATTGCAGCGCCCTGAAAAGTATCGTCATTCCGGACAAGGTAACCTATATCGGCGAAGGGGCCTTCAATTATTGTACGGGTTTGCAGGAGGCTTATATCGGCGATGGAGTTACCGAGATTGCCGCGAAAGCGTTTGCGGAATGCACCGCATTGAAAACGGTCGTTATCGGAAAGAGTATTCAGCGTATCGGCGATCAGGCCTTCAATACGAGGAGTTCCTGGGATCAGATGACCCTGGAGAAGATTACCGTTTTGTTCGACGATATTGCGTCCGGCTCTTTCCCGGTGTTGGAGAGCGGTTCGAGAGGCGTCTTCCCGAAACCCGGCGGTTGGGATCTGGTTTCCTATAAAATATATGTACCGAAAGGGACGAAAGCCGAATATCAGAAGAACTGGTCGGATTATAGTTCGCTGATCGTGGAGATGCAATAGGGTGCGGGCCGTTTCGACTGGTCGTACGGAATGCGGCGACTTTTCGAAGGTTGAATTTTCAATATTTTCGACTTAAGTCCGAAATCGGTCTGTATTGACACTCCTCGGCTCAATAGCCGAGGGGGGTTTTTTGTCGGATGGCATTTCTTCGTTTCCCGCTCCCTTTTTGCGGACGATCGAGGAAGCGGGCGGGATAATTCCGATTGCCGCAACAAGTATGGCGATTATATTGGGTTCGGGTTTCAGACTTGTTTCCCGAGGCTGTTTGTCATCGTTCGCCGGGGGCGTGTTCTGGGCTGTCCCTTTCTTTTGCCTCCTTGTGGAAAGGGGCTTGGGAGGGAAATGCTTGTCGGAAATCGGCCGGTACGGTACGTGATGGCTGCCTGTATTTTGAGCGTGGAGCGGAGGGTTGTGAAGACTGTTTGTCGCCTGTTTTGCCGGGGTTTCGGTAAAATGGCCCGTGTTTATGAGCTTCTTCTTCTGCGGCGGTCGCTTGGACGCTATCGGGGAAAGTCCGGTTATTCGGCGATGACGCCCGATCCGACCAGCTCATCGCCATCGTACCAGGCTGCGAACTGTCCCGGCGTGATTCCACGCTGAGGTTCGTCGAAAAGCAGGTAGGCCGCGTCCGGACGGATGAAGAGTTCCGCTCCTTGCAGCGGCTGGCGGTAGCGGATACGGACATCGAAACGACGGCTTTCGCCCGTTTTCAATTCCCGGAGCGGGTCGATCCAGTGCAGCTCGCCGGGAGCGATCCGCAAGGCCCGGCGGTAAAGTCCCGGATGGTTGTCGCCCTCGCCGACGTAGATCACGTTCTGCTCCACGTCGGTTGCCAGTACGAAAAGCGACTCCTTGCGGCCGCCGATCCCCAGCCCTTTGCGTTGGCCGATGGTATAAAAGTGGGCTCCGTTATGCTGCCCGATTTTTTTGCCGTCGCGCACGGTATAACGGTAGGGAGCAGCGAGTGCAGCCAGTTCGGTATCCGTCGGAGTGGAGGACCGCTTTGCGGCGGTTGCCGTCGGAGCTGTCGCCGGGTTCGGACATTCTGTCGAGTCCGTATTCGCCGGATTTATACCGCGTAGGGTGGCACTTTTATCCGAAGCCGTTCGTTCCGCCGTGCCCATCCCTGCATCCTCCGTTTTGCCGACGAGTGGGACGGCTTGTCCGTATTTGGGCCAATCGGCTTTGATTTCGTGGACGTTGCCGGTTTTTGCTTTGAGCTTTTGTTGAAGAAAGACCGGCAGATCGACCTTGCCGACGAAACAGATGCCTTGCGAATCCTTGCGTTTGGCCGTAGCGAGCTTCATTTGCTCGGCGATGCGTCGCACTTCGGGTTTGAGCAGGTGGCCGACCGGAAACAGCGCCCGGGAAAGCTGTTCCTGTGAAAGTTGGCAGAGAAAGTAGCTCTGGTCCTTGTTGGGATCGCTACCCGCAAGCAATTTGTAGATCGTCCGGCCGTCGGGCGCCGTCTCTTCGGCCTTGCGACAGTAGTGTCCCGTAGCCACGAAATCGGCTCCCAGCTTGAGGGCTTCCTTCAGAAAAACGTCGAACTTGATTTCGCGGTTGCAGAGCACGTCGGGATTGGGTGTGCGCCCTTTCGCGTATTCGGAGAACATATAGTCCACCACCCGGCGACGGTACTGGTCCGAGAGATCGACCGTATGGAACGGAATGTCGAGCCGTCGGGCGACAAGTTCGGCGAAGAGCCGGTCGTCGTGCCAGGGGCAGTCGCCTTCGAGCGTGCCCGTAGTGTCGTGCCAGTTGATCATGAAGAGTCCGATAACCTCATGTCCGGCCTGTTGGAGCAGGTAGGCCGCTACCGACGAATCGACGCCGCCGGAGAGTCCGATAACTACACGTGCCATACTTTTTGCGCAAATTTTACTTTTCGACCGCACCGAAAGGCGCGTTTTGCCGGAAATATCCGGTCACGGAAGCACCGGTTTTCCACCGATTCTCGTTACAGTTCGATCAGTCCCTCGGGCAGTACCATCTTCACCGTACGGCCCTCGAAATCGATGCCTGCGATGAACTCCTCGACCGCCGGAACCAGGATCCGTTTGCCGCCGATCTCCACCTCGAAGAGAGGATTGGCCTCGCTGTCGTAATAATCCGTGATTTCGCCTTTCAACGTACCGATCCGTACCCGGAATCCGATCAAATCTTCCAGGTAGAATTCATCGTTTTCGTCGTCCTCGTGCTCGAGGTACAACTCCCGCCCGATAAACTCTTCCGCCCGACGAGCGGAGTCGATATCCGCGAATGTCGCCAATGCGTTGGTCTTGCCCCTCCGTTCGAAGCGGTCGCAAAAAAGAGGAACCGCCAGTGAATCGATCTTCACGAACAGCGGTTCCTCTGTTGAGAAGTCATCGGGAAACGTCGTGTAGAGATTCAGTAAAACCCCACCTTCAACTCCGAAGAGTTTACTCACGCGCGCAACCGACAACAACATAACGGTTGTAACTATGCCTCGGCAGGAGCTTCTCCCTCTGCGGGAGCTGCTGCTTCAGCCGATTCGGCAGCGGCAGCTTCGGCGGCCTCACGTGCGGCAGCTTCGGCAGCGGCTTTCTTCTCGGCGAGAGCGGCTGCGCGCTCTTCCTTGATTTTGGTCTCGGCGGCCAGACGGCTCTTCTCGGCCGATTTAGCGTCCGACGCCAGTTTGTTGGTCTTGTTCTCGATCTTGGTCTGCTTCTCGCTCAGCCATTTGTTGAATTTGGCCTCGGCGTCCGACTCGGAGAATGCACCTTTAGCGACACCGCCCAGCAGGTGCTTCTTGTACATTACGCCTTTGTAGGAGAGGATCGCCCGACAGGTGTCGGTGGGTTGTGCGCCTTTGAGTAACCAATCCAGAGCTTTCTCGAAGTTCAGATCGATCGTAGCAGGATTCGTATTGGGATTGTAGGTACCCAATTTCTCGATGAATTTACCATCACGTGGCGCTCTGCTATCTGCGGCAACGATGTGGTAGAAAGCGAAACCTTTCTTACCGTGGCGTGCCAGACGAATTTTAACAGCCATTTGCTATAAAATTTTTAATGAAATTAATAAACGCTACCCACTTTTCGGGGCTTTCAGGGGAGCAAAGGTAGAAACAAAAAACCGAATTGCCAAATCTGCCGGGAAACAAAATGGATCAATTTGGTAAAAGATGGGGTGTCCGGCCGTATTCGGCTGCTTTGCAGAAGCGGACAGGTGCAGTGAAGGCGGTTGCGATCAGGGCGGTACGGTTTGGCGTAACCGCCGATTTGCCGTTGATAAATCCCGAGTTTGGAGCACTCTTCGGATCGCACAGATCGTCTTCGGTGAAGGTTAATTCTTCGTAGTATAATTCGCCCCAGGCGCCGCTTTCATCCTGTCCGCAATAGTAGAATCCGAATGTTTCCATTTCGGCGGGGAGGAAATAATAACCATTTTCGACATTTTTCCAGCCGAACAATGTGCCGGTTTCGAGATAGTCGAGGATCTGCATATCTGAAAGATTCAGTTGTGTTGATCGTGCGACATGCAGAAGGCCCCATGTATGGATTGTTTCAGGGCTTGTCGGGGTAACCTGGAAGATAAATACCCGATGGTCGCTTGCCCCTTTGTAAATATCTGGGTAGAGTGTTTCCAGAGCCGTCCCGTCATAGAGTTGCCATTCCGCCTGCACGGTAGCGTTCATATTGCGCGGCAGGGGTTTGCTCGTCACGCGAGCAATGAATATATTATTTGGAAAATCATTGGTGTCGAGGAATCCATAAATTACATATTCTGTTCCCGGAATACAATTTATTTGCAATATTTCTCTATCCATATATAAGCTCGGCGAGTATGAGTTCTCTGGGGTCATATCTTGGATAAATTGGCGCCAGTCGTCGTAAGAATCGAAATACGAGGCAGTGGTGATTCCCACATAATACCATGTATCATTGAAATTTGGGGTGACTTGCACGTTGAAGCTGCGCATTTCGATATCGTACGGTTCGAAAATCAGTTCAAACCTTTCTTCAAACGGATGGTCGAACCAATCATCCAGTTTGTCGATCACTCCGTTGCCGTCAATATCCAAGTACTCGTCGAACGGTGGAATTGCATAATCCGTAATGGAGAGTTCTTCATAACGTCGTTCCAAATTTCTCGTAACTCTCGCAGGTTTAATCCCCATACCGTTGCTCCGTACGGCTGCGAGCAGGGCTTCGTCTTTGATCTGTCCGTTCACCTCGATGTCTGTCGCGATTTTGGAAACGATTTCCGAGAGTTGGGCAACCGTTCGTCCGTGTTGCAGCGTGGCGGAAATAGCCAGCAGGATGGCGTTGCCGACACCCGGACGGGCGATGTCCATCTTGTCGAAGCCTTCCGGCGAGGGAAGTTCGTCTTGCGGGATGCAGAACGATCGGAGCACTTCCTGCTCGGCCGTCCGGCGTGCATCCGGAATGGTCCGGCCCTCGTTCAAAACAAGGTACTTGATGCGGGGCGTTTCCAGCGAAGTGAGCAAATTGACGTTCGACTTTCCTTCCATTGCAAGGTCGGACAGAGACCGCAGGGTCAGCGGGGCATCGGAAAGATTGCCTGTCACTTCGTTGAAATAGAAACCCTCGGCGATGATCTCTACGTAGCGGCTGTCAATATCCGATGTAAGTTCGAACGAGCCCATGTCGTCGAGAATCTGCGTTTGGTAACTTTTACCGGTCGGTTGCAGTCGTTCGTTCAGCTCCTGGATAGTGACGACAGAGCCTTGGATGAACTGCCCTTTCTGCACGCTTCCGTTGATCGAATATTCCGGAATGTCCGGTTTTTCATCCTCCGAGTCGTTACCGTCGCCGGGGTTCTCGGTGTTATCCGATCCTCCGTAGGGCGTTTCATCGATACCGCTGTCGGTACAGCCGCAGACAAGCAGTACGGCGATTGCGAATAAAAAGAGTTTTTTCATAATAAGATTATTTAATAAGTAGAAATTTGATCATTCCTGCTACTTACCGTATCGGCTCCTGCTGCGGTGGTTTGAACAAAAAAAGTGTGGAGTCGTTCGTTTATCTGACGACAGGCATTTGGCGTGGCCCGGAAACAAATAAACAATACCCCACACCGAATAGTATATCGAGAACCGATATAGCTATACACGGTGATGAGTGTCTGTATTGCCTATCCTTGTTTCCTTAAAATCGCCAAATTTTATCGTCAAGGATTAGCGAAACACTTTCACTAAACAATATGTCGCCATCCGTCGGGGACGGCACTGCAAAGTTAGTGAATGTTTCCTAATACACAACACGCTCTGGGGTATTGCCACCGCAAAGTTCCACAAAACAAAGTTTTTCTGCAACGGCCGACGGCCGGATCGAAAATTATATTCGTTGTAATTTGGGTGAAAAGTTTTTGTGTGTAAAGAGGGGGATGTTTGTAGTGTGTTGTTTTTCAGAATATTAATTGTGTGAAATTTTGATGTGCGGAAATGTTGTTTTGTCGGTGTACGGTTCGGAGATAAAAGGAAAAAGTGCTGGAATTTTGGGTGCGAACTATTTTTTCCGTTGTGTTGTATTAACTATTTGATACCTTGCTGGATAAGAGGTAAAACTTGTCGTGTTGCTTGCATAAGCGAGGATTTTGTATTACCTTTGCTGCGCTATGCGATTATGTGCTGCAAACGTTGGTTCCGTAGCTCAGTTGGATAGAGCAACAGCCTTCTAAGCTGTGGGTCGAGCGTTCGAACCGCTCCGGAATCACTTGAGAAAAACGATGAAAGATCCGCTAAACAATAACTGTTTAGCGGATCTTTCGTTGTCATGGTGTGCCGGGCTTGTGAGAGGATTCGCCAGGGACCGAAGATGAACGGAGCCGTGTAATCCGGCAGTGCGTTGTCTGAAAAAAGCCCTGGCCGATTTTCCGGTCGGCCGTCTGAATGTTGCGGGCAGTGTCTGAAGTATGTAAATATCGGTATTGTTATCGGGTTATCGTCCGTTTCCAGACGGTTTTGTTGCCACAGTTGTCCGTGACGGTCAGTTGGAGCGTGTAGCTCCGGCCTTTCGGGGTGCGGGAGTCGTCGAAGGTGTGGGTAATGGTGCCCTGCATCGGATTGCGTTCGAGCAGGATCCAGTGTGGCCGTATAGCTGCCTATGCCGGAGAAGTTGTCTCGCAGGCGGAAGGTGATGCTGCGCGTTCTGATCGGCTCTCCGGCTTTGAAGCGGGGCTCGATGCGTGGCGGAACGGTGTCGGCCACCACGCAGAAGTCGCCCAATGTGCGGGTCGAAAGGGTGACGGCGCCGTTTTTATATTTTCCTCCGGCATAGGAAACCTTCCCTTTGCGGACGAAACCCAGGGTGGTGTGGGGTTGTAAGTTCTGAGGAACATATGCCCGGATCGTAACCGTAGCCGCCGTATGCAGAGGCGTGTCGTAATCGAGGATCGAATAGAGGGGAGAGAGGACGGCGACCGACGGCGCGGCGGCGAATTGGGCCGGGCGGCTCGACTGACTGAAAAAGAGCGGTTCGTAGAAGACGCCGGCGGGGATGTGAACCGATGCCTCTCCTGCTGTATGCGAGAAGGGCCGGCGGTTATCGACGATGAGAGCCGTCGAATCGCATACGGCGCGAAAATCCCGCTGTGCAGGCTGTCGGATCGTCCGGAATTCGAGTATCGAGCGGTTGCCGCTGTCGTCTTCGGCTTCGATGCGGATCTGCTGGCTCTGGCCTTCCGAAGGAGTCAGCAGGGCCTGGTTTTTCAAGACGGGGTAGAAATCGTCGATGCAGCCGTCGAGTCGGGTGAGGCGGATCACTTCGTTGCGCGAGGCGACCTGCATGGGGTAGTGGGTGACGGCGTTGCAGTAGCGGGTCTGGTCGAAGGCGAAGCCGTCGATACGAAGTTCGAAGATCGGATCTTCGTCTGCAAATTCACGTATGCGCCAGAGTCCGAATGTGTTGGATACGTCGTTTTTGCGGTCGGTCGTCTCCAGGATGAAGTACCCTCGGCCGCCGACGGAGAGTGCTCCTTCCTGTTTGAGCGCATAGCGTCCGGGTGTTTTTTCGACCAGCTCGACGGGGCGGGGCCGGGCGTGCACCGGGACACCGCGCACGCTGTCCACCTCGACGTAGTAGAGTTTCACCAGGCGCGGCGGAATGTCGTCGCGGGTGCGGATCACGCCGCTGGAAATGGTGTTGAGGGTCCGCTGCGTGCGGGAGTCGCGGATCTCGAAATGCAGGTGCGGGCCTGCGGACGAGCCTGTATTTCCCGACCAGGCGAACTGTTCGCCCTGCTTGAGCGGAAACCGGTCGGCCGGGGGATAGAGATTGATGCTGTTTCGCCGGGTGCGGTAACGCTCCTCGTGTACGTATTTTTCGATGTCGTCGCGGAACTTCGAGAGGTGCCCATATACGGAAGTCGTGCCGTTGGGATGGGTGATGTAGATGGCGCGTCCATAGCCGCCCGGCGTGACGGCGATGCGTGAGATATATCCGTCGGCCGTGGCGAGTACGGGTTTTCCCGTTACGCCGTCGGTTTTGATGTCTATGCCCGAATGGAAGTGGTTGGGACGCATTTCGCCGAAGTTGGCGGAGTAAAGCCCGGCCACGTCTCGCAGGGGAAAGATGTAATCTTCCGGGGCGAGGTGCTGGGCCGAAACGGGAGCGCTGCACAGCAGCAGCGCGGAGATCAGAAGTCGTCGCATGGTTCGTCGTTTGTTTGGATCAATTCGCCGGCGGCATCGAGTACGGCGTCGTAGTCGTATCCGAGCGAAAGGCCGTAGCGGATCAGTTTGGTTTTCAAATCGTAAGTATCTTTGTATCGGGTCAGTCGGAGCTTTTTTTCGAGCTGTGTCCGCAGCCGTTCGGACTGGTTCGCCGGATCCAGTCGGGCAAGAGCTTCATCGATGATCGCTGCGGCGATGCCTTTGAGCCGGAGCGAGGTGCGGATCTTGCGGGCGCCCCAACCGCTCAGCCGGATTTTGTCGCGCACGAAGGCTTCGGCGTAGCGGTTGTCGTCGATGAATCGGTCGGCGTGTTGTAGACCCACACGGCCGTGATGACGATCCAGACGATGGGGAACAGGCCGAAGCAGGCCCCCAGTGCCACGGAGTTGACTGCCAGGCCTACCGGCATTTTCCAGACCAGGATGGCCACCAGCAGGGCGCCCACCAGACCGGCCACGGCGGCGATATGACCTTTCGCCTGCCGGAAAGCCAGCATGTAGAACAGAATGATCAGCGGTACGGATGCCGCCAGTGCCGACAGGCCGATGCCTCCCAGAGGTTCGTAAACCTGAGTCCAAGCCATCTTTCTCTCCCTTCTACTAGAAAAGCGTGCCGCCGGTCCGTCCGGCCCCTGCCCGAGGACAGGCGACACAAATACATCCTTAACGCTAAGATTATGCTGGCAATGAGAACGACGCTTTTTGATTACTACAAAGGCGGCGGCAACTATGTTGCCCGAGACG
>OGWU01001773.1_pt1 | contig 11884 bp, 12 predicted proteins | sample 1576071 | NCBI WGS metagenome assembly OGWU01 (sample SAMEA3541582, study PRJEB24748) | human gut metagenome | biome: human gut; feature: human-associated habitat; material: faeces | place: China | collected 2012
GTGCTGGGCGCGCTGGCGCTCTGGCTGGTGAACGCCTTTGGCGGCCTGCTGGGGCTGCACGTGGAGGTCAATCCCTTCACCGCTCTGGCCGTAGGCTTTCTGGGGCTTCCCGGAGCGGTGCTGGTGATCCTGCTGCATCTGCTGTTGTGAGGGGCCTCCATGGCGCCCCGCCGCGTCTCAGATATCCATTGCAGCGTGATACGCCTCGTACATCGCCGTACAAATGTTCGCTGGGCGCACACAATCGCCGACTGAGCGCACCCACGGCGCGCAGTTTCTCAGGCTGTCGGCCTTTTCTGTCTCTGAAATCTGCCCCGCCGCACATATGACCAAATCACACGGCACTTTTATCGTTTCTCCCAATGCATTCTGACAGATGATTCCATCGGCTTCAATGCGCAAAACACGATGTTGCGTCCGCACTCTGACTCCAACGCGCTCCATTTCCGCGAGAAGTATAGGTCTATGGCGAACGTTGGCGTCCCGGCAGACATCTTTCTGCATTTCAAGCACCGTCACGGATTTGCCGCATCTTGCCAGGTGGACGGCGCCCTCACATCCAGCGAGTCCCCCGCCCAATACAGCGACTACCGAACAGTCCCTTTCTGCAATCCGTTGCGCAAAGTTGTTGACCAGGAGGACATTTTCGCCTTTTATGCCTGGAATCGGTGGCAAAAACGGCCTTGAGCCCACTGCAATAATGGCCGCATCATATGCGCCGCTTTGTATACTTGCTGCCGTTACCTCGGTATTCAGGCGAATATCCACATGAAGTTGACGGATGAAGCGCTCCAGGGTTTTTCCTAGCACAAACATCTCCTGTTTGAAGGGTATACCCCTCTCACAGTTCAACAGCCCACCCAAACAACTGTCCTTTTCACACAGCACCACCTTATGCCCGCGCAGAGCGGCGACATATGCCGCTTCGAGCCCGGCAACCCCTCCACCGACAATCAATACTTTTTTAGATGTGCGCGCCGGCACAATTTCCATGCCTTCATGTTCTCTTCCAATGCGGGGATTCACGCTGCATCGTCGAGTCGCTGTGACCGCCCTTTCGGACATGCAGACAAAACACCGCAGACAATGAATGATCTCCTCTTCCCGATTCGCCTTCACTTTGTTGGGCAATTCCGGGTCCGCCAACAGTGCGCGCCCCATATATACGACATCCACATCGCCGGAAGCGATGAGCGCGTCCATCATCGCCGGATCGTTCAACCCACCGATTGTCGCGACCGGCACGCGCACATGTCTTTTAATCTCCTTTGCCATGTAGGTGTTGCATCCATGTTCTTTGAACATGGACGGATGCGTAGACGCAAACCCATATTTATACGACCCGGCAGAAACGTGAATGAGGTCGACGAGGTCTTCCAATGCTTCGGCAATGCGACAACCCTCCTGAAGATCATAACCGCCTTCAAAGAGTTCCGAGCCGCTCATGCGCAATTCGATCGGAAAACCGTTGCCCACGCCCTCGCGAACCGCTGTCAATATCTCACGCACAAAGCGGACTCGATTTTCAAAAGTTCCACCATAGGCGTCGTTTCTGTGGTTGAAGTGCGGCGAAAGAAACTGGTTGAGCAACCAACCATGTCCTGCGTGGATCATAATCATGCGAAAACCGCAGCTCTTCGCCAGGATCGCCGTTTCACGATAACGGTTTACTATGTCAAAGATCTGTTCCTCGCTCAGCGCTCGAATTGGAATGCCATCCGCGCGTACACCGGCGCTTGGACCGTACTGCACAATTTCCCGGCTCTGCTTTCGATCCAGCAGATATGTTCCGGCATACTGCCCCGCATGGGAAAGTTCAACGCTCGCTACGCTTCCGTGCCGATTGATGGCATCTGCTGCATAGGTAAAACTGGCGACAGACTCCATGTTGTTCCGATTGAGATGATACATAAATGAAGCGTCCGTCTCTGGGTGAACGACGAGCTCACTCACCGTAACTGCCGCCGCTCCTCCCCTTGCCCTTTGTTCGTAAAAATATATTGAACGCATGCCAATATTGCAGTCTGGCGTAATATCTGCGCCACTCATAGGCGCGGAAAACATGCGATTTCTGAACTCAACGTTTCCAATGCGTATAGGGCTGCACAAATGCACGAATTTCTGAATCATGTTTACCTCACACGAATGTATCTGCCAATATGCCCGAAAATATATGCCGCGCTAAACGTTCGCTTGTTATTGGGGCATTGGAGCTGCTACGCGGCTGTTTCGTCGTTATGCCAATAACATAGGCCATTGTCGCAGAGGTACAGCCGCTTCTTGTCATTCCCTCTGAAGAGCATTGCGCACAAAACCTTTTGTGTATCAGGCGCTTGCGGCACATGGAATCCCGTTCCATTTTTCGAGGACGCTCTGACGCAAATACAGGGCGTCCTCAAGAGGCGGACGCGCTTACATTTTCTCAACGAGCTTTCGTTTTCGCGTCGTCATCATAGTCCAGCGCGTTCCAATGGGATTTCCAGTAGTCAAGATTTTCAAACGCTCCCTTTTCTTTCTCGGTCAGAAGGTCTATGCGCGGTTTCTCTGTGCGATCCACTGCCTCGTGTGCCCGAATGAACATCCACGGGCGCCTTGTTTCATGAATGACATATCGTCCATGCGGAAGGCCTGCGGGAATGGTCAGGCAGCAGGTTTTGTCGATTACATGCCGCTCCATCTCCTCGCCGAAGGAAAACTCAAAGGTCGCCCCCAAATCCTCTGGATGCTCTGGATCCATGCCGATGAAAAAAATCATCTCGTTTTCCCTGTGAACGTGCGGCGGATGGCCAACCACACTCTCCTTGGGTTTGCCGTCCGGCAATACCCAATGTACATAATACGAATAGCAGCCCTTACACATTTTGCTGGTAATTCCCAAGATGCCAGGCCCCAAGGACTCTTCGTAGCTACTCTCCGAAGAGATGTGAATATATTTCCCGTACTTCGTACCGTCTTTCATGCTTACCTCCTTGATTACTTATTCTCCTTTGTTATCTTCGTCATTTTCATCGAAGCCAACGATTGTCCACTGTTTGGGGTAGCGTATCTGCGCCCTTTCTTCCGCGGAAAGCAGATCCTGTCTCGGTTTTTCCGTTCGCGCGGGGCCCTCATGGACCCGCACGAACATCCATGCGCGCTTTGTATCATGGATGATATAGCGGCCATGCGGGAGGCCTCCCGGAATGGTGATGCAGCATGTCTTATCAATAATGTGCCGCTCCATCTCTTCCCCAAAGGATATCTCAAATACTCCCCCCAACTCTTCAGGATGCTCCGGGTCCCCACCAATAAAGAACAGCAGCTCGTTTTCCTTGTGTACATGCGGTGGATGTCCAACCTGAGGCTCTTTCTGCGTTCCATCTGGGACAACCCAATGAACAAAGTATGTGTTGGCATTCGGACACATGCTGTGTTCAATTGCCAAAATGCCCGGTCCCTGGGATTCCTCGTAGCAGCAATCTTTCATCAGTTGAATATACTTGCCATATTTGGTATGATCTTTCACAGACACATACCTCCTTTCTCATCTGTTTATATGCGTTTCACGCCTCAGTTGCCATCTTCATCTTTTCAATTTGCTTGACAGCGTTGCTTATAGATACTATAATGAGTACAATACCCCTGAAGGTCGTGAGTGCGTGGTCAAGAAACAAAGAGCGAACACCATTCGCAAGCTCAAGGCGCTGGAAACAAAGGATCGGCTTTTTGACGCTGCCTTTGATCTATTGATGGAGCACGACATCAATGATATTTCGATCAAAATGATCACGACCAAGGCCGCTGTTTCCATCGGCACGTTTTATACCTACTTTGATTCCAAGTTCGATGTCTTTTATCAGACGTACAGCCTCGCGGACCGATACTTTGATTCCAAAGTGCGCCTTCAATTGACGCAAGAAACTTGCTTGCAGCGCATACTGTATTTTTTTGATCAGTATGCCAATTACAGCGCCAATATTTCCGGCCTTAAGATCGTGCGCATACTCTTCAATGCGAGCAATAAGTATTTTAACCGCAAACATGATTTTGGCATGCTGCCGCTTTTACAGGAAATCATCAAAACCGGGCAACAGCGCGGGGAATTTACCTGTGAACACAACGCTGAATACATAGCGGACTTTCTCATGATCTCCGCGCGAGGGCTTGTCTACCACTGGGCCACCATGGACGGAGCATACGATCTTCAGCAGCGCATGCACGCGTATTGTATGCTATGGATTCGCTCCTTCCTTCCTGTACTGACTGATGCTCACAATTCCTCCACGCCGCCGCCCGGTTTGTGACCTTCGCAAGGCTATACCGTCAGGCCGTTCTCCAGCCACTGTCCAGGCACATGGGTTTCAGGTACACCATGATCTCTCGGAAGCCTCCATCAATGACCTTGAACGCTTCAACTGCAACAAAGCCTGGAGAAGAGTCCGGCAATTTCTGCACAAATTGTACCACCGCCACAACGACGCCGAGCTTTGTATCCACGACAGGGTGTTTTCTATCTCGTATATCCCAAGTAAACAGGGGATTCAAGAAACTGGTGCGCAGCGAGTGATAATCCCTCTTGCAATTTGTACACTGTACGTTGAACTCAATGCGCTGGCAGTCCGGATGACATTTGACATCCCTCCATTCTATTTTGCGCTCGAGCGCATCCCAATACGTTTCCACGATATCGATCATCTCATCGCGCTCACGCTGGTCATCGTCTGGCACGGGGATGTCGAACTGCAAGTTCTTCATCGGATATTCTTTGGCCTGTGTCCAAAAGTTGTTGATCCCCCATGGAATGGTGAGCTCTTCAATCTCGATGATCAGGCCATCATCGCACTTTAAGCGAAGGAAGTAATACCACCATTTCATTTCGCTGCGGTTATATTCCCGCACGTTCGCCCATGGGCACTTCTTTTTGGGATAGAAGTACCGCATTTCATCCAGCAGCGCATCGTTTGTCGCCGTGCCAAAAAAACATGCCGTCTGCGTCTCGTGATCCACAAAGGTCTGTCTCGCCGGGAAACGAATCGCTTGCTCCCATATCTCGTTCTGGCCTACGGGTACCTCCTTTCCGTTATAAGTCGCTCTCACTCCCGCCGCCAGAGGAAGGCTGCTTATGTCATTGTACACCGCTGCATCCAGGAATACATTTACGAGCTGCAACAACCGGTTCCGTTCTTCCCTCTTTGATTTACGCATCTTCCAACCTCCTTTGCGTCTCTCCTTCTCCTTGTGTCTTCTTTACGCGCCCAGGTGTTTTACAAAAACCTCATGCGGTATTCCTGACGAGTCTCCATGGTATACAACCTTTCCTTTTTCAATGATGTAGCAGCGGTCGCTGACTTTTGTAGCAAACTTTACGCTCTGCTCCGCAATGAGGATGGATACTTTGCGCTCGCGCAACTCCTGTATGACCTCCGCCAACTCCTGGACCACGATCGGCGCCAAACCTTCGCAAATCTCATCAAGAAGCAGCAACTTGGGATTTTGTAGAAGCCCCCGAGAGATCGCCAGCATTTGTTGCTCCCCACCGCTGAGTTGCCTTCCCTTTTGATTCGCTCTTGTCTTGAGTATCGGAAACAACTCATGAATCTTCTCAAACGTCCAGTTGCAACGCCCGTCCACCCCATTTCGTTGCGCCATGATGAGGTTTTCCCGAACAGTCAGGTTGGGAAAGATATGCCGGCCCTGCGGCACAAAGGCCATTCCTTTGCGGGAAATCTTGTATGCCGGCAGGCCTATGATGTTCTCTCCGTTGAAGACAATGCTGCCTCCGCATGCTTTGACGTCCCCAATGATTGTTTTCAACGTCGTGCTCTTTCCGACGCCATTGCGGCCCAATATACATACAGACTCGCCCTCCGACACTTCCAGGCCAATGTCGAAAAGCACCTGGCTCAACCCATACTTTGACTGCAGATTCTCCACTTTCAATATCATGTCACATCTCTCCCAGATACGTCGAAATTACCTTTGGGTCATTTCTAACCTCTTCAGGAGTCCCAGACGCCAGGTATTCTCCCCTGTGCATTACGGTGATCTGCTCCGCAAAATCGAAAACAATGTCCATGTCGTGTTCGATAAACACAATGGTAATTCCACGTTCCTTGACGATTTTCAGGATCAGGGACATCAATTCATATCCTTCAGCACGCGATATTCCTGCAGTCGGTTCATCAAGAAGCAGCAAGGACGGATTCAGTGCCAATGTCACGCCGATTTCCAACTTGCGCTGGTCTCCATAAGAGAGCAACCCCGCGACCTCGTCCGCTTTGTCCTCGAGCATAACGGTCTTGAGAATCTCCCGTACCTTTTCATCCAGGAACTTATCCGCACTTTTGAAGAGCTTCAAGTGCTGTTTTTTGCAGCAGATGCAGGAAATCTGGATGTTGTCATATACTGAAAGTTTTCCAAACAACTTTGATATCTGGAAACATTTGCCGATGCCGCGCTGGACAATCTTATGGGTTGGAAGATTGGTGATCTCCTCACCGAAATAAAATACCTTTCCACCGCTTGGCCGCGTGCGGTTGGTAATCAGATCCAGCAGCGTACTCTTCCCCGCCCCATTTGAACCTATAATCGCCCATATCTTTTTTTCCGGTACCTCGATGCTGATGTTATTGACCGCTTTCAAAGCGCCAAACGAACGGCTCAAATTTTCTGTGGACAATGCTGCCCTCATCGTATCACTTCCTTTGCGCGCATGCTCCCTGAGTTTTTCACGGTATGTCGCTTCCATGCACTTTTGCAAAAGCCCAAAAAACCATCCTGGAAAAAGAGTACACATACGACCAGCACAATGCCTGTTACTCCCTGCCAATAGAGGGTCAGATTGGAAAGCTGAGAAAACAACACCGTACCAACGACTGCTCCGATCGTCGGGCCGTAAAAGAACGCCATGCCGCCGATCATGCACATCATCATACATTGCAGGCCCACATTGTTGTTGCACATATTCGGATACGCGCCGCGCAAGAACATCGCATACAAGATGCCGCCAAGCCCCGTCAGGGTGGCGCTTATGCAAAATTGCAGCAGTTTGAATCGAAAAATGTCTATGCCCAGATACGTGACGCGTTCTGAGTTTTCCCGTATCCCTTGCATCACTTTCGCTGCCGGAGAATGCATCATGCGGTAAATCACCATATATAGAACGCCCACGGTCAAAACCGTCATCACCAGAAACGGACGTGTATCCGAAAAGATAGCAATGCGTTCAGCTCCATTCAGTCCACCCTCAAAACCCATGAACTGCGATTTCTGGCAAATCAACTGAAATAATGTATTGAACCCCAAATAGATGAAGCCGACCGCAAAGCCCTCCCCCCGCCGCAGGCAAAAATAGCCAATGACCACCGCGGAGACAATCGTCAATAAGATTGCCAGCAAGATCGCCGCCCCAATGGAAAAACTGCATTTGGTCAGAAAAATTGTGTAACTATACGCGGAGATGCCAATGAAGATTGATTGCCCCAGGGGCATAACGCCCATGTAGCCCATCAGAATATTTGTACTCATAGCGAAGAGTATAAAAATACATATTCGCGTAAGTGGCTCGACAAAGCTGATAGGGGCGACAAATGAGCCGAATAAAATCAGGAACAGCATTGTTGCCAAGATGAGAAAATATGGCCTCGCTTCCTTGACTCTGCTTTTTTCCATCGGGAACTCACTCCTTATCCGCAAACAATCCCTCGGGCTTTACAAGCAGCACAATCAACATAACAACCGTGGGAATGACACTATAATACCAACCAAGATACATGGCGCCAAAGGCATTGACCAGACCCATGAGAATAGATGCTCCAAATGCGCCTTTGAGGCTTTTCCATCCACCGATACGGAGAATTGTCATGGTCGAAACGAATATATTCAATGTGTCTGTTGCCGTGATGGGAATTGTTGGCGCATTCAATGTTCCCGCAAGCCCCGTCAACCACATGGCCAGCATAAACATCAGGGAGAACATTAGAGAGACATTGATGCCCAGTATGCCAACCATCTTCCTGTCACTGATAATCGCCCGAAAAATAATACCGATCTTGGTCTTATAAAACATGATCAGCAAAGCAATGGCAAATATACTGGCTACAATGATGATAAACAAATAGTATTTGGGAAAGGTCGTGCCCGCAACCGTAAGTACGCCCTGCAACGCGGATGGCAATTTCACCGTATAAAGCCTATATCCCCAGATATATGCAATTACGTCCTGAAGAATGTATCCAGTTCCTAGGGTAAGGAGAAGTTGGTAAATCTTGTCACGATCATACAGCTTGCTCAATACCCGCTCAGTTAAAAAACCCAGGCCTGCAATTACCAGCGGACAGATGAACAAACCTACGACAAAATTTACCGACCGAGAAACCTGATAGCACAAAAATGCGCCCATCATGTAGTAAGCTCCTGCGCCAAAGTTGATGATATCCCTGCCCGCGATAACAATAGAAAGCCCCGCGGCGGAGAGATAGGTTACCATTCCGCTGGAAATGCCCGTCAACAATAGAGAAATCAATCTCTGCATAGCATTATCCGCCTTTTGTTCAGAATAGTGCGTCGGTGCACCGTTGAGGGAGAGTAGACCCGCTCCCTCAACGGTGCGCTGATGGATAATTTAGCCGGCAGTGCGCGCTTCATCTATCAGCGCCACGAACTGTTCTTCTGTCATAAAGACGTCCTCACCGCATTCGCGAATGATTTCTCCATAGGCCAAGCCATATTCCTCGTCATAAACCGAGCTAACCAGCAGGACCGGGAAAATTGCGTTGTGGCCAGATTCCAGACTGCTGTAATGAACTTCACCGATCGGCGTTTCAAAGCTCATGGCGGCAAGATTTTCGGCAACCTTCGCTGGAGAAACCGTCCCCGTTTCAGCATCGTAAGCAGCGTCAATGGCGTCCAGCATGGTATAGATGGCGATCGAATACCCGTTGGTAAAATTCGACGGCCAAAGCTGGCAGCGATCGTAGAATCTACGGCTCCAGTCGTAATAAATAGCGTTCTCTTCACTGTCGTCATGCCAAGAGGCAATATCGTTGGAAATAACGCCCTCCGGGAAGTCAGGACCAAAGCTCATCGTCCAGTCTGAGCCCAGGCCATTGGTGGCATAAATATCGCAGCGTTCAAACATGCCATACATCTGTCCCTGCTGAAGGAAGGCCGCGCCCTGTGCGCCGCCCATGAATACGCAAACTGCATCAGGGTTGCCGCTCAGCGCAGCGTTGACAACCGCCGTGTAGTCAGTATCGGAATACGAAATCCACGTCTCTCCCTGAAGTTCATACTCGTAGCCCACCTCATCAAGGTAGCCAAATAGCCCTGCGTATTCCTCGCGATTCTCAGTTCCTTCCAAGGCGACAAAAAAGATGCTGTGATTCTCCGCGTCCATGATGGCTTGTGCAATCACACGGCCCAGATTATAGCCGGACACGCCCGAACAGAAGCCCCATTTGCTAGCTGCTGCGTTCATCGCAGTGGAAGAAACAAAGCTCGTGACAATAACGGGCAATTCATTGGTTTCTGCCCACTGCAAACCCGCTGCTCCATGGCTGGCGTTGTTGGGACCGATAATGCCCACCACGCCTTCTGCTTTTAACTCTCCATATTTGGTTCCAACCAAACTGGAATCGTTTTGGCAGTCTCGCGTCACAAGCTCAATCGTTACCTTTCCGTCCTCCCGAGCATTGTATTCTTCGATCGCCATTTCAACCGCCGGTTTTACCCAATCGATGTTCGCTGCTGAACCTCCACCTGTTTCAACATAGCAAGCTCCTACCTTCACCACCGGTTTTGTCGTACTCTCCGCAGATGCCAACGAGCAACTCAAAAGCATTACCAGTCCCACCAAAATCGCCAATGTCCTCTTCATTTAAACAACCTCCTTTATTTTTAAGTAAAAGCCGCCATCATTTTCTCGATTGGTAAGTTATTGAAATTTTTCAATGAATATGTTCATGTTTAATATATCATAAGTCCATGTATAAGTCAATACCTATCAATTCAAAAACTAAATTTTGTGTATTTTGATTATTTTTTTAGTATAATTTGTGTGCATTGTACCCATCCATACACTTTTTCTTCATGCCTTTGTACGCTCTTGATTGTGCAAACCTATGTCTGTTCCAAAGGACAAACGCATTCCAAAGAAGCATCCGAGACATGCGCATAAAAAATGATCGCGCCACAAAACACCGAACAACTGCAGCAGACGCTATATCCTCAACGCAATTCGCCCGAGCTCAATCTCTTTTCAACATCGGCCGTTCTTTTTACATTCCGGGCCGAAAAAAGGGGTTGACAAATCCCCGAAAACGTGTATAATATTATCTGTTGCCGATAAAAGCCCGGGCGTGATGACACGCTGGCGTAGCTCAATTGGCAGAGCAGCTGATTTGTAATCAGCAGGTTGCGGGTTCGAGTCCCATCACCAGCTCCACCAATTTGCAACTTATATGGACGGGTTCCCGAGCGGCCAAAGGGAGCGGACTGTAAATCCGTTGTCACAGACTACGATGGTTCGAATCCATCCCCGTCCACCATAAAAGAAACCTCTTTTGTCTACCAAGACAAGAGAGGGTTTCTATTTCATAGTTGAGATATTGACTGATTTGTGATGCACTGAGTTTAACAAATTGAAATCCGTTTACTTCACAAATCAACACAAGTTGCCCGTCGTGTTGTTCCGTTTTCTGTTATCCTTCGGTATAATAAAACCATCAAATGAAGGAGGCAACAAATCATGAACACAGATAAGATCTATGCAGAACAAATCGCAAACGAATACGCTCCCAAGGACACCTCTAAGGTGGTTGCTCTGCGGAAGCTGGACGCAAAAGCAAAGCTCCCTGCCACCATTTTCACTTACAGCTTCGGCATTATTTCAGCTCTTGTTTTGGGCGTTGGAATGTGCCTTGCCATGGGTCAGATCGGCAGCGGAACGACCTTCAGCTTCGTAGCCGGTATCGTGATCGGCGTTGTCGGAATGATCGGCATGGGCGTAAACTATCCGATTTACAAGAAGATTTTGGCAAGCGGAAAGCAGAAATACGCCTTTGAGATCATGGAGCTTGCAAAAGAGATCAGCGAGCAGTAAGCCGTGAAGCGGGCACAGGAGATTCTGTATCGATTTCTGCACCCACCGAAATGGGTACTGCTTATTTTGCCGCCCATCGTGTTTGCGGTGCTGACCTATGTGCTTCTCTTTGGAAAAAGCGGTATACCGGCATACCTAACCTACGGTATGTCGGCGTACTGCACGGTGATTTGGGTTTTACCGATACCGAAATTGTCTCGAAAAGCCAAAGCATATACTGTCCGACACCTGAACGGCACGGCGTTCGGCAGAAGATATCTCGGTGATCTTGCCTTTCGGGGGAGCGTCAGCCTTTATTCGGGGATGGCGGTCAATTTTATCTATGTGGTGTTTCGCATCTTTGTCGGTATCCGCTATGCTTCCGTGTGTGCCATCACGATTGCGATTTACTATTTGCTGCTTGGCCTTATACGGTTGTCGCTGATTCTAAGTTACCGCAGCCGAACCGTGAAATCCGAACTGCGCTGCTACCGCCGTACAGCATGGCTGCTGTTTGCTCTGAACATTCCCATGGGCGGTATGATCCTGCTGATGGTGCTGACGGATTCAGGGTATTCTTATCCGGGATTTGTCATCTACCTGTCTGCTTTGTATACCTTTTACACGGTCATTCTCTCTATCGTAAACCTTGCAAAGTTCCGAAAACTCGGCAGCCCGATTCTGTCGGCGGCAAAGATTCTTAACTTGGTTGCCGCTCTGATGTCACTGCTTGGTTTGCAAACGGCAATGATTGCACAGTTTTCCAGCGGCGAATGTATCGGGTGGTTGGAAACGCTTTAAGGACACAACCGCAACATCGTTCAC
>OGWU01001783.1_pt1 | contig 11839 bp, 11 predicted proteins | sample 1576071 | NCBI WGS metagenome assembly OGWU01 (sample SAMEA3541582, study PRJEB24748) | human gut metagenome | biome: human gut; feature: human-associated habitat; material: faeces | place: China | collected 2012
GTTCCAACTCCCTGTACATGCTTATCTCGCTATAATTGCGCCACGGGGTCATGTCCGTCCTTATGGAGCTCATGTTCGCCAGCTCGAGGCAGCTCAGGCCGCTCTGCCCCTCTTGGTTGCACAGTACGCAGCAGCCCTTCTTTAGCCATAACAGCGCATACGGGCTTATCCGCAGCCGCCGCGCCAGCCCGTCCATGTGGTCTTTATCCGAATACGTAACCTGCCGCCGCTGTTCTATGGCTACGCTAAGCCGGTCTATATTCTCTATAATTTGATCGTCCGGGCATTTCATTGCGCCATCTTCCGGCAGAGTCAGCGCAGCCAGCTGCATTCCGACTATGCCTTTAAGCTTTTCCAGCAATGCCGCCGTCCGCTTATCTGATAAGAAATTTGCCGAGCGCAGAGCCCAGATGAGGCATTTAAGCTCATCCCTTGAAAGCTCTCCTCTGGCGAGATAGTACCCCGTACCGGTGTGTTTTATGTCGGCGCCATACTGTATGAGCGCGTCTATGTCCCGGTAAATGCCCTTGCGTTCAGCCGTAATGCCCCGCCTTTGCAGCTCCTCCAGCAGCTCAGGCACAGTCATCCTGTGCCGCTCGTCCGTCATTTCCCGGAAAATATCCAACAAATAAAGTGGTTTGAGCTTTGTATTCGCCATATCATACCCCTTACGCCAGCCGCGAAAGCATATTTACTATCAGCTCACATACCGCCAGTATGCATACGCATATGTCCACCATCATGGCGGTAAAGGCCTTGCCGCGCTTCTTCTTGGCCCGTTCCCGCGCCTTTATGTCGAAGTACCACACCAGCGCTATGAGCGTACCCGTGGCGCCCGCGAGAAACGGCGTAAACCAGGGCAGCGCCGCCGCGACGCCCGTATGCAGCAGTGCGCCGTCCAACAGCAGGAACAGCCCTATCCCGCCGAAAATATAAGCAATAATTCCCATTTACCCTCCTTGCGCCCAATAGATTATACCATAAATGGTACTTGTAGGAAATACGAAAAGACACGCCATCATCGTTTTACCGAAAATGACGTGTCTGCCTGTTTATCGCGTTATAGTGCCACCGCAAAGTCGGTGGCATCAGGAAAAGCCCTTATGCCTTCATCGCCTCGGCTACCGCCACGGATACCGCCACGGTGGCGCCCACCATGGGGTTGTTGCCCATGCCGATAAGGCCCATCATTTCAACGTGGGCGGGCACGGAGGAGCTGCCTGCAAACTGGGCATCGGAATGCATACGGCCCATGGTGTCGGTCATGCCGTAGGAGGAGGGGCCGGCAGCCATGTTGTCGGGGTGCAGGGTACGGCCAGTGCCGCCGCCGGAAGCAACGGAAAAGTACTTTTTGCCGTTCTCGACGCACCACTTCTTGTAGGTGCCTGCGACCGGGTGCTGGAAGCGGGTGGGGTTGGTGGAGTTGCCCGTAATGGAAACATCCACGCTCTCATGGCGCATTATGGCCACGCCCTCGTTTACGTCGTCAGCGCCATAGCAGCGCACGTTGGCACGCTCGCCCTTACTGTAGGCGGTGGTCTTGGTGACAGTCAGCTCGCCGGTGTACTGATTGTACTCGGTCTCGCAGTGAGTGAAGCCGTTGATACGGGAGATGATCTGTGCAGCGTCCTTGCCGAGACCGTTCAGGATAACCTGCAGGGGCTCCTTGCGGACCTTGTTTGCGGTGCGGGCTATGCCGATAGCGCCCTCAGCTGCGGCAAAGCTCTCATGGCCTGCCAGGAAAGCGAAGCACTTGGTGCCTTCGCTCAGTAGCATGGCTCCAAGATTGCCGTGGCCAATACCGACCTTGCGCTGATCTGCTACGGAACCGGGAATGCAGAAGGTCTGGAGGCCTTCGCCTATGCACTCGGAAGCTTCGGCGGCAGTCTTTACGTTTTTCTTTACGGCGATGGCTGCGCCAAGGGTGTAGGCCCATACGGCGTTCTCAAAAGCGATGGGCTGTATTCCCAGCACTATGCTGCGCACGTCTATCCCCTTGGACTTGAGCAGCTCGTCCGCCTCTTCAAGTGATTTGAGGCCATACTGCGCCAGTACGGGGTTGATCTGATCTATTCTTCTTTCGTAACCTTCAAAAGTTGCCATTATCGCGCCCTCCTTATTCCTTGCGGGGGTCGATCACCTTAGCGGCCTCAGCAAAGCGGCCGTAGGTGCCGATGTTCTTCTCGTATGCTTCCTTGGGATCCATGCCCTTCTTGATGGCTTCCATCATCTTGCCAAGGTGTACAAACTTATAGCCGATGATCTGGTCATCCTCGTCCAGAGCTATGCCAAGTACGTAGCCTTCCGCCATCTCCAGATAGCGGGGACCCTTCTTCAGGGTGCCGTACATGGTGCCTACCTGGCTGCGGAGGCCCTTGCCCAGATCCTCAAGGCCGGCACCAATTGCCAGGCCGTCATCGGAGAAGGCGCTCTGACTGCGGCCATATACAATCTGAAGGAACAGTTCCCTCATAGCGGTGTTTATAGCATCACATACCAGGTCGGTGTTCAGCGCCTCCAGAATGGTCTTGCCGGGGAGTATCTCTGCTGCCATAGCGGCACTGTGGGTCATGCCGGAGCAGCCGATGGTCTCCACCAATGCTTCCTGAATGACGCCGCCCTTTATGTTGAGGGAAAGCTTGCAGGCTCCCTGCTGAGGCGCGCACCAGCCCACACCGTGGGTGAAGCCGCTTATGTCTTTAATCTCCTTAGCCTTGACCCATTTGCCCTCTTCGGGTATGGGGGCAGGATCATGCTTTGCGCCCTTTGCAACGCAATACATCTCTTCCACTTCGCGTGAATACTGCATGAAATATCCTCCTTGAATATTAGCTGCCCGATGAGTTGATACACCGGGTCATTCTTTCCTGATTATGATTTTATCACGGAGCGCGATGCCATTACAACCCGAACGGCAAAAAACACCCGATAATTATTAGGCTCCACTAAACTCTTCGCAATAACCTGTCTTAATATCACAGCACATAGCACAGGGGTATAACGAGGAATATGGCGGGTACAAAGTCCATCACCTTTATCTTCGTAACGCCTATCATATTCAAGCCCAGTGCGAATATCAGCATACTCCCCACGCAGGTCATCTCCGCCACCACGGCGTCTGTCAGCACGGGCGCAAGCAGCCCCGCGAGCAGCGTTATGGCTCCCTGGTATATGAGCACGCTGACAGCCGACAGGCCGACCCCTATCCCAAGGCTTGCGGTAAGAACTATGGCGGAAATGCCGTCCAGAAGCGACTTTGTATAGAGCATATCGTGACTGCCGGTGAGGCCGCTTTGCAGGCTGCCCACCACCGCCATCGCGCCTACGCAGTATATGAGGCTGGCGGTAACGAAGCCTGCTGAAAGGCCGCTTCCGCCCCTTGCGAGCTTTTCCTCGAGGAGCCTGCCCAAGCGCTCCATTCCGCCGTTTAGGTCAAGCGCCGTTCCTATGGCGCCGCCCGCCGCCATGGCGATTATCATGGCGATGGTCTTTTCCCCCTCCAGCGCGCCGGATATGCCTATATAAATGACGCAGAGCCCTATGCCCTTCATCACCGCATCCGTCACCCTTTCCGGTATGCCTCGCCTGAGAAGCAGCCCCGCAGCGCAGCCCAATACTATGGCCCCGGCATTGACTATGGTTCCCAGCATATCCTTCTCCTTTATTTAAACAGAATTATTTTTATCATACCGATTGATTATACCAATAGTCGGAACAAATTAAAATGACAAAGTTGCGGCTTTTTGCTGATATAATTACTGGTATAATTAACAAATGCCGCGATTGATATAGCGGCACCCATCATGCTATAATTTATATGTAATATGTTGTCGATTCGGGGAGCTTAAATATATATGTCAAGACGCCGTTTTAAACGAGCAAAGCACAGAAGGCGCAGGCGCAGCCTCAGCGCCTCGGTATGGGGCCCCATACTCAAGCTTTTAGCAGTAATACTGGTCTTTTTGGCGTTGCTTTACGCTATATTTTATGTGGTCATACCCAAGGCGGCAGACTTCATGGGCTGGGATTACAGACCCCCATTTGCCTTCCCGATATGCTGGAGCATTCAATCGGGAATGGGAAGAGAATGAAGCTGTGGGACAAGAACGGGAATGCGCACAGCTGGAGTGCGTTGGCAAGCTCTATGCGACGGCTCGCGTCAGAAGTCCGTGGTTTCGCGAGGCGGATGCGCAGCGGGAGATCGCAAGGACGCTTGGTTTGGCCATGAACGTAAAACCGCTTTACACCCGCAACCGGGGAGGCAGTCTCTATGACCGGGGATGGTATGATGTAGGCGACTGGCGTATATGCGGAAAGCACGTTCTCACGGAGAACTTCACGCTGGACACCATGCCCTGCGTGCTGAAGGCGCTGGAGGCACTTGGCAGGCGAGGGTTTGCTCCGGACGGCGAGCTGGCGCTCCACTTTGTACCGAAGCAATGCAACATGGAGATGGTGATGAACGCTTACACCATTCTGGACGCACGGCGCGAGCTTGTGGAGATGGCGCTGGGGCTTCGGGAGGAAGTCCAGTTGGTCGTAGACCAGGATCTGGCATTCAGCCTTCCGCTGGATGCCTTTTCTATCCCTGCCATCGAAGCCTGCGCCTGCCTGCTGGTGCAGGTCTGCGCCATGGCCGCCAGCACGCGGAAAGCGCGGATGAAGCCCTGCAACATGAGCAATCCCAAGTACCAGATGCGCTCGTGGCTCCTGCGGCTGGGCTTCATTGGCGACCAGTTTGCGCGGCCCCGTCAGACGCTGCTGGAGCATTTGGACGGCAACGCGGCGTTCTTCGATGACGCGGGCAGGCAGAAGGCAAAGGAAAAGCGTCAGCGGCAAAAAGCCGTGGCGCTGGCGTAAGGGAGGGAAACGCATGGAGCCGAAACGCGTAGCGGTATATTGCCGGGTGAGCACCCTATTCGAGGTGCAGGACAGCTCGTTTGAGACGCAGCGCGACGCCTATATCCAGATGATCGACAGCAGGAATGACCTTGTGCTGGCAGGCGTATATGGCGACCACGGTAAATCAGGCACATCAATCAAGCGTCGCTCGGAATTCCAGCGGATGCTCCGCGACTGTGAGGATGGGAAGATCGATATTGTGATGACCAAGTCTATCTCCCGCTTTGCGCGCAACCTGCGAGACTGCCTGACTACCATCGACCACCTCAAGCAGCTGGGCATACCGGTTCTCTTTGAAAAAGAAGGGATCAATACCATGGACAACAAGTCAGAACTGCTGCTGAATGTACTGGCGATCATCGCAGAAGAAGAAAGCATTAGCATCGGGCAGAACATGCGCTGGGCGTATGAACGGAGAAATGCGGCAGGCGACCCCTTCCACAAAGCGCCCTACGGGTACAGGCGGGACAAAAAGGCCAACCGCTGGTACATCCACGAGAGCGAAGCCAGACGTGTGCGGTTTGCGTTTCAGTACGCTGGGCGAGGCGTTTGTTACCAGGAGATCATAAAGGGACTGAACGACATGGAGTGTGAGGAAGAAACGGGGCTGGTGTGGGACAATTACCGGCTTACAAAGCTGCTCAAACATGAAGCCTATATCGGAGATGTGTTGACCAACAAGTCCTATCGTCCCTCGCGCAACCGTCAGGTGCCCAACAGGGGCGAGCGGGATCAGTATTATATCGAATCGCATCACGAGCCGGTCATCGACCGGGAAACGTTCGACAGAGTGCAGGAACTGGTCAAACGCAAGCTGCTCTGGACGGTGAGAAAGAGATTCACTCAGGAAGAACGGGAGCTGCTGAACATCGCGCGCAATGGAAGCGCACAGGAACAGGGAAAGGAGTGAACCCGCATGGCCCGGGTAGAGAGACTTTACAACGAGCAGTCTGTCGCGCAGCGCATGGATGGCAGCGCGGGTAGGCGCAAGCGGGTGGCTGCCTATTGCCGTGTGAGCACGGACAATGAGGGACAGATGTCCAGCCTAGAGCTGCAGATGGCTGCCTTCCGCACACAGATCGAGTTGCGCCCCGATTGGGAGCTGGTGGACATCTATTCGGACGAGGGCATCTCCGGAACAAGGGTAGAAAAGCGGCCGGAGTTCCAGCGAATGATCCGCGACTGTGAGGCGGGCAAGATCGATTACATCATCACGAAGAGCATATCGCGTTTCGCCCGCAATACGCTGGAATGCCTGCAGCATATCCGCTACTTGCAGAGCCTTGGCGTACAACTGCTCTTTGAGAAGGAGAACATCGACACTGGCACGGCCTTTTCGGAGATGTTGTTGACCATACTGGCGGCGTTTGCGCAGGAAGAGAGCCGGTCGCTGTCGGAGAACGCCAAGTGGGGCATCCGCAAGCGCTTTGAAGCAGGTATTCCCAAGCGCACCTATATTTTCGGCTACACCTATGACGAACAGGGGAATTACGTCATCGTACCGGAACAGGCCGAGACGGTTCGCTACATTTTCGACCTGTATGAAACGGGACGGTATTCTATGCATCAGATTGCACAGAAGCTGATGGCTGAGAAGCGCCCGTCGGCATACGTAAACAACTGGGACGCCTCGCATGTGCATTGCATCCTTACCAACGAAAAATACGTTGGGGATCTGCTGATGCAGAAGAAGTATACGGTGGATCACCTGACGCACAGGGAGGTCAAGAACAGAGACCATGTGCTGCCCAGCTATTATGTACGGGATCATCACACGCCCATTGTGAGCCGGAAGCAGTATGACCGCGTTCATAGAATTGCTGAGCTGAAGAGCACGCATAAGCGTCCAGTCCAGTATCCCTATGGCGATTTGCTGGTCTGCCCGGTGTGCGGGGAACGGCTGATGCAGCACAAGATGGATGTGCAGGATACCCACGCGGCGTGGCATTGCGACCGAAACGAAAGCTCCTGCGGGCAGTACGTGCTCAAGCCCAAGCTGCTGGACGCGGCCATGCTGGAAGCATACCAGCTCGTGGATGTGGAGCAGGTAAAGCAGAAGCAGAGTGAGGCTGCGCAGATCATGGTGGCTATGAAGCAGAAGCATCCGAGCTTCAAGACGGTGGAATATTTCTGGCTGGACGACTTGGTGGAGAAGATCACCTTTGGACGAAACCACGCGATGACGGTGCATTGGAAGTACGGCGGCAAGACGGATGTTACGCTGCAAATCGCCAACATGAAGGATGATCCGGTTTATGTGGCGGGTTTGTCCCGGAGGAAGCGGGAGCGTGCTGAAGCTCAGAATGCGTTGCTCGAAAAGGCCAGTGACCTGATGACATCGGACATGCCGCAGGAAGAAGTGATGGCGGCCCTTGCCAGAGAGGCGAAGAAGTACGCAAGGCGGGCCGCAGCGTTTTAATCATGGAAGGGGAAGGATTGCATACCTTCCCCTTTGGCTTTTGATACGCGGTTGACGGGAGGAAAGAGCATTATGATCGTGCGCCATATCCGCCGCAAGGATTATGACAGAAAGAAAAGGGTCTCCGCATACTGCCGCGTCAGTACGGACAAGGCGAGTCAGGAAGAGAGTTTTGAGACGCAGATCGCCGCCTATGAGCGTCTGATTCGCGGCAATCCAGAGTGGGAGTATGCGGGCATCTATTCGGACGAAGGCAAAAGCGCGACCAGCGCCAGACATCGCGCCGGATTCCAACGGATGATTGCGGACGCACTGGAGGGGAAGATCGACATCATCCTGGTGAAGTCCATTTCCCGCTTTTCACGTAACATCGTGGACTGCCAGACATACGTTGAGAAGCTGCGGGAGCAGGGCGTTTCTGTGCGGTTTGAGCGTGAGAACATCGACTCTCTGAACCCTGCCTGCTCGATGATGTTCTCTCTGCTGTCAGCCATAGCGCAGGATGAAAGCCGGTCGATCAGCGAAAACGTAAAGTGGAGCATAGCACGGCGGCATGAGCGGGGAGAATACAAGATCAGCAACAATCAGGTGCTGGGCTATGACGCAGATGAGCAGGGCAAGCCTGTTCCCAATGGTGACGCGTGGATCGTGCAGATGATCTTCCGGCTTTATACGGAAGGAAAGAGCGTCCGCGAAGTGACGGAGATGGTGGCGGCGGCGGGCGGGCACAGCCTGCGAAGCAGTAGGCCGCTGAGCTGTCAGGCAGTACGGTATATCCTGAAAAACGAGATCTATGTGGGAGACCGTATTCTACAAAAGCGCGCGCCGGTAAATTATCTGACCAAGAAGCCCGACTTACAGGCGGAGTACAAGACCTATTTCCTTCAGGATGTTCACGAGCCGCTGATCGATAGAGATACGTGGGAAAAGGCTCAGGGTATCCTCCACCGACGTGAACTTGCGAAAGAGGCAGGCGTTGAGCGGATACGGGCCAATGCACATTTCCTCTATGGAAAGCTCTTCTGCGCGCAATGCGGAGCCCCTTACAGGCGGCGGACGTTCAAGGAAAGGGATGCCAAAGGTGGTGAGAGCTACAAGGCATGGTGCTGCAAGGAACGCAGCAAGGGAAAAGCCGGAAATGGTTGTTTGAATCCGATCCTGCGGGAAGTCGCGCTACTGGAAGCCATCGCCCAGAAGCTTGGAATGGAGAGTTTCGACGAACAGACTTTTATGAGAACTGTTGAAAAGGTTCTGGTGCAGAAAAATGGAGAAATAACGATAGAGCTTATCTCGAATGCCGCCTGAGCATCGTGTGGAGCAACGCAATGTCTGAATCCCGTTTCCTATGCAGACCGCAGGGAACGGGGTCTTTTTTGTTGTGAAGGAATGTCTGAAGTCGCTAGTGCCGCGCAGAATGAGGGACGGAAGCGCCGCCGGCTCCGATGCGATGAGACGGCTTTCGTCGGCTGACGGCAGTTCGCCATCTCATTTTGTTGGTTTGCTGCCATGGCGCACCTACAAAGAGAGAAAGTAAACAGGCCTGCTCTCTAAAAGCTATATTTCTCGGCTTATGGTTAGCCCGGCGGAAAGGCGGAATATCCACTGGTTAGCTCGTGAGGAAAAGATGGGGTGATAGCCTATAAAGCAAAAAGGCCAGAATCCTATATATGCTCGATAAAATCCATATATTGCATACGAAAAACGGTCAAAACGCAAGATATAGTGGTTATCCCGTAAGCAAAAGCGGAAAATTCCGATCCATGATCGTCAACGCTGAAAAAGACGGAAGGTCCATCCCTGCGGTGGATCACGATCCCCGCATTACAAAGGTCGGCAGGGTCATTCGAGCATTGCGCGTGGACGAGCTTCCGCAGATATTCAACATCTTCTCCGGGAAGATGAGTATTGTAGGCCCCCGGCCCGAGCGCATTGAACACGTGCAGAAATACACGCAAGAGATACCGGAATTTGCCTTTCGTGCGAAGGTCAAGGGTGGCTTGACTGGGTATGCGCAGGTATATGGCAAGTACAACACGACGGCCTACGATAAGCTGAAGCTCGACCTGATGTACATCGAACACTATTCGTTCATGCTGGACTGCAAGCTGATTCTGATGACGGTGGCGACGATGTTCAAGAAGGAGTCCACAGAAGGATTCGACAAGCAGATCGAGATTGCTGAGAAGGTTGCTGAAAGTTCAGAAGCGAAACAGATCGCTTCTTAATGAGAAAGGTTTGCTGATGCGGATACTCGTCGTTTGCCAGCACTATTGGCCGGAACCATATCGCCTGCCCGACATATGCGATGAACTGGTCAAGCGTGGACATCAAGTCAAGGTGATTACAGACATCCCCAACTATCCCATGGGCGCAATCTATGAAGGATATGAGAAGGGAAAGCAGCGCGACCAGGAGCGCAACGGCGTGGCGATCCATCGCTGTTTTACCATACCGCGCAAGACGGGGACGCTCTATCGCTTTCTGAACTATTACAGCTATGCGATCTCATCGACGCTGTGGGCGAAGCGAACGAAAGAAGTGTTTGATGTCGTATTTACCAACCAGACATCGCCGGTGATGATGTCCTGCGCAGCGATCGCGTATGGACGAAAGCACAACAAGAAAGTGGTCATGTACACGCAGGACCTTTGGCCGGCATCCTTGCAGGCAGGAGGGATCCGGAAAGGCTCGCTGATCGACCGCATCTTTCACTGGGTGTCAGGGCGGGTCTATCGCGGCGTGGACAAAATCATGATTTCGTCCAAGGGGTTCAGGCAGTATCTGGTTGAAGAACACAGGGTGCCAACGGAAAGAATCGAGTACCTGCCGCAGCATGCGGAAGATATATTCGCAAAAGAAACTGCAGTGAAGCAACACGAGGGAATCAACCTCGTATTCGCGGGCAACATTGGCGTGGCGCAGAGCGTGGAGACGATCGTTCTGGCAGCAGAGGCGCTGAAAGAAAACGACCAAATCAAGTGGCACATCGTGGGCGACGGCATTGACCTGGAGCGCTGCAAAGCGATGGTCGCTGCCAAAGGGCTGAACAGTGTGGTTTTTCATGGCCGCAAACCGCTTCAGGAGATGCCTGAGTATTATGCAATAGCGGATGCAATGCTCCTGACGCTGATGGACGACCCGGACATTTCCCGCACATTGCCCGGAAAAGTGCAGACCTATATGGCGGCAGGCAAGCCCATTTTGAGCGCAGCGAATGGTGAAGTGCAGGACGTGATCCGCGAGGCGCAGTGCGGTTACGCGGTCAATGCGGGCGACTGGCAGGGACTGGCAAAATGTGTCGGGCAATTCATCCAGAACCGGGAAAGGATCCCCTTTGGCGATAATGCCAGAGAATATTATGAGGCGCACTTTTCCAAGAAAATCGTGATGGACAAACTGGAAAAAGAGCTGCTTGCTCAGACGGGTCAGACTTGCGAAAAAGGATAAAGCACCGATGAGAGTATTGATGATCAATTCCGTCTGCGGCATAGGCAGCACAGGCAGAATATGCACCGATCTGGCGCAAGAATTTGAGTCGCAGGGGCACGAAGTGAAGATTGCCTATGGCCGCTCCGACACCGTGCCGGAGAAGTTCCGGAAGTATGCCGTGCGGATAGGCAATAGCTTGGACGTGAAGGCGCATGTTCTTCGCACACGCCTGTTGGATGACCATGGATTGGGATCGGTCAGGGCAACGCGGATATTTCTCCAGTGGGCGGATGAGTACGACCCTGATCTTCTGTGGCTGCATAACATCCATGGGTACTACATCAACTATGCGTTGCTGTTTCAGTGGATCAAAAGCCGACCGAATATGCAGGTCAAATGGACGCTGCACGATTGTTGGGCGTTTACAGGCCATTGTTCGCACTTTACTATGGTAAAGTGCGAACAATGGCGTACGCATTGTTCGTACTGCCCGCAAACTCGCCGCTACCCGGCGAGTTATGGAAAGGACAACTGCAAAAGGAACTTCGATCGAAAAAGGGCGGCGTTTACGGGCGTAAAAAATCTGACGCTGATCACGCCGAGCAAATGGCTCGCCGATTTGACGCGCCAAAGCTTTCTGCGAGAATACCCCGTTGAGGTGCGCTACAACACCATAGACACGAACATATTCAAGCCGACTCCCAGCGATTTCCGGGAGCGATACGGACTGCAGGATAAGATCATTGTGCTTGGCGTAGCGAACGTGTGGGATGAGCGCAAGGGCTTAAACGACTTCTATAAACTGGCACAGATGCTGGATGATCAATATGCCATCGTGCTTGTGGGGCTGAGTAAGAAGCAGATGAAGGCATTGCCCAAGAATATTTGCGGAATCCAGAGAACAAATAGTCCACAGGAATTGGCGGCAATCTATACGGCGGCGGATGTGTTCTTCAACCCGACCTATGAGGACAATTATCCGACGGTCAACTTAGAAGCACAAGCATGTGGAATAAGAGTGATTACTTATGATACAGGGGGATGTAGGGAAACGTTATTTACAGAAAATTCAACGATTATAGCGGCGGG
>OGWU01001784.1_pt1 | contig 11834 bp, 10 predicted proteins | sample 1576071 | NCBI WGS metagenome assembly OGWU01 (sample SAMEA3541582, study PRJEB24748) | human gut metagenome | biome: human gut; feature: human-associated habitat; material: faeces | place: China | collected 2012
CGGACCCGCCGGAAAGCAGCACAATATTCATAATGGTTTCGCCTTTCTCAGCGCTCAGCACGCATGGGGTTATTCAAAAAGTCCTCATAGGCAAGGCGCAGGCCGTCCTCCAGCTCGGTCTTGTAGGTCCAGCCCAGGCCCGTTGCCTTGGAAACATCCAGCAGCTTGCGCGGTGTTCCGTTGGGTTTGGTGGGATCCCACTTAATCTCACCGGTATAGCCCACAACCTTGGCTACCAGCTCGGTCAGTTCCTTGATGGTCAGCTCTTTGCCGGTGCCTGCGTTCACCGTTTCGTTGCCGGAGTAGTTGTTCATCAAAAATACGCAGAGGTTTGCCAGATCGTCCACATACAAAAACTCGCGCAGCGGGCTGCCATCGCCCCAGCAGGTAACGCTATCGCGTCCCTCAACCTTCGCCTCATGGAAGCGACGGATGAGCGCCGGCAGCACATGGCTGTGCGTGGGATGATAGTTGTCGTTTGGCCCGTAGAGATTGGTCGGCATCACGGAGATATAGTCCGTGCCATACTGGCGGTTGAGAAATTCGCAATATTTCAGGCCGCTGATTTTTGCCAGCGCATATGCCTCGTTGGTCTTTTCCAGTTCGCCGGTCAAAAGGCAGCTTTCCGGCATCGGCTGCGGCGCCATGCGCGGATAAATGCAGCTGCTGCCAAGGAATTCCAGCTTTTTGCATCCATTTTGCCATGCAGAATGGATGACGTTCATTTCCAATATCATGTTATCGTACATGAAGTCTGCCAAAGCCTCGCGGTTGGCCACGATGCCGCCCACCTTTGCCGCCGCCAGAAACACATATTCCGGCTTTTCCTCCGCAAAGAAGCGTTCCACCGCCTCTTGCCGGCAAAGATCCAATTCCTTATGCGTACGCGTAATAATATTGGTATAGCCCTGGCGCTCAAGCGCGCGTACAATGGCGCTGCCTACCATGCCGCGATGGCCCGCCACATAAATCTTTGCGTTCTTCTCCATCATCTTTGTCAACCCCTTTCCTGCTCCGCGACCCGCATGGCCTTTTCGCGCTTCGCCAACTTCCGGTCATGCTTTGCCATGATCTCAACAAGTTGTTCGTAGCTGGTCTTTTGCGGGTTCCAGCCCAGCATAGTTCTTGCCTTGGTGGGGTCTCCCCAGAGGTTATCCACATCCGTGGGGCGGAACCAACGCGGGTTGACGCATACAAGCATCCTGCCCGTGGCGGCGTCGTAGCCCTTTTCCTCAACGCCTTCGCCTTCCCAGCGTAGGGCAATGCCGTTGGCCGCAAACGCCTTTTCGGTGAAATCACGCACGGTATGCTGCACGCCCGTGGCGATGACAAAATCATCCGGCTCGTCCTGCTGCAAAATCAGCCACATGCACTCCACGTAGTCCTTGGCATATCCCCAATCGCGCAGGCTGTCCAAATTGCCCAGCTCCAGGTGATCCTGCAATCCCTCCGCGATGCGGCCGGCCGCCAATGTAATCTTGCGCGTGACGAAATTTTCGCCCCTGCGCTCGGATTCATGGTTGAATAAAATGCCGTTTACGGCGAACATTCCATACGCCTCGCGGTACTCCTTCGTGATCCAGAAGCCGTACTGCTTAGCCACCGCATAGGGGCTGTAAGGATGGAAGGGCGTCGTCTCCCGCTGCGGCACTTCCTCCACCTTGCCGTAAAGCTCCGAAGTGGAGGCCTGGTATACGCGCGTCTTTTTCGTCAGGCCCAATATGCGCACCGCTTCGAGAATGCGCAGCACGCCCAGCGCGTCCACATCGCCCGAATACTCCGGAACGTCAAAGCTCACCTGTACATGGCTCTGCGCCGCCAGGTTGTACAGTTCGTCCGGCTGCACCAGGTTAATGATGCGAATCAGCGAGGAGGAATCGGAAAGATCCCCATCATGCAGCGTAATTCTGTCCAGGATATGGTCAATGCGCGCCGTATTGGAAATGGAGGCGCGCCGCGTGATACCGTGAACTTCGTAGCCCTTTTCCAGCAGCAGCTCCGCCAAATAAGAACCATCCTGACCGGTAATGCCGGTGATTAAAGCTTTTTTCATGACAAAAAACCTCCCATGCAACGTCCTTTGGTACTATACCATATAGCCCGCAAACATTGAATGGGAGATATTGTCCACTTCTAGCATTTTATTGCTTTTTATGATATACTGTTTGTGAACGCAGCGTAGGCAATGCGTGCCCACAAGGGCCGCTTTGGAAGGGATGGCATACATGCAGGATACGCTTTTTCACGGCGATCTCGTCACTTCGAAACGCATACTCTATACGCCTTCCGGCTTCGCCAAGCGCACTTTGTTGCATTTGCAGGAAATTGGCGAACTGGAAGCCCGTAGGCCGCACGTCAGCCAGCGCGACGGCCTTTCTTCCTACCTTTTTTTCATTGTCCTGCGCGGCTCAGGCGAGCTTGCCTACCGCCAAACTGTACATCCACTCTCGGCGGGCGACTGTGTATTCGTCGATTGCAAGCAGGGCTATGCGCACAGCACCTCTGCCGATCTTTGGACGCTCAAATGGATACATTTTTTCGGCCCGGAGCTGCGCGGCGTATACGAAAAATACGTGGAACGCGGCGGCCAGGCGGTGTTCTCCCCCGGCAACATATCGTCCTTTCTGGAGCTGTGGGAGAGAATGTTTTCCATTGCCGCATCGGCAGAATACATCCGCGACATGCGCATCAACGAACTCCTTGCCGCATTGCTCACGCTTCTGATGGAGAACAGTTGGAATCCCTCGGGCGGCAAAAGCGTCCGCGGCAAGCGGCAGAACCTGCAACAGGTGCGCGACTATCTGGACGAAAACTTCGCGCAGAAAATCTCTCTGGACGCGCTTTGCGGACGGTTTTACATGAGCCGTTCCCATCTGTCGCGCGCCTTCAAGGCGCAATTCGGCGTCAACATTTCCGAATACCTGCTCGGCCTGCGGATCACGCGATCCAAGCAGCTTTTGCGTTTTTCCACCGACTCCGTGGAGGATATCGCTTCCGCCTGCGGCATCGAGGACGCAAATTTCTTTGCGCGCACGTTCAAAAAGGTCGAAGGAATCTCGCCCAGCCAGTTTCGCGCATTGTGGAAATCGTAACGCCACCCTGCTAAATCAGTATGCAGTCCCAAACATCAATGTCGCTATCCTGGAACACTTCTTTCAGGCGCTGATGTATTTCTGCTTTCGCTACGCCCTTTTTGAGGATGACTTGCAAAAAGCCCCCACCGCCTGCGCCGCAGATCATGCGGCCGTCGATCAAGTCTTCCATAGTGGCGAATATCTGGTCAATCAACGTATTGGTGCTGCCTGCGTCGATCTTTTTGCTCAGCTCCCAATGTTGCGTTAAGAGTTCAGCAAAGGCGTCCACATTGCCGCGTTCCAGTTCAAAACGCATCAGTGCCGCGATTCTCTGGATCTCATTGAGCGCGTAAAGCGCCTCCGGTTCGTTGCCGATATAGCGCCCCACCACGTCGCGCAAGAGGTTGCGGGCCAGGCGGCGCTGGCCGGTATAGACCAAGCAGAATCGCTCGTTGAGTTCCGCCAGCGCATTTTCCGGGACGCATACATGCTGGACGCTGATTTCCTGTTTAAGGCCGGGGCGTGAAGTGGTGTACTTGATACCATTGCTCAGCCCGCCAACCTGATCCTGCCAGCCGCCGCCCGTGGACATGATCTGTTCCATACACAGCACATGGTCATAGAGATCCTCTTCGCTATGCTCAATACCCATGAACTCAAACAGCGCCTTGACGCAGGCCGCGGCCAGAATGCTGCTTGTGCCCAGGCCGCTGCCCTTGGGCACGCCTGTGACCTCCGTCTGCATGCGGAATCCGCCGCCCAGACGGTTCAGGGTTTCTTCGAGGTTGCCACCCTGAACCGGGAGAATGCCGCAGGCCAGCAAGGCCGCCTTTTGCAGCGCGAATGGATCGTATGGGTCGCCCGTCTGTTGCAGCGGCTCTATGGAGGTGAATTCGCCGTGCGTATCCATATCGCGGCTGTCAAAGACGATCTTGCACTCCTTGAGACGTGTCAGCGTCACCTCTACCGGCTTCTTTCCGTTGAGGAGAATGGCCGCGTTGAGCACTGTGCCGCCGTTTTCATTGCAATACGGTGGCGTATCGATCCGCCACCCCAGTTTACGCGCAGAGGAAGCGCCACGCGATGGCTGTCTCCGGTCATGCGGCAATGCTCGTTGAAATGCAGTTCTCTGAGCGTACCCTCCAGAACGCCCATCTGAATTTGCTTGAAAGCCGCGGCAATATAGCCATCTCCGTCCACACCGCCAAGCGCACAGCCTATGTAGTAGTTGAGGCGCATGGCCGCGCTAAAACCGCCCCTGCGGAGTCGTTCTTCAAGCCACTCCTGTTGGATTGGGGTGAGCGCCGCCGTTTGCAATACAGAGGCCCCCTCCCGTGCGGGAATCTGCTGCCGGATCATTTTGGCTATGCGATCCATTCTCACAAGTTCCTGCATGCGTTTATCCCAAGCGATCAACGCGCCGGAATCCGCGTCGTTAAACCCGGAGCGCAGGCTCTTGCGTTCGGCCTTGCGCCACGCATCCACATCTCCCTGGCCCTGCGCCATGTCGTAGAGATTGAGGGCGGCGGACACGGCCTCGTTGATCGTAGCACAGGCCGGATATAGCTCCGCCTCCCACAGCGTATGACCGTCGCCGTTCCACAGCTCTGCAATATCGAGCTGATTGCGCTCCACAAAGTCGCGCAGGGAATGCCCGAGGAAAGAACAATCTTCTTCCAGCCGTCCCTTCGGATTGTCGTCCACGCCATAAATGCGCACGACAAAGCGCCCATCGCGTTGCTTCAGCCCATGCAGCACCACGTTGTCCGGAATGGAGGCGTTGTATATATCCACATAGGAAAGAAGGACATTATCGCCAATAGTCGCGTCGTGATGTACATAGCTGACTTCCAGATAGACGTTGCCTCCGCACCTGGCCTGTCCGGAAAGCACGCTGTTGTAGCCCGCCACATCCGTCCTGTGAATGCTGCTGTTGACATGCTTTTCCCAGCCCAGATGTCTGTAAGCCTCGACCTCACTGGACATCAGGCGCATGATCTCGCGCGTAGTGCCAAAATGGATGAATTTTGCCGGCGCAAGGCGCAATAGCTTCATGCGAAATGGCCGCAACGCTTTCCAAACCGCTGTACGGGCGCTGAGCAAAGCATCGCAAAGAGAGCCTTCGGGCTTTTCACGATAAAAGTTTTCCAGCGGGGAATCCGTTGCTAGCGGATAAAGGAAATCGCCATATAACGAAAGGCGAACCTCATCGTTGACAAAGCGCCGAAACGCATCTTCATCCAGCACGCCATCGCTTGAAATCAGGCCGTACAACGCCTTGAGCAACGCTGCGGAAAAGATGACCGCGCCGGTATCAATATCCACGCAATCACGCGCATTGACAGCGCCGCATGAGCGCAGTTTTTCAACCGTTTGCTTGTGCAGAAAGCGCGCTACATTCCCATCCGCGCCGCGCAGGAACACGCCGTGCTCCTTGCCGGTGTATACGTCTTCCTTGAAGGAAATCGCTGTCGCGCCATCGCCAGAATCATCGATCTGCAAAGCGTTGAAGAGCAGCAGTACATCACCCGAAAGCAGCAGCATGCCCTCGCGGATCCGCGAGGGCACGCCCGCCACTCCAATCATAAATTCGTCGAACAGCGTGGACACACGGCCATCCGGCAACTCGTGCGGCACTGGCGAAAACAACTTACCAAGCGCCGAATACTGTGGCACGCGCTTGCTGTCTCCACCAGAATGGATCACAAGGATACGCAAACCGGAAAAATTCGTGCGCCCCGTCTGCTCCACGATATAGCGCAAAACGCCCAACGTCGCTCCGCCACTGCCCACGCGCCGGCCTTCGGGATCAGGCAAAACGGCAAAGTGCGTACGCACCGGCAAAGACCCCGCTTGCCTTCGCAATTCAATCTGTGCTGAGAACCCCGCCGCCTGCTGCGCATTGGAGGCCGTCAAAATTACGTAATCCCAGCAAGGAAAATCCTTGCTGGTGAGGCTGCGTTGATAATCCGACCATGCGTCCTGATAAGATTGAGAGAGAAAAAGCGAAGTCTTCAACTCTTGCATATTCTCTATACACCTTTTCTTATTTTGTTGAATCTCCTTAATTGTAAAGGTGGCATGCGACATAGTGGCCATTCCCTTGCAATTTCAATTCTGGTTCTTGATGTTTACATATCTCCTTGCACTGCGAGCAACGTTCATGAAATGAACATCCTGTTGGTTTCTGAATGGGACTAGGCACGTCACCTTTGAGAATTATTCTTTCTTTTCTTGCGCCAACTTTGGCAATCGGTACCGCTGAAAGCAGCGATTTTGTATAGGGATGCAGGGCGTTTTCATATAGCGTCTTATAATCCGCCATTTCCACCGTCTTGCCAAGATACATCACCATGATCCGATCGCTCATGTACTGCACTACCGATAGGTCATGCGCAATGAACACATACGTGAGTTCCCGCTCGCGCTGTATGCGCTTCATTAGGTTTAGCACCTGCGCCTGAATGGAAACATCCAGAGCCGATACTGCCTCGTCGCAGACCAATACGCTGGGATTGACCTCCATAGCACGGGCAATACAGATGCGCTGACGCTGCCCACCAGAAAACTCGTGTGGATACTTGAAAAGATACTCAACAGGAATATTGACCTGCCTGAGAGCCTGTTCCATGATATGCTCGCGCTCATGTTTATCATGAATCCCTTGAATCAATAGCGGCTCTTCCATCGCTGTATAGATCTTCTTCATTGGATTTAGCGCGGAATAAGGATCTTGAAAGATCATTTGCACACCTTTTCTGAAATGAAGTTTTTCTTTGTGCGAAAATGTGGTGATATCTTTGTATGCGCCATCCATCCAATAGCTGATCTTGCCGCCCGTGGGCTGCTCTAACAGCATCAGAGCCTTGCCGAGCGTGGACTTACCGCATCCGGATTCGCCTACGACGCCAAGCGTTTCTCCCGCATGCAATTCAAAGGAAACTCCGTCCACTGCCTTGAGATACCCCACCGTCTTTTTGGGGAACCCTTTTTGTATCGGATACCATATTTTCGCATCTTCTACGCGAAAAACAGCCTGTTCACTCATGACACGGTTCCTCCTGCCGACGCACATATTGCATGCACCGCACCCAATGGCCAGGCAAAAGCTCGCAACTGGGGATCTCGCCCTTTCGACAGCACGGCATGGCTTCCGCGCACCGATCGGCAAATTCGCACCCTTCCGTCAAATCCGCCGGATTGGGCGTATTTCCGGGGATATTCACAAGTTCAGCTTCCTTTGCCATGCCGAGTACCGGCACGGACTTGAGCAGCGCTCTGGTGTATGGATGCGCAGGAGAATTAAAAATATCCGTTATGCTTCCATATTCCACGATACGTCCCATATACATGACTGCAACATCGTCTGCCATCTCCGCAACCAAACCCATATTGTGCGTGATCAGGATCAGCGATTTGCCCATCTCTGTTTGCAGTCGCTTCATCAGTTCCATGATCTGCGCCTGAATAGTTACATCCAAGGCGGTCGTAGGTTCATCCGCGATCAATATCTCTGGATTGCAGATCATTGCGATAGCAATTACGACACGCTGCTTCATGCCGCCAGACAGCTGATGCGGATAATCCTTCATGCGTTGTTCTGGCGCGGGGAGTCCTAGATTTCTAAGCATGTCAGTCGCCATCGCCCATGCATCCCGTTTTTTGAGCTTCGGATTGTGTTCAAGCAATCCTTCGCATATTTGGTCTCCAACCCTGTATACGGGATTCAACGACGCCATGGGATCCTGAAAAACCATGGATATCTCCGCACCGCGAATCTTACGCATCGCCCTTCCATTGTTCTTCATTTGATCCAGGCGATACTCTTTTTCTACGCCCTGTTTACGCGAACGGTAGATCACATGATCAGACGCAATAATCGTACTTTTCGGCGTCAGGCGCATGATTGAATGTACGGTCACACTTTTTCCACACCCCGATTCGCCAACAATCGCCAGCGTTTTTCCACGCTGAAGCTGCAGCGATACATCTTTTACGATGCGCACCTTTGTGTGATCCGAAACCATGGTTACATTCAAGTTTTTTACATCAAGAATGATGTCATTGGACATATTCCACCTCTCATGATCACTGTTGTTTTGGATCCATAACGTCCCGCAAGCCGTCTCCAAAGAAATTAACAGCCATTACAAACAGGCAGATCGCCAGACCGGGGACGATCCATACATGAGGGCTATAGAGCAGTATATTCGTAGATTTCGCCGCATTGAGCATCGTGCCCCAAGTTGGCGTCGTCATCGGTACTCCAAAGCCGAGAAAACTAAGACCCGCTTCCGTCATCACATATCCCGGAATATTCATCGTGACCTGAACAATCACGGTGGTCATCACCGACGGGAGAATCTGACGGAATATGATCTTTGCCTTGCTCATACCGAACGCTTCACACACCTGCACATAGGTTTCTTCCCTGCGCGCGATATACTCCGCGCGTACCAAGCGAAATGTCCCAGTCCAACCCGTCACAGCAAAAATAATGATCAAATTGAACGTGCCCGGGCCGATAAAGGCCATCACCACCATAACGAGAATCAGCTGCGGGACACAGTTAAAGATCTCAGACAAACGCACCAAGAGCTTGTCGAGCCAGCCACCAAAATAACCACCCACGGCTCCGAGCAACGTGCCAATCCCGCTGCCAATCAGCGAACTGGAGGCAGCGATGACAATCGATATCCGTCCTCCATATAAGACACGGGAAAACAGATCCCTTCCCATGCTGTCCGTACCGAAGATATGTTCTGCGGTTGGCGTCTGTAGCGTCGCGCCAAAGTCAGGAGCCAAGGGATCATAGCGGGTGATCACATCCGCAAATATCGCACCAAGGATAAATATCAGCGTAACAACCAGACCAAGCGTCGCCAGCTTGTTGTTAAGGAATCTCCTGGCGCGCCGCTTCCAAAGTTTTGTGCCCAATTTTTTCGCCGAGGCAAGCGTATCCATCCCATTCTGATTTTCCATCAAGACTTATACCTCCAAGCGAACGCGGGGATCGAGGAGCGCGGTAAACAAATCGACCAGGAAACTGATCGTGAGCATCATCACCGCCATAATCAGTACATACAGCATAACAACCGGATAGTCGCTGGATGTAATTGCGGCGGTAAGCACCACACCCACACCCGGCCAACTAAAGATCGTTTCGATGGCAACAGAACCACCTACCAACATAGTCAGTCGGAAAAGCAATACTGTGACGATAGGGCGCATGCTGTTGCGGAAAACATGTTTCAAATATACCTTCCATTCGGGAATACCTTTGCTTCGCGCCAGCTTGACATAGTCCTGGTTGGCAACATCAAGCATGGTATTGCGCGTGTAACGCATCAGATTGCCGCACATGGGAATCGAAAGCGACGCGATAGGAAGAATCAAATTGGGAAGTCTTCCAAAGAATCCTTCTGCGCCAGCCGAGACGCGGCCGCCTGTCGGTAGCCACCCCAAATGGACTGCAAAGAGCTGAATCAAGATAAGTGCAAAAAAGTAAGACGGCATAGAATTCCCCAATACGGCGAATCCTCTTCCCAAGTAATCCAGAGGACTATTTTGCCAATATGCGGAAAGGATGCCAATGCCAATCCCCAAGACCGTGGAGATCAGCAGTGCCGGCACAGCGATCTCCAAAGAAACCGGCCACTTCGACACCAAGCCATCTTTGATGGGATACCCCTGAGCGATACTGTAACCGAAATCACCACTCAATATATCTCCCCACCAACGTACATAACGCACGATCAGCGGATCATTGAGGCCCAATTCTTCCCGCAGGGCATCCGCCTGCTCGGAAGAATAGTTATCCAAGCCCATTGTAAATGTTACAGGATCGACGCCTGTATTGTTCAGGGCTACAAATATTACAAAACTTATGATCACAATCATGACAATCATAAGCGTTAATTTCTTTGCTATATACTTGAGCATCCAGACACTCCATTCGGAATAGAGGAAGTAAAAAGGGCCTGACAGATGAAGTCAGGCCCCTCATCTTTACTTCCGAAATAGCCTTACAACACTTGCCGTTTTAAGCGATGATCTCCCATTCCTCAAAATTGTGATCGTAGAAGAACCAACCGTTCCCCAGGGAGTCTTCGGGGATAGAGAGCGTATTCTTTATCCAAGCCTGTTGGTTGATGGTATATACGGGCAAGAAGAAGATGTTTTCTTCATCCATCGCCTGAAGTTTGGCAAGCGCTTCTGCCATCAACTCATCCGTAAAGGCAACTTCCAATTCAGAGACCGCGTCTTCAAATACATCAATCGAGCCAAGCAGTTCATCAAAGGTGGGGCGGAGGTACATCTGATACCAGCTCAGGTTGTCAAATGCAGACAAGCCGTAATAGGCAAAATCATGCGTCCGTCCTTCAAATACATCCGCAGCGGTGTTGGCCGTATAAACCGCTTCGACTTTAACACCCAGCATGCCGAGGTAATACGAAATGGCATCCATGATGTCGATGGTGGTCTGATCCGTATAGTAATAAAACGCCTTCAACGTATGGTTGTAATCAAATCCGGCCTCATCCAGCAGAGCCTTCGCCCCTTCTGGATCGTATTCGTACCAATCGCCCGCATAATTGGGGTCGTTTGATAGCACACCCGTTTGGGTAAGGCTGGCCTGCTCTCCGAACAATCCCTCAATGATCGTCTTCCAGTCGACGCCTTTCGCAATTGCCTGGCGTACACGGACATCACTGACGAAATCCTTGGGATTTCCTTCGCTATCATAGAAGTTAAACATTAGGAAGCGGAAGAAAATAATCGGCACAGCTTCCATGTGATAATCTGCGAGCTGGCTCATCACATTGTAATCATCAATGGATGTGGTTTCGAAAAAGTCCACTTCACCATTCTGTGCCGCAACCGCCTTGGAGGAAACGACCGTACTGATCACTTTGGTGATCTTGGAGGGCTCACCCTTGTAATAGGGGTTTGGCTCCAACACATAATAGCTTCCGGGAACATGCTCTGTTACGATGAATGGACCGCTGTTGACCTTTACAGACTGCCAAATCGGATCCGTCTTGAAGCTGTTGTTTGCAAAGCTGCAGTTTTCATAGATATGCTTAGGCAGGGGTGCTACCTGACACATCAGGTTCAGGAAGGATGCATACGGTTTCACAAGCGTAATGGTCAGCACATTGCCGTCGACCGCCAAGCCGGAAATCGAATCCGCCTCACCGTTGTGGAAAGCGTCATATCCCTCGATATAGGCCATCGCAGAGGTCACGTAGGACCAGAAATTGCTCTCGCCCGCGCAGTATTGTTCAAACGTCCAAATGATGTCATCCATCGTAATAGGCGTTCCGTCAGACCACTGCAAATCATCACGCATGGTCATGGTAATGGTGCAACCGTCTTCCGAAACCTCCCAAGATTCCATGATCTCCGGCTCAGAAGCTTCAAGGTTCTTGTCCGCCTGAATCAGCGTCAACCACAGAAGGTTTGTCTCCAAACTGGAGTCATTAAGATCCGTCCAAGGGTAAATAAAGTCATAGGTGTTGTAGTTGTTAGAGGCAAATCGGACAAGATGCAATGTCTGCTCGACTTCCATCGTTTCTGCCATTGCGCCTGTCATCAACATGGACACTATGAGCAACGCGCTCAGCACCAGCGATAATACTCTCTTCATCTCCGTATCTCCCTTCATTTTCTCACAAAGCGCCTTTTGCGAGCGCTCAAAGATCATTCTCCGAGTATAAACGTTCTGTACTTGATCGCGGCGATCCGCAGATCAGACTC
>OGWU01001786.1_pt1 | contig 11816 bp, 8 predicted proteins | sample 1576071 | NCBI WGS metagenome assembly OGWU01 (sample SAMEA3541582, study PRJEB24748) | human gut metagenome | biome: human gut; feature: human-associated habitat; material: faeces | place: China | collected 2012
TGATGGCGGGGTCCACCTGCTTCACCAGCTCCGCCACCCGGCTCCGCAGGGGGCCGGTCAGGCCATCGTCGGTGACCACCGGGTCCATGTGGATCACGGCCTGGCAGTTCAGCTGCCGGGACAGGTCCATTTCGATGTTGTCCACGATGTCGTGAAGCTCCAGCAGGTCGCCGTGGGCCGGGACCTCCGCATGGAGGGACACCATCACCCGGCCGGGGCCGTAGTCGTGGACCACCAGGTCGTGCAGGCCCAGGATCTCCGGATGGGACAGGACAATGGCCTGAATCCGGTCCACAAATTCCTTTTCCGGCGGCTGGCCCAGCAGAGGGCTGATGGTCTCCCGGGCGGATTTGACCCCGGAGAACAGGATGAAGCCCGCCACCACCAGGCCCACCCAGCCGTCGATGTCCAGGCCGGTCCACTTGGTGATGAGCATGGCCAGCAGCACGGCGGCGGTTTCTTAAGGTTTTCTATATTGTTGTAAATAGCATTCTCCAGAGAGGCTGCCAAATCGAGATGATTGGATGCATTGAGTGCCCAATAGGTCAGTTGTACGTTCAAGTTCCACCATGCATTGGGCCATGGAGTGACGGTCAGCCATGGGCCGGTGTTGTCTATTAGTGCACGGTCGCCGCGCGTGGCACTGGCAAGCTTATACATCTGTATCCAATAGAAATTCTCTTTCATACCATCCGGTAACGTAAGGAAACTGCTCGGATAGTAATGATTCCACCAGGTACGGTGTTGTTTCTGTAATTTTCCGGTTCCTGTTGCTAATGCCTTATCCAAAATTTGAGCGGCATCCTTTTCGGCCGTGGCTTCGGGATACGAATGAGTTACGGTAATCCAGTATGTGCGTTCATTTTTTTTAGTTCGGGTTTCTTTCCATGCAACGGCTGTTTCACCTCCTGCCCGCAATTTCTGAACGGATACTTCCGGTTTTACCTCCGGTGCCGGGTTAAGAGAGTAGTCTTCAGGCACCTTTATCCATTTTCCTTCTCCTTTTGCATAAAGATATCGCGGGCTTTGGGCGGAGGCAGGTATCCATTCCCAACGGAAGTTTTTCTCTCCATCGGTGGCGTTAGTCTGAACCAGCATTACCATATCATTGGCGTGTACATAGGCGTGCAGACGGATGATTCCTTTTGTGGTGGTTATCTCTGCTTTTGTTTCGGCATTCCAGATGTCAAGATGCATCGTTCCATTTACGATTGTACCTTCAGGATGTAAGGCGAAGTGCCCGGTGAGCAGTCGGGGAATGGCAAATAAGTCCGATCCCGCTTTGTGGTCGTGTACCGAGCAGTTGCCGGTTTCAAACCGGATATAGTTCTGTCCCGGTTCCTTATAAATCATAAGTCCCAACATACCGTTGCCCATATAAGCCGATTCATACCAGTATTCGGGCAGTATTTCCCAGATCAAATCTTGTTTTTGCATGAAAGCAGGCCAGTCTATATCCGTTTTTACTTTTTCTGTTCGGGCGGATGCGGATGTATATCCTGTTACTGACAAACAAAGGCATAAAATAAAAAAGCGTATTTTAATGTTCTTCATGATGTTGTATGATTATTATGTCGCAGGCAAAGATGAAAATTATATCTGTATTAATCAATATTTTCCCCGTTGATTTGGATGATTTGGAAAATAGATGCAACTATTGAGGACAATTTAGTCAGATAAGATAAAAATAAATGGTGCTATTTTGCCATACATTAATATCTTAATTAGATGATAGAAAAAATACTTATATTTGTGTTCTCATTATTTTATACAATTATATGTATTCGGTCATTCAGAAAAGGAAATTATTCATTTATAATAAAGAATCTATATCATGAAATTGAAAAACTCTATTCTTGCAGGATGTACTGCTCTTGTGGTAGCCACATCTTGCACCCAAAGAGCTGTCGAGAAACAAACATGGGTTGAAAAAGCTATTGAAAACGCACACGCTCAAATTGGATTGGAAATTGATACTATTGAAAGTAGCGGCAGATTTCTGAATCCGGTGACGCTCAATAATAAGGGTGGTGTCTATTATTGCGGATACGCTGACTGGCGGAGCGGCTTTTTCCCCGGCAGTGTATGGTATTTGTATGAACTGACAGGCGACACTGCTTTGCTTCCGCTTGCCCAGAAATATACCGAGGCTATTAGCGAAGCACAAAATCTTACTTGGCACAAAAAATTTTGCCATCACGATATTGGGTTTATCATTAATTGCAGCTTTGGCAATGGCTTGCGCCTGATTGATAAACCCGGTTATAAGGAGGTAATGATCCAAGCAGCAAAATCTCTTTGTACCCGTTTTCGTAAAAAGCCTCAAGTGATTCAAAGCTGGGATGTGAAAGGAAATAGCTGGCAGTCGAAACGGGGCTGGGAATGTCCTGTGATTATAGACAACATGATGAATCTTGAATTGTTGTTTGAAGCAACCAAACTTTCCGGTGATTCTACTTTCTATAACGTAGCGGTGATGCACGCAGACCGTACGTTGAAAGAGCAATTCCGCCCGGACGGAAGCTGTTATCACGTTATTGATTACAGTATTGAGGACGGAACCGTACGTCATCGCCAGACTGCTCAAGGCTATTCCGATGAATCTGTTTGGTCTAGAGGACAAGCATGGGCGATCTATGGATATACCGTATGTTATAGAGAAACAAAGAATCGTACTTACCTTGACCAGGCAATCAAGACTTTCGAATTTATGAAAAATCTTAAAAATATGCCGGAGGACCTTGTTCCATATTGGGATATGGACGCGCCTGATGTTCCTGCTGCCCCGCGAGATGCTTCTTCGGCTTCTGTCATAGCATCCGCCTTATATGAGATGAGTACTTATGACCTGCCGGACGCTGCTTCTTACCGGGCGTATGCCGACAAAATAATGGAGTCGCTTGCATCAGAGAGCTATACTGCCAAATTGGGAGAAAACGGACGGTTTATCCTGATGCACAGTGTAGGTAGTATTCCTCATAACAGCGAAGTGGATGTTCCGTTGAACTATGCGGATTATTATTATCTGGAAGCTTTGAAACGTAAAACGGATATTGAAAAAACTGCCATTTAAAAAGAATGATTATGAAAATGAGAATTGTTTTATTAGCTCTTATTTCTTTTTGTTTCCTGAGTGTAAATGCCGCTGATAAGAAAAAGAATCAACCGGTGAACGACAGAACACAGTGGGTTGACTTATGTTATAAAATAGCGCAACCCGTTTTGGAGAATATGAGTAAAGGCGAGTTGCAAAAGAATATGCAACTGGAGTTGAGTCCTACGTGGGACGGAAGAGACAAGCGGGTGGCTTATATGGAAGCATTCGGTCGGCTCATGGCAGGCATTTCTCCCTGGCTGGAGCTGCCTGATGATGATACGGCAGAAGGAAAGCAACGCAAGCAAATACGTGAGTGGGCTTTGAAGGCTTATCAAAATGCTGTTGACCCGCAGAGTCCGGATTATTTGCTGTGGAAAGGACATCAGCAGCTTTTGGTAGATGCCGCTTATCTTGCGGAAAGTTTCATCCGTGCTCCTAAGGCCACTTGGGGACAGTTGGATGATACGACAAAAGAACGTTATATTGAATGTTTTAAGAAGGTGCGTGTCATCCGTCCTGCCTATAATAACTGGTTACTGTTTCGTGACATGGTAGAGGCTTTCTTGCTTTCCGTCGGTGAAGAACCTGACGGTTATGCCTTGACTACCGGCCTTAATAAAATAAATGAATGGTATCTTAGTGACGGATGGTATTCCGACGGAGCGGAATTTTCGTTGGATTATTATAATTCTTTCGTTATTCATCCCATGTATGTCGAGATACTGGAAACGTGCAGCAAGAACCGTTTTCCTACCCCAATCAGTTATAAGCTGGCAATCAGTCGTATGCAGCGTTTTAATACCTTCATCGAACGTCTTATTTCTCCGGAAGGTACCTTCCCGGCTTTCGGGCGTTCCGTAGTCTATCGTATGGGAGCATTCCAATCGTTGGCATTGGCTGCCTGGAAATATGGCCTTCCTGAAGGACTGACTAACGGACAAGTCCGGAGTGCATTAAGTGCAGTGATGAGAAATATGTTTTCAGTAGATGGAAATTTTGATGATAAAGGATTCCTGGCACTTGGTTTTGCGGGACATCAGCCGGATTTGGCCAACTATTATACTAATAATGGTAGCTTGTATATGACTTCACTCGTTTTCTTGCCTTTGGGTCTTCCTGCCGATCATCCTTTTTGGAGTGATCCGGCCGAGGAATGGACATCTCAAAAGGCGTGGGCGGGAAAAGCTTTTCCAATTGATGGACACCAGTCATTAAAGAAGTGATGTTTCCCCCGTCATTATCCGTTCAACGCGGGTAATGACACATCCTTCTAAAAAATAGATAGTTTAATGGCTTGAAACACTAAATATCGAAAAAGAGGCTAACGTTAGGTCAGCCTCTTTTTCGATATAAGAATTTTTAATTTTACTCTTCCGTGCTTTGAAGCATCTGGAACAGTTTGTCTAACTTCGGAGCCATGATAATCTCCGTACGGCGGTTCTTACTTCTGCCTTCTGCCGTTTCGTTGTCATCGACAGGCATATATTCGCCGCGGCCGCTCGGTTGTATCTGCAAAGGATTCACGTTATAGTTTTTAATCAGAATACGTACGACGGAGGTAGCACGGATCACACTCAAATCCCAGTTATCCTTGAATTGTACAGTGTTGATAGGCTTATTGTCCGTATGTCCTTCAATAAACACATCAATATCCGTCTGTTTGTTCAGTACTTCGGCCAATTTGCCAAGAGCTTCTTCACCACGCTTATCCAGACGGGCGCTTCCTGATTGGAATAATAATTTATCCGACATTGCCACATATACTTTTCCGTCTTTTTCGCGAACGGTCAGTTCATCGCTGCTGAAGCCTAATAACGCATCTTTTACGCTACTCAACAGTTTCCGGACTTTCTCATTCTGTGCATTGATCATCTGCTGCAACTCGTTGATAGTACGCTCTCTTTCGTTCAACTCGTTTTTCTTCTGGTTCAACAGGGCGTTCAGTTTTTCCTGTTCAGTCATGTTGACATTCAGCATACTCTGATATTGGCGGATACTGTTTCCCATTTTTGTTGTATCACGCATGAGGTTTTTGATTTGTACCGACATTTGGTTGCCCGTGTTACGGCAGTCGGTCAGTAGTCCTTGCAAACTATCTTTGCTTGCGGTAGCTGCCAGCTCTGCAAGCATGAACTTCTTTTTCGTTACACATGAAGTACATAATAGGATTGTAAGGAAGGTAAATAAAGTAATTTTCTTCATTGTGTTTTATGTTTTAAAAGGATATATACAATTAGCTTTGTAGAAATTCACATAGTTTTTGCACAGCCAGTGCACGGTGGCTGATTTTATTCTTGACATCATTTCCCAGTTCGGCGAACGTCCGTTCATAGCCTTCCGGTTTGAACACGGGATCATAACCAAAACCCGAATCGCCCCGTTTTTCTCTGATTATCTCGCCCTTTATCACTCCTTCAAAAAGATATTCCTTTCCGTCCAATATCAACGAAATGGCAGTACGGAATTGTGCTTTGCGATTTTCTTTGCCTTCCAGTTCGTGAAGCAGTTTGAGCATATTGGCTTGGGCGTCGTGTCCTTCGCCGCCTGCATAGCGGGCGGAATAGACTCCGGGGGCCCCGTCCAAGGCTTCTACTTCCAGTCCGGTATCATCGGCAAAGCAATCCAGGCCGTAGTTTTTAAAGATAAACGACGATTTCAACAGGGCGTTTCCCTCCAGCGTCTCGGCTGTTTCGGGAATATCCGTATGGCAACCGATATCGTTGAGGCTCAGCAGTTCTATTTGGTCTCCTAAGATAGCGGCTACTTCTTCCAGTTTATGAGCGTTGTTGGTAGCAAATACCAGTTTGCGTTTCATCATCTTATTTTGTTTTTAACGGGGTTGTTCAATACTTATCGGGCCAATCAAAGCTTGGAACCGGTTATTTTACTTTCAGTTTTTCGAATCCTTCGCCATATACTCCGATAACTGAACTTTGGGAGATAAAAGCATTCGGGTCGATACGTTTCACCAGACGGAAGATGTCGAGTGACTGGCGTTTCTTGGCAAGTACTACCAGTACTTTTACATTGGCTTTACTGTACCAGCCTGTGCCATCGAGCACGGTTACTCCGCGATCGGCATCTTTGATGATACGGTCGGCTATTTCGTCATACTTCTTGGAGAAAATGAAGAATTGGACCGATTGGCGTGCACTGTTGATAATCCAGTCGAGCACGACGCCAATGATGAACAGGGTGACGAAACCGAAGATAACACGACGCCAGTCATGGAATATAAAGTAACAGGAACTGATGATGAATACATCGCAAATCATAATCATTCTTCCGAGTGTCACATCTTTATATTTGTTAACTATGGCGGCGATAATATCTGTTCCTCCCGTACTTCCGTTATAGTTGAACACAATGCCCAGACCTACGCCACACATGGCGGCACCGATGATACAGGCCATGAAATCCTGTCCGGGACCGAGCAGTAGCGGTTTGCCGTCGGCTGTCATGTCCGGTACTTCCACATAATTGTTGACCAGTAGTTGGAACAACCAGAGCAGGAAAGTCAGCATAAAGATAGCATACGTCGTTTTTATACTGAATCGCGGGCCTAATATCCGGATAGCAAATGTCATCAGAACGGCGTTGATAATGAAATATGACCATTGGATAGGGAATCCGGTTGAGTAGTAGATGATAGCACTGATACCGGTAGTTCCTCCGGTCGTTATCTGATAGGGCAGTAAGAATGCCGCCCAGCCCAAAGAATAGCTGATTAGTCCGAGAGTGATGTAAGCATAATCTTTCACTTCTCTCATTATTCCCGCTTTTGCTAGTTTATGCATTGATTTTAAGTATTAGGTGTCAAAGTATCAGGTATCAAGTATTAAGTATTCACCTTGCGGATATATATTTGAATCATAGCCGTGGTGATACTTAATACTTATTACTTAATGCCTGTTTAAATAACAACGTTTACAATCTTCTTCGGAACGACGATGATCTTTTTCGGAGTCTTTCCTTCGATCCATTTCTGTGAACGTTCGTCAGCCAATACGGCTGCCTGGATGGCGTCCGAAGTTTCATCTGCAGCAAATTCCATATTGAAACGTGCCTTTCCGTTGAAAGAGATGGTATAGTTGATAGTATCTTCTTTCAGATATTCTTCGTTGTATGCCGGCCATTGGGCGTCGCATACGGAAGTTTCGTGTCCCAGTACGTCCCACAATTCTTCGCAAACGTGCGGAGCGAAAGGAGCAAGCGTGATGACGAGTTGTTCCAGAATCTCTTTCTTACTGCATTTCAGGTTGAAAAGCTCGTTTACGCAAATCATGAATGCACTGATAGAAGTATTGTAAGAGAACTGCTCAATGTCACCGGTCACCTTCTTGATAAGTTTGTGGAGGCTTTTCAGTTCTTCCTTCGTTGCCGGTTCGTCCGTCACTAGATATTCATCCGTGCGGCTGTAGAACAGCGACCAGAATTTGCGGATAAAGCGGTGTACACCATCGATACCGTTTGTATCCCAGGGTTTGGACTGTTCTACCGGGCCGAGGAACATTTCGTACATACGAAGTGTGTCCGCACCGTATTTCTCAACAATCATATCCGGGTTGACAACGTTGAACATTGACTTACTCATCTTTTCAATCGCCCAACCACAGACATATTTTCCGTCTTCGAGGATAAACTCTGCCGTTTTATATTCGGGACGCCATGCCTTGAATGCTTCCAGGTCGAGAATGTCATTGGATACGATGTTAACGTCTACGTGAAGCTGTTGAAAATTGATAATATGTGTTCCTTCAATATCTTTTTGGCAATTTAGAGAGGAAATATATTGGATTTTTTTGTCAATGTTGTCAATACTTTCTACCTTTTTTACTATGTTATAAGATACATATATATTGGTGGGTTCAATCAGTTCAGCAACTTCGTTGAACATATTATTTTTTCTAACTAAAATCATACGATATACAAAGTTACTGCGCCCCTGAATCATTCCTTGGTTTACTAATTTTTGGAATGGTTCTTCCATTATGGATACACCCATATCATAAAGGAATTTATTCCAGAAACGAGAATAAATCAAGTGTCCCGTAGCATGTTCGGTACCCCCTACATATAAGTCTACATTCTTCCAGTACCGGTCAATTTTCGGGTCAACCAATGCTTTATGATTGCGCGGGTCCATGTAGCGCAGATAATATGCGGAAGATCCGGCGAATCCCGGCATGGTATTCAGTTCCAATGGGAAAACGGTTACATTATCAATCTTTTCGTTTTCTACCACGCATTTGTTCGCTGTGTCCCACGCCCATTTCGTAGCGTGTCCCAATGGAGGCTCGCCTGTTTCGGTAGGCAGGAACTTGGCAACTTCCGGAAGTTCCAGTGGCAGACAGCTTTCTTCGATTACATAAGGCATTCCGTCTTTGTAGTAAACCGGGAAGGGTTCACCCCAGTAACGTTGACGTGAGAAGATAGCGTCACGTAAACGGTAGTTTACTTTTACGCGACCCAGATTATGTTCTTTTACATAGTTCTTGGTTTTTTCAATTGCTTCTTTGATAGTCAGTCCGTTCAGGGAGAGGTCACAGTAAGGAGTGACGTCCGGACGCGGAGAGTTGCAGACGATACCTTCTTTGGCGTCGAAACTTTCTTCGCTGACATCACAACCTTCTACCAACGGGCGGATTTCCAATCCGAAATGCTTGGCAAAGGCGTAGTCGCGGCTGTCGTGAGCAGGTACGGCCATGATAGCTCCCGTTCCGTAACCGGCCAATACGTAGTCGCTGATCCAGATAGGTACTGCTTCGCCTGTGAACGGGTTGATCGCATACGAACCACTGAATACACCGGTAACGCTGCGGTCGGCAATACGTTCACGTTCCGTACGTTTCTTAGTACGGTCGAGGTAAGCGTCTACTTCCGCTTTTTGTGCAGGAGTGGTTAATTGTGCCACCAATTCACTTTCCGGGGCCAACACCATAAAGGTAACACCGAACATGGTATCTGCGCGGGTGGTAAAGATTGTAAATTCGAGATCACTGTCTTTTACCTTGAATTGAACTTCGGCACCTTCCGAGCGTCCGATCCAGTTTCTTTGAGTTTCTTTCAGAGAATCTGTCCAGTCGATAGTATCCAGTCCGTCAAGCAAACGTTGTGCGTAGGCGGATACACGCAGACACCACTGGCGCATCTTCTTTTGGATGACGGGGAAACCGCCGCGTTCGCTGACGCCGTCCACTACTTCGTCATTCGCCAATACCGTTCCTAATTCAGCGCACCAGTTTACCATTGTTTCGCCCAGATAAGCGATGCGGTAGTTCATCAGGATTTCTTGCTTTTCCTTTTCGCTTTTTGCGTTCCATTCATCGGCGGTGAAACTGATTTCTTCACTGCAAGCGGCATTCAGTCCCTCGTTTCCGTAGACAGCAAAGGCTTTTTCCAGTTCTTCGATAGGGCGTGCTTTCTGCTCGTCGTTGCAATAATAACTGTTGAACATTTTTAGGAAAGCCCATTGTGTCCAATGGTAATATTCCGGGTCGCAAGTACGGATTTCACGGTTCCAGTCGAAAGAGAAACCTATTTTGTCGAGTTGCTCGCGGTAGCGGTCGATATTGTTGATGGTAGTGATGGCCGGATGCTGTCCGGTCTGGATAGCATATTGCTCGGCGGGCAAGCCGTAAGCGTCGTATCCCATCGGATTGAGTACATTGAAGCCTTGCAGTCGTTTGTAACGGGCGTAAATGTCCGAAGCGATATATCCCAGCGGGTGTCCTACGTGTAGTCCGGCTCCTGAAGGATAGGGGAACATGTTTAATACATAAAATTTCTGCTTCGATTCGTCTTCCGTAACTTGGTAGGTTTTCTCTTCCACCCACCTTGCTTGCCACTTCTTTTCAATCTCCCTGAAATTGTACTCCATAGTGATAAAGTTTTTATTTATAGTGATTTATATTGTTATTTCTAATTTGAGGCACAAATTTACGTGTTTATTTTCAGATAACCACGCTTTACCTATTGACTTTCTCGTTTTTATTTCGTATATTTGGAGAAATTAAAAACAGAAAAGTAATCATGAAATATATAAGTATTATTACATAGGTTCAATAGGTGAATGTGCAAAATTGCATATGAGGATAACGAATGGGCAAGAAACTGTGAAGGTTCTTGCCCATTTTTGTTGCAATAATTCTATTTCAAATATTGAAAGTGTCAAAAAAGAGTTTATAATAAACTTGGATACCGTTTATAATAAACTCTTCAAAAGCTTATTATAAACAAAGAGAACGTTTTAATAATAGAAGTATACTTTTTTCTTCTTTGTTCCAGAGCTAAATGTTCTTTATGATAGATTTATAACGAAAAGTAAATAATGTAGATATGAATGTAAAATATTTGTATCTTTTTACTATATATTTTGTTGGTTAAATTAATGATATCGGATGTTTTTTTGAAAAAGATGTGTATATTTGCAAATTATAAATAATTGCGACTAAAATCGTCTTAAAATGACTAAGTAATGTCGATAGAACCTGACATAGAACTGACGGTAGATGAGGATATAGTGCTGTGGCATTCTATCAGTAGAGGAGATAAAAAAGCCTTTGATGACTTTTTTATGAAGTACTATGCCTTGTTATATGGATATAGTCGTTATTATGTATCTGCAGAAGACGCCAAAGAAGTGTTGCAGGAATTGATGATGTGGCTATGGGAAAACAGAGCGACTTTTGTGCCGGATGCGACTTCTTCTTTACGACAATATCTGATCACTTCTGTCAAACGTAGGTGCTTCAATGTACTTCGGAGACAAGAAAAGGAAATACTTGAAGAATCATCGTGGTTTGAGCAAGAGCAGGATGATTATTATGAGTTTATAGATTTATCCGTAGTCAATGAACTGCAATCACTTATCCAAGAGGCTATTGACGAATTGCCTTCTTCCTACCGCCAAGCTTTTACTATGCACCGTTTTCAGGACAAAACCCGTCAAGAGATAGCTGAGACATTGCAAGTGTCTATTAAAACTGTTGATTACCGCATTCAGCAGTCTCTCAAAATTCTGCGGGAGAGATTGAAAGATTATCTTCCCATATTAGCTATCTACGGTTTTATATTATAATCTCTCTCATTTTTTTCATCTGCTGATTTTTTTATCGGGTAGTTATAAAAAAATCATTTTTTGTTTAGTACATCCTCCGGTTTCTGTGTATTGTATATGTAGGCGGGTAATAAAACGTTTACGATGTCAATTATGCAAGAACAGAAAATGATAGATGAATCTTTGCTACTCCGCTATTTTGAAAAAGAGGTCAGCGAAGAAGAGAAAAAAAAAGTAGAGGAATGGATACACAGTTCCGAGGCCAATAGCCGTATGGCTAAGCAAGTGGCGCAGATCTTTGTAGCTACACGTCTGTTGCATGGCTCGAAGGAGGCATCCCCTCAGCAGGCGTTACAAGATTTTTGGAGCCAGGTAGAACGGAAGAAACACAGACACATTTGGCGATATATAGGAAAGGTGGCTGCGATATTAGCTCTCCCCGTTCTTATTCTGACTACTATTTATTGGTTTTCAGATAACAGTGAAGGAAATGATGCCATTGTGTGGATGGAAGCTCGCGGAAATGAAAGTGAAGTTTGTACTGTACTCTTGCCGGACAGCAGTACGGTTTATTTAAATTCTCAAGCGACACTAAAGTATCCCACTCACTTTACTAAGGAACGTAGGGTGTATTTAGATGGAGAAGCCTACTTCGTGGTG
>OGWU01001788.1_pt1 | contig 11790 bp, 12 predicted proteins | sample 1576071 | NCBI WGS metagenome assembly OGWU01 (sample SAMEA3541582, study PRJEB24748) | human gut metagenome | biome: human gut; feature: human-associated habitat; material: faeces | place: China | collected 2012
CGGCCCGCAAGGCCCCGAAGGCCCGCAGGGGCCGGAAGGTCCGGTGGGGCCCCAGGGCCCTCAAGGGGAAAAGGGAGATCCTGGTACTCTGACATCCAACGTTGGCGATGTGAATATCGGGGGAGCCCTGACCGCGGAGTCAGCTACCGTGAACGGGCCTCTGGTGGTCAACAACCCGGACGGCAGCGGAAGCGTCGGCACGCTGAATCAGATTTACGGGATCACCCGGTTTTACCAGTCGGTCGATCTTCGGTCGGGCGGATGGCTGAGAGGGACATTCATGGTAGAGACTGGAATCCTGAATATCAGCCAGGGCGCCAGCTTCAACTGCGCGGGGACATCCACGTTTTCAAGCGCCATCAACGCCAATGGAGGCGTCAACATTCCGCTGGCCGTGGGAGCGCCGACCAATGAATCCGGCGTCAACCGCCTGTATGCCGCGGGCATGGGAGGCGCAGCCAATGCTTGTACGGCGGCGGCTTTCCTGAATACGGACTCGCTGACAACTACCGGCACGGCAACGGTGACTAAAACGGTTCCCTACCAGATGGCCCGCATAGGCATTCCCACGGGGGCTCACACGACTATTCAGGCCCCCTTTGAAGGCCCCAGTTCCCAATGGAATTATTCTTCCTGGGCCGGCTTTTCATTTGTCTGGCGGGCCACGGCCGCGGCGAAGATAACGATGGGCATCGGCCGGGGAGCGAAAACAATCAGGGCGGACCTTACCACCGACTCCTACACGATTATTCCGGGCAATGACCTGGCATTTAATTCCGGGGAGATTCTGGACATTACTTTTGACAACGTACGCGATACGGCGCGCAACGGCTATACGGTGCGCGTGCGGGAAATTTATGCGCTGACGTCCGCCGATGGATGGCAGGTCAAGACGACGACCAGCTTTATCCCGGCGACACAGAACGAGCCCGTCCCGTGGACGGTGTGCAAGATTATTTACCAGCAGCAGACGGTTGCCAACAGCAGCGTTTATGAAAACCGGGGAGGCCTCTGGCTGCTGGTCACGGGGGCACAGACCAACAACCTGTTCAAGATCGCCACCTGCCGGGGCGTCTCCAATTTTGAGACCGGCGTCGGCATTTCCAGGTGGGTGACGGATGTGATCAACACGACCGGCGGCACCCAGTCCGTTTACGCCGGGCCCGGCGAATATGCCTACTATCAGCCCGGTAACGTGAACCCTGTCTTTTACGGTTTGGACGCGATAGGAACGAATGCCGTTGAATCCGAGGCAACCGCCACTTTTGAAGATATTAACGTGCCGATAGAATGAACAGCGCAGAAATACAAATACAGTTTCCGAAACCCGGCGAATGGGGAGAATTCACCCTGACGGCCGTCTATCAGGACGAGGAAGGGTACACCCGCATAGACCGCTATACGCAGGACGAGATTCCAGCGGAGCAGGCTCCGGCCATGCAGGCGGTAGTGTCCGCGCTTGTGGGATTGGGTGAGGATTGGCAGGCCGTCCAGGTGTGGGCAACACAGGATTGGTATTACCCGGATCCTGCCAATGAGGATGACCCCATTGTGGGAGTGGAGGCGGTGTATCTGGCCGTGGAGGCCGTTAATCCCCACGGGGGGCGCAGGATTTTTACGGACCGCGATTACCCGGAGTTCGTCATTACCGCCCCCGCCGCGGTGGACTTTTTCAAATACTTCACCAAACAATAAACCATGAATATCAGCAAAGAAGAAATCGAAAAGGCCCAGCAGGCGGCATCCGCCCGTTGGGGGAATTGGGTCAAGTACGTGATTGCCGCCATTATCGGCGCTCTGGCCACAGCCGGTTACATCACCGTCACGGGGTGCGGCCATTCCGTGGACGTAACGCCGGACAAGACGGTCGTATGCAAGGACGGCTCCTGCCTGGTGCTGGAACCGGGGCATATCTCCTATTCACAGGCGCAACCCGAAACGGACGTTCCGCCCGTTGTGCAGGTAATTCCCTCCAAGAAGTAACACCATGTGCAAACTCTCCGAAGTGCCGGCGCGTTTCATGGATTTTGCCAAGGCGTCACCCGTGTTTGCCTGCGTCATGCTGTCGCTGGTCATTTGCGGCGCGTCCTGCTGGTACATCGGAGATGTCATGGGACACCATAATGACCGGCTTTGTGACCTGATGACCATGCAGACAAAGGCCCAGGTCGAGACGGCCAAGGCGATCCAACTTCTTGCCGTCAGAATTGAAAACATAGAAAGAAAACTGGAAAAATGAATAAGCTACTGTCCCCTTCCGTTCTTCTGCCGCTGATGGGGTGCGTGATGGCCGGCGTTTTTGCCGCGTGCGGCGACACGACGGCGGGCATTGCCGCGTTCTGCTTCCCCATTGCGACCCTTGTGTTCCTTCGGATGTATGAACACTGACCAACTGTAAAGTTTTTCTTACCAGTTCCAACCATTTGACAATTAAATAATATGTCTAATTCATACACCAATTCAGGCCGTTCTTTTTCGGATGCTCTTCATGCTCTGAAAAACGGCAAGGGCGCCAGACTGCCTAAGTGGTCCCTGGATGTAGTTATCCGCGCCCAGTTTCCAGACGAACACAGTAAAATGACAGCTCCCTATCTTTACGTGGAATCCCGTTTTGGGCGGGTACCGTGGAAGGAAACGTTCATTGAATTGTTTTCGGAGGAATGGGAAATTGTCGATTGAACTGTAAAGTTTTTCTTACCAGTTCCACTATATTAACAATCAACCATTAAAGGAGAATAATCAGGAAAATAGCCATTGATATAGGCCACGCCAACAACACCGGAGCCCGTGGAAACGGGCTTGAAGAACACGCCGTCGCGGCGACGATCGCGGAACGCCTCGCCCCCATGCTGGAACGGCTGGGAGCCCGGGTGGACGTGATCGACTTCCCGAAGATGACCAATTCCCAGGACTTGAACGCCACAGTCAAGGCCGCCAACGAAGGAGGCTATGACTTCGGCATCTCCCTTCATTGCGACGCTTCCGACAATCCCCAGGCCCATGGGGCCCATGTGTGTTTTTACCCGGGCAGCATCAAGGGCAGCAGGCTGGCCATGTGCATCGCGGAACCTCTTTCCCGCCTGCTTCCCGGCCGGGCCAATACCGTGCAGTCGCGTCCGGGCCTCGCCGTCCTGAAAAGGACCCGCTGCCCGTGGGTGCTGTGCGAATGCGGGTTTATCACCAATCCTGAAAATGCCGCCCTGATGAAGGACCATCCCGGACGCATTGCCGAAGCGATTGCCGAAGGGGTGAAGGACTACCTCAACCAGTAACCGCCCATGACCTACCAGGCCCCATTCGCCGCCCGCTACGTTTCCGCCGCCGGCAACCAGATTCAGCTTCTCAACCTCTGGGACGATACGCCGGAGCCGCCCCGTTTCGGCGGTTCCATGGAAGCATTTGAAACGTCGCTGGTCGACGGTCCCAGGGCGTTCGCGCAGGGGCTTGGGAGCGCCGTGGAGCAGCGCACCGTCGCGTTTTATCGCTGGTTCGTCGATTATCAGGATATGGCCACCTATCAGGAGAATCTGGCGCTGTGGCTGGCCAGCAACCAGAACGGCTATCTCTACCTGCAGTTCGCCGAACAGCCGCAATGGCGGTTTGCCGCCGTCATCACCGGCTACCAGTTTGAAACCGAAAACTTCGTCCCGCCTCCGTCTCCCGAGGACGGCTATCTGTGTCTGCTGGTCACGCTGACCATGACCGTCACCGACAGGACACCAGACAATTCCAACTGGATATTCAGCGTGACGCCCTCTTCTTTCGACGTTCCCGTCAAGGGAGGCGAATACACCATTAATGTGGAATCGTCGTTCAGCCCTGGACCGGTAGGGCAGGGTTGGCAGATAGCCGACGTCTCCGAAGGGTTGACTGTCTCCGATGTGGTCAACGGCAACAACGGATCATTCAAGGTGGTAGTCTCCGCCAACGAGGGAGACGAGGACAGGACCATGTCGCTCCAGGTCATTCAGGACGGAACTGGGCAGGCTGTTGAGGTTGAATTTCGTCAGCCGCTTCCTACTTTCTCCTTTGGCCTTTCTCCAACCGAATTGCAGGTTCCCATTACTGGAGGCGATTATTCCGTGAATGTGTCTTCTTTTTATAGTCCGGGAGAGGTCAGCGTTGACTGGACGGCCAGTTCTCCAAGTTCCTCTGTCGTCATCTCCGATGTGGTCAACGGCAACAACGGATCATTCAAGGTGGCAGTCTCCGACAATGAAGGAGCGGCGGCAACAGTAAGAATCACCGCGACACAACAGGACTCCGGGGAAAAAGCGTACCTTCGCGTGCTGCGCGCGGGACTGGTCACGCGCAATTATACGCTCCCACCTCCCCAGGGAGAGTATACGGATGTCCCGATGGGATACAGTTCATGGCGGTTCATTCCCTCGGACGTTTATCCCGATTTCCCGGAAGGCAACCCGGAAGGAAAGGGAATCACGCTGCAGGAAATCGTGACGACGAATCCTACGAGCGCCAATTCAGGCACGTTGTCGCTTTACAGGGTGGAAAATGGAACGGCTTCTCTTCTGGCGACCAGCAATGAGGCGGTTTCCACCGGAGAGGGCGGTAACGTGAAATGGACGTTTTCTCCCGGCGTGGAAATCCGTTCGGACTGGCAGCTGGTCGTGGAAAACCAGAACGGCATCTATGAGCAGCATGCCATGCTGGAAAGCCCCCAGTCATTTGACGGTCTCGGAGACGAGTCCTATCCCGCGGCAGCCACGGCGCCCGGACGTACGTTCGGATTATCCCTCGTCATCCGCTACACTTCCACCGAATACCCATCTTAACAGAATAATCCATCATGAACAAACAACAACAAAACGGAATAGAACGGCTTTTCGTCGAATTTGCCGAAGAGTGCGGCAAGAACCCGAACCTGAACCAGGCGGTGCAGGAATTGAAGGAAAGCGTCTTTACTGCCTCTCAAGCCGCCGGCGTTGATCCCTCCCATGCCTTCGGCGTCATCATCCGGGATATGATGCTCCTGGAATCCTTGCAGAAACGCGTGGAAGAATCCCGCAACGCCCTCACCGCCGGGAAACTGCCCGCTTTCGTCATCGAGGAAGCCCGCGCTCAACGATAACCCTCCACCTTTACCACCATGGCCACCAAGAAAGAAATTGAAATCAAACTCAAGTCCACGCTGGACGGAAAAGGCGTGGAAGAAGCCAAACAGCAGATCGACGCGCTCAACAAGTCTACGGAGCAGTTGGATAAAGACAGCAAGCAGGCAACCAGGAGCGTGAAGAACATGGGTCAGGGGGCCTTGCAGGCTGCCTACTTCTTCGATGACTTGCAGTACGGCATCCGGGGCATCATGAACAATATTCCGGGGCTGGTGATGGGCTTCGGAGGCGGCGCAGGTCTGGCCGGGGCGATGTCGATTGCCGTTCTGGCCGGAGCGAAGCTTTACGAATGGATGGGGAACACGGAAGCGAAATCCAAAGAGCTTGCTAAGGCGATTGAAGAGGAAGCAGAAGCATTTAGAAAATTAAAAGCAGAGGTTGAAGAGACATGGCGGCAAAATCAAAACGAGCAAATTTTAAGAGAAGCTTTAGATAGTGCAAAGAAAATAGCTGATTATCGAAAGCTGGAATCAGAAGCCTTAAAATATTCTCTGGATTATCGTAAAGAATTGATTTCTTTAGAATCAGGAATCAAAGACGATGAAGCAGAAATTGCCCGATTAAAGGTAGAAGAAGATTTTGCAAATGGACTATTAGGAGAAGGATCAGATGCAGAACGAAGAAAAGCACGTTTGTTGGAAGGAATTGAATTAGATAGTCGTGCAAGGAGAAGAGGAGAAATAGAAGAATCAGCAAGTTTGGATGTATCGGATGCAGTAAATAAAAGAATAGATGCAGCACGAAGACAAAGAGAAGCTAAGGCCGCCTTGCAAAACGCATCTATTAATGATGATATAATGACCCTGGAAGAGAGACGAGCTGCAGAAGTTTCTGTAGAAGAACAGACTAATTCATTGAGAAATGACTTATACGATTATTTAATATCTTTAAGAGATAAAGAAGTAAATTTAGGGGCTATTAGGTATAAACAAGTTAGCGATAAAAATATTTATGATGCAGTATCTCAATTTGTTGGCGGTAAAAATATATCTGATAGAAGAATTTCATCCTTGCTTGATAAATATGGTTATATCAACGCAGAAGATAGAAGAGATAAAATATTTAACACAGAAGAAGCCATAGAGAAGAGTGATATTGCCCTTGAAGATAGCGGATTCTCTTTAGGTAATGGAACTTCTGGCGAAGGTGGATATAGTAATGCCTATGCATCTTATGCAAAAACTATAGAAACTCTTGAAAAAGAATATGAAGAGGCGGAAAAATCTCTAATAGAAGCTATAAATGAAGAAGAAAAGGCAACGAGAAACTTTTCTAATATAAAAAAGAAAAATGAATCGGAAGCGGCAGTTGATGAACAACGAGGGAGGACCGCTCAAGCGCAAGAGAGAAAATCCATTAGAGAAGAAAGACAAAGAGAAGACGCCGAGAATGAAATTAAGGGGCGAAAAAAAGATATAGATAAGAAAACAGAGGAACTTAAAAAGAATAATGAGTATTTTTCAGAGGCTGTAGATAGGTTTATAGTGGAGGCTGGAAAATCTGCCACTGACCAACAAAAGGCACTTGTTAGAGCTGCATCTGAAGCTATACGTGGACAGGTGAAGAAAGCCGCTTCCGATGGAGTAATAGATTCTCGAGAATATGAACAAATTGGAATAGCGTTTAGAGACGCCTTAAGACAACAGGGCATTACTAATCAATCTATATTGAACGGACTTTCCGGAAACATGAAAGAAGCTCTATTACTGATTAACATTCAATCAGGAGAACTAAAAAATCTAAAAAACGGTTTGGATCAAATGAAAAAAGACTTAGAACAAGCTAAAAACAATATAGAGGGCTTAAGAAGAAGAAAGCATTGAAAAAAAATGAGGATATTGTAAATTCCCAAATTTATGCGGTATCACTATTTTTCCGGAAATGTTGTGAAGGGACCTATTGCTCTTAACGAGTTAAGAAGGTTAGTCGAGAGAAACATAATTTCTCCCGACACGTTAATTTGCGCAGAAGGTACAAAAAAATGGGTCAAGGCTTCGGAATTGTTATTTTCTTCTTCATTATTGAGGGAAAATAGTGGGATCATGCATTCCCCTAATAAGGTTCCAACTTGCAAAGAAAGTCATTCTGCTCTTGCCACAGTCCTCGTATTCTTAGCAACATTGTCAGTTGGTGGTGGAGCAATTATGGGAATAGCAAGTTTTATATCAGGCTTATCTATGGCTGGAATAGGCTATATCGTCGGGGGGGTAATTGGTGGAATTATGTGGTATACGTTTTATGTCCTATTAAGCAAAAATAAATAACTAGGACAGGTAAACGCATTGCCGAACCAGGCAAGATACGGTAACATCAAGCCATAACATAACCATTTTACAAGCAGCAGGAACCACGACATCACCATCAATGACTTGCTGGGCCTCAAGCCGTCGAGCCTGACCCACGACCAGCAAAGCTTTTCCTCCTCCGCCATCACCGCGGTTTATCCCGTGCGAACGCTGGGGGAGGTCTTACCCTTCCAACAGTTCGATACTGTCTCCATCTCCCAAAACGGGAACACCATTCTTTCCGGCCTCGTTTCCAGCATCGAAAAGACCTACAGCGGCTCTTCCCGTGCGTGGAAAATCGTCTTTTCCGATCCCTGGTATTGGCTGGACCACTGCTTTGCCCTGGATAACGACTGGAAGCCGGTCTTCTCCATGTGGCGGGAAGTCAGCGGAGGGGGCGGCATCATTCCCAAGATAAGCATTGCCTCCGCACTCTCCCGGGTGCTGAATCTTGCCAAGCACCACCCGGCGGACTATGAGCTGCGCATCAGCGATGACAAGATGATGATTCCGTGGAACGTCTCTTGTGATACGATTGGCAGCCTCCTTCAAGCCATCCGCCGCTGGTCGCCCCGCATGGTTTCCTACTACGACTACAGCGGAGCGCGCCCCAAACTCATCATTACGGACTATGACGCCCTGACGCCCATTTCACTTCCCTTGCAGCCGTCCGGCGAGATTAAAGCCATGGACGTTTCTCTGGTCCCCCGCGGCGACCTCGTGCCCCCCTGCGTGGCGATTGTCGCGGAAACGACCGGAAGCAACGGCTACCGCGTCTCCTACCTGTCCAAATACCCGAAAGATGGAGATCCGACCCTGCCGCATTCCATTGTTTACCGGACGTCAGTCGACTTCTACTACTCCAAGTACAGTTCTACCGGCGACCCTGTGGAAGACCCGCAGCCGGTGCAGGGCACCAGGGCCGGCAGCCTGTCCTACCAGCGCATGAAAGTAAGGGGGCGGAAAATTAACCAGAACGACATGATCAAGAGTTTCTGGGAGCGTCATTTCCCGTGGATGAAAGACGTTGGCGCGATTGCCGTCTATGACCAGAACCCGACCATCACCGGGAAGCCCTGGGACGGAACGGAGGAAGACAAGCCCAGGGGCTACAACACCTCCGCCACGGGTTATGAACTGACGGACGGGCAAATTCACACGAAATCCATCAGGCCGCAATGGTGCAACGCTACCGTCAAGCAGCGTCTTGCCATCCCGGAAAGCGCCCCTGCCAAGTGGAGGGAGAAATTCAAGAATGTGGGGACCCTGCAAGGCGTGCCCTGCTTCTGGGAAGAATTCTCGGTGGATCTGGTCACCATGGACCGCCCCTACGCGAGCTACCCCATTGACGGCATCTACAACGGGGAACAGCCCTCCAACGGGCCGGAAGAAAGGGAATCGCCGGAACCGTCGGAAGGAGTGCCCTATGGGGACATTGCGAAAACTGTGTGGGAATCCATGCAGGAATTGCCCTGGGACGGCTCTATTTCCTTTGTCGCGCTGGGAGAAGCGCAGACGCGGCAATACATGGGCCGGCGCGTCTCGCTGCTGGGAGGCAACCCAGAGTGGCAGAATATTAACGCTATGATTCAAACCGTTTCGCGCGACCTGCAGACCAACGCGATTTCCCTGTCCTACGGCGCGCCAAATCAACTTGGGGTTGAAGATTTGCTTTCGCTCAATGAAATTAATTCCGTTTCTAACATTTCTTCCACGCTGGAAAACATGCAGGGGGCGCCGGAATCGACGGAATACGGCTTTGACCCCAAGCCGGAATCCCCCACCATCAGCCAGCATATCACCAAATCCACCGGAGAATCCACGCCCGCGCCGGAATACGGCTTCCAAGTGCGCTTGCAGAAAGATACGGAGGGAGCCATCACCGGGGCGCAAATGAAGCCCGGCGCGCTCTACCTGAACGGGTCGCTGCTCGGCAAATACCCGCAGGGGGGCGGCTCCGGTTCTTCCTGGGTGACTATCCCCCAAACCAGCGGGGAAGTATGGCTCAACGTGCACTTTGACAAGAACGCCAAATTGACGGGCGTGGACGTTTCGGGTATCCCGGGCCCAGTCTATCCGATTCCTCTTATGGACTACTCTTTAGGAGAGCCTCCTGATCTCAACTACGATTATGCTTTTCAAATAGCCGACATCGAAGACGACCAGGTGACGCAGTACGCGCTGGGCATGATCCAGATACCCGTCTTCGGAGGCACCTTCTACCCTTACGGTCCAGCTTAACAAACACCATGATCAGAATCTATCTATTCACCTATGCCGGAGACGCGGAGGAAGCCCTCGTTTGTGTCCGATGCGCCGCGGCGGCCCTCCCTGAAGCCGTCATTACGGTTGTGGACGACAGCGCCGCTCCGCTTCCTGAACGCGTCAGATCCGTCCTTATGTTAACCGGGGCAAGGTATTGTCAAACCGGCTGGACAAGGAACGGCAACCTGCGCGGCCCGGAATGCGTCCGGGGCATCATTTCCACGCTGGCCGGGGAAGCGGAAGAAAATGACGTCATCGTCAAAATCGACTCGGACACGCTCCTGTTGTCGGGCGGATGGGTGCGTGACATGCAGCGCAACGGGCTGGCTCTGCACGCCTCCGGCTACCAGGTCCCCAGCCACCCGTCCGAACGCTCCGCCTATGGGCCGTGTTACGCAATCAGCGGACGGGCGGCCAGACTGGCGGCGGAGGAACTGATGAAGGCTGACATCCCCGCGCTCGCTCCCGAAGACCTGACGATCTGCCGGACCATCCAGGGCCTCTTTCCCCCGGAGCGGATCAGGCTTGACGAACCCTGGACGCCCTTCAACAGGGAAGGGAAGTGGACGGCCTGGAACTGGTTCAGCATCGCCGTGACTCCGCAGAAATACGCGGATTTCTGGATGGTTACCTTCGGCAACCCGCGTCCCACGAACATCCCGAAATCCGAGCGGGCCCGCGCCATGGACGCCTTGTTCCGCTACCGGTTCCACGGGGAAGGGAAGGAAGGCTAACGGGCCAGTCCGACGGCAATCTTGCTCATGGCCTCCTGAACGTCCGCCGAATCCGGGCGGAAATACACCCGTTCAATCTCTTCAGAGTCGTGTCCGACGATGAAGCGGCACAAATCCGGGGACACACCGGCTAGGCGCAGGACGGTCACGGCGGTCGCCCGCAGGCTGTGGAAGCTCTTTTCCGAAAGCCGGTGACGGTCGCCTCTCACTTCCCCGGGCATCTCCCGGATGATTCCGTACGTTTTCAACAATGTCGTGAACTCCGTGGAAAGCTTGTCGGAACGCCCTCCCGCATGGGCATGGCGAAGCGCGGCCAGGGGAAACACATAATCGTTCACCCGGTTGACCAGACGCCTTTCCAGAACCTCTTTCAAGGGTTGGATGATCGGCTTGTTCATGCGGCGCCGGCTCTTCTGCGTGGTCATGAACAGGAAGGAGTTCTTCAGGTCAATCTGGTCCCATTTCAGCGTCGCCAGGTCTCCGAGGCGCTGGCCTCCGGTATAGAGGCACACCCGCACCAGATCCGGCCATTCATCCGGGAACCGTTCAATGATGGTGTTCACTTCCTCCATCGTGAACGCGCCGCGCAACTGCTTTTCCGCCTGGTGGTCCGCCCGGGAAGGCATGACGCCCCGGAACGGATTCCGGGAAAGGATCTCCCGATCTACAGCGACATTGAACGCGGTGGACAGCGTGGACACATAGCGGATGACGGTTCCGGCGGAAACGCGCTCCAATTCCGTTTCTACAAAATCCTTCGCCATCCCTTTATTCAGGGCGGCCAGCGGCATATTCCGCCGGTCCCCAAGGAACGCCAGAAGCCTGCGGACGGCCATGCCGTCCCGCTCATAGGCCCGCTTCTTGTTTTTCCTCCCGTCCAGCCAGTCAAAAAGGAACCGCGTCACCGTCATGCCGTTCATGGTGGCTTTCAGCACGCCGGCCTGGTCCCCGGCAATGGCCTTCACCTTGTCCAGGTCAAAAACCCCGTACCGGGCTTCTTTCTCCATCTCCTGGGCCACCAGCCGCGCCCGTGCTTCATTCTGGGACATGACCGATTTCTTATTGGCTCCCGGAAGAAGCGTCTTGGGAACCACGTCGATGCCGGTGGTTTTCCGAAGCTCTTTGCCGTCCAGGGAGCGGAAGACGGCCACCCATTTGTTGTTGCGTTTGATGATGCCTGCCATAGTGCTGTACAGTCCTTAGACAATGTACAGTCGCATGTACAGGGCGCTTTTTTCTGTCAGGCGCTTTCAGGTGCGCTCAAAACTGCGCAAAATGTAGGAAAATCAAGGGTCATTCCGTCACGTGCTGACGAGAATTGGCATCGCGTACGGGACTCGAACCCGTGTTGCCCGCGTGAAAGGCGGGAGTCCT
>OGWU01001789.1_pt1 | contig 11774 bp, 21 predicted proteins | sample 1576071 | NCBI WGS metagenome assembly OGWU01 (sample SAMEA3541582, study PRJEB24748) | human gut metagenome | biome: human gut; feature: human-associated habitat; material: faeces | place: China | collected 2012
GGTCATTCCGAACACGAATCCGTCGCGGTAACGATAGCACGGAACCGTCGCAATCAGCGTCAGCAACGCGTTCAGCAAAAACGGGAAATCGGCCGACGAAGAGGACCGAAACAGACCGGCGAACATATCGACGATGAACGGACAAAGCAGGATCGCCAGATAGTTGACCGACATGACGAGAGCCAGCGCCAGCGTCGTCCGTTCGCGGGAAGCCGTGACGACCGCCTTGTTGTAAACGACCGGCTGAATCACCCCGTATCCCAACCCCGTAGCAAAGCAGCCCAGCGCAACGAAAAGGGCCTCGATATCACGACCACGCCGCTGGCTGGCTGGCGCGCAGCAGATCTCATGGTGCAGACTGCCGGCGCGACGCTGGTGCAGGGCCAGATCGACGAATACCCAACGAAGCACGAGCCAGTCGTCGTCAGCATGAAGTATCAGAAGGCCAACGACGTTCTTGGCACCGACATTCCATTTGCGGAGATGCGCGGCTATCTCCTCGATCTCGGCTTTGAGATCCTCGAGGAAGACGCCGACGGCCTCACTGTGAAGGTGCCTAGCCACCGTCCGGATATTTCCATCCAGGAGGACCTGATCGAAGAGATCGCGCGCCTCTACGGCCTCGACAACATTCCGGAAACCCTGCCATACGGCGCCACCAATCCTGGTGTGCTGACGCCGGCGCAGCGCCTTACCGACCATATCAAAAACACGCTGGCTGGGCTCGGTCTCGACGAGATCGTCACCTACAGCTTCGTCCATCCAAAGCACAGCGACCTGCTGCGCCTGGCTGCAGACGACGTGCGCCGCAGAGAGATCCCTATCTCCAATCCGCTCAGCGAAGAGATCAGCGTCATGCGCACGAGCCTCCTGCCATGCATGCTCGACACCATCGCTGCGAATGTGCACCATCATCAGCAGGATCTCGCCTTCTTTGAAGCCAGCTCCGTCTTTTCCAGCGATCACGCGCTGACCATGGACAACCTCGCCCACGAAGAGCAGCACCTCGTCATCGGCCTCACCGGCCAGACGCCGCGCGACTGGCAGGGCAGCCAGAAGGCCTACGATTTCTACTACCTCAAGGGCATCGTGGAAAATCTCCTCGCTGCGCTGCACATCACAGACTGGCACGTGGAAGCTGTGACCGGCGACCCAACGTGGCACCCAGGCCGCACCGCCGCCCTCTACATCGGCGATGTTTACGCCGGCATCTTCGGCGAGCTGCATCCGCTCGTTGTGAAAAACTACGACCTCAAGGCGCCTGTTTTCGCAGCGGAATTTGCCCTTGACGCCCTCATCGGCATCGGCGAAGTGGTGCCGGTGTACCAGCCAACGCCGATCTATCCAGCTGTGCCACGCGATCTCGCCGTCGTCGTCGACAAAGCCATGGAGGTTGGCAAGCTCGAGGCTGCCATCCGCAGCGCTGAGCCAGCGTATCTCAAGGCCATCAGCGTCTTCGACATCTACGAAGGGCTGCAGGTGGGCGCCGGCAAGAAGTCCGTCGCCTTCTCGCTGACCTTCCAGGCCGACGACCAGACCCTCACCGACGACCTCGTGCAGGCCGAAATGGACAAGATCGTCGCCGCCCTCGAACGCGACTGCCAGGGCCAGCTCCGCGCCTGAGGAGCGACGATGGATCCGATCGCATTTCACCTCGGCCCCATCGCCGTGCACTGGTACGGCATCCTAATCGCCGCAGCCTTCCTTATCGGCGTCTGGGGCTCTTTGCGCGAAGCCAAGCGCCAGGGCATCAACGAGGACCATTTCTTAAACCTCGTGATCGCCGTCATCATCTGCGCCATCGTCGGCGCGCGCGCCTACTACGTTGTTTTCGAGTGGGACTATTACCGCGACAAGAGCCTTCTGGAGATCATCGCCACCTGGCACGGCGGGCTTGCCATCCATGGCGGCGTCATCGGCGGGATCCTCGCCTGTGCCGTCTGCGCCTGGCATTACCGGCTGCGCATCTGGCAGCTATTGGACATCATCGCGCCCTATCTCATCCTGGGCCAGGCCATCGGCCGCTGGGGAAATTTTTTCAACCAGGAGGCCTACGGCTACGAGGTCAGTCCCGACGTCGTTCCCTGGGCGATGTATATCGACGGCGCGTATCGCCATCCGACCTTTCTCTACGAGAGCATCTGGGACATCATCGGATTTTTCCTATTGATTTTAGCGTCGCGAAGCCCTAAACTAAAAGAAGGCGATATCGCATTGTTGTATTTTGTCTACTACTCTGTGGGTCGCTTTATTATAGAAGGATTTCGCACAGACAGCCTCATGCTCGGGCCGCTGCGCATGGCGCAGGTGGTGTGCATCGTCGCCATCGTGGCGAGCATTGTCATCGCCGCCCTCCGCCGCAAAAAAGCGCCGAGCCGGGCAGAGATTCTGGAAATCAGGCAGAGGAAAGGATGATCCCCGATGAATAATGAAATATATGAATCCGGCGAAGACTATCTGGAGACCATATTGCGTCTGAAGAAGCAGCTGGGTCAGGTGCGCAGCATCGACATTGCGCGCGACCTTGATTATTCCAAGCCAAGCGTCAGCCGCGCCATGAAGATCCTCAGCGAGAAAGGGCTCGTCTACATGGATGGGCGCAAGTTTGTCCATCTCACCGACGAAGGCCTCGCCAAGGCAGAAAGCGTCGCCAGCCGTCACCAGCTGTTCAAGGATATGCTCACAGAGATCTTCGGGGTTTCCGAGGAAACGGCAGAGGAAGATGCCTGCCGCATTGAGCACATCGTCAGCGACGAGACTGTGAAGAAAATTGAAGAAAAGCTCGCCGTCTATCGCGAACACCCACACCCACAGGTGTGATTGCTTCGCAGATTAATGGTTTCAAATTAGTAATGATTAATGTTTAATTAGTAATTGATGTTGGCTAGAGATCGATACGCCGCTGGCGCGTCGCATCGACTCTAGCCTTTTTATTTTATTGGCGAGCGTGCGCAAGGCTGGAAATTTTTCGCTTTGGCCCGTCAGGGACAAAGCATTCCATAATTAATCATTAATCATTGAACGCGAGCGCAGCGATGCGTTCCCGCGAAGCGGCTCATTAATCATTTGCGCTACGCGATCATTACCTCGCCGTCTTTCCACTCGACGTCAAATCCCAGGGCTTCGCAGAGGGCGCGGACTGGGGCGTAGACGGTGCCGTTTCTGTTCTCTGCGGGGATGTCGAGGGCTTTGCCGAGGGCGATGAGCTTGACCTGGGGGACGCTTGGCGCTGGGTGGTCTTCGCCAGCGGCTTTGATGGTGGAGATGTTTTCATCGACTTTGGCGAGGAAATCTGACCAATGCGCCTTGGTTCTGTGGGGGCATTCTGTGGCGGAGTACCAGTTGTGCTGGTGCAGCTGGGCGCTGGTCCAGCCGTACTGCACGCAGACGTGGGCGATGTAGAGGGCGGCGTTTTCTTCTGCGCGGCGGAAGCGGTCGCCGGATTCTTCGGCGGAGCGGGCGATCTCGATGCCGATGAGGTTGCGGTTGGCGTAGCCTTGCGCGCCGTCGCCAGCGTGGAAGGCGTTGCGCGAAAAGGGGATGCATTCGACGGCGGTCTCTTCGTCGATGACGACGTGAAAACTGACGGCGGAGGAATTTCCAACCATGGCGGCGGCTTCTTCGGTTGCTGAGGCGTCGCCTGCGGTGTTGTGGACGACGATGCCCGCTGGCCGCATGGCGTAGGGGGATTTGAGGGGATATTTGGCGGAGGAGAGCCAGCGGCTTTTTAGTTTGTAGGACATAATATCATTCCTTTCGGTCGTAGAGTGTTGAACGCTTGACGTTTGTCCGAAGCGTGCGTTATAATGTACGTAATGGAGGTGACGCGTATGATCACGGTCAATGCGACAAATTTTCGCAAGGATATGTACAAGATGATGGAGCAGACGGCGATGTTTGGCGATCCTGTGCAGATCACGACGAAAACGGGCAATCTGGTGCTCCTGAGTGAGCAGGATTACAACAACATGATGGAAACGCTGTATCTGATGTCGATCCCGGGCATGGAGGAAGAGATTGTGGAGGGGATGAACACGCCGCTGGAGGATTGTGTGCCGGCTGATGAGGTGGTGTGGTGATGTACGAGATTGTCTACACAAAGCGTGCGCTTCAGGCGCTGCCAAAGCTGAAGGCGGCGAAGCTGGGGGGCAAGGTGGAGGCGCTTGTGGCGCTGCTGGAGCGGGATCCGTTCCAGAATCCGCCGCCGTACGCGTCGCTCTTGGGCACGCTCAAGGGGAGCTATTCGCGCCGCATCAACCACAAGCACCGGCTGGTTTATCAGGTGTACGAGGAAAAAAAGACGGTGAAGATCATCAGCATGTGGTCACATTATGAGTTTTGAACGCTTGCGTCGGACGAATGTCCGGCGCTTTTTTCGTGCGGCGATCAGCTGTCGTCGTGGCTGGTTGAATCGCGGACGTTCTCAATGAACCGCTTGAGGCCGCTCACCGGCGCGCCGAGCTTGCTGAGGTTTTCGACGACGCTGGCGAGCTCCATAACGAGGTAGCCGAGATAGAGCACGATGAGGGCGGCGAGGCCTGCTTCGGCGGGGACGAGGGCGGAAACGGGGATGCAGCAGACGAGAACGAGGATCGAGGCGAGCTTTCGCAGGATGCCGTCGATGCCGCGCTGGCTGGTGAATTTCACCTGCGGATCGCGCCAGGCGGCGAAGCTCCCGAGGAGAAAATCGAGGATCATGGCGATGCAGATGAGCACGAGGATGTAGAGGGCTTTGCCTTCACTGGTGCTCACGGCCTGCTCAAGCGCCGAAAATAATTCCTGGGGCACGGGCGTCTCCTTTCTGTATTTATGTCTGATTGATTGGCAATGTATGCCTTTCTGGCGTAAAATAATGGTGAAAGGCAGGTGGATGTGATGAGTACACAAAGCACAAACATTCGCATTGACACGGAGCTGAAGCGGCAGGCACAGCAGCTCTTCAGCGATCTTGGGATGGATATGACGACGGCGGTGAATATTTCCCTGCGCCAGGCTGTGCGGGAGCAGGCGATCCCGTTTCGCATCGGCGAGCCTGCGCTGCCAAACGGCGAAGCGCGGGAGATGCTGGCTGAGATGCAGGAGATGCTGGCCCATCCGGAAAAGTACAAGGGCTATCACGACATTGATGAAATGATGGAGGAGCTTGAAGCTAACGAATAAATAGCACACATTTTCATAAACAGGCGGAACGATCGCAGATCTTGTGCTTTGTCTTTCTTGCTGGTGAATGCTGGGCTATGGTATACTTAATTCCGGTGAAGCAGCTGAAGTTGGTGCTGGCATGGATCGTGCTCCACGAAGAAGAACTGTATGCAGCCTGGAACAAGGCTGTGAGAAATCTGCCGATCGATAAGATCGAGCCATTGAAGTAAAGGAGGCGCGCTATGTATATCAAAGATGGAATCGCCTACGCTGGCGAGCCGGAACCGCCGATTCTGGTGACTGGTGTCCGTCCGCTGGCAGAGCACAAGCTGTGGCTGCGTTTTTCAACGAATGAAACGAAGCTTTACGACTGCACGCCGCTTTTGGATTATCCGGTGTTTGCGCCGCTTGCGGATGAGGCACTGTTCAGTCAGGCGTATCTGGATGGCTGGACGGTGTGCTGGCCGGGCGAGATTGACATTGCGCCGGAAACGCTGTACGAAGATGGCGTTGCTGTGGAAGAAGATTGGGCGCAGCGTGCGCTGGCGTGAGCGCTGTATGTTAGAAAAATGCGGAGCGTTTGTGATCTCTCACGAGCGCTCCGCTTTTGTTTACGCTGCGGCTGGGTAATCGTTATCGCCGGAATCGTCGGTGTTATCAAACAGGACGGTATCGGTGGTTTCGACGTACTTGGCGCCGAGGGCTTCGGTGTAGGCTGCGCCCTTGGAAGTCGCGAAGCAGTTGGCGTCGACCATGGCGGTCATTGCTGCGCCGATGGTTTCCTTGCTCATGCTGGCTTTTGCGTCAGACAGGGTCATGGTGGTTTCGCCACCGCCGGAAACGCCGAAGGTAAGAACGAGTTTGGTTTCTGCCATAATTTCACTCCTTTCAGTTTGAGTTAGGAATGAAACTCCTCATTCCTAACTCCTAATTCCTCACTCAGAAACGAGGGTTGCTTCGTCGACGCGGACAAGCGCGTGCCCGGTGCCGTCCATGAGACCTGCGACGGCGCTCATGCCTGCGTGCAGGGCGTCGTCGCTGACGTTTGCGACGAGATTCGAGAAGGTGCGAGAAGTCTGCACGGTCTCAGAGCCTGCGCCTGGCATCTGGTAGACGATCTTGGCCTTGGTTTCCTGATTGGTTTTTACTACTGCCATTGGGATTCACTCCTTTTTTTAGGTAGGAGGTAGGAGGTAGCGCGCTCCGCCCTTCCAGGACTAGCTCGGAGAAGCGTTCTCGTTCATTGAAATGCTTCGTTTCTTTGAGTACAGCTTCTGCGAATTGAAAGCATCGTGATCTCGCGTCGCGGACCAGCTTGCTTCGCTCGCTGGCAGGTAGGAGGTTTCGGCTAATGCCGTTCGTGAGGTTTCAGCATGTTGCGAACTGCTCGCTAACGATCCACGATCGCTGCGCGGTGCTCGATGTAAACCTCCTACCTTCCGACGCGAAGCTAGTCCTGTAAAGGATACCTGCGGACAAGCGGAAGCGGGTCCGCCCCGAAGGGCTACCTCCTACCTGCCTTCACTATTACTAGGATTTTTTGCCCAAAATAGCAAACGGTCAGCCGAAATTTTTTAATTTTTTTTTCAGCCTTTCGCGCAGTCGTCTGATTCTGATCTGCACGTTTTGTCTGGTTGTTCCCCATTCTTTAGCAATTTCACGTTGTGTTTTCTCCCCATTGGCGAGCGCCCAGAGGGCTTCAACGAGCTCTGGCGGCTCTGCGGCGAGGGCCCTTCGGAGCGCCGCGCTCTGCGCCGCGCTTTCGGGGTCTGGTGGCTCATGCGCAGCGTGGAAGGAGAGGGTGTCTTCGTCGGGCATATCCGGCACGCCCTGCCACGAAATCTCACGGCTGCGCGCCTGCTTTTCCAGCCAGCGCGCGTGCTCGACTTCCTGCCAGTAAGCGCGGTACACTTCTTCGGTGACTTCGCAGTAACCTGTGACGCGGTGCCGCTCTTCGTCGTAGATGGGCAAGACGTACATCAGTCAAAGGGCACGGTGATCTCTGTGCCGTTTTCAAATTCATGGTCGGTGACTTTGGCGAGATAGGATGTGCCGATGAAAAGCTGAGTGGAAACGTCGTCGATGAAGTCTTTCACATCTTCGCCGTTTAACATGGTAGGCGTGCCGGCGTTGTACGCGCTTTGCCAGCCGTGGAGCATCCTGTCGAGGATCTCGAGGCGGTGGCGTGCTTTTTCGAGGTTGGTCATTGTTCTTTTCTCCTTCCGGTGTTCCGTTTCCAAGGTATTCGAGGGTGCAGCCAAAAAATCTGGCGAGGGCGACGGCGTTTTCTACGGTGGGCAGGTCGGCGTTGTTTTCCCAGCGCGATATCATGCTCTTGTTGATGCGCTTGCCAGTGGCGGCGTTGATGCCGTCGGCGAGCTGTTGCTGCGTCAGTCCACTGCCAACGCGCAGGAGGAAGAGCCGTCTGCCGAGGGTTTCTGTGCGCATGGCATCATCTCCTGTCCCAGAGGGCGTCGTCGTCGTCCCAGAAAGGGTCGTCGACGACGTCGAGGTCGTCGTCGTCGATCAGAAAATCGTCGTCGTCAAAAAAGATCTCGTCGTCGTCCGGCCAGTCGCGGAAATCTTCGTAGGCGTCAGGCTTCTGTGTCATTTGTTTCTGCCTCCTTCAAAAGGTCTACAGCTTTGTATTCTGCATCCCGCAAGCGCGAACTGACACCAGCGAGATAAAATTCATCCGTTGCAGCGAGGGCTTGCCACACGAGAATCAGGGTGTTGAGCCATTCTTGCAGCTGGTCGTTGTCTTCGTCGAGCAGGCTTTTTTCGATGTCCTTGACAAGCGTCTCCAGCACGCTGTAAGCAGCGCCGATATTTGTCTGAGACTGCACCGCCCAGTTGATCGTGGCTCTGATATCGTTCAGAAGAGATTCATTCATTGTCATCGTTTTTTTCTGCCTCCTCCAAAAGATCTACGCCCTTGTGGCATGCGGAGTGCGCAGCGTTTCTGATACCAGCGAGATAAAATTCATCAGTCGCAGCGAGGGTTTGCCACACGAGAATCACGATCTCAAGCCATTCCTGTTGAAGGTCTTCGTCGTCTTTGCAGGAATGGAGCTCCATGTCCATGACGAGCCTCTCCAGCACGCCGACAGCAGTGCAAACATTTCTCTGAGAACGCTCCGTCAACGTGAGGATGGATCTCGCATCGTTTACAACGGATTCAAGCATTGTCATCGCCGCTCACCTCTCCTTCGTTTTCCGGTTCAACGAATTTTAGTAGATTGTTGAGGCATTCGTTTTCCGGCTCAATGAGTCTTGGCAGACTGTTGAGATTGGCGTTTGCATTGCCGATGTGATTGTTGATTGCTGGAAAATCAAGCTTGATGACGCCGAGCAGGGTGTCACTTACAAGGATAATGGCGCTAACCATTTCATCATAGCGATCCTTGTACGGATTGACGATATGTGGTTCCAGCACAGCGCGCACAGCTCTGATTCTTTGCAAAACCATGTCGCTCGTTGTGGCAATGTCCTGCAAGTCCCCTTTGATAATATCAATGCTAAATTCTGCTGCTTCGTTTTTCATTAACATTTTTCATTTCTCCTTTGGATTTATTCTTCGCGGCCTGCCCAGTAGTCCGCTTGTTTGCTTTCTTCTTCCGCCGAGCGGAATTGCGCCTGCTGGGCACGGGCGCTTTTCTGCGCGGGCTTTGCTGGCGCTGGTGTGTAGTTGTCGTCGCTGTAATCTTCCCAGCGTCCGTTGAACCATGTGCTGCCGTAAAGCATCTGGCGGTCAGGCGGGGCGGATTCGTATTCCCGCTCGTAGCGATCAATCGCCCGCGCCATTTCCGCCGCCGAGACATCCGCCAGACGACGCTTTGCTGCCGCCGAGACATGGTTCTTGCCGCGCTTGAGCGGATAGAGTAGCCAGAGCTCGCGGAAATGCTCCTCCATCTTTTTAGAGACAGATTGTTTTTTGGCAGAGGATTTTTTGCGCTTAGGCTCAGCGTCAGCTGAGCAAGCAGCCGACAGGCTGCCCTCATCGGCGTCAGCCGAATGAGCATTAGTAATCTTATTATTACTCTTACTCTTACTCGTACTCTTACTCTTATCATTACTCTTACTCTTAGCTTGTTGGTCAAATGATAATGCCTGCTCATTTGCTTCGGCTTGTTGGTCAAATGATAATGTTTGCTCATCAAGCGGTGCTTCTTCGTCAAGTGATAATGGTTCTTCAGATGCTTCTTCGATGATTTTTTGGCGCTGCGCTTCAAGATTTTCTATGCGCTTTTGTGCGCCTTTTTTGCCTTTTGCAGAGTTCATCTGTGCTCTTTGCTGATAGCTCGCTTGATTGTTGTCGAGCATCCGTTTGATCAAGCCCCAGACAATGTCCAGATTCTTATCAAGCTCCGGCATCTCGCAAACGCCACCAGTGGAGAATATCGCCTGTACAAGCAGCTGGCACTCGTCCGCGCTGAGCTTTGCGAAAACCGTCGGGTAAAGATGATAGTAGAGGAGCACGCCCAGCGGCGTTCCCTGCTCATTCATCGGCTTCCGGCAGCGGGAAGGCCTCTAAAAGCTCGCGCTGCGCTTCGTCAAGCTCGCTAGCGAAATCGAACTCACCGTCAAACATACCAAGCTCAGAACAGGTCGCTCTGATAAAGAAGAGGAACGGCTCTTCCCAGCGCAAAAGCTTCGCGATCTCATCAAGCTCCTCGCGGGTGAGTTTTTCTCCCGCCAGCTTGCAAGCCGCCTGCATCGCAGCCAGCTCAGCCACCAGATTTGCGAGATAGCCAGCTTCAGTTGCATCCAAGCGGCCGCTCTCCAGCGCGATCATAAATGGCGATGGAATGCTGGTATTTCTCATAGCATCTACAAATTCTAATGTCTTTTTCATTGTTCATTCTCCTCTCATTACGTCAACAATTTTCCACAATGTACACACCAGTAATTTAGTGAGGAATGTGGAGTTAGGAATGAGGAGTTTCTCTGCTGGTTGGATGTGAAGTTCGGTTCTACAGCGTTATCGCAGCATTTCTTGCAGCGTAGCTGTGAACTGGCGCACAGCACCAGTAACTCTGCACTCCTAACTAAGAAACAACTCCGCACTCCGCACTTCTAACTCCTAACTAAAAAAACAACTCCGCACTCCGCACTCCTAACTCCTAACTGACAAACAGTTCGTTTAAGACAAGCGTTTGATACGCCATCAGCCATTCATCCAGCGCCCAATGGTGCGCAGCCGCTTCTTTCGCAAGGGCTTCGTGGTCGTATTCGTCGTGGTACAGCGCCGCCGTCGCCACCAAGAGCCGCAGCTCCTCGCGGAAGCGCGCGCTCCCCGAGAAATCCCCCGGGAAGCGCACATGTTCCTTCAGGCCGCGCCAGTGCGCCATAAATTCATCCGGCGGCAGCGTGCGCCCAAGATACATCAGTCCGTACCCTCCGCGCCAGCTTCCGGCTCAGCCAGAGCCACCTCCTCAGCCGCCTCTTCGATAGAGAGCTGCCGAAAGGATTGGTTTTCAAAGTTCACCATCGCCAGCACCTGCTGGTAATAGAAGCGCTGCGCCGCCTTCCAGACAGCCGCCGCCTGCTGCGTTTTCGCCATCCCAGCCTTGTCAAAGAGCGCATAGAGCGCTTCCAATTCCGGGTTGATCGTGTCGCCGCAAAGCCGCCACGTGTTCGCCATTACCTGATCCACCTCCTCGCCAAAAGCCCGCTGCAAAGCAGCCATGTTCCATTCGTCGCGGAGACGAAACTCCGCCACCTCGCATGCCAGTAAAAATGGGTTGTTCATAAAAATCGTTCCTTTCAGTCACTTTGTTTAGGTAGGAGGTAGCCCTTGCGGCCTGTAGGCCGCGGCGGGGCCGTCGCGCTGACGCTTGACGGCAGGTAGGAGGTAGGAGGTTTACATCGAGCACCGCGCAGCGATCGTATATCGCAAACGAACACTTCGCAGAACTGTGAAACCTCGCGCACAGCAGCAAAAAACCTCCTACCTGCCAGCGAGCGAAGCAAGCTGGCCCGCGACGCGAGATCACGATGCTTTCAATTCGCAGAAGCTGTACTCAAAGAAACGAAGCATTTCAATGAACGAGAACGCTTCTCCGAGCTAGTCCTGGAAGGGCGAAGCGGCTACCTCCTACCTCCTACCTCAGCGCAGCGCTACCTCCTACCTGAAGTATAGCCGCCCCTCGTCCGCCAGGCCATCCGCATTTGACCGCGACGCCCACCGCCAAAAATCCCACAAAATCCGCCCCCATAAAATCGCCCCTCCCCACATCAAACCCCCCAACCCCGCGCCACCAAGCCAACCGCCCCCATCCGCATCGCGTGTCGATTTTTTCGCCAAAAAAGCAAAAATTTCTCCAAAAAAATTTCCCGCAGCCGCAAGCAGCCACAGGCAATTTTCAAGCAATTTTCAATTAGAACAGCGGCGTCGCCCCCTGCTCCCGAAGAAAAGCATTCACCTCATCCACCGGATCAGCATATTTGTACATCAGCACATAAGCATACCAGTGATCGTCCATATTTCCCGGGCGAAATCCATATCCCCCGCGCTCCAGCAGATAGCTGCTGACAAGAAACGGCAGCTGCGCCCCTACACACATCAGCACCATATTGTGCAAGCCCCCCTTCGTCTTCTGGTTGATAATGCGGCTGCTCGTGTCCTCCGA
>OGWU01001798.1_pt1 | contig 11736 bp, 10 predicted proteins | sample 1576071 | NCBI WGS metagenome assembly OGWU01 (sample SAMEA3541582, study PRJEB24748) | human gut metagenome | biome: human gut; feature: human-associated habitat; material: faeces | place: China | collected 2012
CATAACAATCTGTGCTCTGTCAGAAATAATAATGTTTGGCTCGGGAACTCCGCGATCTTTGAGGTGAGCCATTTCCTTAACGAAGTTTTCAACGCTGAAAGCAACACCGTTGCCGATTATATTGGTGATATTCTGATGAAAAACACCCGAAGGAAGCTGGTGAAGAGCAAATTTTCCGTAATCGTTGACAATTGTATGTCCTGCGTTTGCACCGCCTTGAAAACGAATTACGATGTCGCTGTCGTTTGCGAGAACATCGGTAATTTTACCCTTGCCCTCGTCGCCCCAGTTGGCACCTACAATTGCTTTTACCATTTTACAAAACTCCTTTTTACAGACGCATGGTCTGCTATAAATAAAATATATACTTGAACCAAAGGTTCGATTAAATCAGTCTAATTAAACATTGATTTCAGGCTTGTCAGACTCAACATCTGCGTACTTTTCAAGAACAGGCTTGATGCACTCGTTGAGGAAGTCCTCTGTCTGCTCTTTTGCTCTGCCTGTGTAATTTTCAGGCTTGAGAATGTGTTCAAGCTCTTCAAGAGTAACGCCGAATGCCTCATCTGCGGCAATTCTTTCGAGAAGATCATTTTCGCCGCCTTCAACCTTAACTACTCTTGACGCAGCCATTGAATGCTCACGGATTTTCTCGTGAAGCTGCTGTCTGTCAGCACCACGCTTTTTAACTGCATCCATCATAATATTCTCTGTTGCCATGAACGGAAGTTCTTTTCTGAGTCTTTGTTCAATTACCTTTGGATAAACGACAAGACCGTCTGCAACATTTGCATAAAGTGAAAGGATACCGTCAACTGCAAGGAATGCCTCGGGGATGCTGAGGCGCTTGTTTGCAGAGTCATCAAGAGTTCTCTCGAACCACTGAGTAGCAGTTGTAAAGTAACCGTTGAGAACATCAACCATAACATATCTTGAAAGAGAACCTATACGCTCACTTCTCATTGGGTTACGCTTGTAAGCCATAGCCGATGAACCGATCTGATTCTTTTCAAACGGCTCTTCAACCTCTTTGAGGTGCTGAAGAAGTCTGATATCATTTGAGAATTTAGCGGCTGACTGAGCAATTCCCGCAAGAACATTGAGGAACTGTGAATCAAGCTTTCTTGAATATGTCTGACCTGATACAGGGAAACAAGCCTTGTAGCCCATTTTTTCTGCAATCTTATGATCAAGCATTTTGCACTTTTCGTGATCTCCGTCAAAGAGTTCAAGGAAACTTGCCTGTGTACCTGTTGTACCCTTTGAACCGAGAAGCTTAGCCTTTGAAAGCTGATACTCAACATCTTCAAGATCCATAAGGAGCTCCTGAAGCCAGAGAGTCGCTCTCTTACCTACTGTTGTAGGCTGTGCAGGCTGAAAATGAGTGAATGCAAGGGTTGGAAGAGCCTTGTATTCATCGGCAAACTTTGAAAGGTTGCGGATAACGGTGATAAGCTTATTTCTGATAAGCTTGAGTCCTTCTGTCATAATGATGATATCTGTGTTATCACCGACATAGCAGGAGGTTGCTCCGAGATGAATAATGCCCTTTGCGTTCGGACACTGAACACCGTAAGCATATACATGTGACATTACATCGTGACGAACAATTTTCTCTCTTTCCTGTGCAACTTCATAGTTGATATCATCAGCATGAGCCTTGAGTTCGTCAATCTGCTCCTGTGTAATTGGGAGTCCGAGTTCTTTTTCCGATTCTGCAAGAGCAATCCAGAGTTTTCTCCATGTTCTGAATTTTTTATCCGGCGAGAAAATGTATTTCATTTCCTTGCTTGCATAACGGGCTGACAAGGGTGATTCATAAGTATCTTTTACCATTATTTACATCCTTTCAATTAGTTGTCCTTTTTATTGTTTTCATCGAAGTTCATTCCGCCGCGCTCTTTGCCCTTAAAGGTTTCTTTTGTGATAGGAGCGGGGTAATTACCCGTAAAGCAACCGTCACAAAAGCCTACGGGAGCGTTGTGAATCATCTCACGAAGTGACTCAACAGGGAGGTATCCGAGGGAATCAGCCTTGCTGAGCTTTGTGATTTCTTCGATTGTATGGTTGCAGGCAATAAGTTCTCCTCTTGACGGAATGTCAGTACCGTAATAACACGGCCACATAAACGGAGGTGAACTGATACGCATATGTACCTCTTTTGCGCCTGCCTCTTTGAGCATTGTAACAATTCGGTCAACAGTTGTACCACGCACAATGCTGTCATCAATAATAACAATTCTCTTGCCTTTGATTTTGTCGGCAATCGGGTTGAGTTTAATTTTTACGCTTTTCATTCGTTCCTTCTGACTTGGCTTTATGAAGGTTCTGCCGATGTAGCTGTTCTTCACAATAGCCTTTTCATAAGGAATTCCGGATTCTTCGCTGTAACCGATTGCGGCATCAATTCCCGATTCGGGAACACCGACAACCATATCAGCCTCAACAGGGTATTTCCTTGCAAGAATTCGTCCTGCCTGCTTTCTTGCCTCATAAACGCTTACTCCGTCAATAAAGGAGTCTGAACGGGCAAAGTAAATATACTCAAAAATGCAAAGTGCCTTTTTCTTGTCACCAAAGTCGGGTTTCATACTGCGGACACCGTTTTGGTCTACAATTACGATTTCGCCCGGTTCAATATCACGGACAAATTCTGCACCGCAGGCATCAAGAGCCGCACTTTCACTTGCAAAAACATAGGAATCGTTGTACTTGCCCATACAAAGCGGTCTGAATCCGTGAGGATCACGAGCCGCAATAAGCTTTCTCGGGCTCATAACAAGTAGCGAATAAGCGCCCTCAATTACCTGCATTGCTCTTGCAACGGCATCTTCAACAGAATGACATTTAAGTCTTTCACGGGCAATTACATAGCAGATAACCTCGCTGTCGATTGTTGTCTGAAAGATTGCGCCACGCTGTTCAAGACTTCTGCGGATTTCAAGCGCATTGGTAAGGTTGCCGTTATGGGCAATTGAAAGCGTACCCTTTACATAACGCATAACAAGCGGTTGTGCATTTTCCAGCACAGAACCGCCTGCAGTCGAGTAACGGACATGCGAAACCGCCATTTGTCCGTTGAGAGAATCAAGAATTTTGTTGTTAAAGACCTCGGTAACAAGGCCCATATCTTTGTGATAATCAATTACACCTTCGTCAGATACAGCGATGCCGCAGCTTTCCTGTCCTCTGTGCTGGAGAGCAAGCAAGCCGTTATAACAAGCGTATGCAGGGTTAATTGTGCCGTCGCTGAATATGCCGAATACTCCGCACTCTTCGTGCAGACCTTCTTTTGCAAAATTATCGAAAGAAAATTCCAAGGTGCCACCATCCGATTAATCAAAATAACTATCCAAAGTTTAATTCACATATCTTAATTCAAAAATTCACAATGTAGTTATTATGCAAGACCTACACGCTTCATCATTTCGGCATAAGCCTCTTCAACACCGCCCATGTCACGACGGAAACGGTCTTTGTCGAGTTTTTCCTGAGTATCCATATCCCAGAAACGGCATGTATCGGGAGAAATTTCGTCAGCAAGGAGAATCTTGCCCTTATATCTGCCGAACTCAATCTTGAAGTCGATAAGATCAACCTTGCACTGCTTGAAGAATTCAATCATAATCTCATTAATCTTGAAAGCCATTTCTGTGATTGTGTCGATTTCTTCCTTTGTAGCAAAGCCAGCTGCGAGGATGTGATATTCATTTACCATAGGATCGCCGAGTTCATCGTTCTTATAGCAGAATTCAAGAACAGGAGTCTTCATAGGAGTGCCTTCGGGAAGACCGAGACGCTTTGAAAGACTGCCGGCAGCTTTATTTCTTAAAATTACCTCGAGAGGAACAATTTCAACCTTCTTGAGGACTGTATCTCTGTCGTTAAGCTCTTTAACAAAGTCTGTTGCAATGCCATGCTTTTCAAGAAGCTTGAACATAAAGTTTGACATACGGTTGTTTACAACACCCTTGCCAACGATTGTGCCCTTTTTCTCGCCGTTGAATGCAGTTGCGTCATCCTTGTAGGAAACGATGCAGAGATCGGGATCTTCTGTAGAAAATACCTTTTTAGCTTTTCCTTCGTAAAGTAATTCTTTCTTTTCCATAATCAAATCCTCCATAAAGATGCGGCTTTACGCCGTAATTAAAAAACAATACAAGATACATTATAATATATAAATCAAAAATAAGCAACCGTATGAGAATTAAAAATAAAAAAATTGACGAATTTTTTAAAAAAATGCCTGTATCAAAAAATTATGAAACAAAAATAATCTTAAACAGGGCATTTTGCAAAAGGAAAAGGAACAATACGGCGTGTATTGCTCCTTTTAAAAAAACACGTGTAACAAGCACATTGCTTATTTTAAGTTTTCAATAAATTCATCAAAATTAGCTAACAATTACTTCAATGTATCTTTTTTATCATTTATACGATACATATGTTTATACGGTTTTGTGTGATTAAAATAAAACCCATATACTTTTAACAGAAGCATATATCTTAAACCCGTGTGTGCAAAATATTTCATACTCGGTTTATTCATTAAAGATATCAATTTCTTGTCAAATCTTTTGTACCACTTAAATATTCCCTCATACAGTGGAATACTAACAAATCGTAAATCCTCATTATTGAGCCCAGCTTCAATGCAAACCAAGGTATAATCCAAAAGAAAATTTCTTATGTAAACTAAATATATCGCAGAAGTATGATTTAGACAAGAACCATATTCCCCGTATAGTTCATTGAGAGTCTTTGAAATTCCTATAAGTGCTTCATAAGTATAACAACAAGACGGTGTGCATATTTTAGTACCAATAAGTTCTGTAACCGAGAGATTTTGATTTTCTGTTATACTGAGATTTTGGTAAGATGAAAGTATAGTAATTTCCTTTCTAATCTTAGTAATACCTTCATACTTAATTTTTGATAATTCGCTTGCGATTTTTAATTTCTCCGTATAGCGTAATTTAAAATTCCCCAAAAAGTGAGTTAATAAAGTGGTTAATAAGGCAACAATAAAGGAAATAATTGCTGCCACAATCTCTGTTTGATATGTATTAAAAAAATTCTCCATACGATTTCATCTATTAATTAAAAGTGTATATGTATCGTATTCTTACTATTAGCATTTTTTACAATAAAAAGAATTATCGGTCTTGACAAGCCAAAGGTAAGAACATTTACTACTGTGAGAACATCCGAATATCTGATGTTAAGATTTTTGAATATTTTATCGGCGATAATTACATCTATCACAAATGAGGCAATGACACAAGCTAACAGGGCAATCAAGCCGATGATACCGATTTCCAGTTCAAAACAGAAAAACAGAACGGCAACGGTTGCGATTGAAAGGTTCAGCACACCTTCAATTATGCCTAAAGCCTTATTCCCTGCAATTTTACCGAGCAGATATTTATTATAAAACGGAATCCACGCTGTACCGCTGTGCTTATAGTACAAGTTCTTGCACATACCCATTGCCGCAATGCTCTCAAAAACATAGCTTACTGCAAAATAAATAATCAGCACGGCAATTACTGCTATAAAGAACATATACATAGCCGAAAGCATTCCCATTAAAAGCATAACGCTTATTCCGCCCATAATTATCGCCCTCCGAAATATACTGAAAAAGGACACTAACCCTAAGAGTTAATGTCCTTTTGGTGCCGGTGACCGGACTTGAACCGGTACGGTATCGCTACCGGCGGATTTTGAGTCCGCTACGTCTGCCAATTCCATCACACCGGCAAATGCAACACATATTATACAATACAAATCAGGAAAAATCAAGTTATATTTTTAAATTTTTTGTCTTATTTCTTCGTTGTAAATAGAGGTGAACCAATTTGTGTGAAAATATAAACGGTTTTTCTTATTTGGCGTCGATTTTGGGTGAATTTATTATACTGTATTTAAAAATTGCTTTTTGTCGGGTAACATCATTTTAATCACGCAACTACTTTATACGGATGTTTTAATCCTTGAAAATAATATGCCTCTATGTTAGAATAGCTTTGAGGATGTGATAATTTGATAAATAACCAGTTTTCGGGTAATAATATGCCGTTTTACGGCAATAACCTTAATTATAACCGCAATTTCAAAAAAGAGTTCCAGTATGATAATCTCAAGCAAAGATCAAGCGGTTTAGGTTTTTTTGTATTTGCGTATTCGCTTACAATGACAGTAAGCGCAATGATAGTTGTAGAAGTTTTCAAGGCTTTTGGTTCGGCAAAATATATTTATTCTGACAATTATTCAATACTGACTTACTTTATGGATATATTTATTTCCGTATTTGCCGTTGTTGTTCCTGCATTTTTTTATATAAAGCTTTCAAGAAACAGTTTAAATGATATTATCAGCACAAAATATGTAAAACAAAAAAGTATGATACCCATTCTGTTTCTCGGAATGGGGGGTGCGATGATTGCAAATGTTGCCACGAGTGTTATCGCAGACAACTTCTCGCTTTTCGGAATTGAAAACACATCTTCGGGATTGACAATCGGAGATTCAAGTGTTTTGAGTATTGTTCTGAACATAATTTCAACAGCAATCGTCCCCGCTTTTGCCGAAGAATTTGCTTTCAGAGGAATAGTTATGGGTTCTCTGAGAAAGTTCGGTGACACAACAGCAGTTATAGGCTCTGCAATTTTGTTCGGTGCAATGCATCAGAATATATCACAAATTCCGTTTGCGTTTATTCTCGGACTTATTTTTGCGTATGTCGATTGCAAATTCAATTCCATTCTTCCGTCAATTGCAATCCATTTTCTTAATAACCTATATGCTGTTTCCATGAGCATTTTAAGAGATGCAAACATTGTTTCCGATTATGTGGCAACAATAATCAGTTACAGCCTGATTATTTTCTTCTGTATTGCAGGCTTTGTTTCATATATCGTACTTGCCAAAAATGATAAGAACTTTTTTAAAATGTCTGATAAGAAAGATGGAATTGTAAGTGAACTTAGCTTAAAAGAGAAAATGACTGCATTTCTTGTGAATCCCGGTATCATACTTTCACTTGTACTTTTTCTGATAACTACAATCACAAATTTAGGATTAATTAACAATGGATAAAACTTTACACTATATGCAAAAGGCTATTGAACAGGCTGAGATTGCCGCTGCGGAAAACGAAGTCCCCGTCGGTGCGGTAATTGTCAGAAATGATGAAATTGTTGCCACAGGAAGAAATCGCCGTGAACAGGGCAAGAACGCTCTCCTTCATGCCGAAACAGATGCAATCTACAATGCCTGTCAAAAGCTTGGCGGTTGGAGATTGTGGAACTGTGAAATTTATGTAACGCTTGAGCCTTGCCCTATGTGTGCAGGTGCAATAATCAACGCTCATATTCCAAAGGTATATTTCGGTGCTTACGACTTAAAAAACGGCGCTTGCGGTACAATTACGAATTTGTTCCAAATGCCGTTCAATTTCAAACCCGAATCAGTCGGCGGTATTATGCAGGAGGAGTGTTCAAAGCTTCTCACCGACTTTTTTAAAAACTTACGCAGTAAAAAATCATAGCAAAAATCCCGCTTACAAAAGCGGGATTTTTTATTTGCTGTTATAATCAAAGCAACAAGATTATATTATTTTTCATCTCTTAAAATCTTACTTGCCGCAAGCATTACACCGAGCTTACCGCTGTGGAAGTTAAGACTTCCCTGCATCCATACTGCATACGGTTCACGCAAAGGTGCGTCTGCAGAAAGTTCAATAGATGAACCGAGAGTAAATGCGCCTGCAGCCATAACTACCTGACTTTCGTAACCCGGCATATCCGACGGAATCGGAGATACAAAGCTGTCAACAGCCGAACCGCTCTGAACACCCTCGCAAAAACGGCATACCTTTTCTGCATTACCGAGCATGATAAGCTGAATGATATCTCCTCTTGCATCATTGTACTTAGGACTTGTTTCATAACCGAGAATTTCAAAAAGTGCCGATGCAAATACTGCAGTTTTAAGTGCTTCCCCCGTAACATGAGGAGCATGGTACGCACCCATAAAAAGTTCTCTGTTTGCGTTAAGAGTAGCACCGATTTCTTTGCCTGTACCGGGAGTGGTAAGTCTGTAGGCACACATCTCTACAAGTTCTTTCTTACCTGCAATATATCCGCCTGTAGGAGCAATACCGCCACCCGGATTCTTGATAAGAGAGCCTGCCATCATATCAACACCAACCGACAAAGGTTCAACCTTGTCAATGAATTCACCGTAACAGTTATCAAGCATAATAATACTTTCGGGCGAATTGGCTTTTGAAATTTCACAAAGCTTTTTGATTTCTCTCCATGTGAGCGTAGGTCTTGTGCTGTAGCCTCTTGAACGCTGTATGTAAACCATTTTAGGCTTTTTTTCTGCAATGTCGCTTGCGATTTTGTCATAGTCAAGTGTGCCGTCAGGATTAAGCTCGGTCATTTCAAAATTGATTGAAAAGTCCTTGAGTGAGCCGGGATAGTCACCCTCAATGCCTATAGCAGAACGGATTGTATCATATGGCATTCCTGTTATGGAAAGCATTGTATCTCCAGGTCTTAAAACGCCGAAAAGTGCAACTGTAAGGGCATGAGTACCGCTGACAAAGTTATGACGAACAAGTGCATCTTCTGCATCAAACACATAGGCATAGACCTTGTCAAGCGCCTCTCTGCCTGCATCGTCATATCCGTAGCCTGTAGAACCCCAAAGGTGACTTTCACGAACATCTGCAAGCTGAAAAGCCTTTATCATCTTCTGCTGGTTGTATTCCTGAATATCGTCGATCTCCGCAAGCTTGTCCTTGCAAAGCTCCATTGCCTTTTCGGATGCTTTTATAACTCTTTCATCTATATCAAAAAAACTCAAATATATCACCTTTCAAAATAATATTCCTGCCATGATCCGCACTGTTCAAAACCGAGATTATTATAAAACGACTGATTTGCATTCTTGGCTCTGTGAAGATACACGGTCTTGTTCTCAGCAATCAGTCTGTTGGATATGTACTTTACAACAGTTGAACCGTAGCCGTGCTTTCTGTAGTCAGGATGACATGATACCGCACCCAACACGGCACCGTTACTGCTTTCGGCAACGGTCATAGCCATTGCAACAAGTTTTGTGCCGTCATAAACACCGTACATTCTTGTTGCATTATGACGAAGCTTGTGATTCACATCAACATAAAAATCATCAAACGGCGGCGGAACAAAATTTTCATCGGCACAGCTTACGATGAGATTATAAACCTCTTTAATATCGGGAACATCAAAATTTGTACTTTCGTCAACATTTTCAAACGGTTCTGATTTTTTCAGAATAACACCTGACACAGATTTACTACCGTATAAATTAAGGTTAAAATCTCCGCTGCATATTGCACTTGACGCACCCGCAACACGCATAAATGACGAAACTTCTTCAAGATTTGTTTTATCTGTGAGAAATAAAATGAAGTTTGTTCCGCATCGGGAAATTGCACCTGTACACTCATCTGTTTTATCGTCAATTATCGTCCAGTAGTCAACGAAAGCAAGCGATGAATCGTAACTGTTGTACTGAGAAATTATTCTGCACGCAAACGGATCTTCCGCCGACAGGTTCATAATTACATTTATATAATTTTCATTGGCGGTTACTATCATTCAGACCGTCTTTCCTTTCGCTAAATTTCCGCCCGCAATATAATCGGACAATACTTTTGCAAGTTTTAAAACGCTTTCGCAATCATCAAGGTTTGCCGCAGTTGAAGGAGCATGAATATACCTTGACGGAAGTGATACCGCAAGAGTTCTCACTCCGCCTCTGCTCTGATGAATTGCACCCGAATCATTACCGCCTGCAACTGCTCTCTTATACTGAACAGCTATGTTATTCTTTTCGGCAAGTTCAAAAGCGGCACTTATCATTTCTTTATCATAAACTGTCGCCCTATCCATTACGGTAACCGTTGCGCCTTTTGACAAATTGCATACCTGATGAGATGCGTCAACCTCTGCAACATCAGCGGCAGTTGTGCTTTCGATAACAAGAGCAAAATCAGGATTAACCGTAAAAGCCGCAGGTCTTGCACCACGCAGTCCCACTTCTTCCTGAACAACAAATGTAAAATACATATCATATTCGGGTTCGGATTTTATAAGATTAATAAGCACATAGCAGCCGAAACGGTCGTCAAGTGCCTTTGTAACAACAGTTTTGCCGTTAATCTTAAAATCGCCCTCAAAATTAATGCCGTCACCGTAGTTTACATATTTAAGCGCATCTTCCCTGCTTTCGGCACCGATATCAATGTACATATCATTCATTTTCGGAACAGCAGTTTTTTCATCACCGTTTGTAAGATGAATCGGTTTCACACCGATTACACCGTTAAGACCGTTTCTGCCAACACATACACGCTTACCGGGAAGAACTCTTCTGTCAATTCCTCCGACCTCGTCAAATTTAAGGTAACCGTCAGATGTTATATCCGTTACCATAAGACCTACTTCATCCATATGTGCCGACACCATAAGTTTGCTTTTTGCAGACTTTCTTCCCTTTTTAAACACAATAAGGTTGCCGAGATTATCTGTTTTAATATCATCGGCACAGTCTTTAATCTCGTTAATTATAAGATTGCGAACATTCCCCTCATCACCCGAAATACCGTTGCAAAGGCAAAGCTGTTCAAGCAATTTTATGTCAATCATTGAAAGCACCTCCGCATTTAATGTATTCGGCAATAAGTTTTGCCGTATTGTCAACATCAGCTACAGAAATAACTTCATTCTGTGTATGCATATATCGCTGTGGGATTGATACAACAGCAGTTTTTACACCTTTTCCGCTGATTGAAATATGGTCGGCATTTGTACCTGTTCTGCCAGCTATCGGTTCAAGCTGATACGGTATATTTTTATTCTTTGCAACGCTTTCAAGCGATTTGCTCATTTCTTTGTTGAGAATTGAAGAAATGCAAATCATTGGTCCTTTGTCGAGTTCAACCGAAGAATAGAACCCCGAAACATCCGGCTGAGATGCAAAACTTACATCAACAACAATTGACTCGTCTGCTTCAACTGTAAAAGCACCTGTTTTAGCGCCTGTGCCAAATGTTTCTTCCTGAGAGCTTAAAAGGATAATTACTTTATAATCTGTTTCATTGTCTTTCAATAACTCTGCACACTTAACAAGTGACGCAACACCGCATCTGTTATCAAGGCAAGGCGCAACAATTCTGCCGTTCAAAAGAGTTGCCGGCTTTGAGGCAAATGTCAGCATATCACCGAATGAAATGAGTTTATTAACTTCATCATACGGCAGACCGAAATCAACCCAGATTTTGTCGGTTGGCAAAGCCTTGTCCTCTTTTCCGTCGGAAAGATGAGGAGGCATACAGCATACAACACCTGTTACATCAGGATTGTTCTGCAGACAAATCAGAGTATCGGCAAGAGTTCTTGCGTCAATTCCTCCGCACGGAGAAACTTTTACAAATCCGTTTTCATTTATTTCGGTAACCATAAATCCTATGCGGTCAATGTGAGCGTCAAGCAATATGGTTTTATCTGAATTTTTGTTACCGCAAACAGCCATAAGACTGCCGTTTGATATCTTTATGTCATCCGTGTAGTCCGATAAAAACTTTTCGGCAACAGACAAAGCGGGTTCTTCCCTGCCCGACACACCCATTGCACAACAGAGTTCAAAAATAAGTTCTTTTGTGTTCATTGTATATCT
>OGWU01001805.1_pt1 | contig 11716 bp, 9 predicted proteins | sample 1576071 | NCBI WGS metagenome assembly OGWU01 (sample SAMEA3541582, study PRJEB24748) | human gut metagenome | biome: human gut; feature: human-associated habitat; material: faeces | place: China | collected 2012
GTCAAAATCGAAGCTTCCGCCCGCGAGCAGATCCACCTGGCGGTAGCTGACGCCGTACTCAGCCAGCGAGCCATTTGAGGGGCGGATACCGATCACCTCCTCAAGCGTGTCGTAGGGTTTGCCGGAGATGGACAAAAGCTCGTCGCCGGGGCGCAGGTTTCCGGCGAGCGCCACGGCGAGCGCATGCGTTCCGCAGGTGATCTGTGCGCGCACAAGCGCCGCTTCGGTGTGGAACACGTTTGCGTAAACCTCTTCCAGGGTGTCGCGCCCGATATCGTTGTAGCCGTAGCCGGTACCGGACTGGAAGCATTCCGCGCTGACGCGGCACTTCTGCATGGCGCGCACTACCTTTAACTGATTATATTCCGCGGTTTTCTGTATTTTGGCAAACCGTGGAAGCAGCTCCTGCTCAATTTTCTGTCCGAAAGCGAATACCTGGCGGCTGATGCCAAGCTCCGCATACATTTCTTCTATTGCATTTTGTGACATAATGCTATTCCTCTCTGATGTTCTATAAAATCCAGCATATAGGCGAGGATCTCCCCGCTTCCGCCAAAATCCTCTTTTTGCAGCCAGATGACGTCGCGCTCACGCTTGAACCAGGTGATCTGGCGCTTCGCAAAATGACGCGTGTCGCGCTTCAGGCGGTAAACCGCTTCCTCATAGGTGCAGTTACCGTCCAGATAATCCAGCATTTCCTTATAGCCGAGTCCCTGCATGGAGACCATTTTGGCGGTGCAGCCGCGCGTTTTCAGGTCGCGTACCTCGTCCAGCAGACCATTTTCCAGCATTTCATCCACGCGTTGGTCGATCCGCGCATAAAGCGTCTGCCGGTTTTCGTTCAGCACGAAATAGGCGGCGTTGTAGGGGGATTCCTTATGCCTCTGCGCCTCGTTGTGCGCAGAGATAGGACTTCCGCTTTCATGATAAAATTCCAGGGCGCGGATCACGCGCTTTACATTGTTTGCGTGGATTTCCTGCGCCGCCTTTTCGTCCACGGAGACGAGCATCGCATGAAGATATTCGTTTCCCTTTTCTTTTGCAAGCAGCTCCAGCTCCCTGCGGTAGCTGCCATCGCCTTCATTCTGTGTAAAGTCAATGTCGTAAAGCACCGCCTGGATGTAAAAGCCGGTGCCGCCGACCAGAATCGGGATCTTCCCCTTTGCGTAAATCTGCTCCATATATTTTTTTGCAAGCTCCTGGAAACGGACAACGTGAAATTCCTCCTCCGGCTCCAGCTCGTCGATCAGATAATGCGGCACACCGTCCATCTCTTCGCGGGTGATTTTTGCCGATCCAATGTCCATGCCTCTGTACACCTGCATGGAATCTGCGGAAATGATCTCGCCGCCGACCGCCTTTGCCAGCGCAATAGACAGCGCCGTTTTGCCGACCGCCGTCGGACCGGTGAGGATCAGTAACGGTTTTTTTGTCATACTAAACAATCCTTTTAAACTTTTTCTCCAGGTCATATTTCGACATGGAGATGATGGTTGGTCTGCCGTGCGGGCAGTTGTAGGGATTTTCCAGAGTAAGCAGCTCGTCGATGAGCGCGTGGATCTCTGCCGTTGACAGACGTGAATTTCCCTTCACCGCCGCCTTGCAGGACATGGTCGCGATCTTGTCATCGATCGTTTCAATGCTGAGCGCATCCGTCTGCGCGGCAAGCCCGTCCAGCATTTCCAGAAACAGCTCCTTATCGGCAAGCCCGAACAGATTATCGGGAACGGCGCGCAGAGCATATTCCCGCCCGCCGAATTCCTCGATCTCAAAGCCGATCTCGTTAAAGCGCTCCCGGTATTTCTCAAGCAGCGCTGCCTCCGCCATATTCAAGGTGAGGATGATCGGCGGATTTAAAATCTGCGAGGTAAATTCGCGGTTCGCCATAGATTTTTTCATGCGCTCGTAGAGAACCTTTTCGTGCGCCGCGTGCTGGTCGATCAGAAACAGCTTGTCCTGGAACTGTACGATCCAGTAAGTGTCAAACACCTGCCCAATGATGCGGTGCTCTTTTACATGCTCCTTCGAGAGCAGCTTATCCTCGAAAAGGCTCATCTGTTCGCCTTTTAAGTCGGCGGGGGCAGATGGCTGCGGATTGAGCGCAGCTCTCTCCCACTCCGGGATATCCCCGGAGATTGCTTCCGCATTTTCAGGAGAATTTTCAGGAGACTTTACCGGCGTTATCGTCGTTTCTGTCACAGCGGGCGCCGTCATTGCTGCAGGTACATCCACTGCAGGCGCTGTCTCTGTCCGCGCAGAAAACCGGGGGACGAGCCTGGGAATTGTGCGCTCTGTCTGCAGTGTCTCCTGTCCCGTCTGCGGCGCCGGATCGGGCAGGGGACGCCCCGTCTTTGCTTCCGGCGAAGGCGGAACATTGTCTGCAGGCACATTTGTCGTATATGCCAGGCGCTCGCGCACCTGGGAGTCTGTCTGCTCCATTCTGCGCCGCATCGTCTCAAATGGCTCTGCCACGTGGATCCTGCCTTTCGGCTCTTCTTTTTTCTGAGGCTCATCCTTGCCGACACCTACCTGCACGATCATCTCCCGTTGGGAAAGCGCGCTGCGTACTGTTTCATAAACAAGCTGATACATGCGTTCATTTTCCGCGAAGCGCAGCTCCATTTTTGTCGGATGCACGTTGACATCCAGCAGATTTCCGTCAATCGTAAAATGCAGCACCGTAAAAGGATATTTATGCTTCATCATAAACGTATGATAGGCGTCCTCGATCGCCTTTGCGATGATGCTGCTGCGGATATAGCGCCCGTTTACAAAGTAATTTTCGTAGTTGCGGTTGCCTCTGGAGATCACCGGCTTTCCGATAAAGCCGTTTATGCGGACAGAATCATTTCCGGCGTCCACCTCGATCAGATTCGCCGCGATATCGCGCCCGTAGACATGATAGATGATATCCTTTAGCTGATGATTCCCGGAGGTATGAAGCTTTGTCTGGTTGTTGGAGATAAACTTAAACGAAACCTCTGGGTGCGAGAGCGCGATATGCTCCACCATGTCGCTGATATAGCCCGCCTCGGTCTGCGCCGTTTTCAGAAATTTTTTCCGCGCCGGGGTATTGTAAAAGATGTTGCGCACCAGAAACGTCGTTCCGTCGGGTGCGCCGATCTCCTCCAGGCTTTTCTCTTTGCCGCCCTCGATCAGATAACGCACGCCGGTCAGACTATCCGCTGTTTTCGTGATCAGCTCCACCTGGCAGACCGCCGCGATGCTGGAGAGCGCCTCGCCGCGGAATCCAAGCGACGTGACATCCAGAAGATCGTCCGCCTTGCGGATCTTGCTGGTGGCGTGGCGCAGGAATGCAACCGGCACCTGCCTTGCCTCGATGCCGGAGCCGTTGTCAGTGATACGGATAAGGGAGATGCCGCCGTCCCGGATCTCCACCGTGACGGCGTTTGCTCCGGCATCAATCGCATTCTCCACCAGCTCCTTCACGATGGAAGCCGGGCGCTCGATCACCTCTCCGGCTGCTATTTTGTCAATTGTCTGCTCATCGAGCACTGCAATTTCTCTCATAATGAATCATGCTCCATTTTCTTTTGTGGATCCCCTACCAGCGGTTCTTTAATCTGCTCTGCAGCCGGTTCAGCACATTCAGTGCCTCGATCGGCGTCAGGGTGGATATCTCGATTTCCTTTAGCTCGTTCAGAACGTCCTCGTCGCTTACCGTATCGAATAAGGTCATCTGGTCGAGATCGACCTGGTCATATTTTTTCTTTTTCGGCTTTGCAGTCTTTCCCTCGGTTTTCGCCTCGTGCACCGCTTCTGTGATATCGGCGTCGCTCAGCTCCTGCACCAGCTCCTTCGCGCGCTCGATGATGCTGTCCGGCACGCCTGCAAGCTTTGCCACCTGGATGCCATAGCTCTTGTCCGCGCCGCCCCTTACGATCTTCCGCAGGAAAACAATGTCGTCGCCGCGCTCCTTGACGGCGATGCAGTAATTATTTACCGAGGACAGCTTGCCTTCCAGCTCTGTCAGCTCGTGATAGTGAGTGGCAAACAGCGTCTTTGCTCCGAGAAACTTCGGATTGCTGATATGCTCCACTACTGCCCAGGCAATGCTCAGTCCGTCGAAGGTGCTGGTGCCGCGCCCGATCTCATCAAGCACGAGCAGACTGTCCGCCGTCGCGTTGCGCAGGATGTTTGCCACCTCTGTCATCTCCACCATAAAGGTACTCTGCCCGGAGGCGAGGTCGTCCGATGCCCCCACGCGTGTAAAGATACGGTCGACAATGCCGATCTTTGCATCCGACGCCGGCACGAACGATCCGATCTGCGCCATCAGCACGATCAGCGCCGTCTGGCGCATGTACGTGGATTTTCCCGCCATATTCGGCCCCGTGATAATGGAAATACGGTTTTTGTGGTTGTCCAGGAGCGTATCGTTTGCGATAAACATATCGTTCTTTATCATTTTTTCCACGACCGGATGACGTCCGTCATGGATCTGGATCAGCCCGCGGCTGTTCATCTTCGGGCAGACATAGTTATTCTGCTCGGCAACCAGCGCCAGCGACGCGAAAACGTCGATCCCGGCGATCGCCTTTGCCGTCTTCTGAATGCGGAGGATCTCTCCGGCAATCTTATCGCGCACCTCGCAGAATAACTCGTATTCCAGCGAAACGAGACGATCCTCCGCCCCGAGGATGATATCCTCCAGTTCCTTCAGCTCCGGCGTGATATAGCGCTCGGCGTTCGCGAGCGTCTGCTTTCTTGTATAATAATCCGGCACCAGATCCTTATAGGAGTTGGTGACCTCCAGGTAATAGCCAAACACCCGGTTGTACTTGATCTTCATATTTTTGATGCCGGTCTTTTCGCGCTCCTTCGCCTCCAGATCGGCAAGCCAGGTTTTCCCTTCCGTCTTTGCCTGGCGCAGACGGTCCACCTCCTCGTGAAATCCGTCGCGGATCAGATTGCCGTCGCGAATAGAGATCGGCGGTTCCTCGATAATCGCGCGCTCCACCAGCTCACAGAGGTCCTCCAGCACGTCAATATCATCGCGCACATTGCAAAGAAGACTGCTCTTAAAATCGCCCATAATGTATCTGATATGCGGCAGCATGGAAAGCGAGCTTTTAAACGCGATCAGATCGCGCGGATTAGCCGTCTGGTAGCTGATCTTGCTGATCAGACGCTCCAGGTCATACACCGGATTTAAGTATTCGCGGATCTCCTCACGCGCGATCGCATTCGCCTTCAGCTCTGCAACCGCCTCCTGGCGGCGCTCGATCTCGTCGATGTCGATGAGAGGCTGTTCGATAAAGCTGCGCAGCAGACGCGCGCCCATCGCCGTCTTTGTCTTGTCAAGTACCCAGAGCAGGGAGCCGCGCTTCTGCTTTTCACGCAGGGTTTCGCAAAGCTCCAGGTTGCGCCTGGTAGAACTGTCAAGCACCATATATTTCCCACTGGTGTAGGGCGTAAGCTTTGTCAGATTGCTGATGGACGTCTTCTGCGTTTCGATCAGATACTGCAAAAGCGCGCCTGCCGCGATCACACCGCAGTTAAAATCGCCAAGCCCCAGTCCGTCGAGGCTTTCCGTCCGGAAATGCTTTTTCAGCGCCTGTCGGCAGAGATCATCGTCAAAATACCAGTCCTCCAGCGTGTAGACGGCGATGCCGAGCCGCTCCTTTAAATCCTCCACATCGACGCCGCTCATCAGGAGCGCCTGCGTGCAGATGATCTCCTTTGGGGAAAATTTGAAAATTTCATCCGTAAGCTTGCGCGACGAATCCAGCTCCGTCACCAGATAGGCGCCCGTTGAGATATCGGCGATGGAAACGCCGAATTTATCCGCCATGCAGACGATGCACATCAGATAGTTGTTCCTCGTCTCGTCCAGGGCGAGGTTGTCTAAGTTTGTGCCAGGCGTGACGATGCGGATCACGTCGCGCTTTACAATACCCTTTGCCTGCTTCGGATCCTCCATCTGCTCACAGATCGCGACCTTATAGCCCTTTGAGACCAGCTTGTTTAAATAATTGTCCACGGCATGATAGGGGATGCCGCACATCGGCGCGCGCTCCTCCATCCCGCAGTTTTTGCCGGTCAGCGTGATTTCCAGTTCCTTTGACGCGACCAGCGCATCATCAAAAAACATCTCGTAAAAATCGCCGAGCCGGTAAAATAAGATACAGTCCGGATAATTTTTCTTCGTTTCCAGGTACTGCTGCATCATTGGTGTCACTTGTTCCACGTTAGTACCTCTCTCCTATATAGTAAAAGCCCTTGCATTCCAGAAGGCGCACATCCACGATCTGTCCGATCAGATCCGCACCGCCCGGAAAATGCACCAGCAGATTGTTTGAGAGCCTGCCGGTCACAAGGGAGGCGTCCTGGCTGTTGATTTCCTCGACCAGCACCGGCAGCGTCTGTCCGGTCAGTCTTTCCGCCATCTGCTTCGAGATGTCCTGCACAAGTGTGAGCAGGCGGTCAAAGCGCTCCTTTACAACCGCCTCCGGCACCTGGTTTTCCATGGCTGCGGCAGGCGTTCCGGTGCGTTTCGAGTAGATGAAGGTGAAAGCGCTGTCATAGCGCGCCCGGCGCACAACGTCGAGCGTCTCCTCGAAATCTTCTTCCGTCTCACCCGGAAATCCCACGATAATATCTGTCGTCAGAGAAATATCCGGGATTGCACGGCGCAGCTTTTCCACCAGGGCAAGGTACTGCTCTTTCGTGTATCTGCGGTTCATGATCTTTAAAATACGGCTGCTGCCTGATTGCAGCGGCAGGTGCATGTGGCGGCAGATCTTCTTCGACGACGCCATCACCTCGATCAGCTCGTCGGATAGATCCTTCGGGTGCGACGTCATAAAGCGGATGCGCTCAATGCCGTCGATTTTTTCTGCCTCTCTGAGAAGCTGCGCAAAGCTCATCGGCTCCGGCAGATTTTTTCCATAGGAGTTGACGTTCTGTCCGAGCAGCATCACCTCCACCACCCCATCGGCGGCAAGGCGCTCGATCTCGCGCAGGATTTCCCGCGGTTCGCGGCTGCGCTCCCGTCCGCGCACATACGGCACGATGCAGTAGCTGCAGAAATTGTTGCAGCCAAACATGATGTTTACCCCGGATTTGAAAGGATATTTTCGCTCCACCGGAAGGTTTTCCACGATTTTATCCGTGTCCTTCCAGACGTCGATGATCATGCCTTCCCCTTCCAGGCAGTTTGCAAGCAGCTCTGCGAATTTATAAATATTATGCGTGCCGAACACCAGGTCTACAAAGCGGTAGCTTTTGCGGATCTTCTCGACCACTGTCGGCTCCTGCATCATACAGCCGCAGAGCGCGATCAGCTTGTGCGGCTGCTTTTTCTTCATATTTCCGAGGACGCCAAGCCTGCCGTACACCTTTAAATTGGCATTTTCGCGCACCGTGCAGGTGTTGTAAATGACAAGATCCGCGTGTTCATCCTCTGTGATCTCATAGCCGACAAGCTCCAGGATCCCGGCAAGCTTTTCGCTGTCCCGGGCGTTCATCTGGCAGCCGAAGGTTTTTGTGCACGCCGTCGCCTGCCTGCCAAGCCTTTCGGAAAGCGACTGCACAAGCGCACGGCATTTTGCCATAAAGTAGTATTGTCTCTCCGGTTCTGCGGCAGGCGGTTCCTGTGTTAAATTTATTTCATCCAGATTGATTTTATTGTACATTCTTTTCTGATTTTCTGTCCCTTTCTAAACTGCAGTAAAGCTTTTTCCGTGCGTTCGTATCAACCGGTACATACACGCGGCTATGGGCGCACCTGTCCGTTTCCGTAGATAATATATTTCGTCGAGGTGAGCGCAAGAAGTCCCATCGGTCCACGCGCGTGAAGCTTCTGCGTGCTGATGCCGATCTCTGCGCCAAAGCCGAATTCAAAGCCGTCCGTGAAGCGCGTGGAAGCGTTGACATACACCGCTGCCGCATCGATCTCATTTAAAAAACGCTGTGCATTCGCATAATCCTGCGTGATGATCGCCTCGGAATGCCCTGTATTGTAGCGGTTGATGTGCGCGATTGCCTCATCGAGCGAAGAAACAGTCTTGATGGAGAGAATATAGTCGAGGTATTCCGTGCCCCAGTCCTCCTCCGTCGCCGCTTTTGCGTCGGATAACACCTGGCAGACCGGCGCGTCGCCGCGCAGCTCCACCTGTTTTTCATCAAGACGTGCTTTCAGGGCCGGAAGCAGCTTATCAAGAACGTGCTCATGCACGACAAGCGACTCGCAGGCGTTGCAGACGCCGATGCGCTGCGTTTTTGCGTTGAAAATGATATCGACCGCCATCGTAAGATCGGCGCTCTCATCCACGTAAATGTGGCAGTTGCCGGTGCCGGTCTCGATCACGGGAATCGTGCTGTTGTTTACCACCGCCCTGATCAGTCCTGCTCCGCCGCGCGGGATCAGCACATCCACGTATTCATTCAGCTTCATAAATGCGGCGGTCGTCTCGCGGTCGGTATCCTCAATGAGCTGGATCGCATCCGGCGTTACGCTGCAGGAGGCAAGCGCGTCACGGATGACCTGCACAATGGCGATATTCGAATGCAGCGCGTCGCTGCCGCCCTTTAAGATAACGGCGTTTCCCGCCTTAAAGCATAGCCCGAAGGCGTCCGCAGTTACGTTCGGGCGTGATTCGTAGATAATGCCGATCACGCCGAGCGGAACGCGCTGCTGCCCGATCAGCAGTCCGTTCGGGCGGCGTTTCATGCCGATGACCTCCCCGATGGGGTCATCCATCCCGGCGAGCTGCCGAAGCCCCTCCGCCATGCCTAAAATGCGCTCCGGCGTCAGGCGCAGGCGGTCGATCATGCCCGGCCGCATACCGTTCTCCTCGCCCTTTCTGATATCCTGTTCATTTGCTGCGAGCAGTATGTCAGTCTTTGCGATCAGCTCCTCCGCCGCCTTTAAAAGTGCGGCGTCCTTTGTCGTGCGTCCGAGCGTGCGCAGCGGCTGCTCTGCCGCCTTTGCCCGCATTCCAATCTCATTCAGTGAAAGCTTCATTGAAATACCTCCTTCTCGGTAATCAGTATTTGCGGCAGTCTGTCAAACGCGTCTGCCGGCACCTCCTCCATGATCTGAAAATCGAAGGCAAGTGCGATCGTCGGGTGGCTGGTGTGGGCGGCGAGGTAACGGTCGTAAAAGCCCTGTCCGTAGCCGCAGCGGTGCCGGTTTTTGTCAAATGCCACGCCCGGAACGATCAGAAGCGCCGTCTCATCGTGCGCCTCCTCCTGCGTGACCGGCTCCGGTATCTGATAATAGCCAGGAGCAAGGTCGTCGTAGGAAGAAATATAATAATAGCGCATCTCTCCCGGTCCCGTCACGCGCGGAGCCGCCGTCTTTTTGCCAAGCCTCCAGGCAGTTTCAAGGAGAGGCCTTATGCACACCTCTCCCTTACAGTCCATATAAACGTAAACGGCAGAAGCATTCTGAAACGCTTCTGTCTCCATTACTTTTTTGCAGATAATTTCACTGTCTGCCAGCATTTTCCGGGGATCTGCCTCCCGTCGTCTTCCAAAAACTACTTTTCTAATTTCCTTTTTTTCCATAGTCCGACCGCGCTCCGTATTTTTCCCCCAGGTTGGTGATGCTGCCATCCTTTTCCTGGATGTTGATATTGTCAAGCTGACCGCGCAGATTCGTGCGGATCGCGGCGATATATTCCTGACGGAGCGCCGCCTGCTCCATGCGCTCCTTCTCTGTCAGCCCTTCCGCCTTTGATTTGCGCGCAAGCTCGTTGATCCTTGCAATCTTTTCGTCTGTGATGCCCATAGCCGTCTCCTTTATTTAGTGATGATCTCTTCCAAGATAATCCACCAGGGAGAACCAGGGATCTTTTTTTCCGGCAAATAATGTGCCTAGCTCCCTGCCCTCCAGGATCTTATGTATAATGTGAAAATCGGCGCCGTTTGCGATAACCATATCCGCGCCCGATGAGGTGGCGATCCTTGCCGCCGCCAGCTTCGCGCTCATGCCGCCGGTACCGACGCCGCTGCTGCTGGTATTTTTCCCCATCTGAAAAAAGCTTTCGTCCAGATTTTCTACCAGACTGATGAAGCGCGCGTCCGGATTGCTGTGCGGATCGTCGGTGAACAGGCCGTCGATATCGGAAAGCAGAATCAGAAGGTCCGCCTCCGTCAGCGATGCCACCAGCGCCGAGAGCATATCGTTGTCGCCAAACTGGATCTCGTAGGTCGCCACCGTGTCATTCTCATTTACGATCGGAACCGCTCCGAGATATAAAAGCTCTCGGAACGTGTTAAAAGCGTTCTGCCTGCTGACGGGGTCGGTCATGGTATATTTCGTCATCAGAACCTGCGCCGCCATATGCCCGTACTCCGCAAAAAGCTTCTGATAGATCATCATCAGCTTTGCCTGTCCGATCGCCGCGCACGCCTGCTGGACGTCCACTCTGTCCGGGCGTTCTTTGATGCCGATGGCGCTGCGCCCCACGGCGATCGCGCCGGAGGATACAAGAATTACCTCCTTGCCCATGTTGCGCAGGTTGCACACCTCACGCACAAGAATTTCCAGCTTTGTAAGATCGGGCGCCCCGGTCGCTGCATGGGTAAGCGAGGACGAGCCGATTTTGATGATGATCCGTTTTTTTTCTTTTAAGCGTTCTCTGTAGTCCACAGTTTCTTCCTGCCTTTTCTGATAGTCGTTGTAGTCTTTACAGGAAATGGATTTTGTGCAGTATGCGCACCATCAGCTCTCCTTTTGGAAGGTTTGCGATCTCACTCTCACGGATGCCCCGCAGCTTAATCAGCAGAAATACGTAGATCGTCGCGCCCGCAAGGATCGCAATGATGGTTGCGACCATGTTTGATGCCCAGTCCACGAACAGGATGTTCATCAGACTGTTGATCGCATAGTGGATCAGATATGCGGCAACGCCCATCACCGCCGACGCGATCAGCGGGATCAGGAACGTCTTGCGCAGCTCCTGACGGTAGCGCAGGTGACGCTTAATGCAAAGTCCATTCAGAATACAGATGATAAAGGCGAACAGCGTGTTCGCATAGACAACACCGTAAATATTCAGCCGGAACTGCTTGAGCAGAACGACAAGCACGATCACGTGGATGACAAGCGAGATCGCGGTGTTGATCACCGGTTCCTTCATGCGTCCGATGCCCTGCAGCACAGCGGTAGAAAGCGTGGAGATCGCGAAAAGCACGATCATCAGTGCACCTGCCTGCATGATGCCTGCCGGAAGCGCGCGCCAGTCGTTATAAATCAGCGCCATGATCGGATGCGCGAGCGCCGCCATGCCGACTGCGCACGGGATCGTGAGGATCATAGTGTAGCGCATGGTAGAGCGCACCTTTAAGCGCGCGTCCTTATAATTTCCGTCCACCATCGCGGCGGTGAGCGTAGGCACCACTGAGGGCGAAAGGCTCGAAGCAAGCGCAAGCGGTACATTCATCAGAACGCGGTATTTGCTTAAATAGATACCGTAAATGGTATTGTACTGCTGGCTGGTGTAGCCCTGCGCCGCCAGAATGTTGTTAAAGATTCCCTGATCAAGCGACGGACTGATGTTGTAAAGCAGCGTGCTCAGAATAACCGGGAGGATCGTCATGATGATCGCATAATAAATATCTCGGTCAGATTCCAGATGCTTTGTCGTATCGCTTTTCATCCGCCTGCGGTACGATTTCTGGAAGGAGACGTACACGACATATCTATTATATATAAGCACATAAAACATATATTAGAAGAAGGTGA
>OGWU01001806.1_pt1 | contig 11709 bp, 14 predicted proteins | sample 1576071 | NCBI WGS metagenome assembly OGWU01 (sample SAMEA3541582, study PRJEB24748) | human gut metagenome | biome: human gut; feature: human-associated habitat; material: faeces | place: China | collected 2012
TTCGTGAAACAGGACTCAAAATTGAAGTGTGCAGGAAATCTCTGTAGCAAACGGCGGCGGTCTTTTTAACCCGGAGGTATTCACAGCAAAGCCAATCATCACGCTGAAAGGAAGCGGCGATTTCTCGCTGACCTTACAAAACAGCGGGTACAACAAAACATGGAACTTCAAGGGCATTACAGACGGCGTGGTGTGCGACAGCGAACAGATGAATTTCTATTACGGTGCTGTACTTCTGAATGATAAAGTCACCGGGGACGGTTTTCCCGAACTGCCGCCCGGTGAAACAGTGCTGACGGTAAGCGGCGGTGTGTCCGAAATCAAGGTAATGCCAAGGTGGTGCTGTTTGTAAGGCTGCTATGCGTGGATGGTAGAAAAGTTCACAGAAGTATGGTATACTATTCTTTAAATCGGACGACAACGTAGAGCTTGAGGTGCTATAAAATGATATTTGAAAAAATTGATATAAACAGTTGGAAACGAAAAGAGTATTTTGAACACTATTTTACGAATGTACCTTGTACATACAGCATGACCGTAAAAGTTGACATTACTCCAATAAAGAACAAGTTAATGAAGCTGTACCCTGCAATGCTTTATTACATTTCAACTGTTGTAAACCACCATCCTGAGTTCAGAACAGCAATCAATGATAGTGGTGAATTAGGCGTATACAGCGAAATGTTGCCTTGTTATACTGTGTTCCACAAAGATACAGAAACATTTTCAAATATTTGGACGGAATATTCGCCGGATTTTAATACATTTTCTGTGGCTTATGAAAACGATATGCGGAAATATGGAAACAAGCAAGGAATGATAGGTAAACCCAATGCTCCCGAAAATACTTTTCCGGTATCTATGATACCTTGGTCAACATTTGAGGGCTTTAATCTGAATTTACAGAAAGGGTATGATTATTTAATTCCCATTTTCACGATGGGAAAATATTATCAAGAAGATGGGCGAACAATACTTCCTTTAGCAATTCAAGTTCATCATGCCGTATGTGACGGATTTCATATCTGCCGTTTTGCAAACGAACTGCAAGAATTGATAAATGGTTAAATTCCAGTTGTCGAGCTAAAACTATACTATTTTACACACCACCAGGGCGCAATCCCCGGTGGTTTTTTATGCCCAGAAGGAGGTGACAGCCTATGATTCCTGTTCTATACCCGCCCAATGCAACGGATTTTTCCACCTTCGGCCTTGGCGTGCTGACGGACACCGTTTCCTGCGAGGTCACCGAGGAACGAAACGGTGTGTTCGAGTGCCTGCTGAAATATCCGGTCAGCGGTCAGCACTACGGGCTTATCACCAAGGAGTGCATCATCAAGGCAAAACCCAACGACACCGCCGCCGACCAGGCATTCCGCATTTACCGCATCACGAAACCCTTAAACGGCATCGTCACGATCTACGGTCAGCATATTTCGTATGACCTTGCCAATGTGCCGGTGCTGCCGTTTTCGACGGAGAGCTGCTCTCCGCAGCTTATCCTCTCGCAGCTCCTTGCCGGAGATACACGCTTCACGGGCTGGACGGACTACTCGGATGCGAAAGCATTCTCGGTCACCCAACCGAAAAGTGTCCGAGCCTGTCTCGGTGGCACGGAAGGTTCCATGCTCTCCAAATGGCACGGCGAGTTTGAGTGGGACAACTTCACGGTAAAGTTCCATTCGCACCGTGGGCAGAAGACCGGCGTGGTCATTGAATACGGCAAGAACCTCACCGCCCTGGAGCAGGACGAGGATAACAGCGGCGTGTATACCGCACTGCTCCCGTATGCCGTGTACACCCCGGAAGGCTCGGACACCGAAACGGTGATCACGCTGCCGGAGATAACGCTCCCCATTGTGACCTCGGAGATCGTCCGGGCGAAAACGCTTATCATGGATTTCTCCGACCAGTTTGACGGAGTTGTGACCGAGGAAGCCCTCAGAGCAAAAGCAAACAGTTACATCAAGGCAAATCCGCTGGGTGCGACCATCCCTACGGTGAAGGTGTCCTTTGAGCCGCTCTGGAAACAGCCGGAGTATTCGGCACTGCTGGAGCGGGTCAACCTCTGCGATACCGTCACCATTCGACACTCGCTATTGGGTGTCAGCGTGTCGGCTATGGTCATCGAAACCGTGTACGACGCCCTCGCCGAGCGGTACAAGAGCATTTCCCTCGGTCAAAGCAAATCCAGCATGATCACCACCATCTCCGAGGTGCAGTCCTCGGTTGATAAGGTGGAGTCAACGGTGGGACGCTTTCCGAAGCTGCTCCAAACCGCCATCGGCAAAGCTACCGGGCTTATCACCGGCCAGAGCGGCGGCTATGTGGTTATCCACACCAGCGAGGAAAACGGACAGCCCTATGAGTTGCTCATTCTGGACGCTCCCTCTATTGACGATGCCGTAAATGTCTGGCGTTGGAATGTAGGCGGCTTGGGATTTTCCCATAACGGCTACAACGGACCCTATGAAACCGCCATTACGGCGGACGGTCAGATCGTTGCAGACTTCATCACTTCCGGCTCACTGGTGGCCAACATCATCAAGGCCGGTGTTATCCAGTCACAGGATGGCTCGTCTTATTGGGATTTGGAGAGCGGCGAAGTGGTACTCCGTGCGTATGTCTCAACGGAGGAGTTTGCGGAGAAAACAGCCTATCTCCAGCAGAATGTGGACGGGCTGAACAGCTATGTGGCGACCCTTACCGAAACGATGGAAACTGTATCCAACGACCAAGGCATCCTGGAGGAACGGGTACTGAACTCCGAAAGCCGTGTTTCGGAGCTGGAACACACCGTGGATGGACTGTCCGTCACCATGCAGGAGCAGTACATCGGCGGCATCAACTATGTGCAGAACTCTTCCGGGCTGAACGGCATCACGGATGATTGGAGCTACTCCGGTACGGTAAAAACAGATACCTCCACCGATACGCAGAACAACACCATTTCCGACTCTTGCTTTGTGTTGGGAGCCTATTCCTCGTTGTCGCAGTACATCCGAGGGGTAGTCCCCGGCACTTATACGATCTCGGTCCGGGCAAAGAAAACCTCGACCATGTCCGGATATTTCTATGTGACCTACAACGGAAACAAACCCAAGTACCTGTTCAATAAGTCCACGGCGTTTGACTGGACGGATTACTCCGTAACGCTCACGGATGTGACTGACCCCACGCTGCGTATTTACTGCTACTGTCGGGATGCGTCCATCTACCTCGCGGATATCATGATCTCTGAAGGGGCAATACCCCGAAAGTGGACACCCGCACCCAACGAGATCTACACCCAGGAGGTCAAGATCGACAAGCGGGGCATCGAGGTGTCCAACAGCGCATCGTCCCAGCGGACGGTTATCACGAACACGGAGTTCGCCGGTTACTACAACGACGAGGTGATCTTCACCCTGAACAAGGACGAAACGCAGACTAAGAAAACCACGGTGGACGGCGAGCTGACCGTGGGCAAAACGAAGTTTGTCCCGATGCCGACGGCATCCGAGGGGTTGAACATCGTCATTCTGGATTAAGGAGGGAAAGCTATGGCAACTTGGAAAAGTGCAGCATACGATGGGCGCTATCTTCAACTGGACATTTCAGAAAGCGTGAATGTGGTCGGTAACAGCTCGACACTTTCCTGGACGCTGACCTCTACCGGTGGCGCATCCACTTACTACACCATTGACACGACCACTGTAACGATCAATGGTACGACCGTATACTCAAAGGACCATACCTATTGGGATGACCGTGTTTTCCCGGCAAAGAAAGGTTCTGTCAGTGGCACGATTACTGTAGCTCACGACAGCAACGGCAGCAAAACGATTGCGGTCGGATTCTCGACCCGTGTGTATATCTACGGTTCACAGGAATACGGCGGCAGCATGACGCTGACTACCATTGACCGCAATGCTCCCACAGTTACATTCAGTACATCGAATGTCACGGCAAACGGGTTCAAAATCTCCGCTACATCCTCTGCCACGGCGGACATCTGGCAGTACAGCACAAACGGCGGTTCGAGCTGGACGCAGTTCTCAACGACGGCATCCACCAGCGCCAGCGTAACATTGTCCTCGCTTTCGCCGAACACGAGCTATACGGTGAGGGTCAGAGCAAGGCGGCAATACAACCACGTCTACGGCACTTCTGGCAGTTCCACGGTCAAGACGCTGGGCGGTGCTGTGGTGAATAGTGTCAACACGGTGACGGCGGACAATGCCACGGTTTCCATTACCATCAATGTGACCGTGTACGAAGCCTCCTACACCAATACGCTGGTGCTCAAAAACGGCAGCACGACCATCCTGACTATCTCCGGGCTTTCCTGGTCGAAGGGCACTGCGAACCGCACGGTCACGCTGACATCGGCGCAGAGGACGACGCTGTTGAACGCTATGGCGTCCATCAAGTCGTTCACAGGTACCTTTGCGGTTTCGTCTTACAGCGGGTCTACGCAGATCGGCAGTACTTCAAGCAAGACTGCCACGGTACTGACCACGGCGACCAATTCTGCTCCGACCATAAGCGGATTCACTTATGCCGACAGCTACACGACTACAAAGAACCTCACGGGCAACGACCAGCTGTTCGTGCAGGACTACTCGACCCTCAAGGTCACCCCCGGAACTGCGACTGCGAAGAACGGAGCGTCCATTTCCAACTATACCGCTTCCTGCAATGGTTTATCCGCATCCAATTCAACTGGGTCTGCTATCACAGTCGGAAAGATCGCCAAGTCCAGCAGCGTAACGGTCACGCTCACGGTCACGGACTCCCGCGGTTATACCGCCAGCGTTTCCCAAACTATTACGGTCATCCCATACGCAAAGCCGAAGGTGTCCTCGGTGACGCTCCGACGAACCAACGACATTGAAGCGGAAATGCAGCTCAAATTCAGCGGCTCTATTTCTGCTGTTACCGTAGACGGGACGCAGAAAAACAGCGTGGTTTATGTGCGGTATCGGTACAAGAAAACCAGTGAGAGCAGTTACGGCAGCTACACCAGCATCTATTCCGGCACGACAAAAAGCGGAACCTCTTTCAGCTACTCCAATTTGGAACTGTGCAATCTGGATGCCAACAGTTCCTACGACTTCCATTTGCAGATCCAAGACAAGCTCTATTCTTTGAGCAGTCTGGATCTGTATTTTACTGTCCCGCAGGGTACACCGCTCATTGCGCTTCGGAAAAAGAAGGTCGGCATCAACACGCCGGAGCCACAAGCCATGCTGGATGTTGCCGGGGATATGCGTGTTGATGGCTCACCCCTCGCAGATTTTGTCATTCAGCAAGGGACAAGCGGCATCTGGAATTACCGCAAATGGAAAAGCGGTACGGCGGAATGTTGGGGTCAGTATTCATTTACGACCGCCATTTCGACGGCATGGGGCGTGCTCTATGAGAGCGGCGCAATTGCGCTCCCTAATTTTCCATTTACCTTCGCGGAAATTCCCCATGTCCATATCTCCACGGAGAACAGCAACTACGCCATGTTTGTGGAGCGTGGCAGTTCAAGTAGCTGGTCTACAACGACCAACCCCGGAAAGATATTTGCCGTAAGACCAAATACGGTACCTTCGGCAACCTACAAAATATCGATTTATGCTATCGGAAAAGTGTGACGCTCCGGCGTCACTTTTTTCATACCCATTTTTAATTTCAAAGGAGGACAAACAACATGAAAGAATTCTGGACGACCATTCAGGTGGTGTTCGCCGGAATCGGCGGCTGGCTGGGATGGTTCTTGGGAGGATGTGACGGCTTGCTTTACGCGCTTCTGGCTTTCGTAGTCATCGACTACATCACCGGTATCATGTGCGCCGTGGTGGACAAGAAGCTGTCCAGCAAAGTCGGATTCAAGGGCATTTTCAAAAAGGTGCTCATCTTCGCCCTGGTCGGCATCGGGCATATTCTCGACACCCGTGTCATCGGCAGCGGCTCGGTGATGCGTACCGCCGTCATTTTCTTCTACCTGTCGAATGAGGGCGTATCCCTGTTGGAGAACGCCGCATACCTGGGACTGCCCATCCCGCAGAAGCTGAAATCCGTGCTGGAGCAGCTACACGACCGCGCTGAAAAGGAGGACGAATAATATGGCTTACACGAACAGCCCGCTGGTGTCCTACACCAAACTCAGCCCGAATCACTCTGGGCAGCGTACCCACAGCATTGACCGCATCACGCCGCACTGCGTGGTGGGTCAGTGCAGTGTGGAAACGCTGGGCAACATCTTTTTGCCGACCTCACGGCAGGCAAGCAGCAACTATGGCATCGGCGTGGACGGTCGGGTCGGGATGTATGTGGAAGAGAAAAACCGCTCCTGGTGCTCCTCCTCCGCAGCCAACGACCAGAGAGCTATCACCATCGAGTGTGCCAGCGACAACACCGAGCCTTACGCTTTTAAGGATGTGGTGTACAAGAGACTCATCGAGCTTTGCACCGATATCTGCAGGCGCAACGGCAAAACCAAGCTGCTCTGGCTGGGCGATAAGACCAAGACGCTGAACTACACTCCGAAGTCTGACGAGATGGTTCTGACCGTCCATCGGTGGTTTGCCAACAAGAGCTGCCCCGGTAACTGGATGTATGCCCGCATGGGTGAGCTGGCATCCAAGGTCACGGCGACTCTCGGCGGTGATGTGAAGCCCGCCAACCCGGTCAAGCCCACTGGCACAATCAAAGCTGGCGACCTCGTGACCATTACGGGCAGCACCTACTATAACGGCAAAGCCATTCCCGGCTGGGTGAAGAAGCTCCGCTGGTATGTGGTCGAGGTCAGCGGCGACCGTGCGGTCATCAACAAGGATGAGTCCGGTAAGTACGCCATCATGTCGCCGGTCAAGACCTCTGCGCTCGCCGTGGCAGGCACGAAGCCCTCCGAGGATTACCGAATCCACACCGTGGTGCATGGTGACACCCTCTGGGCAATCGCCAAGAAGTATCTCGGCAACGGCAGCCGCTATAAGGAAATCGTCAGCCTGAATGGGCTGAAAAGCAATGTCATCTACAGCGGCATGAAGCTGAAGATTCCGAACAAGTAAACCGATCCTATCACACGCCCTCTGCGGATTTTTCCGTGGAGGGCGTTATTTTTTTGCCCATTTTACCCTGACAAAAGTGCCTTTTCTCTGGGTATAGCGAGAAACGCTATTTCTCAGGAATGAGGTATCAATCACTATGACAGACACGGAACGCTCACGAATTGTGGATCTCCAACACCAGGGCTACGGGTATAAGAAAATATCCGCTATAACAGGGCTACCGCTAAACACTGTAAAGTCCTTTTGCGCCAGACATCCTGTGCAGATCAAAGAGATACCGGACTCAAATGCCCTGTGCCGAAACTGCCTGACTCCGCTTGAGCAGACACCGCATAAACGGAAAAGGATGTTCTGCTCCGATGCCTGCCGAATGGCGTGGTGGAACGCGCACCCCGAAAGAGTGCAGCGAAAAGCGTACTACACACTCGATTGCCGGTATTGCGGGAAGCAGTTTGAAAGCTATGGCAACAGCCATCGGGTGTTCTGCTCCCGTGACTGCTATTTGAAATTCCACAGGAAGGAGGCCGACCATGAGTGATTACGATAAGCGTCTGTTTGCCTACCAGATGGCGATGGCACTCGCCCGGAGTATGCGTTCCAAGGGGCTGATATCAGCCAAAGAGTACGCTAAGATCGATACAATTATAGCCAATAAATACGGCATATCTTCGTGTAGTATATTCCGCTGAAATCGCTGGATATATCGTGTTTTTAGAGGTAATATGTCACACACCAAGGGAGGTGAATCAAATGGAGAGAGTTGTAGAAAGGGTCGATGCCCTAATTCCCGCACAGCCGAGAGCTTTGCGTGTTTGCGCTTATGCCCGTGTTTCCACAGGAAAGGATGCTATGTTGCATTCATTGTCCGCTCAAGTCAGTTATTACAGTAAAATGATTCAGAGCCACAACGGGTGGATGTACACCGACGAGGCTGTAATAATAGGACTAAAAACATTAAGGCTCAAAAAGTGCTGAAAATACGGCGTTTTTGAGCCTTATCACATAAATAAGCGCAAATAGTACATAGCGCGTCTGTTTACCCAAAGTGGCGCTTGGGTCGGCAGGCGCGCTGTTTTTATGCCCAGATGCGGGCGAAGGAGGTGTTATTGTGAAAGCATATGGGAAGTCGTGGGGCTACAACGTATATGACTGCCGGTACTGCCTGTACCGAAAAGGGAAAATACAGGGCTGCGTCTACCCGGACGGCTGCTGCTGTCCCGTCCCGCAGAAGCCCGCAAGACGGAACGGCATAGAACAAGTTTACGATGCAGCTGCGGACAGCGCCGCTCCCGTTTCGGAGTGCGAGGGCTGTCCCTACGGAAAGGCTGCCCCCTGCATCGGATGGTGTACCAAAGAGGTCATGCGCGCCGCAGGGCTTCCAAAGGAGCGTGACAGAAGCCATGTATGACTATTTCTACGGCGCGGAAGCGGAACAGTTCTCCTTCTACCGCATCCCCAAGGTGCTGTTCACGGAGGAACGGTTCAGAAGCGTTTCCGCAGAAGCCAAGGTGCTCTACGGGCTGCTCCTTGACCGTATGAGCCTGAGCTGCAAGAACGGCTGGCTGGATAAAGAAGGACGTGTGTATATCATCTTCACAATCGAGGAGGTCATGACCGCCCTGGGCTGCGCCGACCAAAAGGCCGGAAAGCTGCTGCATGAGCTGGAGAACAAATGCCGCCTCATCGAGCGCAAGCGGCAGGGGCTGGGCAAGCCCAACCTCATCTACGTCAAGAACTTTGTGGATAACCATGTGGATAACACATCGGGCAGTACCACACCCTCCCCGGAATCACGATTCCAGAACCGTGAAAATCACGATTCAGGAGCAGTGAAAATCACGGATCAAGAATCGTTAAAATCACGAGGTAGTTATACTGATAAGAATGATACTGATTTTAGTGATACTGATTCTTTTCCCTTCACTTCGTTCAGGAGGGATCACGGGCGGGAAGCGAAAGGAAACGAAACGGTTTTAAGAGAGCGGTACAGAGCACTTATCGCGGAGAACATCGCCTACGACGCACTCCTGACAGACTATCCATACGAGCAGGACACGCTGGAAGAAATCCTGGAGCTGCTGGTGGATGTGGTCTGTACGACGAAAAGCTCCGTCCGCATTTCCGGCGACGATAAGCCCGCCGAGGTGGTCAGGAGCCGGTTTTTGAAGCTGAACAGCGAGCACATCCGCTTTGTGGTGGGCGGGCTGAAGGAAAACACCACCCGCATCCGCAATATGCGCCAGTATCTTTTAGCCACGCTGTATAACGCCCCTCTGACCATCGGGAACTACTACCGAAGCCTTGTGAGCCACGATATGTCCGAGGGATTCATCTGAGCCGCAGGTTATTGTCTGCGGCTTTGGCATTTTCAGGAGGTGATGAGACCGTGCCGAAGCAGAAACCCAACGAACAGGTACAGCAGATACCGCTTTCAGAGATTCGCCCCTTCAAGAACCACCCCTTCAAGGTGACGGACGACGAGCTCATGCAGCAGACCATCGACAGCATCATGCAGGTGGGCGTTCTCAACCCCGCCATCATCCGCCCCGCACCGGAGGGCGGATACGAGATGGTAGCCGGACACCGGCGGCTCCATGCCGCAGACCTTGCGGGGCTGAAAACCATACCGGCCATCGTCCGCAATCTTGACGATGACGAGGCGGTGATCCTCATGGTGGACAGCAATTTGCAGCGGGAAACCATCAGCCCCATGGAGCGGGCGCAGGCGTACAAAATGAAGCTGGAGGCGTTGAAGCATCAGGGAAAACGGGTGGATTTGGAGGAAAAATCAACTTCCCGACAACTCGTCGGGAAGTTGGAAACGGCAGATAAAGTAGGCGAATTAGCTGGCGATAGCGGTCGCCAAGTGCAACGCTATATCCGTCTCACCGAGCTTCTGCCGGAGGTGCAGAAAAAGGTGGACAGCAAGGAGATCGCGTTCAGCCCCGCCGTGGAGCTGTCATATCTCACCCGTGACGAGCAGAAGCAGTTTCTGGACGCAATGGACTATTCCCAGAACACACCCTCGCTTTCCCAGGCGCAGCGGCTCAAGAAGCTCAGCCGGGAGGGAAAATGCACGAAGGACGCCATGCGCTCCATCATGTCCGAGGAAAAGAAGGAGGAACAGGAGCGCATCACGCTGAGCAGCGATACCCTCCGCAAATACTTCCCCCGAAGCTACACGCCCCTGCAAATGCAGCAGACCATCATCAAGCTGCTGGAGCAGTGGCAGAAAAAACAGCAGCGCCGGAACGAGCGCTGAGAAAGGCAGGTTTATCCATGAACGTAACCATCAACATCTACGGCGACGTACACATCCACTGCGACTGCTGCGACGGGTGCGGCGTGTATGACGACAATTTCGACGATGCCCTCGAAGCGCCGCATGAGGCTGCACCGGATGCGGAGGACGGCGGCGAACAGATCGCCCCGACCGCCGAAGAAGCGGAAGCGGCGGTAAGGGCATTGGCGGCGTTTTTTCTTCCGTTTTTTTCGGAGGAGACCGGCGAGGGAGGCGGCGCACATGAAGGAATTTGACGTGACCATCACCGAAACGCTGAAGCTCACCGTGTCCGTGGAGGCTTCTTCCAAAGAGGAAGCACAGCAGATGGTAAGCGACCAGTGGCACGCCGGGGATCATATTCTGGATGCGGACAATTTCGTGGAGGTGGAGTTTGAGAGCAATGACGGCAAGGAAATCTCCGCCGAAAGAGCACCGGACGACACCATCGAGGTGCTCATGGTGGAGCCGGGACAGTACCCGCGCGTGGAGCGCATCGGCTCCGACCTTGCTTCCTTGCAGAAGGCGGTGGACGGCTATATCGAGGCGGTCTACCCATATGACGACCCCGTGGCGCTGATCTGTAATGCGTAGTTACTTATTATGTGTAGCAAAAAGCCAGAGTGCATGAAACAATCAGCACTCTGGCTCATATAACTACACATAATCAGAAAGTCTTTTTCCCAAAATGTGTTAGCCATTCTAATAGGTCTTCATCCTCCTCCCAAGGCATAACAGCCTCTGGAATATAATTGGGTACGGTTTCCTCAAATACTTTTCGTTTCATTTCTGCGTCAATTCTTGCATACACCTCCGTTGTAGTAATCTCCACATGACCAAGAAAATCGCGAATATATATCATATTCACTCCAGCTCGCAGTAAATGCATTGCTTTCGTATGTCTCAGAACATGGGGAGAGATAATTTTTGAATTAAGTGCTGCATCCGCCTTTTTGGCATATTTTTTCAAAATATAGGTTACGCCATAACGAGTCAAAGGCTTCTTGTCCCTGTTGTAAAAAAGCGGGGTTTCTTTTGGAGCCTTTGGAGGATGAAAGCGAGAAATATATCTGTCCATCAAACGGCAAGTTTCTTTCATCAACGGTATCTGTCTACTTTTTTGACCTTTGCCGGTCAGAATCACTATTGCGGGGTGAGTCAGGCGAATGTCTCCCAATGTGAGATCCACAAGTTCTTGAACCCTCGCACCGGTATCATACAAGAGAGACATCAATGCAAGGTCACGCAGCTCATGCAGAATCATCGGATTTGGCTGTTTCAAAAGAACAGATAATTCCTCCTCGGATAAATATGCCACAAGTGGTTTTTCCTGTTTCTTGGGGCGCATTGTAATGATGTCCACACAGTTTGTAATGGTATCAGGAT
>OGWU01001809.1_pt1 | contig 11700 bp, 5 predicted proteins | sample 1576071 | NCBI WGS metagenome assembly OGWU01 (sample SAMEA3541582, study PRJEB24748) | human gut metagenome | biome: human gut; feature: human-associated habitat; material: faeces | place: China | collected 2012
CCAAATTAGACCCCAATTGTTTACGCTAAAACCCCAAATGATTTTGGTTACCCTTAAAGCCTCTTAATACTCGCGATGCTATTCGAACTTCTAATTTATATTATCATTTCTGATATTTATCATCTAAAACTTAGATTTTTGGACTTATTTGCATTTTATTCTACTTATCAAATTTTTCGTTCCAAAATTCGCAGCAACTGTTCTTTTGGAATTGTTCTACACGACTTACAAGTTTCATTAGGATATACATAATTTAATACTTATTCTCAAATTGATTATTAGAATCACATAGACTATTAGCTACTGTCAATATAAACGAAATATTGCTCATCAATATTATCCGAAAATTCTATCCTTTGCAATTCTTCACTATGTCTAAAATAATATTCAGCAAAACATTAAATTAAATATCATAATTTTTCTTAAGTATTTTGATAAACTAGTCTAACAATTATTTTGGTTTAATTACTATAGTAATAGCTCCTTTATGTCTTCCACTTCCATTGGTTACAGAAAACTTAGGAATAGAAATCTTCTCTAGCAACCCTTTATGATAAATATAATTAGACCAATACGGATCTTCATAAATACCTTTCCCTTTAAAAATTATATCCTGAATTTTTGAATCATTATTTATAATTTTAGATAATTGTGATGTGCTATAATTCTTAATTGCTTTACAAACGCTTAAATCTTTATCAAATTTTTTTTCTATAATTGTATCTAGTTTATCGGAAAAGTATGTGGCCATCTCGGCATCTGTCACACTCCATTTTTCCATTATTGATTTATTCAAACCAATATCTTTGTGATTGACAAATAAACTAATTCCACAGCCTAAAAATTTGTCATTAAAAAGTTTGTTAAAAGAATCAATTGTTAATTTTTGGTATGTAAAACTTTTTGATGAAGGCAACTTGCATGAAATACCACTTTCAGAAATTATATTATAATCTGTACCTTCTATATAATCTTCATCCAACCAATAATTGCATGATTTCAAAAAATCTGATGTATAATTCGCTCTTATAAGATATAAATCGGATTTGGGAGAAACTCTTTTATGAGATAGCTTTGACTCAATACGATTTGTGACTCTTACTGCATAGATATTATCTAGTTTGCTTAGTTTAAGATTGGAACATATTTCCTTCCATAAAGAATACTTTGGTGATTTTATTCGGTTTAAAATTGAAACCAATTCATACTCAGCTTGGATTCCATCTACTACAAAGTCTTCGAGTTGTTTCAATTGAATTTGATTAATATCATCTTCTATATTTTTCCATTTCACTTGTATGGAGTTTCGTTTATACTCGAAATTTTTATCTCCACTTTGATTCCGGTTCCATGTTTGAACGGTTAACGATCCAATACTGAGCTTCTTCTCTTGATAAGGCGCTTCACAAAGATAATTTATTATATCTTTATATGAAACAGATATTCCAATTTGTTCTGTGCCATAATATAGAAAATCTGACGGAATTTGTAAGTAGGCACCTTCTCGTAAAAACCTTTCTGCTAACTTTCTTCTGTTCTTATAGAAAAAAGTATTTAATATATCAAATTTTTTGCCCATTTTGACAATTGTCTGCTGCTCGTTTAATCTCTCAGAAATTCTACCAGATCCATCTGTTGTTCCATCTCCATATAAGAAGAGTAACAACGCTTCTTTTACATGTTCAGACATATTCAAATGTTCTTCGCAAAAAGAAATAAACGATTCAACTCTTTCCTGATGTACTGAGTTTCCTTTCCCCATTTTAACAGAGAAATATTTTTCAATATCATTAACAATAATTTTCATTACTGGTTTAATTTTATTGTTACTAATTCTTTTCGCAAGAATAATATCATCATTAGAAATTGACGGGAACGCACTTTTGACTAGATTTCTAAGATTCATATTCAAATCTTTATATTTCTTATTATTTAGTGCATTAACCAGATATTTTTGATTTTTAAAACCGTGTGAATTATTCCACCTATTATGAATAAATTCATCGTCATTTTGTCGTGGCAGGTTTTGCAGATATTCATTGACTTTGTTTATTAATCTTGGAAATTTACTCCCACATTTAACTTGAATTGAATCTCTTCTTTTTTCCATATCTGGTCGACCGGAAAGATTCCTATTCCAGGTTTGCATGGTCATTGGACCAATATGTATACCGGAACTATCGTTGAATTTTATATTTGATAAATAGTGTATAGTATCATCGTACAAAGGGCAAATCAGCCCTTCTTTTTCAGTACCGTGATATAAGTATTCAGCGATTAAACCAGTTTCTCTTCCATATCTACCTGTGACAAGAAACCTTTCAATTAAGTCAACTGCATTCTTTTGAAAAAAACTTTCGACCAATTTGACTTCAGACAAAATATTTTTCAACCACATCATTTTCATTCAACCTGTCTGAAAGTGCACCGGACCCATCTATCGTTCCATCACCGTATACGAAAAGCAACAGAGCTTCCTTTACTTGTTGAGGCATATCCAAATATTCTTCACAGAAAGAAATAAAACTATCTATTTTCTCCTGATGCACAGAGTTTCCAGAACCTTTTTTTACACTTATTTTATAGTCTGTTGATTTAATAATAAATTTTATATCTGGCTTGTGTCTACCTTGAATTTTCTCAGCAAGAATAATATCGTTTTTATCTACTGTATCCTCAATCTGGTAAATAATCTTTTGCTGCTTGTCTGTTAAAGATTCAACCGTTTTATTGTTATATGCTTCTACAATTTTTATTTCATTTTTTATTCCATCATTGGGCATTTTCTATTTTCTCCAAAAGAAGATTTATTTCTTTGATAATCATTTGAATCACAGGAACAACAACGCTGTTCCCTAATTGTTTATATGACTGCATCTTATTTTTTGGAATCTTATACCATTCCGGAAATCCCATTATACGTAAGCATTCTTTTTCAGTATATTTTCTGCCTAGCTCAACAATCACTGGTACATTATTACCTCCTGTACCCATCTTTGCTGTTAAACATGGTGAAATCCCATCGCATCTAAAATTGCATCTAGACGGTCTTATCTCGGTAGCAATTAAAGGATTGTCTGAACGATATCTTTTTGAATTTTTGAACGTATGTATATGTTTTTCAATATTGTTCTTACAAATAGATGTGACCTTGTAATCATCGTTAGAATCATAATCAATGACATCGTGTAATGTATAGGCTAATTCTCTTTCTTCAGGAAAATGAAAGTTTAAATTATCACGATTCATAGTTTCATATATATCTTTTCTTATCGCTACTCCATACCATCTTAAACGATTTTGTGGAACTCCATAATCCTTGGCATTCATAATTTTTTGAAAAAAGGCATAACCTAAATTATCAATTGATTTTTCAATAACTTGTATAGTTTTTCCAGAATCATGGTTTACTAAACCGGCAACATTTTCCAAAAGCACAAATTTGGGCTTTTTTATTTTTATGATACTAGCCACTTCAAAAAACAAAGTGCCTCTTGTATCATCAAAACCCAGCCTTTTTCCAGCCAAGCTAAAAGGTTGACATGGAAATCCCGCACAAAGAAGGTCGTGATCAGGAATGTTATCGTATTGCATTTTTGTTATATCGCCAAAGGGATAATCTCCAAAATTATCTTTGTATACCTCTCGAACTTTTGCATCGATGTCAGATGAAAATACACAGGACATATTTTCGCTTTCGGCAGCGATTCGAAATCCTCCTAGACCACAAAATAAGTCAATAAATTTGTATTTATTATTTTCGGCAGTAGAAAATAATTCATTTACAATCAAACTTATTACAGGTGGGCTTACAGCATTGCCTGATTGCTTATATAACTGAGTTTCGCTCACGCCGCTGTTTAAAATGTTTCTTATAAACGTTTCATTAAATCCTTGTACTCTAAAATTTTCTTTAGGCGTAAACTTGCGAATAAAATACTTGTCATTGCTTTTATCTTTTAACAAAATTTTAGTCGAATCAGATCTTGCTAAAACGGTTGGAGAAATTCCTTTAACGGAATAAACTCTTCTCTGTCTTTCTAAATCATTCCATATATCTTTGGGCAAATCGAATAATTTTATGATCTTGTTTTGATTGTCCGTTGGTTCAATCCACTCTTCTTTTTCTAAAAATTTTTCAATTTTAGGATTATTGATCAAATACTTTCTATCAGGAAGGCTATCTTCCAAAATGTTTTCGATATATAAAATATTTTTTTGACTTTGTAATGATGAAAAAAAATTAAATCCTCTAAACCTGGAATTATTTAATTCCGACTTTAATTTATTAATTTTCAAATTATTGGAAGTAAGCTCGAATTTTTCTGAAGGATGGTTAAGAATTCCAACAATGTATGTTCTTTCTCGACTTTGAGGTAATCCTGTTATTGCTGAGTTTAGCACATCAATATCTAAAGTATATCCTATTTTCTGCAATTTAGAGATAATAACACGAATGGTATTCCCCTGATCATGATTAACCAAGTTTTTTACATTTTCTAGAAGTACAAATTTAGGTTTCTTATGCTTTAAGATTCTATATACATCAAAAAATAAAGTGCCACGAGTATCATCAAACCCCAATCTTTTCCCTGCTATACTAAACGATTGGCAAGGAAAACCTGCACACAAGAGATCGTGATCAGGAATATCATTTTCGTTAATTTTTGTAATATCTCCGTATAAGTTTGCCTCAGGGTAATTTGCTATATAGGATTTTTTTGCATTTTCATCTATTTCAGACGAAAAAACCAGCTCGTATTCAATGTTGGAATCGTCTAATCCTGCTTCAAATCCACCAATTCCAGAAAACAATGAAGCTACTCTGATTTTTTCCATAAATCCTCCTTATTATAATATAAAATATTTATTTCTTTTTCATACTTGATCCTTGCTGAATTAAGAATATAAACCTGCTTATCTTAATACCAATAATGTATTCATCATATGTGAATAGTCATACATTGCATAAGTAACATACTGCATAAAATGTCATACTCTTTTTCAACTATCAGACCCAACAATAGGTCATAAATCATATAGAAAACAAAGATAAACTCTTATAAACATTTCTTCGTTAGCAATAACATGTTATTTTTACACACTACATACAATCTTTTCAAAAGAAGTTATTCTTCTTGACAAAGAAAAATATTTTCTTAATCATGAATATCTATTTCTTTTTTATTACATTTTAAGGTACTTCTCTTATCTAATAATTTCATTAAAAGCCCTCTTTCTTACGTCCTATTAGTTTACCATATTTTAAACTTTTGCAAAGCAAAAAAACAGACAATGTCTGTTTAAATAGATATGTTAATAGTCATGAGAATGAGCTCACTACATTTTTCTGCTTTTTACTATATTTTTAAAATTTAATCAAATAGAGCAAAAAAAGCAGGAATTTCACAATATTCATATTTCCAAAGAGATTATATAACATCAAATATATCAACTCTCACACTTCTCAACTTATTAAGAACTCCACTCCTATTCCCTTTAAAGCGAATCACAAATTATTAATGTTGCAGCATTAAATCTTTAATTCTTTTATTCTTTTCTTAAAGCATCAATAATCTTATCCCTCCCCATACATATACTTATACTTTTGTGGATTCTCAATACAACATACATTATAAGTAGATATTAATTTTTTATACTATTATCTAAATTCTGTACAATACTAATAACTGTTCTATTATTTGTATATCAAATAACTTCGTACGTGGAAATATAGATAAAGAAAAGAAAACTATAACAATTTATAATAATTCAAAATATATTTGGTTTTATCATAGTTTTCAAATTTAGGACAATCAAATTTTTTAATGTCCATGTTTATTAAAGCAATGAATCACAGTTATATAGTTTAAATTAAAACTCAATTACGAATCATACAATAAATAATCTCTCAATTCTTCTTCAATTGTACTGATTAATTTATCAATATCTTCTTTTATTTCACATTCCCAAACCACAATAACATGCCATCCATAATTTCTAAGTAACCGGTAGTTTTTTTCATCATTTTCTTCATTCTTTTTAAATTTATTTATCCAATACTCTGTATTAGTTTTTGGGATAGTGGCTAATTTGCAATTATGTCTATGCCAAAAACATCCATTAACAAAGATTACAGTATGATATTTAGGTAATACTATATCTGGTTTACCTGGTAAAGAAGAGTCATTTATTTTATATCGGAATCCATCAGCAAACAATTTTTTTCTTACTAAAATTTCTAATGAAGTATTTTTGCTTTTAATATGCGACATATTTAAGCTTCTATCTTTTTGTGATAAGTTATCCATATTCTTAATATACCATATTTATCCATTCTGAAATATTTTCTTTTTTATCCATCCTAGAATTGTATCCCTTGAAAAGATACCGGTCTTCATATGACCGATATCTTTTTTAGTAGCGCAACAAGTGAATATCTGAATTATCAAATAATATCATTTATCTAGATTATAAGATGAAAATTTATTCAAGTATTATTAAGTTTAATCTTATTCATTGACGCCTATTTCAATGGTTTTTATTATTTTATTTATGATCTCTTTAGCAAGACCTCTTTTTAAGTAACTATGCTTTGTTTGGTTATAGTAATTCCTTAAACAATTATAACATGATGTATCTTCATCACAACAATTCTGAGACACTTTCTTTAAAGCTCCCCTTAAGCATTTCATAATTGCTTCCTTTGACATTAGTCGCTTAACATGACCTGCTCCTCCTGGAACATTATCAAAAATCAGAATATCATAACTATTTTTATCTAGATTTACCTCTAAAATTCCATCTAAATCATTTCTTTCAATATCTAATGCGTTGCTGATACCTTCTAAGAATGCATACAAAAATGATAATGCTTGCGAATACTCTTGTTTACCACCATACTCTAATATTGGTGTCGAAAATCTTGCAACATCTGTTTTAAAAATATGTCCTAATCGAACAATTTCCAAAGTATCATTTTCGCAATGAAAACCTCTATGATTGTTATGTTTCATTCTCTTCTCCGGAATTATATCTCCATTTTGGCCTTTCACACTATATCCACACTGATTACACATATAAAAAGGAGATTTGTTAACAACCAACAATTCATCATTAGTTGTTGATTCAACACTTAGAACATCTTTTATTTCTAAATATTCACTATCTTTCATCCCACCACCTATATACGAAACTTCTCCAGCATAAGTTCTTTTAGGTTTGAGTCTAGTGCTTTCTTTAGTAATCCCTGTTTTAAAACCATATTCTGGAATAATGAAGAAATTTATATTCCCATTTAAATCATTTCCACATTTGCATTTTTCAAAATCATGTTTAGTAAAGGAAACATTAATTTTTTTACACTTATCACATTCTTTATAATAATATTTTGTAAATGATTTTGCTTTTGATAACGTTATATATCGTGATGTATATTTTTTTCCATCGACAATGACTTCTGATTCAGGAGCGTATTCAGATATTGCGATTTTTAAATCTCGATTTAGATTAAGTTTATTATTTTTAATCCCATTTTCATATACTTCAAGTTGAACCACATCAACAGGAAAGCCATATTTAGGGATTACACAATATTTAGAAAGAGATTCTAGTACATTAAGGTTGTGAAGCTTTTTAATCTGTTTATTATAATAATCAACTTCATTATAGTTCTCATTATCTAAATAATATTGCTTCGCATTTCTATACGTTTTGTCCATTTCTTCAAATGTGTATTTGAACATTTCAAATTTATCATCTTTTCCACCCATAGTCTCTAACCATTGAAAATTGTGATAATCTTTGTAAATATCCTCAATCAAAACCTTTTTATCTATAAATTCACTAATTTCTTTTGGCTTAGTTGCAAGAAACTGTTCAAATTCTTTACATCCATTTTCAAACACTAAAGAACCTATTGATTGAAAATACTCTGGATGCAATTTGAAAAAATAACCTAAACAAACCGCCATTAAATGTCTATTGATTATTTTTCGATTCAACACCTCAAAATATGGTGGCTCAATTTTTCCAGAAATCATTTTTTGAGGATTACTAAAATAAGTATAATCATGTGATTTAAAATCACAATACGTTAAAACATATGCTGAACTATCCTTTCTGCGTCCTGCTCGCCCTGCTCTTTGAACATAATTTGCAGGCGTGGGTGGGACATTTCGCATAAATACAGTTTCTAAATCTCCTAAATCTATTCCCATTTCAAAAGTTGTTGAACAACTAAGTATATTAATTTTCTTGTTTTTGAAATCATTTTGATATTGTTTCGCGTCTTTACGTTTTAATTGTGCAGTATGTTCTTTGATTACAATCTTCTCAATAATCATATTTTTATATTGATTTCTATAAAAATTCGAAACAAGAACCAAATCCGGATCTATTTTCTTCAAAGTTCCATCGCACTTATCTCTAGGACAAGCATTGTGGATATTATAAGGTGTAATCATTCCACATTTAGAGCATTGATAGAAGTTTGTAGATTTATAATTCTTAAGAATATATTTGGAAGAATTTATTTGATATGTATTTTCGTTATCATTTTTAAAAAATAATCCTTCTGAGCCTCTTCCTTCAGAAATTTGTTCCCCCAAATCCATAACTATTTTTAATATTTCTTCTGCAGCGCTTGAATCACATTTACAAACTTTCATCACATATCTAACGATTTTGTTTGTTTGCTTTATTGGTAAAAAACTTTTTATCCCTTTTTTACTTTTTGAAATTTTCAGTGCTATTCTATTATCAAAACGTCTATATTCTAGATACTCCTTTTTCTCTTCGGGCGTTAATCCCGATTTTGAGTAATCAATCGCAGGAGCTGTTTTAAAATCGTCAAATGCTATCTTCATCAACGTCAAAAAATCATTTTTATTTAACGAATATTCTTTAAACTTTTCTCGTATATCATCTTCTTCTAAACCGTTTTCAATTTCTGATAAGTCTAAATCGAAATAAAATAAACCCAAACCTTCTGCAGAATACGATCCATCAACCTTCAACAGTTCAACCAAACAGCTGATCCAAGCATTTTTATTGCTTGTTAATGTATTTGAAAACAAATCGTTTTGCTTAATTAATCTTTGTAATCGAGATATCAATTCATCAAAATATATATCAGAGTAGCTTGATTCTTTAATAACTTCCCATATCAATCTCTTTTGAAGCATTCTTCGATAATTAGAATCAAAAAAGACTGCAGCAAAACTAGCTTGTTGACGACTATCCGAGAAAGTCAAAAATTGTTTAACTTTATAATCATTTTCCACCTTATCTTCAATTCTTTTTAAAGATAATGATAAAGGCTTTTTCTTTTGTTCTTTTTTTTCATTTTCATCTATGGCTTCATACAAAAATTGAGCAATTAATGCTGTACCCTCATCTTTTCCTAAATTTAAAGCTTTTACAACTCCTGAGTCTGATCTTCCTCCACAACAAGGGCATTCATAAATATTATTTCTAGATTCAAATGAATCATCTTTGGGTAAAACTTTATAAATACTTACTCTATATTCCTCACCACAATGACATTTAAGTGCATTTATATTATTTTTTACATGAATTTCACCACATTTACTGCAAATCTCATACTCTTCAACTCGAGTTGAATCTAATTCATCGCTAATACTATCATCAAGTAAAAAGTAATCCAAACTTATAGAACTGTTCTCCCCATAATTCTCATAAATGTCTACTTCGTCATTTTGAAATAAATAATCTAATCCATTAATTCGGTTATGAAATATCCTACCAAATACATACGGTGTGTTACAGTATCTACAATTTCCTATTTCAAAAGCCTTATTTCCTTCAATTTCATTAGTTTTAGTTAAACTCAGCTTAGGATTATTCCCTAAAGTCATGTAGGCTCCACTAATAGGTCTTACAAACGAATGATACTTTAAATCAAAAATACCTAGACCATCCTTCTCTGCATAATTAATTAAGTCTATAAGAGATATTATTTGTTTTCTGCTCAAAACTCCATTAAACTTTTTTTCGATATCTGTGAATGCCATACATTCTTTATTCAATAAATCAAACAATTTATATACATTTTGATCATGCTTTAAAAAAATGTATAGAAGTTCTTTTACACTAAAAGTATCTGATCCTTCTGGATAGATATATTTAAAGATTATCTTCTTTACTCTCTCTACATTTTCTACATCTTCTTTTATAGAGATATAATCTTCGCCTAAAACTCGATAGTTTTGATGTTTTAAATCAAAATTAACTCTTTTTGAAAATATTATATCTTCTACTTTAAAAGGATAAGAAGTTAAGCGATTGCCAAAAGTAATGATAGCATTCTCTGATTTTCCCTCTTCACCTAACGTCGCACTCGTCAAAATGAATCTAGGTTTATTTTTAGCAAGTGCTGTTAGTCGTCTTAAAAGCATAGAGATTTCTATACCTTTAGAGCCTTGATATGTATGTGCTTCATCCAATATTACAAATTTCCAATTTTGCAAAGATTCTTCACTTAATATTGGAGAATCTTTTGGACGAATTAATAAGTATTCAAGCATAGAATAATTAGTAAACAATAAATGAGGAGGATTTCTTCTAATTTCTTCCCTTGTCACTAATTCATTTGATGGAATTTGCACGCCTAATTCTTGAGCTCTTTCTTTCCGTACATTTATCCCTTTTTCTTGTGTGTCACCTGTAAAAAAACCATATGTAATTTCTGGAAATGAATTTAGCATTTCTCTTACTCTATCTAGTTGGTCGTTTACCAAGGCATTCATAGGATACAAAAATATAGCTCTTATACCTTTATGATCCTTACCTTTTTCAATGTCAAAAAGAATATCATTAAGAACTGGAAACAAAAAGCATTCTGTTTTACCTGAACCAGTACCTGTAGTAACTATTGCTCCATGTTCACTATTAATATGACGAATTGCATGTTCTTGGTGAGCATATAATGGTCTTTCAAAATTAATATTATTTAATTTTTTAAATAGCTTTGACATTACACCTTCTTCAATTAATGAATCAATACTTTCCCCTCTTCTAAAAGGCAAATTTAAGTCAACATAAGGCCCTTTGAACAATTGTTCCTTTTCTAACTCAGTGCGAAACAATTCTTGAATGTTTTGATTTTGAAAATGAAATGAAGAACATATATATTCCTTATATCGATTGTTTATATAATTCGATTTTTCGATTGCATTTAATTTTCCCATTAACTATGACTCCTCCTCAGGTTGTAAGCTCATAATGTAGCTATCAATACATGGTGCATTAAAATCTTCTAACCGATTCATAATTTTCTTGTGTATTGAATCTATCAATAATCCATCCCCTTCATTCGTGATTAAGATTTCTATATTTCCTCTGATATCATCACTAATTATCTCGATTTCTACAGGATTAACATTATTAAGCCAATAAACACCTGTATCTGTTTTAGTAAACAATTGTCCCTGAAACTTATTATCTGATAGTTGCTCTTTAATAAAAACATAATTGGCTATTAAAGTACTAGATAATTCTATTAGTTCATTGTTATAAAATTTTGAATAATAACCTTTCTTAATTTTAAAAATTTTACCTGCAAAATCTTTTTGGTCATACAGTACTTTTTCTACTATTTTTAAAGGCTCTTGCTTTCTTATAAAAAGCAAAGTATTTGGATTCTCATTAATTTTTATTTTATATTTTTTAAATGAGTTT
>OGWU01001819.1_pt1 | contig 11649 bp, 10 predicted proteins | sample 1576071 | NCBI WGS metagenome assembly OGWU01 (sample SAMEA3541582, study PRJEB24748) | human gut metagenome | biome: human gut; feature: human-associated habitat; material: faeces | place: China | collected 2012
TTCGAATGTTTGTGTTGCAACTCTATTCTATCAGCTGCCTGAATACCATGTCTATCCCTTTTTGCGCAACTTATTGTACCTTATCCCGAATAATCGTCCATATTCTTGACTCTGTTTAATTCAGCATAAGCAGCCCTCATACCGCTATGTGCAGCTGTTCCGTAGTAATCCATAAGCGCATGGCGTGCATCCCTTGCCAAGGCTCTGAATTCACGTTCTGCACGGTATTGCTCTTCGCGTTCGGCTTTTTCCTGTTTGATCTGTTCGGCCCTTCTTGCTTTTTCTGCATCATCAGAACTGAAGGTATGTGTCGATTTTCTTGGTTTCTCTGGCACCAGCAATTGCGACCGGTCTATTGTAAGACAGTCGGCATCCGCTGCCTCTTGAACAAAGACAGAAGCATCCTTATTCGTCAGTCTCCAGCAAAGAGACAGTCGTCGCTTGGCACGGGTCACGGCTACATAAAACAGCTTTCGTTCGTCTTCCACATCGCTTGCATACCGATCACTGTTCTCAGCAAAACACCCGCCAAGCACATGCCAGTATTTCTTGCCGCCGCGTCCGGCAGCCGGGAATTCGCCTTGTTCCAGATTGGGCAAAAACACAGTGTCAAATTCCAGCCCCTTCGACTTATGAACTGTCATGACCTGCACGGCGTCTTCCGGTAGACTGTTTTGCTTGAAGCTGTGGTATTTGTATTCGTCCACAGCCTGCTCTTCCAAAAATCGCTTAATTCCATCTACGCGGGCCAAAAGCTGCCAGTCTCCAAAGATCTCGTCAAAGTCGTCAAGTATCAGGGCGAATCCTTCGAAATCATCCAGACGAGTGGTATAATCGACAGCACTCTCATCAAGAAAACCGGTATCCTGAACAAACTGGCGAATTGTGCCGCTTAAAGGAATCTGCTGTGCATTTCCGCCGCCTCTCGCAGTCCGGCGCAATGTTCGGAATGCTTTGCTGAAAGCATCCGCATCAACATAATCCTTCCAGCATTCGAACAATGCAGCCTTATCTACGTTAGCCAGTATGGAAAGAGTCTGAACAAACCGTCCAAAGTATTCACCCTGAAAGAAATGATCCGCGCTTTCGGTAGCAAAAGGGATAGTAGCAGCGTCCAAAACGCTGCATATGGGATTGATGTACTTACCCTTTCGCGTAAGGATCGCAATCTCCGAATAAGGAATTCCTTCAGCATGCCGACATTGAATCTGTTCTGCAATAAAGGCATATTGTTCTTCTTCGGTTCCGAAAAGTTTACCGGATATTTCACCCTGCGAATCTGTTCCGGCACGCATTTGCTTTTCCAACCGGCGCGCATTGTGGCGAATTACCAGATCGGCAACAGAAACAATCTGTTCAGCACAGCGGAAATTATCCTCCATGCGAATCTGTACAACATCGGGATAGCGTTGTGCGAATCCGATGATATTATCTGCATTGCTTCCGCGGAACTGATAGATCGTTTGATCGTCGTCGCCAACTACGCAGAGATTTGCGCCCATCATGGTGATTGTACGGATCAGTTTCTCCTGAAGATCGTCCACATCCTGATATTCGTCGACAATCAGATAACGTATCGAAGAAAGATGCTCACGCAGGGCTTGATTCTCTTCCATCTGCTGCAAAGTTTCCAGAATCATTAGAGCGAAGTCGGTGTATTTATGCTCGTACAGGCAGGAACGATACTTTTCGAACACAACTTTATGAATATCCTCCCACGCCTTACGGTTATCATAATCATCAACCATTTTGGCGATACATTCCAGAAACAGCGGTATGTTGTGCTGATTATTCTCAAGCTCCAGATCACTCATCCCACAGTTATTGGCATATCGCTGAACGAACAAATGATTCTTGACTGTATCCAGCACGGTAAATTCCTGAAAACCGTCGCACTTTGTTCGAAGAAGTCTGCTGCAAAAGCCATGAATGGTACCGATAAACATATTGTCTGCAGCAGATTCGCCATAACCCGCTTCGCTCAGAGCGCGATTGACGCGCTTTTTCAGGGAAGCAGCCGCTTTTTCCGTGAAGGTAAAGGCAACGATCTGTTCCGGATGAACATGAGGGCGTTCTTGAATGATATGAACGATGCGCCTGGTAAGAACTTCGGTTTTACCGGAGCCTGCGCATGCAATCAGCTGCAGATGATGATCAATTTCATTTACAGCCGCTTGCTGTGCTTCGGTCAAACGTACTTCACTCATCGTATTCGACCAGCTTTCTGCAAATCATGGTATTGCACATCGCTTTGCCGAGGGCATCTCGTCCTTCAGAGAGATTAAAGTATGTGAGCAGATATTCGCGGTTGTTGTTGACCATGTCAAACTCAGAAGAAATATCCGCAGCAGCATCCAGCAGATCGCAGAACGCATTGTTAATACGCTTCATTCCGCTGTATCGTGCCGCACGGGAGAGCAATTTCGCCTGATTGCCCAGCGCATCGGTTGAAACAAGCACGTCATTTCCGACAAATTCAAAGAAGCGCGGCAATACCAGATCGACATCATCGGCTGCCTGAAGCACTTCAACATCAACGCCAATTTCCTTAGCGGCAGACTTCTTACCGATGGAGCTATCCCACGGACGGACAAAGGACTGGAATTGATCAACAACTTCGCCGCCGCGAACCCGAACTGCTGCAATCTGGTAGATGCACTTTGCAGCAGTAACACCGAATACAGCACTGCACCAGAATGCGCAGTAATCCTCAGGCAGTTCATCCATGTATTCTTCGATCGGTTCAAACTCGTTCTCGGGAACTTTCGCAGGCTTGGTGGTGATGCGCGGATAGCTGATGCCTTTTTCGTCATAGATGCCGGCGAGCTTCCTGCGGCGTTCCTCCGTGGCAGGCCAGTAGGGCCTCTTCGTGCGGTACCGTTCGATATCCACCTTCAGCTTATCGATCGATACCTTCATATTCTCCTGATTGCTGAAAAGGTAGCTGTTACTGTTCAGCGCCTGTTCAGTGATTGCTTGAGCTTCATCATAGTCACCGATCATGGCAAGAAATTGCGCGGCTGTTTCATACAGTTCTGCACACAGTCCATCGGTTTCCTTGATGAGAGTGCACCACTTTGCAGGCTTGATAAAGTCGTTGCGCAGGTAGAAGGAGAGCAGATCATAAAGAACGCGCTGTTTGTGTATATCCCATCCGTCATGCTGGGAGAGATAGGCAATGGCGCTTTCCTCAAATTGCTCGTCCCTCATCGCCTTGTAGTATCTGCACCAATAATAAGACACATCCTGACCGACAAACAGCTTGAGAATCTCCGGCAGCTGTTTTTTTGCATCTATGGGATTTTCGAATCCTTCTACAAAGGAACGCACATTTTCCAACGTGCAGTTTTCGCTCTTGAAAAAGAGCACTTCAAAAAATACTTCATCCAGTTTGTCAATCGTCTGGCAGTTCGGACACATGAGCGTGTCGGACTTTTTTCCGCAGTATATACAATTCATAACTAACTCCAATTCTATGCAGCATTAGTCAAAGGATCCCGGTTCATGTATGACTCTCTACGAAAGCTGCACCAAGTTTTTTAGCGTAGACATGGGCTGCGCTTCCGATTTTACCATAGATAACAAGGGTTTCATCGAGTGTCATCGCATCAAGATGAGTAACACTGTCCGGAACATACAGTTGTTTCAGCGCATTGCAATTCGCAAATGCCAAAGCACCAATGGATCGCAAAGTTTTCGGAATCTGGACATCTTGCAACTTTTTGCAGCCCATAAAAGTGTCTCCAGCCAATTCAACAAATCCGTCCGGAATGATTACTTTACGAATGTTGAGCCCCCTGAATGTGCCATAACTGTTTTCAGTTGTACCTTCAGGTATAATCAAAGTATCTATATCCTGATTACACTGTCCGGTAACTGTATAGAAACGATGTTTTCGGAATTTGGAAGGCATAACTGTCGATCATTTTCACCTTATCAGGAACAATAACATGTACGTCTGAGCCTGTATATTTCATTAAAACGCCGCGGGAAATGAGGAAATCATTTGTATTGCTCATCTTCAAAACTCCTTTTACGAGATATTTGAGTTCAATTCCAGTTCTTCAATCTCCCTAATGATTTCCTTCTGCCGTTCGTAGAACAGCAGCTTCCTGCCTATTGATTCACCCTAAAAATCAAATTTTGGAAAAACCAAGAATGCGTGTGGATCAATTTTCGTAGCGGATGCAGGAAGGTCTTTCCTGGTAAGTTTCTCACAATCTGCAAAGGCAAACGGTCCGATTTCATCAATGGTGGAAGGGAAGATGACCTCCTCAAGCTCCGCAAAACCCTTGAATACATCCCGACCGATTGAGACGAGACCTTCAGGAAGAATGATCTTCTTTACATTGCTCCAATCATAAATCTCTGCTTCGAAAGCATCATCTTCGATTCTGGTTACTCCTTCGGGAATAACCAGCGTTTCCACATCGCACAATTCCTCATAAAAATACTCCATTGAAAAGCCCTTTAGGATTCCGCCGATCACAATATAGCCGCTCTGTTCGCTTTCCCATGCTGTTCCGGAAAAGGGGTTTAATCCTAATTCGATCTCATGATCGGGGAGCTTGATGTCAGCCAGATTGTCGCAGTTACTAAATGCATAATTGCCGATTTCATTAACAGTATCCGGAATTACAACAGAGTAAATTGTTGACTGGCAATTAAACGCGAAAGGAGCAATTACCGTTACACCGTCCGGGATAACCACATGCTGTTCTTGCTTAAACCAGCGCAGCAATATATTATTGACGATGATGCAATCCTGCTGCATTTGCGCTTTCATCCAGGGTGTGCGGGATGCAAAGCCGGAACCTATGCGGCGAATGGAAGGTGCGAATATGATTTCTTTCAAGTTTTTACAGCCAGAGAAAGCATCATTTCCGATCGCTTGAACTCCATCCAAGAACACAACTCTTTCAAGCGTTTTGTTTTCACAGAAAGCGTTATCGCCGATCTGGACAGGTTTTCCGTTTACGGTACCCGGAATGATCAATTCCTGCACGCTCTTTTTCGTTCTGTAAAAATTTCCCTGACCATCGAATACCATGTTGGAAGGGGCAATCGCTTGCTCTGCACCAGCGTTTTTTTCATCAGTTGCCTTTGCAGACTTTGCCGGAACCCTTGCTAAGAATTCCTCTACAGTCATCATCTGAATCGGTTTGCCCTTTTCAATCAGTTCCAGTGCTTTTTTGTACTTGGTTGTTCCAATGCCCGAAACAGGATCATAAATCAGATAATTGGTTTTTAATACGGTGCTGCTTTTGATTTCGCCACCGTTTTCCTCGATGATTGCACTTACTTCCTCCGTTTCATCATCCAATCCGGTAAGAACAAAGATGTTCCCGTCAAAATGAATGGCATCACCGGATTCTTTTTCCTTTGCGCTATCAGAATCAACAGTTTTCTTTTTCGCGGCTTTAATTATGAATTCATGCACAATTCCGGTTCTGGAGATTGCTTCCTCCAATGCCTGCTCGTCATCGACGATCTCAAACACAAGGCTGCCAAGATCGCTCAATTCTTCAATTTCACCACAATTCAGGCGCATATTAAACTCCTGAATTTTCTGGTATCCGCCGCCATCGTTCCAATTCCAGCCATCCTCACAGGGCCACTTAATGAGCTTTCCTTTGCCTTGTCTGTATTCCAGACGCTGAACATAGGCAAATCCATCCTCGGGAACAGAAGCAATCAGATTAATTTTCCCCTCCACTTCAGAATCGATGGAGTCTTTGTTCTTCCTGATATACTTAATAAATCTATCAAGTTCGTCTACGTCAATAGTGGAATCGATGTCTCCATTCACACAATCATCTCTGTGCTTTTGCAGGATTGCGCACAAACTCAGCGCAAAACTCTTCTCGAGTTCTGCTTCAAGAATACGCCAATCTTCATATGCTTCAGAAAACGCATCCGCTATATCAGAAATGACATCCTGCAGCTCATGCTTTTCTATGTATGCTTCAACTTTAGGACTGTTCATGCTGATTTCAACACCGCCACTTGTTCCAAACACATCAATACCAAAGAGATTAGGCATGCTTGTATCCTCCTCTGTTTTCTGTTTATATTCTGATCCGGGAATATCAGAACTGCAGTTCTTCAATCTCACGGATAATCTCCCTCTGGCGTTCGTAGAACAGCAGCTCCTTGTTGCGGGCGAAGTACTTATCACAGCCGTAACGGCTGATAAAACGGGCGCTGTGCGGATTGATGGTCAACTCGGTGACAAGAATCAGCATCTCCTGACCATCCTCAAATATATCTTCGAAGAAGGTGAATACGTTCTCCAGCTTCTTCCCGGCATCATCCGCCTGCCTTTTCATATTCTTCACACGTGCATCGAAATCCTTCTTGACGATATCGAATGCAGCTTTTCCGTCCTTGGCTTCCGATACAGGACACAGCTGATCCTTCAGAAGATTGATAATCTGCATGGCGGTTTTCTGCTGCTCCTGAGACAGGCTTCCTGCCTTTTTGCCGCTGTCCAGCGTTTTCTGACTGCCATCGATCACCTTGTTGAGCGCGTCTGCCGGATTCGTTTTCGCGTTGGAAATCACCATGCGGAACTGCTTCAGGGATCCCATATAACCGGTCATAAGTTCCTCCTGCTGCATGACAGCGCGCAATTCGGCGGTAACCGCATCCAGAATCAATCCAAGCAGCGACAGACGTTCGTCAAACTTCGCACTCTTCGCGCGGTCTTTGATATCCTGAGACGCCTTACCCGAGAGGATGCTGTCCACCTGATAATCGCTGCGATACTTGTTGAACAGGTCATAGTAGGCGGCGAAATCCTTGGCAATCTGCTTGTTCTGCAGATATTGTCCGATGAGATCTTCGTCCACAGCAATCCCGTGCTGTTCATAGAGATGGATCATCTGGCTCAAATCATCCCAGCCTCGGGCGGTAACGAAGCTTTTGCCGCCCACAGTGGATTCCACTTTATAGAAATTGGTCTTTCTGATATCCAGATAGGTGGTCACCGCGGGATGTACACCCATCTGATAGGCGTATTCCTTCCAGACATTGTAATCCGGCTCCACATCGATACGCTTGAGGCGGTCCCACGTAACGATGTCAAATTCACGCACGGAATTGTTGTATTCCGGAGGATTGCCCGCCGTTACAACAATCCACCCATCCGGTACCCGGTGCCGCCCGAATACCTTGTACTGCAAAAACTGCAGCATGATGGGCGAAAGAGTTTCTGATACGCAGTTGATTTCATCCAGAAATAGTATACCCTCCCGCTTGCCGGTAGCTTCCATCATGTCGTAGACCGAGGCGATGATTTCACTCATGGTGTATTCGGAGATATCATATTCCACGCCATCATACACCTTGTGGGAAATGAAAGGCAGACCCAGCGCGCTCTGGCGGGTGTGGTGAGTCATGGAATAGGACAGCAGCGCTACATCCAGTTCCTGAGCGATCTGCTCCATGATGGCGGTTTTGCCGATGCCCGGCGCGCCGATGAGAAATACCGGGCGCTGCCTTTCCACGGGGATGACATACCGCCCCAGTTCGTCCTTGGTGAAATATGCCGTCATGGCGTTTTTGATCTGCTGTTTGGCTTGTTTGATGTTCATAACGTTTCCCTCAACTTTTCCAACAGAAGCTGATAGTATGTTTGATAGTTTCCATCATATCCATCCTGAACTACATTCACGCCATAAGCCTCTGCCAACAGCTTTTCCTCCGGTCGAATATCAGGCTTGTACAGGATGGTTTTTCTGTCGGGGAAGTGGCGTTTTTTGCAGTTTACCAGCCACCACAGATCCATCTCAGACAATGCCACTCCCAGACCGACGATATGGACTTCCCCCAACAGGAAATAATCTATCCAACTATGAATTCCGATGGGCTGTTGTTTCGAAACACAGGCTTTCTCCCGTGCAATCAGTTTCGATACGTACTGCTGCATTTTTGCAAGCAGCTTTCCGTAGTAGTAATGGCCCAGTACCATAGTGTCCGGTCTGCAGGCTTCGCCGTGAATGTGCCATACCGGAAGTTTGGCATCGTTGAAGGAATAAAAGGTATGCAATTGTTCGGTATTGTACTTGCCACCATCGGCGTATGCGATTTTCCTGTACTTGCATCGTCTGCCCGGAAAACATTTGAAGTCGTCAGCTAATGCTTTTTCGAATTCATACGAATAGTTTGCTGTCAATACGGCATCGACAGGAAGCGCAGCATACTGCCTCAGAAGCGTCTCTTCTTCAGTCGGAGCTCTCAACGATGACAGTGCTCCGGAAATATCGCGCATTCGTGTTCCGAGATGATCGTCCGTTAGAATTACGGGCTGCATCGGATAAGGGATATTCTTAATGCATGCAGTTTCATCCTCGGATAATTCATGTGTTCGGATAGACTGAATCAAATCGTCCCATGAAGCGAAATTGTAGGCACGGTTGATTCCGTTTCCCAGCATCAACACTTTCGGTATGCTGTCATATGGGATATGCAAAATATCGTTGTATGAATCGCTCATCTTATGTACTCCTGCATGTCATTCTTTCTCTGCGACAACCTTGATATTGTTTTCTTTTGCGAAAGATTCCGCATAACTACCTGCAGCGGCGTGGATGGTTACCTTACGTTTAGGCGTAAACGCATCTTCGCAAATTCGATTTACACTCTTAGGCAGATAGACATGGGTAGCAATTGCAAAGTCAGACATAGGGCCGTCCTGAAGGCTACCGATTTCCATGATGCCTTCGGCAATATGTATCTTTTAATATTATTGCGCAGCCATTCATTGCGATCAAAGCTATTGGAGTGGAAGAGGAACCCACGCACTGCCGTTACCTTGTTTTTTCCGACAGTCGCAGGGATAAACACCTCGGAATCGGTTCCTTTGTAGGTCCAGATCACCAAAGTGCCATCCTCCAGTTTTTTCCATGACCACTGAGATTTCAGATACTCCACGGAAGTGTGGTCGTCCATTTTCTGCGCATAAGCAATTTCTTTATCGATTTTTTTCTCTGTTCTTTCCCAGAGATCTTCGGAAGGATACTGCTTGCTTTTTCCTTCAATCAGCATCGTAAGCACTTCTGCATTCTGATTTGCCTGTGCTTGTCCGATCATTTCATCATACAATTCCTCAGAAAGAAGACCTTCATCAATCATGAACTGCAGAACAAAAGGATAGGCGTATCCCAATTTATACAATTCCTGCTTCTTGTTCTGACTGGTAAAATAACTCTTTACTTCTTTAAGAGCTTCGGCGCTGACGGTGTTGCCATCATAAAGATATTTGGTCACACCGATAGCAAGCATCTGTTTCCATTTCTTCGGCATTTTGCTCAGGGGCGTATTGGGATTACAAATCAGATACACCAGATTCTTACATCCCGGGAACGCTATATCGGTAGTTTCAACTTCGCCTTTGCATCCAATCCAGCGCAGATTTTTGATGTAGTAAAACTGTTCAGGATTCAGTACCGTTACCGACGCTGGAATAGTAATGGATTCAATATATTTGCATTTGTAAAATGCATAATAATATTCTGAATCTCCGACCCATCCGCCCAAACCGGTAACGCCTTCAGGGATGACAACATCCTTTATATCCTTTTCTTCAGTGTAGCTCAGCAACACATTATTCTTAATCTCGAATGCCATTGTACGTACATCCTATATCTCGCTGCGTTGTAAAATCAATTTGATGGCCCATACGGGCACTTCATAGTTGTTGTATTCGTCGTCAATAAAAACAAATGCCGTGTGGTAATCCGGCTAGCGCTTCGGAAAGGTTCCGTATCCATCGGTGAAATGGATAGTATTTTTTCCGTGTTTATTCCTTCAGCGCAGAAAAGCGAATGCCATTTTCTTTTGCATACCGTTCAGCGTAGCTGCCGGCGGGAGCGTGAATGGTTAGTTTTTTACGACTGTTGCGGCTGGAGAAGACCAAAGTATCAATCTCACATACGCTCGCAGGAATTACTACGCGAACCAGAGATTCGCACCAGTTAAAAGCACCATCCTCAATCTTTTTTATTCCTTCAGAAATCGTTACCGATTTTATCTTTTTGTTTGCTTCAATCCGCTCTTTAGGGTTGGCCTTCTTACCGTGAACAAATATGAAAGCACTAAAGGTATCTTTGCCAATGCAGCTTACAGCTGTTTTTCCAATCTGTGCGGGTACAACGACATCCTTTTCCGTGCCCTTATAGGTTGTTGTACACAGCGTACCGTCCGGAAGCTTCTTGGTACTCCAAATCTTTTTCAGTTCAGCTGCACTGAAAGGATTCTTCTCCAATTCCACCATGAGCGGATCTTTCTTCTTTGATTCTTTCACATTAGACTTTTTCCAATCCATCAGGAACGCCGTGGCTTCGGCGCACTTCCTCTGCACCGCAAATTCAATCATTTCATCAATATTCTTTTTCGTAAGCAAGTTCTGTGCATGTTCCTGCAGGGCTTTGATATTCTGCTGGTTGATCAGCTTCGGCAGGAATGTCATTTTATACTTCCGGATATATGCATCATACATCTCCCTCTCATCGGCAGAATAACGCTGGGCGGAAGTAATATAACACCATGCATAAAATTCTTTTTGGATAGCTTTACAATTATCCAAATGTATATTCGGGATATAAGCATTCTGCGGAAAATATATATTTTTTCCGCGACTTGAAACAAATGCACTTTTATCAATATCCATACAGCTGTCAGGAATTGCGATTGTTTTCAGATTGCTGCAATCAGTAAACGCTAACGCCTCAATCTGTTTGAGCGAATTACCGGATATGCATAATTCTGTAAGATTTGTACAACCTTTAAACGACTGCTCGCAAATAATTCTGACAGTCTCAGAAATATTCACATGCGTGAGCTTCTCTCGTTCCTTAAAAGCCCAACCGCAAATCATAATCGTTCCTTCACGGATATCGGCAGTGACAATATCTTTATCAGAATCGATCAAAAAACGCCCCAAATAGAAACAGCCCTTTTCTTCCTCGATATTGTTTTCTCTCCAAGGAGTGTTTTTGAACGCAGCATGATCAAGATATTCGAGCGAGTCAAGAAGTGTCACTTCCGTAAGGTTCTTGCAATCACGGAATGCACCGGAACCGATATATTGAAGGGATTCAGGCAGAACGACTTCCCGAAGATTTGCATACCCCGAAAAATGACCTCCATCGTTGCCCTTCCCAATCATTCTGCAAACGCCTTCTTCGATGATCAGTTTCCTCAAAGCATCTTTGTTTTCAATAAAAGCATAGTTCATCGGTCCAAAGTCTAAACCCCTGATATCCTTCTCTGTACCCCAAATAGTAAGTACGTCATTATTGATTGCATAATTCTTCATACTGTAGCTCCCTTCAAATCTCGCTGCGCTGCAAAACCAGCTTGATCGCCCATACGGGCACTTCGTAGTTGTTGTATTCGTCGTCAATAAATACAAAGGCTGTGTGGTAATCGGGTTGATGTTCCGGGAAGGTGCCGCATCCATCGGTGAAATAGATCAGACCCTTCAGGTTGGTGAATTCTTTATCCCTGCGCAGCTGCTCCACATATTCAAACACCGGGCGGAAATCCGTGCCGCCCAGGCCACGGATTTCCATGGTTTTCAGGTATTTATCGAATTCTTCCTGCCCGCGGCCTTGCGCAGCGCCATTATGCGCTTGCCCAAAGTAT
>OGWU01001820.1_pt1 | contig 11648 bp, 10 predicted proteins | sample 1576071 | NCBI WGS metagenome assembly OGWU01 (sample SAMEA3541582, study PRJEB24748) | human gut metagenome | biome: human gut; feature: human-associated habitat; material: faeces | place: China | collected 2012
GGCACGGCAGGTGTTCTTTTTCGGGCAGGGCGGCAGCTATATACTGGCCTGCGACATCTGGGCGCGGTTCTCGATGCTCTCCACCAAGTTCCGCACGGCAGGCGACAGCCACATGCAGGCCATCGCCGCCAGCCTGATGGGTCCCGAGGACGTCGTGGTCTTTGTCTCCTACTCCGGCGCAACGCGGGATATGATGGACACGCTGCATCTGGCCAGGGAAAACGGTGGCAATTCACCTCCGACGCCTCTCATGAGCTGCGGACCCCCGGCGCAGCACTGGCCGATGTCGTGCTTCTGTGCGGTGCCAAAGAAAGTCCCCTCGACTCCGGCAGCATGCCGGTCAAGCTGGCCGTCCTCTTTGTGGCGAACGTCCTCGTCCTGCGCTACACGCTGGACAATCAGGAGCTTGCCAATCTCTCCCTCTCCCGCACAAGCCGCGCGCTGGGGTGTAAGCTGCTGTAAAAATCTCATGTGGCGTAAAAACTGCCGACAGGCAGTTTTTACGCTTTTCTTTTTAGTTTAGACAAGATCCTCTTTACAAGCGATTTTTCATCCGCGTTCATGCCCAGCAGCCACATACTGGCACAATATACGACTGTATACAGCAATATCCAGCCGAAATACACAACCAGATGGTCAAACGTAACCATCTTCATGATGACCGCACTCAAAATGGCCGGCGGAATCACGCCTTTCATCAGGGAAAGAATACTCTTCCAGAAAGACGGAATATCCAACCCAATCTTTTTTCTGTAGTAGATGTTCATGGCCAGCCCGTTGACAAGCACCAAACTGATGGCCGTCCCCAGTGCCGAGCCGACTGGGCCCATCCACATGGCCAGCGGAATGCTGATAATCACATTTCCAACCGCCATCACGCTGTACACGATTGCCATGAACCGATGTTTATTAACCGCGCGCTGGATCTCCACTCCGAGGTTCTGGATCAGGGAGATCAGCCCCGGCACAATCAGCAGCAGTGCCACCGGGTAGGCTTGCGCGTACTCCGGTGTCGAATAAATATTTGTGATGAAATAACGGCCAAACACGACCAGACCGGACGAGAACAGGAACAACACCAAGCACTGCATCCGCCCGACTTTTGTCAAAAGCGTCGTAAGGCGCACATTGGTATCGGCCCTGTTCTGTGCCGCAATCTGATTGACCCGCGGCACAAACACAGAGGAGATCGCCGTGGCAAACAACTGAAACAGCGCATTGATCTGGGCACCTACGCCGTAGACTGCAACCGCCTTTGTGCCGGAAACATGACCCAGAATAAACTTATCCACTGACCAGTTGACCTGATCTACAAGCAAACTTAAAAGAATAAAAAAGTTAAAGTTTGCGATTTCTTTCAGCAGGCCGACATCAAATCCATCGAAGCGAAATCGAATATGCAATCTACGCAGACAGTAGCCTGCATCGACCACAAGCTTAGCGACTGAAATTATCGTCGTTACAACAACAATTGTTACCGACGTATGCCCCATCAGCAAAAAAGGCAAACATATAAAGGGGTTCATCATTGCGCTCACCAAAACAACGATGCGTTGAAACACAAAACATTCATGTGCTGTAATGATTGATTCTAACAAACCTGTCAGAAACGTCAATGCAATGTTGACCACCAAAATACGCATCAAAACCTGCGCTCTGTCCAATTCATTTATCGTAAGTCGGCTGCCGAAAACCTGTTTAGGGAACTGTGCCAATACCATGCCACAGACAAGTGCCAGAACGGCCATGACCAAAAAAATCGTCAGGAACATGCCGTTGAGTCTTTCTTCTCCCTCTCTATCCTTTTTTTCCTTGTATTTTGTGTAGAATCTTGTGTACGATGCTGTAAAGCTCAAGCTAAACAGGCTCAGATAACTAACGATACTAGCCACCAACGTGTACAGGCCGTATTCGCTCTGCCCCAGCAGGCGCAGCATTAGGGGTGTATACACCAACTGCACAACGATATTGATTCCCGTTGACAGATAGGATAGTACGACACCCAGTTTCAACTGTTTTGATTTATCCATTTTTTACTCTCTAGTTACAACCTCTCTGCTGTTTAATAAAACGGAATCAATGGGTATCCCACAATATCCGCAAACCTATTTGTCAACACAAATACAGCACAGACCGTGACCGGCAGACCGCAGGCCGCAAACCGAAAAATTTCTTTCCAGCGTTTGGTTCTGCCAAGATAAAAAATGCCCCACAGCGCCAAAAATACCGGCACAACCACATACAGTGTTGTGGAAATCACGCAGCAGGCCGTGCAGGCAAAAAACATACTCCGCCAATATTGATCTCTTTGCTTTTCCTCTGCGCTACTTTCTATGCAGATCAGCAGATACAGCAGCACCGGAACCATAACACTGAACGCAAGCGCTTTACTTGTCCAGATATTCACGACCTGCCACCACTCGCTGCTGACACCGTACATTTTTTCTGCCGCCGCCAGTACAAAAACATAGTAAAAAATCAGTGCCAATTCTGCTTTTTTCCGGTTTTTGGGAAAAAAAGCTCTCAGCAGCAGATAGGCGATATAATAAACGGTCGGTATCTCCAGCAGTGGGAGCAGTGTGCGGAACACGATTGTCGGATGCACTTTTGTGATGACCGAAAGCATTGCACAATAAATCGGCCAAGCGGCAAGGCAGTGCTGCACATCATAGAAAGGGCTTTTTTCTACAATATGCTGGGGGGCGTAGCGATCCGCCGTGTCGGTATAGTACGACACGACCGCCGTACCGCAGTACGTCTCGTCGTCCCAGTTGCCATAGTAAGCATTCAGCAAGGTATTTAGCATCTGCACTACTATCAGCGTCGCAATCACAGAAAGCAGGAGCCTTTCCATGCGATCTGGGGGCACCCTTTTTTCATGCTTCAGGCTGTGCCGGTTCTTCAGCCACCCCCACAGCGCAACCCCGCCGCAGAGCAGCAACCAAAGCAATGTCATCACCCGCAGACTCCACAACATAATGTGAAAAACCAGAAACAACGCTTCAAACACACACAGGCTGGCAAAAAAACCCGTCATATAAACCGTGCCCGGCTTTTCTGTGTGTACCAACGTCAGCCCTATTCCAACAGGTATCAGGAAAAGGGCTGTAATAAACCCAACCACGGCCCGAAGCACCATCATGACAATTCCTCCGTCAGACTGTACAGCACATACTCTCGCTCATAATCAGAATCTGCTTCCTGTACATCTGAACCCACTGTTTCTAACTCCATGTAACCATTTTCTTCTAAGTTTCCGATAAAATTTCCCGTCCGTGGTAGTACAATATAATTATAATGCCCTGTCTTGGCGTACATAGCTACCTCGTCCAGATCAATGGGATCTTCCCCCTTGTTCATCATAGCATCATACAGGCTGATGATTGTTTCGTCGCTTTCATAGGTGCTGCGATACATCGCGAACGGAATATCGATCTCCGTCGTATACTGGTGAACCCACATATTCAAAGGGAACGGGAAAACCGCCGTCTTTTCTTCATGAGAAGTGTCCGCCAGAATATCATCACAGAGTTCCAGCACGACCGGCGGCATTTTATACCAGTTTCCGATCAGTCCCTTCCATGTATTCCGCAGATAATAGAGATTTCTACAAAGCAGCAACGTAACGCAAAGCACCCCCAACGAGCCTGCTACACGGAGTGATGTCTTGGGCAACTTTTCCAACAGCTTTACCGTAGCGAATGCCATGACCAATGTAGCCGGTACCAGCCAGAAAAAGCGCAATACCCGTGTTTCCTCCATATACTTCAAAAGGAAATGCGTTGACAACGGATTAATAAAGAGACAAATCAGTACAAGCGATGGGAAAATCACCTTGTTTCGAAAAGACACCGCCTGTATATCACGACATTTATAAGACAGAACCAATATAACAAGGCAACAAGCAAAGAAATACCATACCCGCGGCGTATCCCGCAGGAAATATGCCATCAAGGAACGCATAGATACCATGAAGTCGTTCTCCTATAGCGTAAACTTCTATCAGAAAAAGAAATGGTAGTCGATCAGAAATTCGGCATTGGTGAAGAAGAATCGAATAAAAATCACCATAAAAGCCAGATACAGCAACAAATTGGCTACAAACTTGCTCTGGCGCGTACCGGAAAACGCCCGGTGTACCAAAGCCAGCCCACCATAATTGCCAATGGCAACATATTCCAGCGCACGCACAAATAGGCTGCCATTGAATGCGCCGACCAGATAGCACAGCGTACTGGCTGCTAAAAGTTTGTCCCTCTTCTCGCACTGCACCCGCCGATAAAAGAAACACAGCAAAAACAGTATCACCATGCGCAGCCCAAAGTTGATGACATTGCTTTTTTCAGCCATGCCCACATACATCGAATAACGAGAATCGATATAGGTACTCATAAAAGAAATGCAGATGCCTACGATTTTATCAGAAAACAGCATCAGCAGCGCACCCGGCAGCAAAGCCGCCTGTGCGAACTTCAGCGTTCCTTTTTTCTGTATCCACTCCCACGCCACGATCATGACCAGTGCCAGTGCCGCAGACGTGTGGAGCAACATGGCTACACCGATCAGCAGGATCCGCTTGATCCATTTGTGATCCTTAAATTCATGTAGCATCACATACCAAACGATCAGGTTGGCCGGTGCCTGCCTCAGAAGATTGCAGAAATACCACAGCATCTGCTGGGTCATATAGAAGAACAGAAACAGACATTTTTCCTGATCACTCAAATGCAGTTCCCTCATCACCATCGCCAGCAGCACAAAGAGTAACGCTGTAAACACGACCTGAAAGAACTCAAACCGCGGACAAATCGTCTTGCAGACCGCGCTAAGCAGGCCGAATCCCCAGCCAAACCCCGTTTTAGCCTGAACCGTCCGCGTATAGGATAGAATGTCGAAATCAAACTGCGCCAGCGTAGTCACGTCATTTTCAAAAAAATCGTGATAATAAAAGCCGTCCACCTTGCTGCTCAGGTCCAGCCCCCGGAACGCCATGAAAAACCACAGTGCAAAAAAAGAAAGCTGATACGCCTTCTTGGGCGCTTTTGACCACGCCCCCAGATAGCAGACCGATGCAATGATAAGATAGATCAGCATTACTTTTTCTCACCCAGATATTTTTTCTTCCAATAGCTGTAAAGCAGCGCCCCCGGCAGTGCCATCAGTGCCATACCTGCCGGACGACCGGAAGTCTCCAACGTTTTGGTAAAGGAATATCCTGCGCAGTGGGCATAGACCCAATACAGCAGCATTTCTTTCAGACGCACTTTAACGCATACCCGATTTGTGAAATGCTTGCGGCAGTCATCCATCATGCCATAAGGGCATTTCATCCGCAGCGCACGGCCACTCTTTGTCAGACCGCCCTCCAGGTACTCACAGACATAGATTGCCTTATTGCGGTATACCCACTGGTGCTGTGCCGCAACCGTATTCCAAAGCCACGACTCTGCCATAAATCGCTCCCCCGGATAGACCGGGAACAGGCTGGCTTTCAGCAGATCAGCCCGGACCACTTCACAGTGATCGCCTCTGATCCGGTTGTTGATGATATAATCCACATAATTGGCGACATAAAAATCTTCCGGATTTTCCGCACTGATATTCTTTCCATCCGGTTTTTCTCTAAAATAATTCAAACCACACAGGTCATCCCTGCCGCGGTACTTTGGCCAATCCGTCTTGATCGTTTCGATGGCATCATCCGTCAGATAATCGTCGCTGTCCAGAATCAGCACCAGTTCCCCCTGAATATAGGGGTGTGCCGCGTTCAGCGCCGTATGCTTGCCGCCGTTTTCCTGACGGTGGTATTCCCACGCAAACGGCAGTTCCCGCTTTTTCAGCTCTGCAAAATACTGTTCTGTTCCATCTGTGCTGCCGTCATCCACGACCAGCCACTGGAAATCCTGCGCAGACTGTCTGCACAAACTCTGAACCAAAGTTTCCAGCAAATGTACTCGATTATAGGTCGGTGTCAAAACTGTTACCAACGGTTTCTTTTCCATCTGTTTATCCTCAAGCATTCTCAACGTTCAGCCTTTTCCAAGCGCCATGTCATATACGTTCTCAATCTTATTTTTGTAAGCAACCAAATCCGTAAATTTCCGGCTACGTTCCACAGCATTCTGAGATATTACCGTATATACATCTGGCTGCAAAATTTTGTCTACTGCAGCGGCATATTCTACTTCTGTAGTGCAAATCGCACCACAGGATTCATCCACAATATCTTTCAGTCCTCCTGCGCCACTGCACAGAACGGGTTTTCCCAACAGCAACCCTTCTACAGCAGCTAAGCCAAACCCCTCCCATGAGGATGGCATTAGCATAATGCGGCTTTTTGTCAGGTACTGATAAGGGTTGCTTTGAAAGCCAGCCAGTTCCACTGCTTGCTCCAATCCACTCTCCCTCAAATATGTTTCCACCTGTGACCGAAGCTCTCCATCCCCGATCATACGTGCGCTCACATTCGGGTAACATTTCTTGACCTCATTTACAATACGGCAGAACATCAACGGATTTTTCGGCTCACACAAGCGTCCTAAAAAGACAAGATCCACCGGGGCTGCCGCGCATGGTTCCTCAGCACAATGCTTCACGTGTTCTGCATCCACCACATTGCCGACCACCGTGTTTTTTCCTTTCAGAAGTGCTCTGAAAAGGTATTCCTCTTCCACCGAGGACGAGACACTGATGACCTGCCGGATTTTGGGCAGAGAAAGTGCAAACACAATGCTTTTCGGGTGCGGCTTTTTCAGCCACGGCGGATTGTTGTGCAGATGTGCCACAATCGGAATCGTCCCGGTGCTCCACGCAGCGCTGCTGGCCATACTGAAATCATGCGCATGGATTAGGTCCGGCTGCAATTCTTCTACCGCTGCCCGCACGCCCTTAGCGGACGTATCCTGCAGTGCGTAGAACCGATGCCCGCGTTGTTCCACCACACGGCGGATCGGCCCGTCTGCAGAAGCATAAATCGTTTCTGCCTCCGGGAACAGGTCCATAATCGTTAGTGCCACACTTTCCGCCCCGGAGAAGCGGTCACTTTTCAATAAGTGCAGTATCTTCATTTCGCATCGCCCATTTTTAGCATGGTTTCGTAGATTTCTTTCATACAACGGCTCGCGTTCGACACGTCATACTTTTGGATCATCACGCGATTCTTTTCCTTTTCTTCCTCAGTCTGCACACCGGCGGCGGCCTCCTGCATCAACCGGCCAAGTGTCTCCTCGTCCACCGGATCGAACAGATACCGGCTGTCCGACAGAAGATCCACATTGCCGCGAATGCGGGATGCAATGCACAGCAGTCCTGCCGCCATAGCTTCCATCAGCGACACAGAAAGCCCCTCGCGGTGGGAGGGGAAGACAAAACAGTCGCAGGCGCGCAGAATATCAGACACGTCTGACCGGAATCCCAGCAATTTCACCTTGTCTGTCAGGCCCTTTTCCTCCAGCATAACTCGGTAGTATTCCGCCAGCGGGCCGGTGCCGCAGACGAGGTAGTACGCATTGGGAATTGCGGTCTTTTCAAAGGCATGGATTGCGGCAAGATGATTTTTATTTTTGTTCAGTTCTCCCACCGACACAAAAACATAAGCATCCTCCGGGATACCCAGTTTTTCGCGCTCGGCCTTCCGGTCCACCGGCACATGAGACAACTTTTCCACATCCACGCCAATGCCCGGCACATAATATGCCCTGCCGCGCAGCTTAAATTTTTGTGCTGCTGCGTAATCTTCCCGGTTGATCGTAAGCTGTGCATCGGTAATATGAGCCAATGTGGACTCAATTGGCTCGTAAATCAATCGATTTTGCAGCGGGCACCCCTTATAAAAGTGGAACCCGTGCGCCGTGTACATAACCGGGCGCACATGCTCCGCATTGGCCGCCAGCCGACCAACCACACCGCCCATCGGGGTGTGACAGTGTACCAGCGCAAACTTTTCTTGGCGCATAAGCTGCCGCAGCTCAAAAACGGCCCGGATATTTTGTCCCAGCTTGAACGGGGAACGCTCAATATCGATAGAATGGCAGATTACTCCAGCATCCGTCAAAGTCTTTTCTGCATCCTTGCGCATCATCTCACCGCGGAAGTTCGTCGCGCAGTGCACCTCCAGACCCATGGACTGCAAAATGCGAATATCATTCATTTCAAACTGCACAAGAAATCTGCTGTTATGTGTTACGAATAGCGCCTTCTTCATCTTTGCTCCCCACTGCATTTTTCCTATCGTCAACCGGGTATCTTTCAGATTTTTTTCGGGTCATAGTCCGTCAGCACAGCGCCCAGCAGGTTTGCCCCCACTGCAAGCAGTGCGTCCCGGCATTTCTGCACGCAGTCCTGCGGCACTGTACCAGCTTCCACCAGCACGATTGTGCCTTTTACCACACGTCCCAGCACCACCGCATCCGTAGCACGGCAAACCGGCGGCGCAGTCACAAGCACCGCAGCATACTCTTCTTCCAGTCGGCGCAGCAGGGCTTCGGCACCGGCTGCAAACACCTCTGCCGGGTCATCCACTGATGTACCCGCCGGCAGAACACTCACCGTGCCGCATTTTTTGACTGCATCCGCTAACCGGCAGTGGCCTTGCAGCACGTCCGTAAAGCCCTTTTCCTCTGGGCGCAGCCCCATATACAATGTCAATTTTTTATTCGAAATATCGCCGTCCACCAGCAAAATATTCTTGTTCCCGACTGCCATTGTGCGGGCAAGATTTTCTGCAAAGACCGTCTGGTCAGACTTTTCATCCGGGACTGCCAACAGAACCGACTTTACGCCTTGTGTGTCAGCCTGATATTCCAGATTCGTGCGCAGTTCACGGTATGCTTCCGCAAAAGGCGTATGGGCACCGTCTTTCAGGCGCGGTGTCTCTGTTGCCTTACGCTTCAACTCAGCCATGGGAAACATCCTCCTTGCCCGGTGCCGGAATCACACTCAGCACCTTCATATCCAGCAGTTCTTCCAGATCGTTTTTCTTATAAACGCGGGTGTCCATGAAATACTGCACAAAGAAGACCCCTGCACTGAGCACAAAGCCAATGGCTGCGCCCATTGCCGTTGTACGCAGGATGCCGGCAGCCTTTCCGTCGTTCACAACGGAAGGCGCCATGGCCACATCGTAACTTACATTTTCTTCCGACTGGTTCAGCGTATCCAAAACGTCCTGCACATGATCCACCAGTGTCTGACAGATGCGCCGTGCTTGTTCTCCGTCCTTATCCGATACTTTGATCTGTACAAAGTTGGTGTCTTCCGGCCGGGTAATCGTGATTTGCCGTGCCAGTTTTGGCGCAGTGATCGTCAGATCCAGTTCCTCAATAATCTGTTCCAGCATCGGCTCACTTTTCAGAGAAGTGGAGAGCAGCGACACAAGCTGAGCACCGTCGTCCATGCTGGACCCAAAATCAGAGGACTGCGTCTGATTCTGAATCGTCGCGTCGTCCCCCAGCAGCGAGCCGATCGCGCCGGAAACGTGAATATCGGTAACGAACTTGCCGGGCCGTGTATATACGGCCAGCAGTGCCTGCATCTGGCTTTTTTGGGGCATCAATCCCATGACTGGCATAACCGCAACGGCGGCTATGACCGTGCACAGTACAATAATCCAAACCCGATTCACAAGATGCTTGATGATTTCCAGCACATCAATGCCGTAGTCCTGACTTTTCATCGCTGATGAAACACTCCTTCTGACTTTTCAATTTCTGTCGTTTTTACTGCATGGAATCTGTCACTTCGTCAGTGCCCAGCGCGTCCTTTTCCTCGGCAAAACCCTCGGTGCTCTCCGGCATGAAAAGAATTTTGATCGTAGCAAAAATGATCTTCAGGTCGGTGATGACGCTCTGCTCGCCAATGTACATCAGATCCATCTGCAATTTGTCATACGGGCTGGTGTTGGCCTTACCGTAGACCTGCGCATAACCGGTCAGACCGGCCTTGACCTGCAGACGCATACCGAACTCCGGCATATCCTTCTCGTACAGCTCAATTGTCTCCAGCCGCTCGGGACGCGGGCCGACAATAGTCATGTTGCCGATGAAAATATCATACAGCTGCGGCAGCTCGTCCAGGCGGCAGGCACGGATGACCTTGCCCACCGGCGTGATGCGGTCGTCGTTCTGCATCGTCACAATGCCCTTGCCGCCCTTGTCGGCATCCACCTTCATGCTGCGGAATTTATGAATTTCAAACACCTTACGATCCAATGTCATGCGCTTTTGCTTGAACATGACCGGGCCGCCGTCATACGCTTTGATGGCGATGGCTGTGACCAGCATGAACGGGCTGGCGATGATCAGCGCCACACCGGACAGCAGAATGTCCATGGTGCGCTTTAAGGTAAGATAGAACAGCGACGGAGCTGCACGCTGGCAAAGCAACACCGGCAGATTATCCATGCGGAAGCTGCGCGCCTCACTGATGATCAGGTCACCGATATTCGGGCGCACATAGGCCATCACATCGTGGTCAATGCAGTACTTCAGAATATCATTGCGCTGGCTTGAAGCAAGGCCGCAGAGCATAACCGCCTCAGCATTTTTTTCCTCGATCTCGTGGTAAATGTCCGGTGTCGGGCGGGTTGCGATAGCCTCTCCCACAACCTTGAAACGGTTATCATATTTACGGGTGATTTTGGCACCGCTCTTGTACGCCTCCCCATTATCATAGACAATGAGTGTACGCTTGGGCGGGATGATTTTGTCCGTCAGCTGGTAAGCGATATACGACCACAGTGCGCTCAAGCCACCGCACGCTGCAAGGCAGAGCAGCAGCGGGATCACGTTGGGCACTTCATTGCGCACAAGCATCCAGGTGACCATATACATAAAGAAATGTGTCATGAGCAGCGCGATCACATTGGAGTAGATCAGCTCTGTTATGCGGCTGGTCATAAGTTCAAAAGCGCCGTACAAATGTGCAAAAACCGCATTTAAAGCAAAGAACAGTCCGATGACCATATAGTCACCATACCCTTCAAAGCTCAAATACAGATGCTTTTCATAATAGCTGAACCAGCATACTGCAAACGCCGCCGTATTGGCTGCCAGCAGCAAAATATTCAGCAAAATCAAGTCCGCATTCTGGCGCTGGCTCTTATTGACCACCGTGCTGCGGTATATTCTATCTGCAGAATTTCTCATTTTCTGTCATTCCATTTCTTTTTTGCAGTACGCTGTATTTTTTCTTTGCGGTACTGTCGGCTGAAGTTTAGCGCTCCCAAGAAATTGGCATAGCTATACATATTGAAGTATAGCATATTTGCAGGTATCTTGCAACTAAATCCAGTTCTTTCCTGCCGGAAAGCAGAACAAGGCACAGCACGCTTTTCGCCGGAAAGCGTGCTGTGCCCATTTTTTTATTTTGCCAATGTTCTGTGCAGCATCATGCGCAGATTCTGCATGAGCATGTCGGCGCTGCGCCTTTTCTCCGCGGTAAAGCACAGCCCGATCAGGCCGCCGACAACGGCGGAAAAGATCGCGGTGCAGCAGTATTCCAGACTTACCGCGGGGTCGATCTCCCCCGCAGCCTGCAGGCGTATGAGCAGCGTGCGCATGATGTCCCGCAGCTCGTCCGCACAGGCGGGCACGGACTCGCATGTCGGGGTCGCTGTATCTTCCGTCGATTCTGAAACGCAGAACAGCTTA